>Ga0136614_10000020_pt1 | contig 52464 bp, 52 predicted proteins | sample AntDrymUQ2792106_2_FD_106643 | JGI IMG/M metagenome (GOLD analysis project Ga0136614, IMG submission 106643) | Polar desert sand microbial communities from Dry Valleys, Antarctica - metaG UQ279 (21.06) | ecosystem: Environmental > Terrestrial > Soil > Desert | place: Antarctica: Dry Valley... | reverse complement strand
TTCGGCAACGCACGGCTTAGTCACGCGGCGTGCCTGCCTGCGATGAGCACAGTCAATCGAGCGCTGGGGTCCCCGCGCAATCGGCGTGCCCGCATCCACAGTCCATTGGGCCATGGTCGGAGCCATGCTCGCGGCAGAAATCGCTGCAGTACTCATCGCCCTCCGCAGCTAGGCAAGTGCATCCATCATGCGGACAATCCATAACAAACTCCTGAGATAGGTTCTCTCTGACTTACCCAGTCGTGGTGGAGATCGAAACAGCGGACCAAACTCAAGGGGCGGAAGCGGTAATCGCCGCTAGCTGGTGTCGGGTGGGGAGTGGTTGGGCCAGATGAGTTTGCGGCGGTGGGTCGGCGATTCGGGGTCGATGATCATGCCCCGTTGGTGGATAGCGACGTGATGGTGATACCAACAGAGGCTGATCAGGTTGGCGGGGTGATGGTCACCGCCGTGTTGACGTTCTCGGAGGTGGTGGGGTTGGACCCGGTAACGGCTCCGGCAGCCTTCGATCGCACAGCCGTCTTGGTCCCGCCATTTCACATAGCTGCGGATCGCCGGGGGGATGGTGTCGGAGAGGTCGGTGTAGGAGATGGGATGGGTTTCGGCACAGTTGATCACTCGGACTTTGCCGCCACAGAGGATCTCGCCCAAGGTGTTGGGTCCGTTTCTCCCCCCGGAGGGGGGAGTACCCGAGCGCAGCGAAGGGGAGGGGGGCGTTCTATTGACCGGCGAGGAGTGGTCTCACTCCAACCCACTCGAAAAGGAACAGCCTCTCGCGGGGGCAAGAAAACCCCCCCTCGTCCGCCTCCTTCGTAAGCGGCCACTCCCCCCTTCGGGGGGAGAAACGGCGTTCAACACCACTTGGTCGTCGGGGCCGGGGAGCTGTCCCCAGAGTTTGAAGACCGATTCGTCCAACGAGGGCTGGCAGACCAGATAGCGCCAGTCATGGTCGAAGGCTTCGGTGTCGGCGTCGAGGCGGCGAGTCTTCTCCAAGAGGCCGTAAAGCCGACCCAACGAAAAGGTGTCGGCGGTGTCCAGCAGCTGTCGGCGGGGAGACCGGCGGCGGCCAACTTCGAAACCGCCGCCGCCCGGTCGATTCCCCACTCCCCGGCCAACATCTTCTGGCGGATCTCGGGGAGCTCGGTGCGGGCGGCGGTCAGCAGCCGAGACGCAGCCTGCGGGGACAAGTCGAGGGTGGCGGAGACCCAGTCGGCCATGGTCCGCGCCCCCTCCGCCTGGGCCACCTGATGCTGGTCGAGTTGGGCCAACAGTTCGGCTTGCCGGCCCCGCAACCGGCGGATATGGGCCTCGATCCGGCGGACCTCCGACTCGGCGAAATCGACCGCATCCAAATCAGAGAAACCATCCGACTCCAACAAAACACTGCCACTCACCATGCAGACCAATATGACGGGAGGGGTGTGACAGAAACGCGTTCTGACATCAAGATTTCAAAAACAATGCCGGAAAAAATCTGTTATCGACCGACCGCGCTCACCCGCGGCGAGCAATCACCGTCCGCCACACGAGTCCTGATCGATCTGACGTGATCTCAAAGCCGTGCGAACGTACGAGTCCGAGCATCAAGTCCGTGGGATGAACGTATGCCCGAAACGGTTCCCGGCGCAATCGCATCACTTGATTGCCCAAACCGACCATGGCTTTCACCCACGATCTGTCGATCGGAAAAGTCAACCCAAGCATCCGATTGGCTTTGGAAAGGGCTGCTTCGAGCATCGCGCGCCAATCCGGATAGCAACAGACCACCCGATGCAAGATCACTGCGTCGGCCCGGGCGAGATTGCGACCTTCGCTGACAAAGTCGCCGATTATTCGCTCGACCCGGCCCTCGAGTCCTAGCTCCCCAATCAGCTTCCGGGCCTTGGTTTCCCAGTTTCTCGACAGTTCCACATTGAGAGCCGTCGTCGCTTCGCCGTTTCTAAGCAGCGTCAGGTGAATCTGACCGACACCACCGCCAACCTCAAGGACTGAGCCTTTGAGAGGGCTCGATTTGGAAATCGCCGTCGCTAGGTCGAGCGCTGTGCCAGTGAGGCCGCGCCGGCGAAACTTCTTTGCGGCGGCCGCGGCACCCTTTGTGGTGAACATCGAGTCATAGGCATCGCTGTTGCAACAACCCGGAATTGACTCACTCCTTGTCGGAACCGAGCGTAGGTCCTCCCAGGAGCTCGCAAAAACAGCTGATCACTGGGATCGGTTTAAACGGACCCGGACATGGCGTGCGGTTTGCATGGTCTATTGGACGGTTGGCACCATTTCCCTCGGGACAGGTCTCACGGCGCCGGAACAGGGAACAAAGTTGTTCAACTTTCTAGCGACCCTTGATCGAGAGTGGATACGGCTGATCCTGGTAGTCGTCGGTCTGCTTTTCATGTTTCTCGCCATCCGTTCGTGGCCCAAAGCGTTTGACCCTGAGGAATGGTTAGGCACCTACGGCGGACAATTGGTGCGGAAAAACTAACGGCCCCCAACCGACCCGACTGGTCAAAGTGATCATCCCCTAAAACCTTGGATCGAACGAATGTTCGGTCTAGGGTCGAGGGATGGCGATCGGCCCCCCCGCCCGACAGCTCAGTATCGAAGACCGCGGAACTCCCCTCTACGAGGTCACGTTCTGCGTGCTCGACCTCGAGACGACAGGCGGTTCACCCAGGGATTGTGCGATCACAGAAATCGGGGCGGTCAAGTACCGCGGCGGTGAACCGATCGGCACCTTCGCCACCTTGGTCAACCCCGAAACCGGCATCCCGCCGTTCATCACCATCCTCACCGGCATCACCCAGCAGATGGTGGTGGAGGCGCCGACCATTGCTGTGGCTTTGCCATCGTTCATCGAGTTCTGCCGGGGAACGATCATCGTCGGGCACAACGTCCGCTTTGACCTTTCCTTTCTCGATGCTGCAAGTCGCCAGCTCGGGCAACCGCTGATTGGCTCCGAGCCGGAAACCCGACGCCAGGTCGACACCATCGGGCTGGCCCGTCGGCTCATCCGGACCGAAGTGCGCGACCTGACCCTGGCCAGCCTCGCCCGGCATTTCCGCTCGCCAACCGAGCCAATCCATCGAGCGCTAGCCGACGCCATGGCCACCGCGCATGTCTTCCATTCACTGCTCGAGCGGGCCGGAACAATTGGCGTCACCGGCCTCGACGACCTCTTGGTCCTCCCGACCGCCCGCGGCGCCGCTCACTACGGCAAGATCCGGCTCACCGACGCCCTCCCCCGCCGGCCCGGGGTCTACCTCTTTCGCGATCGCAACGATCAAGTCATCTATGTCGGGAAGGCGGAGAACCTCCGCACCCGGGTCCGAGCGTATTTCTATGGCGACGAGCGCAGGCGCATCGCCGACCTATTGCGCCAGCTTCATCGCATCGAGCACCGGGTTTGCGCTCACGGTCTCGAAGCGGAAGTGGCCGAGCTCCGCCTTATCCACGCGTACCTTCCCCGCTTCAACCAGCGCTCACGGCCGCCCAAACGGACGTATTTCGTTCGCCTCACTGACGAAACGTTTCCCCGTCTGAGCGTCGCTCACAAAGTTGTTGGAAAAAGCCGGCTCTGGTTGGGGCCGTTTCGTTCCAAGCGTCACGCCGACCTGGTCGTTGAGGCGCTGTGGGCGGCGACACCGATTCGGCGCTGCAGCGGACGACCCGGCAAGCGGAGCGGTGACTGTGCCGCCGCCCAGATGGGGGTGGCCCTCTGTCCTTGCGCGGGCGCAATCGACGCCGAGGCATACACGGCGCTGATCGACGACCTCGTCGCGTCCAGCCTGCAGGCGCCCGCCGTTCTCCTCGACCCCATCGCCGAGAAGATGCGGCGGCTGGCCGGAGAGCGGCGTTTCGAGGAGGCAGCCCAGATGCGTGATCGCCATCGAGCCCTCGCCCGGGCCCTCGAGCGACGACGCGCCTGGGCGGCTCTCACCAACGGTGGGCAGGTTCAGCTCGAGAGCGAAGACGGCGAGATCGTCCTGATCGACAGCGGACGCCTAGTCGAAGCCTGGAACCGGAACATGGCTGCGCCCACGCTGGCCCTAGGAGCGATTGCTCAATCCGCTGAACCACCGCCAATCCCTTTGTCGTTGGCCGCCGCCGAAGAGGCGCATTTGATCTGGCAGTGGATGACCGGTGGGCGGGTCTCGCTCGTAGCTAGCACCGGGCCGATCGGTTTGCCGGTCGTGCCGATCCCCCATCTCACGGCGGCCTGACTTCTACCATCGCCCGTCGAATGCGAGCGGTTTCTTGAGGTTCATCATCAGGGAAGGCACCGATCCGATCGCCCGTTCCGAGGCCATCCTGCTCAAGGCCTTGGGTCTTCCCTTCGGCGGCGTACTCAAAGTGGGGCGGACCCACGTGCTCGTCCAGAGCGGTGAGACCTCCGACAGCACGGCTCTCCATCTCGGTCCGCTGGCCCGCTCCAATGCGGGGGCTACACCCGGGCAATCGCTCGACGCCGTGCGGGCAGTTTTGGGACAGGCCCATCTCGTCCGCGTTGCGACCGACAAGCTTCCCGCCGACCCCGGGACCCTCATCCGCGCCTGGCAGGGCCGGCCAGTCTCGAATGGCGATCGGCTCGAGCTCGCCGCAGGGTATGCCGGGGGGTCGCCGGCTGAGGTCGCGGTGGCCGCGGTCGAACCTGGGGGGGCGGGTCTGATCGGAGCTGCAACTCGGTTCCTCACCGCCCAAGAGCCGGCTCCGGTCGCACCGGCTCCCGATCCTCCACGACCCAAACCACAGGCGAAGCAACCAACAGCCCAACCGCCGCCTGCGGTTCTAGTCGAGGCGCCGCCCGGGCCAACCCGCAGCGACGCCCTCCTCGCCGGGCTCGACGATCAGAAAGAGCTCCTCAGCGGCTGGCTGTCTCTGCTCACTTCGAGCTCGGACCTGCCCGCCGTCTGGGGACTTCCCCGGGTGGCCGGGGTCCTGCTCGAAGGTCCACAGGGGTGCGGCAAGTCGGAACTGGTGGCGGCGGCCGCGGCGGAGGCGGGCGCCCGCGTCCACGAGGTCTCCCTCGACCAAGTCTTCAAACCCGAAAAGCTGCTCGACGTGCTCGAAGCGGCAGTCAACGGGCAATCTCCGCCAGTGGTGATCTTTGTCGATCGTCTCGAAGCGGTGTCCGGCGACGAGGGCATGGCCCCGTTCCGGACCCAGATGGGTGCCGTACTGCGTTGGTTTCTCGATGCGATTGCCGGCAAGACCGGAATGGCATGCGTCATCGGTTGCAGCTCGCGAGCGGCACTTGATCCGATCGTCGCTTCAAGCCCGCTGCTCCCCCGTTCGCTTTCGATTCCCCCGCCCGATCTGCGTCGGAGAAAGCTGCTGTTCGAAGCCGCCTTGCTCCGCGTTCCCACCGACGGCATCGACTACGAGGTCCTCGCCAATCGTTCAGCTGGTTTCAGCGGGGCCGATGTGGTGGCGGCCGTGATCCATGCCTCGAGTCGCCTCGCTCGCAAACCGGATCAAAAGCTCACCACCGATGATTTAGTTAATGCCATTAAGGACACCATCCCGAGCATGGGTTCACTGTCGCTCGGCGAGATGCCCAACTATGGGTTCGACAAGGTCGCCAACCTGGCTGAGGTCAAACAGCGGCTAATCGAGGCCGTGGTTTGGCCGATCACCGACCCGGATCGATTCAAAGCCATGGGGATCGACCCGCCGCGAGGGATTCTGCTCTACGGCCCTCCCGGCACCGGCAAGACCTTTGTGGTCCGCGCCCTAGCCCACGAAGCTGGGAGCGCCTTCTTCCCGGTGAAAGGAGCCGAGCTCCTGGACAAATATGTCGGCGAGTCCGAGCGAGCAGTGCGTGAGCTGTTCAGCCGGGCGCGGGCAGCAGCACCATCGATCATCTTCTTCGACGAGATCGACTCCCTCGCCCCGGTGCGGGGCCGATCAACCACCACGGTCACCGATTCGGTGGTGGCAGCGCTTCTTACCGAGATGGACGGCATCACCTCGCGCGGCAATGTCGCCGTGATTGGCGCAACCAACAGAGCAGACCTAATCGACCCGGCCTTGCTGCGGGCGGGTCGATTCGAGACCCAGATCGAAATTGGCCTGCCGGATGCCGAGGCCCGGCGCGCTTTGATCGACCTTTCCGACGTGCCGTTCGCGGCCGATATCGACAAGGCGCGGCTGGCGGAGGTCACCGAGGGGATGTCGATGGCCGACCTGGCCGGGGTGCTGCGCGAGTCGGCCCTTTCCGCCCTGCGCGCCGACTCGGCCGCCCGTGAGGTCAAATGGGAGCATCTGATCGGCGCCATCGAACGCTGGCACGCCTCCAAGGCCGCCTCGTCCTGACAACCATCTATTACTAGCGGAGGGAATCGCCGATACTTGACGGCGACATGCAAACCCAATCCGCTCGCTGGCCAACGGCCGCAATTGTCATCATCGTCGTCCTGTCGATCCTTATCGCCATCGTCGGTATTGCGGGAGTGATCGGCGCTATCTCAGTAGGCCGGATGCGAGAAGCGAATGCTGACTTGGAGCAGCGGATCGTGGCCTCCGAGGAGCGCATCCGCGACCTCGAAGCCGACCTGGCTGCTGCCCAACAGGCGGCGGAATCCCAAAGCGGCGATCCCTTAGCCGACGCCTTCGGTGCAGGCGGGCTCGGCGATTTACTCAGCGGTTTGTTGAACGGCGGGAGTGGGGACAACTTGGGCGGGCTCGAGGATTTACTCAACGGTCTCCTCGGGGGTGAAGGTGGCGACCTCGGCGACCTGTTGGGGGGGGCCACCGGAGGTCACGACATGGGCGCGCTTGGTCAATGTCTTACCACCGCTCCCGGCAGCCTCGTCATCGGCGATCAGGGTCTCGACGGGCAAGTCGACGACATCGCCGCGGCTGTCGAGGAAATTCGCGGGCTCACTTTTCCCAGCGAGATCGACCCCATCTTTGTTTCGTCCGCCGAGATGGGCGAAAGGGTGCGCGACCTGGCTGCGGAGGAGTACCCACCGGAGCTCGCCGATTTCGAGACGCGATTGTGGGTGGCGTTGGGGATGCTCGAACCCGGCTATGACCTCGCCGGGGAGCAGCTCGACCTATTGGACAGCGCCGTCGCCGGTTACTACGACCCTGACACCGGGGAGCTAGTCGTCGCCGCTGACTCGGCCGGCGAGCCGCTTGGCGCCGTCGATCAGGTGACTCTCGCCCATGAGCTCATCCATGCGCTGACCGACGCCCGCCTCCAGTTCCCGGATTCCATCGAGGATCCCACCGCCGACCCCGAGCGCGGCCGCGCCATCCAGGCATTGATCGAAGGTGACGCCACGCTGGGCATGCAGCAGTTCTCGCTGGGAGCCCTCGACCTGATGGACCAATTTGGGATGATGCTCGACCCGCGGGTGGCCGCGTCGCAAGCAGACCTCGCCGATTTCCCATACATCCTGTCCAACGGGCTGCAGCTGCCCTATCTCGAGGGGATGTCCTTCGCCTGCGCCCTCTATGCCGATGGAGGCTGGGAGCGGGTGGACCAGGCCTATGCCAATCCTCCCGACACCACCGCCGAGATCCTCTTTCCCGATCTTTATCTCGAGGACTGGTCGTCTCGCCGACCGGTCGCCGGCGGCGATCCTGGGGCCGGCTGGACGCTGCTCGACTGGATCGGATCGCAAGGCACGATCGGGTTCGGCGCCATCGATCTTCTGAACATTTTCAGCGCGCCGGGCGATGACACCAATGCCGCCCTCGACGAAGCCCGCGACCGGGTCGAGGCGTGGGGCGGGGGGCAGGCCCGGCTTTGGAGCCAAGGCGAGCAGACTGCGCTCTTGATCAGCCTGGTCGATAGCAACGCGAGTGAGTTCCGCCTGTGCCAGTCGATGTTGGACTGGGAGGCCGCGGCGTTCCCTAACGGCGAAGCCGGCGTGCTCATCGAATGTGACGGGGAAAATGTGCTGGTTGCGATTGGTCCCGATGAGGCCACCGCGTCGAGCCTTCTAGGCTGATCACGCGGGCCATGCTGCGAGGGGCACTAGTCATGGCGACGACCATCCTGTTTACCGCTTGCTCGTCACTGAGCAACGAAGATCTCGGTCCCGATCTGCCCATCGCCCATTTGGATGAGTTTCAGGAAATGCTGGCTGCGTCGGATCGCCCGGTGGTCGTGAACGTCTGGGCGTCGTGGTGCATCCCTTGTCGAGAGGAAGCGCCCTTGCTCACCGAGGCGTTGGCCGAGTATGGCGAGCAGGTGTCGTTCATCGGGCTCGCCTTTGACGACAACCAACCTGGCGCCAAACAGTTCCTGGCCGAATTCGATTTGCCTTTCGCCCACTACTTCGATCAGGACGGAGTGATCCTCGCCGAGTACGGGGGCCTCGGGATTCCCCGTACATATTTCTTCGATCCCGGCGGCGAGCTGGTTCACACCTTCAACGGCGTCCTCGATGCGGCCACCCTTGCCCTCCACATCGACGAGCTCTTGGGCCGGTGATCGAGCTCTACCCGACTAGCTGGCGGCGCAAGGTCTCGTTGACCAGCTTGGGATCGGCCTTGCCTCCGGTCGAGCGCATCACCAAGCCGACGAGAAAGCCGATCACCTTCTCCTCCCCCGACCGATAGCGAGCGACGGCATCGGGTTGGGCGGCCAGGACCTCGGTGACCGCCGCTTCGATCGCGTTCGTATCGGAGACCAAGAGCAGATCGAGCCGCTCGGCGACCACTGAAGCCTCGTCGCCGCTCGCCACTATCTCGGTGAGCACTTCCTTGGCCGCCGATGATGAGAGCTTTCCCTCCTTGACCATCGCCAACAGGCCCGCCAACCCAACCCCGGCAACCTTCGACGAAGGCGTCTTGCGCAAGACGGCGGTCAGTTCCCCGGTGACCCAGATGGCCGTTGTCATCGGATCCGAGCCCGCGGCAACTGCCTCGGTGAAGATCCTCCGCAGCTCGGGATCGGTCATCGCCAAAACCCGGGCGGTGCCCGCAGCCACTCCCATTCCTTCGAACCGGCTTCGCCGGTCGGCCGGCAGCTCGGGAAGGTCGGAATGCAGCCGGTCGACGGTGTCGGCGGCAAACACCAGGGGCAACAGGTCGGGTTCGGTGAAATAGCGGTAGTCGGAACTGCCCTCCTTGGTCCGCATGCTCCGGGTGGATCCGGCCTCTTCGTCCCAATGTCGGGTCTCCTGAATAACCCTGCTGCCGCCCTCGAGCAGGGCAATCTGGCGCTCGATCTCCGAGGCAACCGCACGCTCCAGCGACCGGAACGAGTTCATGTTTTTGATCTCAACCTTGGTCCCCAGCTCGCCGGCTCCCACCGGCCGGACCGAGACGTTGGCATCGAAGCGGATCGAGCCTTCCTCCATCCGGGCGTCAGAAACATCGAGCTCGGCAATCAAAGCCCGCAAGTCCTGGGCATAGGCCCGCGCCTCTGCCGCCGAGCGGAGGTCCGGTCGGGAAACGATTTCGACCAGCGGCACCCCGGACCGGTTGAAATCGAGACGGGTCGAAGTGGCGGAGTGGATTCGGCCCCCGCCGCCTTGGTGCAAGCTCTTGCCAGTGTCTTCCTCCATGTGGGCCCGCTCGATCCCGACGCGGTTGGAGGTGCCGTCGAGGTTGATGTCGAGCCAGCCGTTGATCGCGACCGGCGAATCGAACTGGCTCACCTGAAAGTTCTTGGGGAGGTCGGCATAGAAGTAGTTCTTGCGATGGAATACCGACTGCGGAGCGATCTGGCAGTGGAGTGCGAGTCCGATCCGCACAATCGACTCGAGCGCGGCGGCGTTGGCCACCGGAAGGGCGCCGGGTAGTCCGAGACAGACCGGACAGATGTTGGTGTTCGGGTCTTCGCCAAAGCTCACGGCGCACCCACAGAACATTTTCGAAGCCGTCTTGAGCTCGACGTGGACCTCGATTCCGACCACCGGCTCCCAGTCGGTCACAGGCGATCACCGGCGGCGGCCAAAATTTCCGGTCGATGATCGAAGGTAGCGAGGCGTTCCACCTCCGCGGCCACCTGGAAAAGCCGGGCCTCGCCGAGAGCGGGGCCCATCACTTGAAATCCGATTGGCAGACCGTCAGCGTCGAGGCCGACGGGAATCGAGATCGCCGGAGTGCCGGCCAGGTTGGCGGGGATCGTGCAGACATCGGTGAGATACATCGCCAACGGGTCCTGGGTCTTGGCGCCCAGCTCGAAGGCGGTGGTGGGACTGGCCGGCGAGACCAGGACGTCAACCTGTTCGAACACGTTGGCCAGCTCGTTGATCAACTTGGTCCTGACCCTTTGCGCCTGGCCGTAGAAAGCGTCGTAATAACCCGCCGAAAGGGCGTAGGTGCCAAGCAAAATCCGCCGGGTCGCTTCGGGGCCGAATCCCTCGGCCCGGCTGCGGGCCATCATTTCCTCGACGGTTTCTCCCGTCACTCGCAACCCGTAGCGCACCCCGTCGAAGCGAGCCAAGTTGGCTGAGACTTCGGCCGGGGCGATCAGGTAGTAGGCCGAAAGCGCGATGGCAAAGGAAGGCAGTGAGACTTCGGAAACGATTGCCCCGCTCGCCTCGAGCTGAGCGACCATGTCGTTCGTCGCCGCCGTTACCGCCGGTTCGTAGCCCTCGCCGCTCAACTCTCGGACGAGGCCGATGCGGACATCTTTGACACCCGTTTCGAGGCTCGGCCGGGCCTCGGGCACCGTCCCCGGATAGGAGGTGGCATCGAGGGGGTCATGGCCCGCCACCGCTTCGAACAACGTCAGGGCATCGGCAACCGATCGCGCCAGCGGACCGATCTGATCGAAGCTCGATGAGAAGGCGACGAGACCAAAGCGGCTCACCAGCCCATAGGTCGGTTTGAAGCCGACGACCCCACACAAGGCGGCTGGCTGACGGATCGATCCCCCGGTATCCGAACCAAAGGCAGCCAATGCGGAACCGGCGGCGACCGCCGCCGCCGAGCCCCCCGAGCTTCCCCCCGGGACGCGCTCAGGGTTCCAAGGGTTGCGAGTGGGACCGAAGGCGGAGTTTTCGGTTGACGAGCCCATCGCGAACTCGTCGAGGTTGGTCTTGCCGACGATCACTGCTCCGCCGTCGCGGAGACGAGCTACCACCGTCGAGTCGTAAGGAGGTCGATATCCCGAAAGAATTTGCGAGCTGCAAGTGGTCTCCAACCCGCGGGTGCAGAAATTGTCCTTGAGCGCGAGCGGGATTCCGTCGAGCGGTCCGCGGCTCTCACTTCGGGAACGGCGGTGGTCCGACTCCTCGGCGGCGCGGCGAGCGCCGTCGTGATCGATCGTCACGTAGCAATGCAGTTCGGCTTCGGTGAGCGATGCTCTCCGGATAACGGCGTCGAGCAGGTCGGCCGCCGAAGCTTCCCCCGTGGCGAGACGCTCGCCCGCCGTGGCGACGGTGAGGTCGGCGAGGTCGGCCATCAGCCTTCCAGGGCCGGGGGGACGACGAAGTAGCCGTCGGCGCTGTCGGGTGCCGCGGCCAGGACTTCGTCTCGATCAAGCGACGGACGGACGAGATCCTCCCGAAAGCCGTTGAGCAGGCCGAGCGGATGCGCGGTCGGCTCAAGCCCCTCGGTAGGGACCGATTGCACCTTGGCGGCGTGCTCGAGGATGACTCCGAGCTGGCTGCGATAGGTCGAAAGCTCCTCCTCGCTGAGGGCAAGGCGGGCCAATCGGGCGACGTGGGCGATGTCGATTTCTACAGGCATTTCGGGATGTTTCGGGTCGAAGAGTGTAAGTCCGGGTTGCGGCGAGGAGATCAGGAGACTTAGCTGTCCCGGCTGGCGCCGGGCTGGCTGGAACCGGAGAGGGGATTCCATGCTCAAGAAATTTCGGCCATTTGCCGAACCCTCCTTAGTGGAGTGGAAGAGAACCCGACCCCGGGTCGGCCTCGTGTTGACAGTCGCGATCCTGCTTTTGATCGCACCCGGGGCCGCTGCCGACGAGTTCGTGCCCGGCCAGCCCTTCGATCCCAACCAGATCGTCTTTCCGGTGGTGGGCTCGCCCGTCACCTTTATCGACGATTTCTATCAGCCGCGGAGTGGGGGAAGGACCCACGGCGCGACCGACATCATGACCAACGGGATCAAGGGCTGGCCAGTGGTCGCGGCCGCCGATGGGGTCGTGACGTGGATCGGCACCACCTGTTGCTATCTAGCCCTTGACCACGGGGGTGGTTATGAGACTTGGTACATCCATCTCAACAACGACACCCCCGGCACCGACGACGGCCTCGGCTGGGGCCTCGCCGTCACCGAGGGGACGGTTGTCACCCAGGGTCAGCTGATCGGTTGGGTGGGTGACAGCGGCAACGCCGAATGGGTTGGGCCCCACCTTCACTTCGAGATCCGTCTCAACGATGTTCCCATCAACCCCTACACCTACCTTCTCGCCGCCCCGCACCTGAGCGCCCCCGGCGGAGTCGCGGTTACACCAGCCGTCAACACTTTCACCGACGACGATGGCAATCCGCATGAGGCCAACATCGAAATTCTTTTTGCCAACGGCATCACCGTTGGCTGCGGCGCTGGCCTCTACTGCCCGCTCGCCCCGATCACTCGAGGACAGATTGCGCTCTTTATCGACCGACTGCTTGACCTGCCGGCCGCCACTGGAGATCACTATGACGACGACAACGGTTCGATCTACGAGGCCCCGGCCAACAGCATCACCCAATCCGGGATCGGTTTTGGGTGCGGCGACCGTGCGTACTGCCCTGAAGAGGGCCTGCGGCGAGACGAGATGGCCGAATTGCTAACTCGCACCTTCGGGCTGGCGCCGGCGACAACGGATTACTTCACCGACGACGACAGCTCGGGGTTCGAGGCTGCGATCAACGCTCTCTATCAGGCGGGGGTCACCATCGGCTGCGACCCCGACGACCCCGGCCTCTACTGCCCCAGCCGGATTCTGACCCGTGATGAGATGGCCACCTTCTTCGTGCGTGCAATGGATCTCTGACCTTTGGACTGACCGTCGCTACGGTCAAATTGGTGAGAACCAGGAAGAGCTCCAAGGCGTCTAGGGAGCGTGCCCCGGAGAATCCGGATCCAACGGAAACCAGCATGATGGCGGTCGACACCGGTGAGATTCCGGTAGTCCGCTTTGCCACCGGGTCATTCGAGGCGTTCTACGAAACGAACCGTCAGCACATATTTCGAGCGTTGGCCCTGACCCTCGGCAACTCCGATCTTGCCGCCGACTCCGTCGACGAGGCGATGGTGCGGGCCTACCAACGCTGGCGCACCGTTTCGACCTATGACAACCAGGCGGGTTGGGTATACCGGGTTGGGCTCAACTGGGCGCGCTCCCGGCTCCGAAAACGCAAGCGGGAGATTCTCTCCGATCAACCGCCGGAATTGTCGACCGAATTGACGTTCTCAGATCCGGATCTCGAGCGGGCAGTGATGGCGCTCCCGCTCGAAGCCCGGTCGGTTGTGGTCTTGCGTTTTTATCTCGATTGGTCGACCGACGAGGTAGCCGACGCCCTCGGCATCCGGCCCGGAACCGTCAAGAGCCGTTTGCACCGGGCCATGAACGAACTCCGCGTCCAATTGGAGGGGAACCCATGAGCCTGGAAAAGCGAATCCGCGACGAGCTGCACGACACCGCCGAACGGCTCGCCCTCGTCCCAGGTGAATACCGCCGGGCGATGGAACGCGGGGCGACTCGTCGGCGGCAGCGACTGGCGATGATCGTCACCGGGGCGCTGGCGTTGGGGGTCGTCGTGGTCGCGGCCAACGCCATCGAGCTTGCCGGCCCCGTCGAACCGGCGAGTGACGTTGCCACGACGCTTGGGCCTGTGCCTCCCGTGACCAGCGCACCCGGAAGCGTCGAGACGACGGCTGTTCCCGTGATGATGGCCGACGAGATCGTGGCGGTTGCCTCGATCGACGGACTCGGTGTGTACTCCCCTGGTGGCGAAACCGCCTTCTTGACTAGTGATCCTTACCACCAGTCCATTTCCTGGGCCATCTCCGATGGCGAAGGAGGGTTGGTCTTCACCCACGAAGTCACCCCTCTCCCCTGGGTGCAGGGAACCCTGATGTGGCTAGGGGCCGGAGCGAGCATGCCTTCGCCCCTCGTAGCCCCCGAGGGTGGAGGAGTCATCACCCCACTCGAGGTCGACCAGGGCTCGGTCTTTTACCGTCTCGACGATCTCGCCGGGTCGAGTTCGATCAGGGCCATCGGGCTCGACGGGAGCGACAGTCGGGTCGTGGTGGGCCCGACCCCGATGTTGGGATCGGCGGCGGTTTCCGAAGGACTGCTCGTCCTCAGCCTGGGTGGCGACTGCGGAGGCTACGCGCTATACGACACCGCCGGAACAGCCCTGCCAACCCCCGACTGGGCAAGCGAATGCGGGCCTGGCGTCCAAAACGACATCGCCCTCGCCGATGGCTATCTGTTCACCTTGTCGGATATCGACTCCCAACGGCAACTCGTCCGGATCGATCTCGAGACCGGCGAACAGGCGAGCACGCCGATCATCGAAGGCTGGCAAGTCGAAGCCGAGGCAGCATCAAGAGTGGCGTATGGCGGCAACATCATTCGCGTGGGCGATTTCAGCGGAGACGAATTCGTCGAGACCGAGAGCTATTCAGAAGGTCACGGGACCTTTGCATTTCTGCCGAGCATCCACCTGGCAGCCAACCCCCGGCTTGGTTCGGGGATGGGTGAGCTACCCTGCACAGTGCTGGATGTCCCCAATCCGGAGCCAACCGGCTTGCCCGCACCGGTCGAGGAAAAGTTCCAACAGGTCTTCACCCTCGCCAAGACTTGCGACCTCGAGGCCTTGGCCGAGGTCGTCCGTGAGGATGGCGCAGCCTTTACCTATGGCGGGGACGAACACCCCGTCCAAACCTGGGTGCGGAACGCCCGCTTCGGGTTTGACATCATGCCGATGACCGTCCGCATCCTCAACACACCGCCGGCGCTCGTGGACGGGATTTACGCCTGGCCGGGAGTCTTCGTCACCAACAGCGAGGAGGACTGGCAACAGCTGTCGGGCATTCTCAGCGCCGCCGAGTTCGATCTGATGTACAAGCAGCGCGATGACATCGGCTATCTCGGGCTGCGGGTTGGTATCACCGAGGACGGACGACTCAGCTATCTGATCTCCGGCGACTGATCCCCGTTTCTCCCCCCGGGGGGGAGTACCCGAAGCGGGAGGGGGGCGGTCGATTGACGCGCCAAAGGGCTGTTCAATCTCGAGGCGCGCCAAAAGGAACAACTGCTCGCGCGAGAGAAAACGCCCCCCCGGCTTCGCCACTAATCCAGGTTGCGTGATAGAAACGAACGGTGCGCGGCAACTATCGGGTGATCTATCTCGGGATCGGGTTGGTTGTGGTGGCGGTGGTGGCGCTGGCCGTCGCCTTCGGCGGAGGCAACGAGCCAGCCCCGCTGCCAGCCCCGATCGAGTCGTTGACGCCCCACCCGGGCGACCGTGCCCTTGCTCAAGCCATTCTCGAAGTTGACCTCGAAGCGGGCTATCGGGCCGCGATCTATCTGGACGGCTTCCTGCTGCCGGAAAACGAGGTCGTCTTCGTCGAGCCGACAGGCGTCCACCGCTGGCAGCCGAGCCCGCAAAGCGTCGTCGTCCCGGACTGGACTCCCGGCGACCATGAAATCCGGATCGTGTGGGATTCGCTAGGCGGTTTACCAAGCCCCGGCGAGTTCACTTGGACTTTCCGCATCCAATAGGACCGTCCGTAGATTGGAGAAAACCAACTCGAGGTCGTCGAGGCGCACGCTTTCCTCTTTCTTGTGCGCCAGGCCTGTCTCCCCCGGCCCGTAATTGACGGCGGGGATTCCATAGGCTCCCAAACGAGCGACATCGGTCCACCCCTGTTTGGCGGCACGCGGCGCCGCCGAAACCGAAAGCAATCGGTCGAGGATCGGGTGATTTATGTCGATCGGCCCGGCCGGAGCCGCGTCGGCAATCACAAACTCGTCGACACCGTCGCAAACCTGGCGAAGCCGGTCGGTCGCCTCCTCGATCGAGCGATTGGGGGCGAATCGATAGTTGACGTTGAGCTCGAAGCGGTCGGGGATAATGTTGTTTGCGATCCCACCCTCGGCGCGAGTGACGGAGATCACCTCCCGATAGATGAGCCCATCGATTTCCACGGGCTCGGGTTCAAGGTCATGCATCGCTGCTAGCCAACTCCCGGCCTTGGTGATCGCATTCTTCCCCAACCAAGGTCGGGCCGAGTGTGCCGAAACCCCGTCGAACGCCACCCGCGCATTGAGCAGGCCGTTGCAACCGATCTGCACTTCGGCGTCGCTCGGCTCAAGCACAATCGCAAACTCGGCGTGGCTCAGCCAAGGAGCACGAGTGAGGACCGACTCCAACTCGTTGCCATCAGCCGGCCCCTCTTCACCGGCATAAAAAACTCCAATGAGATCGCGGTCTCGCAGGCGCACCTCGCGATCTTCGAGCAGGTGCAGCATCACCGCTACCCCGCTCTTCATGTCGGTGGCGCCCAACCCATGAAGCCGCCCATCGTCGATGTACGACGGAGACTGGCCCTGGGAGGGGACCGTGTCGATATGGCCGACCAACAAAATCGGGGCCTCGCTGTCGCGGGGTCCGACGACGAGCGAGTTGCCCACGCGGTCGACCGACTCACGACCGAATGTCTGATAAAGGCGGGCAGCGATCTCAGTGCAGAGCCGTCCTTCGTCGCCGGTCTCGGAGGAGGTGTCGACCAGCCAGGTCAGAGTCTCGACCAGATTCATATGTTGACCTCCATCTCGCGGAGAAACTCATTGAGTGCAGTCTTGTCGTCGGTGGCCGCGGTTCGCCGACCAATGATTAGTGCGCAGGAAAGCTGAAAGTTACCGGCGGGGAAATTCTTGGATCTGGTCCCGGGCACGACCACGGAACGAGCCGGCACTCGACCTCGATGCTCGACCGGCTCGGGGCCGGTCACGTCGATGATCGGCGTGTTGGCGGCGATGACAGTATTCGCACCCAGCACCGCCCCTTCCTCGATCACCGCTCCCTCCACGATGATCGAACGAGAACCGATGAACGCGTGATCCTCGACGATCACCGGCCGCGCCCCGGGAGGTTCAAGGACGCCACCGATGCCGACTCCTCCACTCAGGTGCACGTTGCGACCAATCTGCGCGCACGACCCCACGGTCGCCCACGTGTCGACCAAAGTCCCCGAACCGACGTGGGCGCCGATGTTGACGTAACCGGGCATGACTATCACTCCCGGCTCGCAAAACGCCCCGTAGCGGATTGCACCGGGTGGGACGAGACGAACTTTCTGGCGAGCAAGGTTCGTCTTGAGGGGGATCTTGTCGTGGAACTCATACGGACCAACGTTGATGGTTTCCATGTTGCGAAGCCGGAAGTAAAGGAGAATCGCTTGTTTGAGCCAAGAATTTACCTGCCAGTCGCCATCGATCTTCTCAGCCACCCGGTAGCGCCCCGAATCGAGCCCGGCAATCGCTTCCTCGACCGCGGCGGACGCCTCTCCCAACTCGACCTCGCCGGCGAAAGCCTTCTCGATCAGTTGGCGAGGCATTTGCTCAATCTTGCCGCGGCTTCATCGCATTCGTCAACGGTTGGCACGAGGGCAAGGCGCACATAGCCCTCGCCGCCGGGGCCAAAAGCGCGGCCCGGCGTCAGGAGGATGTTTTCCTCGAGCAGTTGGTTGGCGATCTCAACGTCGTCGGGAACGGCTACCCACAGATAGATCCCTGCCACCGACCCCACCACCGTCATCCCCGAGGCTTCGAATGCCTCGCGGAGGATCGCCCGCTTTTGGCGGAAGATCTCCCTTCGCTCGACAACATGGTCGTCGTCATTCCAGGCTGCGATGGCAGCCCGCTGCACGAACTCGGGGGAGGCCGTCCCGGTGTAACCGCGGAGGCGTTTGAGGCAACGGATCGCTTCGGCGTCGCCCACGATCACTCCCGAGCGGTATCCGGTCATCCCTGAGCGCTTGGAGAGGGAGAGAAAGGAAAGCGCTCCGGTCGAGGTCGGGCCTGCGACTTCCAACACCGAGGTGGGCGGATCGTCTTCGTAAAGGTCGGCATAGCACTCGTCGGAGCAGAGCCAGGCCTCGCCCTTTCGAGCGGCGGCCATGAGCTCCTCGAGCTCTGACCGGGAAGTGACCGAACCGGCCGGGTTGTGTGGCGAGCAGACCCAAACCATCGCCGCCCGGGCCCATTCGTCCTCGGCGAGGTCGTCGGCACGAAACACAAAGTCTGGTCCGAGCCGTACCAGGCGCGGCTCGGCGCCGGCCAGCACGGCTCCTTTCTCATAGATCGGATACCCAGGGGTCGGCCAGGCGACGAGATCACCCCGGAGGCGGTCGACGAAGGCGAGCGCGGACGAGAAGATCGCTTCCTTCGCTCCGGAGGTGGGCAGGACTTGGGTTCCGGGGTCGACCTCGACTCCAAAACGCCGCTTGACATATCCGGCCACGGCCTCGCGCAGTTCCGGCAGCCCCGGCGTGGTCGGGTATTGCGAAACCGACGGGACCGCGCGACGCAGCGCCTCCGGAATGAAAGGCGGCGTTGGTTCGAGCGGATCACCGATCGAAAAATCGAGCACCCGCTCCCCGGCTGCCCGTCGCCTCCTCGCCAACTCTTGCAGGAGCCCGATCTGGTTCGGGGCCAGGGCCAGCAGCACCGGGTTGACTTTCATTGGCCTTGTCCTTCGTCGACCGCGAGGTCGCAGGCGATGCCCGCCTCGGGACCGAGCTGGGCGAACTCTCCCCAGAACGAACGCGCCGCTTCGAGGTCAAACGCCGCCAGCCGGGCGAGCTTTCCCCACGCCACCAAAGCCATTGGTTCCTCCATCTCCGCAAACGGCATCACAATCACATGCGTGCTTAGTTCGCGGGCCAACTCCTCGACCTCGTTTCTCTGCTCCTCCTCGAGCAAGTCTGCTCGGTAGTAGAAAATGACCGCGCCGTGCTCGAGAGCATGGATGTTGAAGATCTCGGGCACTTCCTGGCGGTAGACCCCGCAGGGAGTCGGCGAGGGGGCATGGGTCCCAGAAGCGGCCGGAACCGAGCTGTACTCCGGAGGTTCGAGCGTTCCTTCAACGATAGCTTGCACCACCTCTTGGCTCAGGTGGTCGACTCCGAGATCCACCGGCTCGATGAGCTCGTACTCGCCGGTGGCGGCGGCACCGCAAGCAACCACAAGCATGGCAGCCACCAACTTTTTGCGAACCCAGGGTTCGTAGGGATACACAGTGTCCCTGCGAACCCTGGGTTCGCGGGTTTTTCTATTCGAGCGCACTCTGACCGTCCGTGAGAAGGCGTTGGAAGCGGGGCTCGTCGATGACCAGCACGCCTGCTTCTTCGGCCTTTTGAACCTTGCTCGCCCCCGGGTTCTCGCCTGCCACGAGGGCGGAGGTTTTGCGAGAAACGCTGCCCGCGGCTTTCCCGCCGCGGGCGACGACGGCGGCCTCCGCCTCTTCCCGGGTCATGCCGACCAGGGTGCCGGTGACGACGATCGTGATCCCGGCCAATGTGTCAGAAAGCGAGTCGAGCTCGCCTTGTTCGTCAGCCACGCTGACTCCGGCGACCTGGAGCTTTTCGACCAGGGCGATGTTGTCAGGGTCGATCGACCAAGCGCGGACTGAGTTGGCGATCACCTGGCCGAGCCCGCCCACCGAAGCGATCTCCTCGGCGGTCGCCGCCATCAGTCGCGGCAGGCTGCCGAAACGCCGGGCGAGCTGGCGGGCGGCGATGCCGCCGACGTGACGAATTCCGAGAGCTACCAAGAGCCGTGCCAGCGGCCGGTCACGGCCGGCGTCGATCCCATTCAGCAGGTTGCGGACCGAGATCTCACCCCAACCCTCGAAACCGAACAGTTGGTCGGGCTGCAACAGAAAGAGATCGGCCGGATCCTTGATCAGTCCTTCGCGCAGGAAGAGGTCGATCGTCTTGTAGCCCATACCTTCGATGTCCATCGCCCCCCGGGAAGCGAAATGGAAGAGCCATTCCCGCACCCGCGAAGGACACTCGAAGCCACCGGTGCAGCGAGCCACCTTCTCTCCCGGCGGCCGCACGATCGGGTGTCCGCAAAACGGGCATTCGGCCGGCATCGACCACGGTTGCTCGGCTCCGCTGCGAACGGAGACCACGGGGCCCGCCACCTCGGGGATGACGTCCCCGGCACGCCGGACGATCACCTTGTCACCCACCCGCACGTCTTTTCGTTGCAACTCGTCCTCGTTGTGCAGGGTCGCGTAGGTGACAGTGGCTCCTCCGACCTGCACCGGCTCCAATACAGCAAAGGGAGTGGCGGCCCCGGTGCGACCGATGTTGATCTGGATGTCACGGAGCATCGTGACCTGCTCCTCGGGCGGGAACTTGAAGGCCACCGCCCACCGGGGGGCGTGCGAGGTGTAGCCCAGCTCTTGTTGCTCGGCGAGATCATCGACCTTGATCACTACCCCGTCGGTCTGATACTCGTGCTGATGGCGGTCGCTTTCTACCCCGGCGATGTATTTCTTCACGGCTTCGAGGTCGGCCACGTGCGCCGAAGCCGCGTTCACCCGCAACCCCAGGCTCGATAGATAAGCCATCTGCTCGGAATGGTGTTTGAGGGGCGGGCCGCCCTCGATCAGCCCCACTTGATAGACCCAGATGCCAAGATCGCGCCCGGAAGTTACGGACGCGTCCTTCTGCCGCACCGAGCCGGCGGCGGCGTTCCGGGGATTGGAGAAAAGCCTCGCCCCGGCTTCGCCCTGCTTGCGATTGAGCTCCTCGAAGGCGGGATAGGGCATGTACACCTCGCCTCTCACCTCGAGCAGCCTCGGCGGGTCGCCGAACAGCCGCAACGGGATCGATTTGAGGGTGCGGAGGTTGGTGGTGATGTCCTCCCCGGTGGTGCCGTCGCCTCGGGTCGCAGCCCGCGTAAACCTGCCCTGCTCGTAGGTGAGAACGACCGCGAGACCGTCGATCTTGAGCTCGCAGGAGAAACCGCCGGGAGGGCGCCCGATGATGCGCTCCATCCGTGCTTCCCATCCGTCGAGCTCGGCCTCCGCCTCGACGTTGTCGAGCGAGAACAGAGGTCGCAGATGGCGGACTGGCGCGAAAAGATCGCCCAGAGGCCCGCCAACTCTTTGCGTGGGCGAGTCGGGGGTAATGAGGAGCGGGTTGGCTTCTTCGAGGGCGACCAAATCGCGCAGCAGCTGGTCATAGTCGTAATCGGAGATTTCGGGCTCGTCGAGGACGTGATATCGATACCCGTGGTAGCGAAGCTGCTGACGTAGCGCCTCGATCCGATCGGTCCCCTCGCTCATGCGGCGCGTTCGGTGGCGGCGATCACGCCGCTGCCAAGCACTCGGTCCCCTTGATAGAGCGCTGCGGTCTGCCCGGTCGCGATCCCAAATTGCGGTCGCTCGAATGCCACTACTCCTGGATTCCACTTGCTCGGGACCGCCTGCCCATGCGACCGGTACTGCACCTCAACGGGCGCGCCCTTGGTCAGCGGAAGTCCGGTCCAGGTGACTTCATCGAGCACCAATCGGTCGACTTGGAGACGAGCGCGGTCGCCGAGAACGACGGCCCGATCGCGGGACCTGATCTCGACCACGTACCGCGGCTCGCCGACCGCGATCCCCAGACCATGCCGCTGGCCGATGGTGAACCCAGCCACCCCTTGATGGCGACCGATCGGGTTCTTGCCGTCGATGATCGGACCGGGCGCCACCGAGTCGGGATCGTGGCGCCGCAAGAAGTCCCGGTAGTTGCCAACGCCAACAAAGCAGATCTCCTGGCTTTCCGCTTTGTGCGCGGTTCGAAGCCCGAGGCGTTCCGCGATCCCCCGCGTCTCGGTCTTGGTCATCTCACCAACCGGGAACCTGACGCGGGAAAGCGTGTCGGGGCCGAGCATCGACAACACATAGGACTGGTCTTTTTGCCGATCGAGTCCGCGCCAGAGCTCCGGCGTTCTGCCCGATCTGACCCGCGCGTAGTGGCCGGTCACCAGCAAATCGCAGCCAAAGGCTTGTGACTGCTCGAGCAGCTGGTTGAACTTGACTGTCCGATTGCATTCCACACAGGGATTAGGGGTCCGACCGTGGCGATAGTCGGAAACGAACCTCTCGACCACCCCGTGCCGGAAGTGGTCGGTGTAGTCGAGGACGTAATAAGGGATGTCCAATTGGGCCGCGACCCGGCGGGCATCCTCGGAATCGGACAGGGTGCAACAGCCGGCGGTCGGCATCTCGCCCTGCGGCCCCTGCCAGAGCTTGAGCGTTACCCCAATCACGTCGTGGCCTTCCTCGCATATGAGCGCCGCGGCCACTGAGGAATCGACGCCGCCCGACATCGCCACTAACACTCTCATCGCCCTTCCTCCAACGCCGCCAGGACGAGCTCGGCCGCCTGCTCGCCATCTTCGGGGGTTGAGGTCCAGCCGAAGCTGAATCGAAGCGAGCGCCGGGCAGTCTCCGGGCTCACACCCATCGCCTCGAGGACATGCGAGATGGTGGTCGCCCCCGACTGACAGGCCGACCCCGCCGACGCGGCGAGGCCCAATCGGTCAATCCGGACCAGCATGGTGTCAGCCGGGACCTCGAACCGCAGATGGGAGATGTGGGGAACGGCGGAGTCGACGGGGATCGTCCGCTCAACTCGATCGCTCAGCTTCGCCTCGAACCGTTGCCGAGCTGCGGAAGTGGCGGCAACAAAACGGGCCCGGTCAGACGTGGCCGCCTCCATCGCCGCCGTCATCCCGACGATTCCAGCCACGTTGTGGGTGCCCGAACGCCGGCCCATCTCCTGGCCGCCCCCGTTCAAGAGCGGGTCGAGCCGGGTTCCTTCCCGGACATAGAGGATGCCCACGCCTTGTGGGCCGCCGAACTTGTGGGCCGCGAGAGAGATCAGGTCCGCCTGTGAGGCTGACACCGCTTGGCTCCCGAAGGCCTGCACGGCGTCGGTGTGGAAGGGGATCCCCTGCTCGGCGAGCGCGGTGGCGATCTCATTGATGGGTTGGCGAGCCCCGGTCTCGTTGTTGACTGCCATCACCGAAACGACCGCCGTGTCTCCGGTGGTGGCAGCGAGGACGGCATCGGGATCGACCACGCCCTCGCTTTTGACCGAAACGATCGCGACCTCGCGTCCCAACCTTGCGAGGAAGCTGGATGTGGCCAGGACCGCTTCGTGCTCGATCGCGGTCGTCACTACCTGGCCGGAAACCGCGGCCCTGCCCATCAAGGCGAGGTTGTCGGCCTCCGTGCCACCGCCGGTAAAGACGATCTCTGCCGGCTTCGCCCCGAGAACGGTGGCGACTCGCTCGCGTGCTTCTTCAAGGGCGTTCTTGGCTCGCCGGCTGATGGCGTGGCTGCCCGAGGTGTTGCCGAACTGGGGTCCAAGCCACGGTGCCATGGCCGCGGCCGCCTCGGGGCGGAGAGGCGTGGTGGCCGCGTGGTCAAGGTAGAGCATGCGGCAGAATTGTCCCATATGCACCCGATCACAGTCTCGATCAACCTCGACGCTCCCCTCCAAAGGGTCTGGGATGCGCTTTCAGATCTCGAGAACCAAAAGGACTGGATGGGCGACGTCGATTCGTTGACGTTCGCGACCGACCAAAGCCAGGGAACGGGGACCGAGATGATTGTCGCCACCAAGGTCGGCCCACTCCGACTCAACGACCGCATGCTGGTCACGGCCTGGGAGCCTCCGACACGGATGACGGTCCTCCACCAAGGAACTGTCGAAGGCACCGGCGAGTTCGTGCTTGCTGCGATTGGCGGCGCCACCCGTCTCACCTGGACCGAAGACCTCCGCTTCCCCTGGAGGTTGGGCGGCGGGCTTACGGCCATTGCCAGCCGCCCCATCCTCGCCACGGTCTGGCGCCAAAACCTCAAGCGCCTCCGATCCATCCTCGACGGCGTTGCAGATTGATGATGTCAACCCGCCGGCAATTCCTGCTCGTGCCTTTCCGCGGAATTCACCGCTCACCATCTATCGCAATGGCCGACTACGGATTGGAGGTGATCCCAAGGGAGGGGTGGGCCGAGAACCGCCCACAGCTCGATTCTCCTGTCGCCGAGGAGGTTCGGTTTCTATTGGTTCATCATTCGGCCACCTCCAACAGCTATGGCGGCGACGAGGTGCCCGCGATCCTCGGTGGGTTCTATGACCTCCACACCGGCCCCGAGAGGGGTTGGAGTGACATTGCCTACAACTTCTTGGTCGATCGTTTCGGGCAGATCTGGGAAGGGCGGGATGGCTCCGTGGAAGGTGCTGTGATGGCCGACGCCACCGGAGGCAATCAGGGCTTCTCGCAGCTCGCCTGTCTGGTCGGTGACTTCACTACCGAGATGCCAACCCCGGAGGCATTGGCCTCTCTCAGCCGTTTGCTGGGGTGGATGGCGGATCGACACGGCATCGACACCGCCCCAGGGGCGATGGTGAGCTTTGTCTCCCGAGGATCGAACCGTTGGGAGGCCGGAGTCGAGGTCGAGACCTCGACTATCGCCGGCCATCGGGAAATGTCGATCACTTCTTGCCCGGGCGACGCCTTCTACCCCTATGTCGTTGACGGATTGGCCGTGGTAGTTGAAGCCCTCCGGCAGGAACTCCGGCCGCCCGAGACCACGACCTCGTCGGCAGCGATTCAACCTCCGACAACTGCTCTGGCGATCGCCACCACGTCGACATCCATCGCTGCGACGACGGCTACGGACCTGCCGATAGCCGTCGCCAAGCAGAGCAACGGCAGCTTTTGGGTCCGGGGTTTCTTGGCCACCGGCTTTCTCGGCCTTCTTTGGATCGTGCGGCGCCGGCTCAGTGTCCGCTGAAGTTGGCGGCGCGCTTTTCAATGAAAGCCGCGACCCCTTCGCGGGCATCTTGAGTCCAAAAGCTTTCACCAAAGGCCTGGGCTTCGATTTCCATCGCATCCGACAACGGAAGGTTGTTGCCCTCGGCTAGGGCCTGTTTGGCCGCCGTCAGCGCCCGGGTCGGGCCCAGGGCCCACTCGGCCGCCGCTTTCATTGCTTCGTCGAGGACCGAATCGGCGGGGAAGACCCGATCGGCGAGACCGATCGCAAGGGCTTCTTCCGCGCTCAGTTGGCGGCCGGTGTAAACGATGTCCTTCGCCTTTTGGAAGCCGACTAGTCGCTGCAGTCGTTGGGTCCCGCCGGCGCCCGGGATCAAGCCGAGCTTGATCTCCGGCTGTCCGACGCGAGCGTCCTCGGCGAGGAAGCGAAAGTCGGCGCCCATTGCCAGCTCGAGCCCGCCGCCGAGGGCATAACCGTGGACCGCGGCAATGGTCGGTTTCTCCAGCCGATCAAGGATCCAAACCGCCTCCACCAAACTCGAGGCCAATCTCTCTTCGCTCCCGCTGTCGTATGCGGCCTGAAACCCCTTGATGTCGGCCCCGGCGGCGAAATGCGGCTGGCCGGTGACGACCAGGGCGCGCACGGCCGGATCCTGGGCAAGAGTGAAGGCTTCGAGGAGGTCCGCCGAGAGCTCGGCAGAGAGAGCATTAACCGGGGGACGGTTGAGACGGACGAGCGCGACCGCGCCGTCGATTGTGTATTCGACCAGTTCCATTGGGCCTCTAGGACGCAACCATCGTGGGAAGTCTAAGCCGGGACCCAAAAGGCTTTTCGCGCATCAAACACAACCAATAAGTTGCGTTTGATGCGCCAGAGCGATGCCGCTAAGCCGGTTATCTCCTGGGCCGTGAGGTTGACGTCGTGGTGTCGATCGTGGTCGAAGTGGTGCTGCTCGTGGACGAAGTGCTCGTCGGGGGAGTGCTCGTCGTGGACGAAGTTGTCGTGGACGAAGTTGTCGTGGTTGTCGTGGGGGGCGGCGTGCAACCGCTCACCCAGAAGACCTTGTGCTTGGTGTCTGCCCCCTGCGACCCGTCGGCGTTGACTGTCAGCTTGACGTGATAGCCCTGCTGCGGGTGCGGTGTAAACCCAGCGAGCAAAGCGCTCAAGTCGTACGTCTCGGAAGCATCCAATCCGGCTTCGCTTCCACCACCCGAGTTGTCATCTTCGCCGATAAGGACCTCATCGGTGAGAATCACCTCGTTGCCGGTCGGTGGATGCACTGCAAAGGTCACATCGGCGAACAGGTCGCCTTCGTCGAAGCCGTAGAAATCCACTTGGAACACGCAACCCACGTGTGGTTCGTTGTTGGGGACGTCGTCGAACGCAACATCGTCGATCTTGACGGTGCCGTTGTTGCCGGGCGGGTTGGGTGCTCCCGTCGCCGCCGTTGCCAGTAAGACGAGGCTGGCCACCATCGCCATCACCGTTGACGTTGCCAAAAGCCTGCGTTTCGACGCAGATGTAAGAGCCTCCCGCATGTTTCCTCCCTTTCGCCCAGTGCCTAATCCGCAAGCTACCCCCGAGGGCCATGAAGTCAAGGACTGGCTAGACGCTCCTCGTAGGGGAAGATGTCGATCAGCTCCCGAGCCGCCACTCGCCTTTGCACTTCGAGCCACCAGTCGGCGGTATAGAGATCGCGGTGATGATCCAGGAACACCTGCTTCAGCACACCGTCGACACCGAGATAGCGAACGAATTCCTCCGGGAAGACATCGTCGGGACCGACTCCAAACGTCGGCTCGTCACTCATGCTTTCGTCCGCGGGCAATCGGCGAAACACACACCGGTCGATAGTTGTCAGCTCGTCGTAGTCGTAAAAGACGACCCGGCCGTGGCGGGTAACGCCGAAGTTCTTCAACAGAAGATCACCGGGGAAGATACCGGTGGCGCCCAGTTCTTTGATCGCCGCTCCGTAGTCAACGATTGCTGCCGCAGCCAGATCGGCATCGGCGTCGCGCAGGTAGATGTCGAGCGGGATGACTCGTCGTTCGATATACGCATGGCGGATCACAATTTGATCGTCGCTCAGTTGGAGCGATCGGGCGCATTCGAGTTGGAGGACATCGAGCAGCTCGGCCGAAAAGCGGGACCGGTCGAATTCCAAATACTCGAACTCCTGGGCGTCGACCAGCCGGCCCGCCCGATCTGCTCGGAACACGAGACGGTAGCGATCGCGCACATCGCTGCGAGTGGTGCGCTTGGGTGCCGGGAATCGATCTTTGATCAACTTGATCACCACGTCGAAGCCAGGGATCGTGAAAACGACCATCACCAAACCCCGGGTGCCTCGGGCCAGCGTGAAGCGTTCGCCTGTGCTGGCGAGGTGAGAAAGCAGCTCGCGATAGAGGGTGGTCTTCCCGTGCTTGTGATGGCCGATCGCGATGTAAAGCTCTGACGGACGTTTGCGCGGCATCAACGAACGCAGGAAGAGGACGAGGTCATAGGGACGGTCGACCGCAACGTGAAAGTAAGACCGGGTGAACGAGAAAAGGATCGAAACCTGATTTTCGGTCAGCAGAACCGCATCGATGTGGCCCCCGTTCGTGTTGAGCACGGCGAGCACCAAGGGAACGACGTGCGACCCGCTATAGATACGGCCGACGAGATAGGCGGCTTTGCCGCGGAAAAAGACCGCGTCGACGATGTCGGCGCGATCGATCACTCGTAATGCTCCGCTGCGCCGGAGGTGCTCACCGATGCGAGCAGCGACCTCGTCAGACTCCATTTCAAGCTGCGGGAAGTCCACACCGAGGTTGGCGTCGGTAATGATTTCTCTGACCAGGTATGCGATTCCCTTGGGCTGCTCGTAAGAGCGATAGACCCCTCGTTCGGCCTCGATTGGTGGGACGTCGAAATCGCTATCGACGAACTCGATGCTCGCATCGACGCCCACGGTGGTGAAAATCTTGCGCGACACCGAGTTGAAGAACGTCTCGGCAATCTCCCAGTCGGCTCGACCGACGATCAGGCCCGAGTAGACCGCCTTCATCATGGTCCAGAGGTGACGTTCCTCAACCCGATCGCCGAGCAGGGCGGCCAGCGCCGCCACCCCTTCGCTGACCGCTTTCCCGTAGATGTCAAACCGCTGGGTCGCGTCGGACGCCATCCCGGCCCAATCGGCCTCGATGAAGCGGATCCGCGCCCGACGGGTGACAATCCGGTAACGATCGCCAAAGTCGACAAACGAGTCGACGATCGCCTTGGCGGCGAGGTTCGACAACCGCGAGTCGCTCAGGATCGGAACGGTGCTCACGTAGACATTCTGCCCGCGGGCTCTTGCTTCCGTTCTATGGGCTGGAGTCGTTGCTGTACAACGATACGAACCCAGGGTTCGCCAAAATCGGGGGGCCCGGGGTGGGACTCGAACCCACACGCCTCTCGGCAAGGTGTTTAAGACCTCTCTGTATACCTGTTCCAGCACCCGGGCGGCGGAGGAGAAGGTTAGGAGCCAGCAGTCAGAAGGCGGGCGGTGATCCCGTCGAGCAAGTCATGCTTGGAGACCTCAATCGATGCGGCGCCGACCGCCGTCAGGGCGCCTTCGGCGACGACCGCTCCAGCCAGGATCACGGGTGCTCGGGCCGGGTCGAGGCCGGGAATGGCCGCGGTCTCTTCGATCGACATCCCGGCTAACCGGTCGATCCAGGCGGTGATCGCGGAAAGCATCAATGCATCCGCGCCTTCAATCGACGCGAGGCTGGTCCAGGTACCGGCCACTCCGAGGACAGGGCCGGCAAAGGGAGCCACGCCAATGAAGGACTCGGCCACCATCGCCCGGGCGGCGGTCAACTGTTCGATGGTTGCCGGTCTGGGGCTGAGAACTCGATCAGTCAGCCGCACCGAGCCGATGTCGTAGGAAGTTCCTCCCGCGGCGGTAACAAACTCGGTCGAGCCACCGCCGATGTCGATCACCAAAGAAGCGCCGGTGCGTCCGGCGGTTGCTCCAGCAAAGGCAAGACTCGCCTCCTCCTTGCCGCTGATCAGCTCGGGACGGACCCCGAGGGCGAGCTCGGCCTTGTCGAAAAACTTCTCGCGGTTGGAGGCGTCCCGAGCCGCCGAGGTCGCCACGGCTCGGCGCTTGGCAACCCCGGCCTTGTTCATCCGGGCACCGAACTCGGCGAGCGCCAGCAAAGTCCGGTCGATAGCTTCTTCAGACAGGCGGCCGCTCCCATCGACGCCGGTGCCGAGTCCGGTGACTCGCTCCCATCGTCCGAGTTCGACCGTTCCGTCACCGACCTGCTGGATCATCAAGAGGCGCATCGAGTTCGTCCCGATGTCGACTGCCGCCACCTTGGGAATGGCGGTCAACTTGGCTCCCGCCAATCCGGGTTGCGGGCGCCGGCGATAACGCAGGAGACTTCACAATCGAGGGGCTCGATCTCGGAAGCTACTTCCACGCCGACTGGGTTCTGGTTGCCGGCGGCGTGATCGGCGTAGTGGGCGTGCAGGCATTTGATCCCGACCGCAGCACCACCTACGCCCCCAGAGGCACGGTGATCGGTGTTGGCCGGCACGAGTCGGTCCCGCTCCAACGCGTAACGCCGGTGCGCCTCAATCAAGGCCGACTCAAACGCTGAATCGTGCCGACGTCTTTCTTCGAATCGCTTGATCTCGCCAGCCGACTCGAGCCGGGACACTCGCTTCACCGCCAGCGGGCATGTCAACCAAAACATCGTCGGGAAGGGTGTGCCGTCGTCGAGGATTGGCGGCACTTGGACTACGACCGGTAGGCCCAGATGGCATTTGGTCATCACCTGCGAATCAGCTCGCAGCGGCCGCCCGATCTGGACGGCGACGACTTCGTTCACCCCGAACTGTCGGCGCCGGAGAGGAAGTCCCAGATCCGCCGCCACCAGGGAACCTCAGCTGCCGGCGTCGCTATGGGGTCCTGTATGACTGACGTTGGCTCAGATGCCAGGACCACAAACCCGATCTCGCCGGGCATCACATAACCGAGCTTCTCGCGCGCCATTCTCTCGATCTCACCCGGCGTGTCAAGGGCCAGCACCTCGTTGGCAAGCAATCCGTTCTCGATTTCGATGGCGGCCAGCTCGGCTCTCGCTTCGTCGAGTCGACTGCGTTGGTCGATGATTTGCCGGAAAGGAATTGCCGAAGCGAGAAACGAGATGATGATCAGGGCCAATGCCAGCGTGCCGATTCGCATTGCCACTCTCGTCGCTCTCGTCATTTCGAGAACTTCCGAAATGTGTCCCACCCGCCGTATCGAGCTTCGGTGCCAAGGGCTTCTTCAATTCGCAGCAGTTGGTTGTACTTGGCGGTGCGCTCCCCCCGAGCCGGCGCCCCCGATTTGATCTGACCCGCGTTCGTGGCGACGGCCAGGTGGGCGATGAACGAATCCTCGGTCTCGCCTGAACGATGGCTCACCATTTGCGCGTAGCCGGCCCGGCGCGCAGTTTCCATCGTGTGAAGGGTTTCCGACAGTGTGCCGATCTGGTTCACCTTGATCAGAATGGCATTGGCGACCCCGGTGGCGATGCCTTTCCGCAGAATCTCCTCGTTGGTGACGAAGAGGTCGTCGCCGACCAGCTGGATCCGGCTGCCCAAGCGCTCGGTGAGGAGCTTCCAGCCGTCCCAATCGTCCTCGGCCATCCCGTCTTCGATTGAGACCAGCGGAAAACCGTCGACCAGCTTCACCAGGTAGTCAGCCATCGCCTCGGTTGTGATCTCGGCCCCATCGAGGAAGTAGTGCCCGTTCTTGTAGAGCTCAGTCGCGGCCACATCAAGGGCGAGACCGATCTCCTCGCCGAGCTTGTAGCCCGCCGCCTCGACCCCTTCGACCAAGAGCTCCAAAGCCGCCCGGTTGGTGGCCAGATTCGGCGCAAAGCCGCCTTCGTCACCAACATTGGTGGCGAGACCGCGACCCGCCAGGACCTTGCGCAAGGAGTGGTAGCACTCGACTCCTGCTCGGAGAGCCTCGGCGTAGGAGGGGAAGCCGCCGGGGACAAGCATGAACTCCTGGATGTCGACGGAGTTGGAGGCATGGGCGCCACCGTTCAGAACATTCAGGCAGGGAACCGGGAGCACCCGCGCCGTCGGCCCACCCAGATAGCGAAACAAAGGCAGCCCGCTGGAGGCGGCGGCCGCCCGAGCCACCGCCAGCGACACCGGCAGGAGTGAGTTGGCGCCCAAACGGGATTTATCGATCGACCCGTCGAGATCGAGCATGACTTGATCGACGGTCTCCTGGCGGTCGGCGTCGAGACCAATCACCTGCGGGGAAATCACCGTCCGGATGTGATCAAGGGCTTTCGAAACCCCCTTGCCGAGATAACGGCTGCCGCCGTCGCGCAGCTCGATGGCCTCGCGGGCCCCAGTCGAGGCCCCCGACGGCACCGCGGCCCGGCCGAAACTCCCATCGGCGAGAAAGACCTCGACTTCGACGGTGGGATTTCCCCGCGAGTCGAGGATCTCGCGCGCCTTGAGATCGGCGATCTGATTGAGGCTTGACATGGACCGGCTACGTTAACTGAGTGGTCTATTGCGCATCTGGCGCTTCGCCTCGACCCAGCGAGCGTCGAGCTCGTCAAAGTTGAGCCCGGCCAACGGTCCCTGTCGTTCCATCGCCTCGAACCGGGCAACAAATGTCTGAATGCTTCCCACCAAGGCGAGCTCGGGATCGACCCCGACATGGCGAGCGAGGTTGACCACCGCAAACAAGAGATCGCCAATCTCGGCAGCAGCGGCTTCAGGGTCGGTCAGCACCTCCGAGACTTCCTCTAGTTCCTCGGCGACTTTGGCCATGACCGGCTCCGGCGCGGGCCAATCGAAACCAACGGTCGCTGCTTTGCGCTGCAGCTTGGCCGCACGCTCAAGGGCCGGCATGCCCGCGGATACTCCCGCCAGGATGGAAGTGGGCGTCTCCCCCCTTTCGGCGACCTTGATCTCCTCCCAGCTGGCCTTCACTTCGTCGGCCGATCGTGCCACCACGTCGCCAAACACGTGCGGATGCCGGCGAACCAGCTTCACCCGCAGATTCTCGGCGACGTCTTCGATCCCGAACCCGCCCGCCTGCGCCGAGACGACGCTGTGGAACAAGACTTGGAGCAAGACATCGCCCAACTCGTCCTCGATCGCGCCCTCGTTTCCCGAAGCGATGGCGTCGATCAACTCGTGGGTCTCTTCGACCAGGTTCTTGACCAGGCTCTCATGCGTCTGTTTTTGATCCCACGGACACTCGCGACGCAGTCTCGCCATGGTTTTGATCACCCCCGCCAAGCCTCCCGGCGTTGGGTCAAGGAAGAGCGACGTCCTGAGCCCAGCCAAGGTGAGGTCGATCTGCTCGAGATCAACGGCGATGACTCGTTCATCGGACCCGCCCGCGTCGATGATCAAGTTCGCCGCAGTTCCTTCTCCTACGACCCTGGCAAGGGCCGCGGCGGCATCGGCAAGGACCAATGGATTGTCGAGTTGGGCCACGAGAGTAGGACCGTCGAGGAGGAGCGGATCGGGCAACGAATGACCGTCGAGGAGGCGCAAGCCTCGTTCAAGAGGGTCATAGCCGATCGCGGTGAGCACGGCATCGACAAACGACTCGCCGTGCACGACTTCCGTCGGAATCCGGCGGCGGAGCTCGGCGACTGCGCGCTCACCGATGATTGGGCTACCGGGGACGGCGTAGATCACGGGCGCTTGTTTCGCTGCTTCGAGCACCCGCTCGACGATCGCGCTGTAGACGCCCGCAAAATCGCCGGCTATCTCGTACAGGTCGTCGCACGACGTCACCTCGCGGACGAGTGCCAGCTCCGCGGCGGCAGGGTGGGCAAGAGTGCGGAGGATGACTATGTGCTCCGGCGCGAGTAGCAGGGAGCGGACACTGGGCGGTAGACGGTCGAGGCCGGCCGGACCGAGGCCAACGACTTTGAGCGGCACTGCGCCAGCCGGCTAGCTGGTCGGCACTTGCACCTGCGGATCGGGTTCAGTTACCCAGGTGCCGAACTCGGGCTGGACGGTGACGTCGGCCGCGGTGAGCGTTTCGAGAATCCACGCCGAGATCTCGTCGTTGACGCGTCGGAGGTCGATCTCGGACTTGATGTCGACAAGGGCGGGCTCTTCGCGAGAGCTCACGAAGATCAAGTGAAAACCGAACTCGCTTTCTACGGGTCCGACAGCTTCTCCGATCGGGGCGCTCAAGGCGGCCTCGGCAAACTCCAAGACGTAGGCATCGAGCAATTCGCAGCCGAGGTCGCCACCGTTCGGAGCGGTACCGTCGGTGCCAACCTCCATCGCCACTGTGGCGAAATCTTCGCCGCCGTCAATTCGGGCTAGGGCGGCTGTCGCTTCCTCCTCGGTCGCAACGAGGATATGGCTGACACAGGCGGTCGTGCGGGCGATCCGCTCCGCAGCGAGCAGTTCTTCAGCTTCGGCATCGGTTGCGGGAGTGATGCGCTCGAGGAACTCGACGTCAAGCGCATCCTTGATGACCTGTTGGCGGGCAATCACTCCCAGTTGCTCGGCTCCTATCCCTTGTGAGGCCAGAAACTCCTCGCCGGATACTCCTTGCGCCGCCTGAATTTCGCTCTCGATGTCGGCCAGCTTGGCGCTGACCTCGGCCTCGGTGGGATCGATCCCAAACTCGGACTTGGCAGCGGCGATCAATGCCACGTTGAAGATGGCGTTGGTGAGATCGCTGGCAAATTGCGCCTTGTCGACAACTGCGGCGTCGGGATCGGCGTCGAGGCGCATCAGCTGCACGTCGCTGACTGTGATGTTGACGCCATCGACAGTCGCGGCGGTGGGGCCGCCCGCGCCACCGCATCCGACCAGGGTGAGCGCGCCAAGAACGAGCAAAAGTAGAAGGGATTTCCGCACCAATCCAGATTAATCCTGAGCGGTTGTTACCCAGTTTGGGCTTTCTCCCCCGGAGGGGCCGGCCACATCTTCTCCAAGAAGCCGATCAAGCTCGCCACAGGGTCACCCGCGGGGGTGGGGATAAACAAGACGCCGTCGCGGACGACCGCCTTCGGAGCCAGGCGCTCCAATCTCACCTCTTGACTCGCCGAGAACGACACCGGCGCCAAACGGACCTCGCGCCGCAGCGTCACGATTTCGGTCAAGCCGACCCGCAACGCCTCCACCCGCAAGCGGGCGATATCCAGAAGAGCTTTCGCGGCCGGCGGCAAGGGTCCGAAGCGGTCGACCCACTCGGCGCCGGCCTCATCCACTTCACCCGGGGACTCCGCCATCGCCAATTTCCGATAAGCCTCGAGACGCAACGACTGATCGGCGAGGTAGTCGTCGGGAAGATGAGCGTCGACCGGCAGCTCGATGCGAACCTCCTTGGTCTCGATCGGAGGAAGCGACTGGCCCTCGAGCTTCTGCACGGCTTCGGCCACCAGCTCGGCATAGAGATCGAAACCGACTGCGGCGATGTGACCGGATTGCACCTCGCCGAGGATTGAGCCGGCGCCACGGATCTCGAGGTCCTTCAAAGCCAGGTGAAAGCCAGAACCGAGATCGGTGGCCTCGCCGATGGCCTCGAGCCGGCGATGGGCTTCCTCGGGGAGCACCTGGTTCGCGGGGTGCAGGAGGTAGGCATAGGCGCGCTGGCTCGAGCGACCCACCCGTCCCCGTAGCTGATAGAGCTGGGCGAGGCCGAGGAGGTCGGCGCGTTCGACGACCAAAGTGTTGACCTGTGGCAGGTCGAGCCCCGACTCGATAATCGTTGTCGCCACCATTACGTCGTACTCCCGGGTCCAGAAGTCGATCATCACCTGTTCGAGCTGGCCCTCCGACATTTGCCCGTGGGCGACGACGTAGCGCGCATCGGGCACCAGGCTTCGCAATTGGCTCAGGGCGGCGTCGATCGAGCGCACCCGGTTGTGGACATAGAACACTTGCCCGTCGCGTAAGAGCTCACGACGAATGGCCGCCGCCACCGTCTGGGCCTCGTAGGGACCGACATAGGTGAGGATCGGGTGGCGATCCTCCGGAGGCGTGCGGATGTGGCTCACGTCGCGGATTCCGGTGAGGGCCATCTCCAGGGTGCGGGGAATCGGGGTAGCAGTGAGAGTGAGGACGTCAACTCCGATCTTGAGCGCGCGTAGCTGATCCTTGGCGGCAACGCCGAACCGCTGCTCTTCGTCGATCACCACCAGCCCGAGATTTTTCCAACGCACGTCCTCCGAGAGCAGTCGGTGGGTGCCGATTACGACATCGACCTCGCCGGTGGCAAGGCCGGCAATGACGCGGTCTTGTTGGCGGCTGGTTAGAAAGCGGGAGAGCACCTCGACTCGGATCGGATAGGGCGCAAAGCGATCTGAGAAGGTTTGATGATGTTGTTGAGCCAGAAGCGTGGTCGGGCAGAGCACCGCCACCTGTCGATCCGCGCCCACCGCCTTGAACGCGGCGCGTATCGCCACCTCGGTCTTGCCGTATCCCACGTCACCAAAGATCAGGCGGTCCATCGGCCCCGACTCCTCCATGTCGGCTTTGACATCGCCGATCGCGGTCAGTTGGTCGGGAGTTTCCTCGTAGGGGAACGATGCCTCGAGCTCGCTCTGCCAAGGGGTATCGCGGGGAAACGCATATCCCTTGGCCCGAGCCCGCGCGCGATGCAGGCGCACGACCTGCTCTGCCACCGCGGCGACCGCCTTGCGAACGCGATCTTTCGTCTCATTCCAATCCCTGCCGCCCATCCGCGAGACCCGCGGCACCTCACCGCCGGTGTATTTGCGGACCGCGGCCAGTTGGTCGATCGGCACATAGAGGCGGTCCTCCCCGGCATAGGCAATGACGAGATAGTCACGCTCGATCCCGGCCATCGTGCGGGAGACCAAGCCCTCAAACCGGCCGATCCCGTGGCGCGAATGAACGACGAAGTCGCCCGCAGTCAGATCGGCATAGTTGACCCCGGCTTCTGCGCGCCGCCGGCCGCTGGTGCGATGCGCCCGTCTTCGGCCAGCAATCTCCTGCTCGCCGAGGACCGCCACCCGTTGCGATGGGGCAACAAAGCCGCGATGGATGCCGGTGGCAATGACGGGCACCGACACTCCCTCGTCGCTCAGCACCTGACCAACGCGATCGGCCGCTGGCTGTCCATCCATGGCGATGACCACTTCCATCCTCTCGCGCTGCAAGCGATCGATAGCAAGAGCCACTGAACGAGGATCACCAGGTGTCGCCTCGATCCTGCGGATGGCGAGGACCGGATCGTCGGGGTTGGTCGGAATCGACGGCATCTCGAGGAAATCGCCATCGAGGTCGAGAAAGAGCGAAGGGTGGGTGCCTTCGGCGATTCCCCACGAAGACGACAGGGCCGAGGCGAGATCGTCCTCCTCTTTCACCAATTCACTCGCCCGTTCCCGGCTTTTGACCGGGTCGATCAGCACCAAGCGCGACTCGGTGGCAATGTCAAGCAACGACCGCGGTTCGGCCACCCACGGCATCCACGACTCCATCCCGGCGAAGATCTGACCCTCAGCCAACCGGTCCCAGATGGACGCGGCGGCCGGCATCGTTCTGACAAGCTCTTTGGCCTGAGCTCGCACGAATTCGACCGGACGAAACTCTCTGGCGGGATAGGCCCGCAACTCTTCCACGGCATCGCTGGATCGTTGGCTGGAGATCGAGAAGTGGCGCAGATCCTCGACGGTGTCGCCGAAGAGGTCGATCCGGATCGCCTCCTCGTCCTGGGCGGGGAAGACGTCGATGATCCCTCCCCGCAGCGCGAACTCGCCACGTGCTTCCACCCGATCGGTGCGCTCGTAGCCGAGATCGGCGAGGGCCCGGGCCAGCTCGGGGACCGAGACATCTTCGCCTTTCTTGACCACCACCGGCCAGGGGTTGGAGGGGCTAAGACGCTGCACTGCCGCCCGCACCGACGCCACGATCACCACCGGCGCTTTTTCTTGAACGAAAGAAAGCCCTTCGCAGCGGCGGGCCATCGTCGCCAGATTGGGCGAGACATGTTCGAACGGCAGCGTCTCCCAGGCAGGGATCAGATGGGCGCGGGTAAAAAGCGAGACGTCGTCGGCCAGCTCCTCCGCCTCCCGCTCGGATGGAACCACCGCCACCACCGAAGACTCTTTGGACAGTGCCGCCAAAGCGAACGACCGCGCCCCGGCGCTGACCGCCCACCTTCGGGTGGGGAGAGACTGACCGCGCCAGCGATCAACGAGCTGGGAAAGGGGTGGCGCCGACAACAAAGGGAATGGTATTAGAGGGTGCCGGTCATTGGACCCGCCAGAATGCAGGCTGCACCAGACAAGGAGAACCTATGCCAGCAAACCTGGTTGAACAGCTTCAGTTCGCCCGATCAGAGTTCCATCGAGGTCTCTCGGATGTCTCCGACCAGGACGGGGCAACACGGCTTGGACCGACCAACTCGATTTCCTGGATCGTCGGCCATCTAGCGTGGCAAGAGCAGCGCTACTGGCTGCGCCGGGCCCGGGGCACGACATTGTTCCATCGGTTGGATGAAGAGTTCGCCTTCGGCAAAGCGCCGTCGACCCCTCCGATCTCAGAGATTTGGGAGATGTGGCGTCAAGTCGGGGCAGCGAGCGACGACTGGCTCGACGATCTCGATCTCGAACGACTCAATCAGCCGCTCGCCGAAGATTTTGGAAATGTCGGCACCTATCTCAATCGCACGATCTATCACTACTGGTATCACCTCGGCGAGGCGATGGCTGTCCGCCAGGCGCTCGGTCACCACTCTCTCCCCGACTTCGTCGGGGATCTCGACCACCAAGCTCCTTGGCGCCCTGAATAATTTGTCCCCCACAGGAACGCTGTTCAGCAAGTTTGTCCATGGCGAACGTCGCTATCGGACGAACTTGCTTAGGACCGTTCGCCACAGGACAAATTATCTCAGAGCGAACTGTGCCAATCTGATCCCGTCATGCAAGAGGGCTCGAAAAAGGCGATCGTCGCCGCGTTCATCGCCAACCTGGGGATCGCGATCGCCAAGCTGGTCGGATTTTTCTTCACCCGGTCGGCCGGGCTCCTGGCCGAGGCCGGTCACTCCATGGCCGATACCAGCAACCAGGCGCTGTTGCTCCTGGGCGGTCGCCGGGCGGCGCGGGCAGCCGACGAGGACCATCCGTTCGGTTTCGGACGCGAGCGCTATTTCTGGGCGTTCGTGGTCGCCCTCGTCCTCTTCAGCATGGGCGGGCTGTTCGCGCTCTACGAGGGGATCCAGAAGCTGATCGACCCCCACGAAACGGAGAATCTCCCGATCGCCATCGGGATTCTGGTGATGGCGATCGGGTTGGAGACCTTCTCGTTGCGGACCGCGGTCCGTGAGGCCAACCATGTCAAGCCCAAGGAGATGGGCTGGTGGGAGTTCGTGCGCACCTCCAAGTCGCCCGAGCTTCCCGTGGTGTTGCTCGAGGACATCGGGGCCGAGATCGGGCTCTTTCTTGCCTTGGCGGGCGTCGGGTTGGCGGCGATCACCCACGACCCCCGATGGGATGCGATCGGCTCCATCGCGATCGGGATTCTTTTGATCGTCATCGGGATCGTGCTCGCCATCGAAACAAAAGGGCTCCTCGTCGGGGAGCGCGCAGGGACGGCTGCTGAGGAAGCAATCCGGGCTGCGATCACAGATCATCCGACCGTCCGCAACCTGATTCACCTGCGCACCCAACACATCGGCCCAGATGTGCTGCTCGTTGGCGCCAAGATCGAATTCGTCAACGAATTCGACACCGCCCGGCTGGCCGAGGCGGTCGACGCCGTGGAGAAATCGATCAGGGCCGTCGAACCGTCGGCCCGCTGGGTCTATCTCGAACCTGACCTATTGCGGTCGGCCGGAGGGACATAGCTTCCGTGGGCTTGGGCCACTAGCCGATCGGGGGTGCCGTCGACCCACAGATCGATCTGTCCGTAGAGACGCGATCGCCCGACCTTCAAGAGCTCGGCGCGGGCCAGAACATCGCCGCCAATGGCAGGGCGGAGAAAGGCGATCGACAGATCGGAGGTCACCGCCATGGGTTCCAAGCCGAGGACGGTGAAGCAGGCAAACCAGAGTGCTAGGTCGGCCAGCCCGAAAAGCGTCGGGCCGGGCACATATCCTCCCGGACGAAGACCGTCGGCTCGATAGGACCACCGCGCCAAAGCCCACCCCTCCCCGAACTCCTCGCAGCGATACCCGTTTTCAGAGGCGGTGGGAAATCCCTCGGCGACCAGCCGATTGACATCCTCAACGGAAAAGTTCACACCTTTCCCTCCTGACGAGCCCAGTCGAACAGGCGACGCAAAGTCATGTCGGCGGGCGTGTAGACGAGCCCGAGCTCGCGGGTAGCCCGCGACCCGTCATAAACATGGCCGTGAAGAATCGTCCTCACCGACTCCGAGCAGATTGGGGCGTCCTTGCCGAGCACCCGAAAGACGCCTCCGCCGATCGCACCGATGAGCCTGGCCACCAGCGGGGGAAGGTAGCGGACGCCGAGCTCACGCCCGACAACTCCTTCGATGATGCCCACTGCCTCAGATAACGACATTGAGAACGAGTTGAGGACATAGCGCTCGCCGTTGACGCCTTTGCGAGCCGCCAGCAGGTGACCACGCGCACAGTCGTCGATGTCAACAATCGAGATGCCGGTCTCGACCAGAGTTCGCAACTGGCCGCTCATCACCCCGAGCAACAACTTGCCGGTGCCGCTCGCTCGCCCGGGACCCTGCACCGAGGAAGGATTGACGACCACGACTTCCTGGCGGTTGGAAACCGAAAGGACCGCCTGCTCGCCCATCCATTTCGTGCGGGCGTACTCGCTGTTCCAATTGGAGCGGGCCCGAGTGGTCTCGTCACCGATCTCACCTTCGCCTTCGCCAAGCGCGGCGGCCGAGGACGTGTACACCAGCCTGGCCTCGCTCGCCGCTTGGGTAACGAGGCGGGTGCCCTCGACGTTGACCCGCAACATCGTTTCCGGTCGCCGGCTACAGAGCTGATTAACCCCGGCCAGGTGATAGACGGTCTCGACCCCCGCAAAACAGCGCTGCAAAGACTCCGGATCGAAAACATCACCATTGACCGGTTCGACCTCGGGCGGCAGGGCGCGGCTTGAACGCATCAACGCGCGGACGTGCTGTCCGTCGGCCAGGAGATGTCTCAGAACCGCCCCGCCGACCACGCCCGTCGCCCCGGTTATGGCGACGGTCACAATTTGATCATCATTAGCTGATCATCATTGGCGACCGGATGGCATTCGGCTCTCCGCCACGATCCGCGAGAAAGCCGAGAAGTATCCCCACGCCGACGCGATGGTGATGATCGCGGCGATCCACATCACCCATTGGTCGAGGTACATCGGCCCCCATTTGTCGGGCAACCGCATAAATGCCAGGAAGATGGCCGCATATTGCGCGGTTGCTTTGATCTTCCCCCAGGTCGACGGCTTGACCAGGCCACCCCCCAATGCCACCAAGCCGCGCAGGCCCAGCACAGCAAATTCGCGCATCATGATCACCATCGCCGCCCAGATCGAGACGCGACCGATCGAGGTGAGGGCAAGCAGGGCGCCGGTCACCAACAGCTTGTCGGCGGTGGTGTCGAGGAATGCCCCGAGGACCGATTCCACATGCCATTTGCGAGCCAGGTAACCATCGAGAAAGTCGCTGACGGCCGCCACCGCGAACAACGAGGCGGCGTAGCCGAGTGCATGCTCGACGCGATCCGAGGATCTGGTGAGAACCATGATGATGGGCACGACCATCACCCGGCCCACCGCTAGCCAATCCGGGAACGAGATGGTGTCTCCTTAACGACGGTCGCCGGGCGGCGATCATACCCAGGGCTGCTTAACCTTTCCGCCCCCGTGTCCCAAGAAAGCTGGACCCATCGCGAGCACCGTGCTCGCCTTTCGCAAAACTCATCGTTCGATGTGGCCGTGATCGGCGGAGGGGTGATCGGCTGCGGGGTCGCCCTCGATCTGCAAACGCGGGGCCTGAATGTTGTCGTCCTCGAACAGACCGATTTCGCGGCCGGCACCTCGAGCCGGTCGACCAAGCTCTTCCACGGCGGCATCCGCTATCTGCCGCAGTTCCGGTTCCATCTGGTCTCGGAAGGTTTGCGCGAGCAGCGTGTTCTCGCCCGGGTCGCCGACTATCTCTTCGAGCCGCTCGAGTTTGTCGTCCCCGTCTATGACCAGCTCGGTTTGGCCGATGCTCCCGCCTGGGCAGCCACTGGCCGCCGCGCCTCGTTCATACTCGGCGCCGGGCTCACGCTGTATGACCTCCTCGGTGGGATCGGTCGGCCCGGGGAACGAAACCGCCGGCTGTCCAAGGTCGAGGTGACAAAGGCGGCGCCGCGCCTTCGGTCCGAGGGGCTGCGCGGAGGATTCGTCTACTCCGACGCCCAAACCGATGATGCCCGGCTAGTCATCGCCCTCGCCCGCACCGCCGTCGACCATGGCTCCGTGGCAGTGAACCGGGCCCGGGCCACCAACGTCACCCGCGCTGGCAACGGCTTTGAGATCGAGATCGCCGATCAGCAGGTCCGAGCGCGATCCGTCGTGGCGGCTACCGGTGCCTTCGCCGCCCCGGGCTCCTCGCCATCCTCGTTGCTCCTTTCCAAAGGCGCACATGTGATCGTCGCCAAGGACGAGGTCGGTTTGGGTGAGCACGCCATCGTCTTGCCGAAGACCGACGACGGCCGGGTTTTGTTCATAATCCCTTGGGCCGGCCATGCCCTCATCGGCACTACGGATTCCAAGTACACGGGATCCCCTATGCACCCTGTCGTAGACCAAGCGGACGTTGAGTATCTGCTCGAGCACGTCGCCCGGTTTCTCGAGGTCGGGCCGCTCCAGGCGTTGTCAACTTTCGCCGGGCTGCGCGCCCTGGCTGACACCGAAGCCGAGAACACGGCGACGGCATCGCGCGAACACGCTGTGCGGGAAGCCGAGCCGGGTTACTTTCAGGTAGCGGGAGGAAAGCTCACCACATACCGACGGATCGCCGCCAAAGTGGCCGACCGGGTTGCCCGCTATCTCTCCCACAGTGCCAAGAGCCGAACACTCCAAGTGCCTTTGGCCGGGGCGGGAGGCGGCGGCCCGGATGGCGACGCGCTCCGGACCCGGTACGGAACTCGCGCAGAAGTCGTCCGGGAGATGATGACAACGGTGGCCGGCGGTGGTCGGCTATTGGCCGACGGCCGTACCTATCTTGGGGAGGTCGCGCACGCAGTTGAGCATGAGTCGGCCACGACAATTGCCGACTTCACCTTCCGCCGGACCCGGCTGGCCCTGCTTTCAAGAGACCATGCTCGATCCGATGCACCTGGGATCGGCCAGGTCATGGGGAATGCTCTTGGCTGGACTCCCGCCGAACGGGCCCGTCAGCTCGACCTCCACGAAGCCGAGCTCACCGTCGAAGGTCTCTGACCTTTTCGCGACCAAGAAGGGTCCAGCCAGGGTCCGGTTTGGTCGCGAAAACGGGGGAAAGGTCGACTAGGCGAAGCCGCAGGATCAACAGCGAAAAGGTGGTGACCGCCATCACGGTGCCGAGCACGAGGCCAGGGTCAGTGATACCGGTGGGGCTGAAATCGTTGACGTGGGCAAATCCCAGCCAGCTCATCAGTCCGGCCAGCAGAGCGAGGACATCGATGGCAGTCCGATCGCGCTCGCTCGTCTCACGCGGGTCGGGCCGAGCGACGATCAAAAGCGATGGAGTCGGCCGCTGCTTCGCCAAGACGCTATCGAACCCGATCACCCCACCCGCTCCCATTACAAACAACACGGTCTGGATCACGATGTAAAACGCCGACGGATTGATCTCGCCGGCGAGCATGAAGTTGACGTTCATCACGATGCCAATAAGAAAGGCCAGATTGGTGTCTGTGCCGGAGATGATCGCCAGGCCGATCACCAGTTGCAGAAGCATCACCAGCCATCCGATGACCGGTCCCGCCGGGCTCAACACCGCGTCGATCAACCAGTCGTACTGAGGGATCGGCACCGCGCCATTGACGGTCTGGTCACCGAGAAAATTCCCCACCGCCCGCCCGCCGAGCCACCCCGGATCTGTGAACTTCTCGGCAAACGATCGCATCCAACCGACCCCGATAAAGATCCGCAGCGGAAAGAGGAATGCGGCCGGCTGATGGATCTCTCGTAGGAGCCAGTGAAAAAGTACGAGGTGCCACGCCTCGACTTTCGCCCGTTGGGTCGCGCGCAGATCGATAACGGAATCAACCGGGCGGGTAGCTAACGGCAACTGTTACTCCTCCCCCTGACAAGCAGGGCCAAACCGACGAACTTCGTCATCGGCATGGCCCTGGGAGCCCTAAACCCCCTTATGTCTCCTCAGACCCAGCCCAGGGTCCGCTCGACTGCCGCGCTCCATTTGCGGAGGAGGAGCCGGCGCCGCTCCGCATCGAGCGCCGGAAGGAATCGAACGTCCTCGGCCCAATTAGCGCGAAGCTCATCGAGCGAACCCCACACCCCTTCAGCCAGACCGGCGCTATAGGCGGCGCCGAGAGCGGTGGTCTCGGCCACAACCGGGCGAACCACCGGCACTTCCAGGATGTCGGCTTGGAATTGCATGAGGAGTTCGTTCTCGACCATGCCGCCATCGACTCGCAGCTCGCTCAGGTCGACCCCCGAATCGGCTCGCATCGCATCGAGCACCTCGCGGGTTTGAAAGGCCGTGGATTCGAGCGCCGCCCGCGCCAGGTGGGCTCTAGTTGCGAAACCGGTCAGGCCAACAATCGCTCCTCGGGCGTCGGCCCGCCAATGCGGGGCGAACAAGCCACTGAAGGCGGGAACGAAGTAGACGTCGCCGTTGTCTTCGACCGATTTTGCCAGGTCCTCGACTTCGGCCGACGACTCGATCAGGCCGAGATTGTCGCGCAACCATTGCACCAGAGACCCGGTGACGGCAATCGACCCTTCGAGGGCGTAGACGAGCGGCTCGTCGCCAATCCGATAGGCGACGGTGGTAAGAAGGCCGTGAGTAGAGGGAACTGCTTTCATGCCGGTGTTGAGCAACATGAAGCAACCGGTGCCGTAGGTGTTCTTGGCCATCCCCGGCTCGAAACACGTTTGGCCGAACAACGCCGCTTGTTGGTCACCCAAGACGCCGCTGATCGGAACTCCGGCCAGCAAACCAATACCGCTTGCGACCCGACCCGACGAAGCGACGATCTCCGGCAGGGCGCGACGGGGAACACCGAATTCGTCGCAAAGCTCCTCGCTCCACTCACCGGTGGCCAGGTTGAGAAGCATCGTCCGTGACGCGTTGGTCACATCGGTGAAGTGGCCGCCGTCGGTGAAGTTGTAGAGAATCCAGGAATCGATCGTGCCGAAGCAGAGTCGGTTGTCTTCGGCGGCCTCAGCCACCTCGGACACGTTCTCCAGCAGCCATTGAAGCTTGGGCCCCGAAAAATAGGTGGCGAGCGGAAGGCCGGTCTGTGCTCGGAACCGATCGATGCCCTCCTCCGCGGCCAGCCGCGCACATAGGTCGGCGGTGCGAGTGTCCTGCCACACGATCGCGTTGTGGAGGGGTTGGCCGGATCGGCGGTCCCACACCACGGTCGTCTCTCTTTGATTGGTGATGCCCACCGCGGCCAGGTCTGACGCTGTCAATCCCGTCTTCTCAAAAACGTCAGCAATCACCGACTTGGTCTTCTCGACGACTTCGATCGGGTCGTGCTCGACCCAGCCGGGACGAGGAAAGAGCTGACGGTGCTCGGCCCGGCTCGAAGCGACTACGCGACCCTGGTCATCAAAGATGATGAAGCGCGAGCTGGTGGTGCCTTGGTCGATCGCGCCGACCAATTTGGTCACGCCTACGGGGCCTCCTGATGGGCGAACAAGTCGACGGATTCAGCCATCGACGAAACGACGATTCCAATCGCGTCTAGATGTGGCATGACTGAATTGTGCCAGCTCAGATTCGCCGGTGGGCGGCCATCTCCTGGGCGCGAGCGCGATCGGTCAGCCAGCGTTCGACAACGTCGGCAGCGTCCTGTACAAGCATGTCCGCCTCTTCCCTTTCGCTCCTGTTCAAGGTTCGGAGCACATGGTCGGCAGCCTGTCGGCTGCCCGGGGGCCTACCCACCCCCATCTTGAGGCGGGCGAATTCGCGATGACCGAGGTGAGCCTCGATCGATCGAATCCCGTTGTTGCCGCCGCTGCCGCCTCCGACCTGGATGCGCAGGCGACCGAAATCGAGATCGATGTCGTCGTGGACCACCAATAGTTGCTCGACCTCCAACTTGTAGTAAGCCAGTACCGCTCGCACCGCCCGGCCGGATTCGTTCATAAAAGTGAGCGGGGCCATCAGCAGCATCTCCGGAGTTTGCACCCGGGCGATCTCGGCTCGAACCCGCAACGGGCCGCGCTTCAGGGTTTGTTGATGACGTCGAGCGAGATCGGCCACGACCTCGAAGCCGAGGTTGTGACGGGTGCCCTGGTACTGCGCTCCGGGGTTGCGGAGCCCACAGATAACCGGCACCTACGCCTCGCTTGGCTCGCGCTCCGTTGGCTCGGTTCCAGCCTCGGCGCCTTCGGCTGCTTCGCCCTCTTCGACGCCTTCCTCGGCCTCGGGCTCGGGCTCCGGCTCTGCCGCCGGCACTGCCACCGAGACGAGCAGCTCCTCGGGGTCATCGAGGATGGTCACGTTGGCGAAGACCGGAAGGTCGGAGACTCGTAGCTGGTCGTTGATAGCAAGGGCTGACACATCGAGCTCGTAGGCGTCCGGGACCTCCGTCGGGAGCGCTTCCACCTGAACACTGTTCCGCGCGGGAACCAGCACTCCGCCTTCTTTGACCCCGATGGGGCTGCCGACGAAATGGATCGAAACCTCGGCTTCGATCGTTTCGGTCAAGGAAACGCGGACAAAGTCGACGTGCCTGATGAGGGATTTGTAGGGATGCTTGTCGATCAAGCGAACCAAAGTCGGGACTGCCGAACCCCCGTCCACCTCTAGGTTCACAACCACATTGACTCCGGCGTCCGTGTGGAGCGCCAGCATTAGATCATGGTGATTGACTGCCACATGGGCCGGCTTCTCCCCTTGGCCGTAGACCACCGCGGGCACCTGGCCTTCGAGCCGCAACCGGCGCGACGGACGGGACCCGAGTGGGCGACCGGTATCGGCTTTGAGGGTTACCTGGGCCATGGCAAAAAGCTCCTAAAAGGGGAGGCGTAAACGCCGACCAACATTATAGGTCCTTGATCCACTCGGTCGTCCTGGCCACCAACGAGCCGACGTTGTTCAACCCTCCGAGCGAATGACCAGCGTCCAGGTCGATGACGACCGCCAAAGGAAGCGAACGGACGTGGAGGTCAAATAGGTCGCTCCGACTCAGAGAATCGCTGTTGCCCTGGAAGAAGAGCATCGGCACTTTGATCTGCCCAAGATGATCGATCCGGAGCTTCTCGGGCCTTCCGGGTGGGTGCAGCGGATAGGCGTAGCAAACGACTCCGAGCATCGGTTCTCCGGCCGCGGCCAGAAAGGTGCCCATCCGGCCGCCCATCGAGCGGCCGGCGAGGACAACTCCCGCAACCTTCTTTGCCAGAACGCCGAGCGCCGCCCGATGGCAATCGAGGAGTTTTTCCTGTGGATCGGGCCGCCCCTTACCGGCCTCGGTGTATGGGTAGTTGAAGGTCATCACGGTGAACCCCTCAGCCGCCAGTCCTTCACGCGTGGCGACCAAGACCGGATGGTCTTGATTGGTCCCGGCGCCGTGAGCGAGCAGCACACCTCGGTCGCCGCTCCCCGACAACCGGCCGGTGACTTGACCGCGGCTCCATTTGATAGCCACCACCCAACCGAGCCTACCGATAGCCTCCGCGAGTGCCCACCTTTGCCTCACCGCTCTTCTTGGCGGTTTTCGGTGGGGTGATCATCGGCAACCTTCTCCCTCGAGGCAGCCGGCTTCAGCCGGGCTTCCGCTTCGCGGCGACGTGGTTGCTTCGGATAGGCGTTGTGCTGCTTGGTCTCCGAATCTCGCTCTCGGACCTTCTGTCGATCGGGGCAAAGGGGTTGCTCGTGGTGGTCATCACCGTCGCCGTCACTTTCCTCGGTGCTCAATGGCTCGGTCGCCGACTCGGGGTCAGGCCGGATCTGGCCCTCCTGGTCGGAACCGGCTACGCCATCTGTGGAGTCTCCGCGGTGACGGCAATGAACGGAGTCATTCGCGCCGATGAGGAGGAGTCCGCCTACGCCATCGGTCTCGTGACCCTGGCGGGAAGCCTCTCAATTGTCATCCTCCCAATCTTCGGGCAGGTGCTCGGGCTCGACCCCTCCGAGTTCGGTACTTGGGTTGGCGGGGCGGTGCACGACGTCGCGCAAACCATCGCTACCGCGTCCACCTCCACCGAGGTCGCTACCGAATCAGCCATCGTCACCAAACTCAGCCGCGTTGCCCTACTCGCGCCCATCATCCTCGCCGTAACAATTCGGCGGCGGCGGCAGGAGCTCGAGGGCATCCCGAACCGACGTCCCCCGATCCTCCCCTGGTTCGTCGTCGGATTCCTCGCTTTCGTTGCCTTGCGATCGACCGGCTGGCTCAACGAGGACATCATTGGGACCGTCCGCGCTGTCGAGGGCTGGCTCTTTGTCATCGCCCTCGTCGGCGTCGGCGCTGGCGTCGACATTTCCCGTCTTCGCCAGCTTGGCGGGCGGCCTTTGCAACTCGGGATGCTCACCTGGGTGCTCGTCGCCGGCATCTCCTACCTGGGAGTCGTGCTGGTCAACTGAAGAGTTCCAAATGCGTGCCACCCCTACCATTACGTCCATGAGCCGGCGCCGATGAGGTCCAACCGATGAGCGGCTGGCGTGCGGGCCTCGTAGCTATCGCCCTCGGTGGAGTCGTGCTGGCGATGGGATGGTTCCTCAATCGGCCCGACCCCTCCGACCCCACCTCTACGACCGACCCGGTGGCCCAATCCGACCTCCGCCTTGCCTGCTCAGCGGCTTTTTCGCTGGTCTGCGACGAGCTGGCCGAACTCAACGGATACGGTCGGTCGGATTACTCGATCTCCGACCCCATCCCTGAGGACGCGGTCGTAATCGGCTTCGCATCGGATCTGCCGGCCGGCGCCACAGTTTTTGCCCGAAGCCCAATCGCGATCGGTGTCTGGGCGGAAAAGGCTCCGACCTTGGAGAACGAATGCGGGACCGTCACCCCCGCCTGCCTCGTTGAGCAAGCCGGAACCCCCTGGAGCGAGATCGGCGGCTCCGCGGGTTGGGGAGCTGTCCGCCTTGGTCTGTCCGATCCTGAGACTGGAATCGCTGACCTCGAGGCCTGGAAGCTCATCGCCAGTCAGAACCCGGGTACCGATTTCGGCCAGTTCGTACCACTGCGACGGGAGACGGATGGTGACGTTGTGACCGACCTGGTCTTGTTTCCCTCGCGGGCCGACATCGTCGTTGCTTCCGAAGTGGCCATAGGGTCCCAACTCGCCAATGCGCGGGGACGGGCGGGCCGCATCCGGGTCTATTACCCCGATCCAAGCCCGTTTCTGGCGGTCGCCGCCGTCGGCGAAGGGCGAGCGGCGGCCAACTTCATCGAGAGCCTCGGCTCTGCGGATAGTCAATCGCTTCTCGGTAGCCTGGGCCTGCGACCGCTAACTGGTGAAACTACGAACCTCATGCAAGACCTGGGAACGCCCGCTGGGGAAGGGGCGACGGTCACCGAAGCCGAGAAGTCGGCCCTGGTTACAAGCTGGAACTCCCTGATAGGAAATTGAAACAATGATCCGTCGTCACCGCACTGCTCTTCTGCTCGCGATCGCCCTGGGGCTCAGCGCCTGCACCCCCGGCGCCGGCGATCCCACCGACCCCGAGGTGACCAACGTCCCGAGCGGCTGCGTCGAAGTGCCGATCGCCACCTCGCCCGAGAAGTTCACCCTGTTCACCGGTCTGGCCGAGACCTTCAACGCTCGAGGCGATGAATTCGCCGGCGAGTGTGTAGCGGTGACGGTTTACCGCGTTTCCTCCGGGGCCGGAGCGCGCATGCTCTCCGAAGGATGGCCGACCGACGGATCGGCCGGACCAGCTCCGGTCATTTGGTCACCGGCCGCTTCCAGCTGGGGAGCCATCGTCAACGAGCGCCTGGCGGCGCTGGGCGAAGAGCCGATCGCCAACGACTTCGAACGAGTGATGATCACGCCCTTGGTCTTGGGGATGCCCCGGCCGATGGCGGAAGCATTGGGCTGGCCGGAGGCCGAGATCGGCTGGGCAGACATCCTCGCCCTTGCTTCCAACCCGGAGGGATGGGGCGCGTTCGATCATCCCGAATGGGGTGAGTTCCGCCTTGGAAAGACCAATCCCAACTTCTCGACCTCGGGTCTCTCGGCTACCGCGGCAACCTATTACGCCGCTACCGGCAAGACCTCCGGGCTGACGACAGACGACCTCACCGATCCCCAAGTTCTCGAGTTTGTGCGCGGGGTAGAGGCGGCCACCGTCCACTACGGGGACACCACCCTGACGTTTCTCGACAACATGTATCGCGCCGACCAAGAGGGACGCGGGCTCACATATGCCTCGGCGGTAGCGGTCGAGGAGGTGTCGATCATCGCCTACAACCGCGGCGACCCCGCCGACACCGGCACCCCCGGCCCGGTGCCGAGAGTGCCCCTGGTGGCGGTGTATCCCTCGGAGGGAACGCTCTATTCCGACAACCCCGCCTACATCCTCGATGCTTCCTGGGTCACTGACGCCGCCCGCGAGGCGGCCGCGGCGTTCCGCGACTTCGTCATCGATGACCCGGCCAACCAACAGCGAGTGCTCGAGTTCGGCTTCCGACCCGGCAACCCCGCGGTACCGGTCGGCGACCCGATCAATAGCGAGAACGGGCTCAACCCCAACAAGCCCGATGTCGAGTTGGCCGTCCCCGATCCAGCGGTGTTGACCGCGCTGCTTGACAGCTGGGAAGAGAATCGGAAGACCGCCCGCATCATCATGCTGCTCGACGTCTCCGGCTCGATGGCCGATCTCACTAGCACCGGTGACACCAAGTTGGAGCTGGCCAAGCAGGCGGTGCTCTCCGGGCTCGACAGTTTCAAGCCCGCCGACGAGATCGGCCTTTGGATCTTCTCCACCAATCTCGACGGCGACAATGACTACCGCGAGCTGATTCCCCCCGCCCCGCTCGCCGACATCCGCGAGAACTTCGAAGCCACCGTCACCGGTTTGATCGCCGATGGCGGGACCGGTCTTTACGATTCCACCCGGGCGGCGGTAGAAGCGGTGCGCGAAGGGTTCGATCCCACCAAGATCAACGCCGTTCTCCTTCTGACCGATGGCATGTGTGACGACGAACCGCCGGGTTGCGACCTCGACCCGCTCATCACCTTCCTTTCCTCGAACGAGCGCGACGTGGTGCGGGTGTTTCCGGTCGCCTACGGCGAGGATGCCGACATCGACGAGCTCGGGGCGATTGCCACCGCCTCACGGGCCCGGCTCTACCAAGCGACCAATCCGCTGACGATCGAACAGGTCTTCCAGCAAGTCATCTCCAACTTCTGAGCAGCTGACATGGGTTCGGTTTTCAAATACAGCCCGGCCACCCGCAAGGGTCAGAAGCTCTTGCGCGCGATGGCCACCCCGACGGGGGTGTTGGCGGCTGCCGGCCTGGTCGGTGGCGGGCTGGCATTGGGAATCTCGGCGCCGTTCGTCGCCGGCGCGGCCGCGGTCGGCTTCGTGGTTTCGGCTGTCCTCCATTTGCGGGACCCCAAGCTGCAGGCGGCGATGGTGGCGCCGGAGTTCGACCGCGACTTGTCGCGTCTCGATTCGGCCCACCGCCCGCTGATGATCCAGGGCCTCGAAGCACGGGATCGGCTCGAAAGCGCGATCCACGAATGGCAGGGCGGCGAAAACGAAGGCCTGATCGCCCGCGTCACCGAGACTCTGCGCAAGATCTATGACTCGGTCTTGTGGTTGCAACGGGTCGACCGCTTTTTGGCGTCGGTCGATCAGCGGCAGCTCCTCGATCGTCTACGCAACCTGCCGGTCGGGCCGGTGCGCGAAGAGATCGAGGCCCAGGCGCAGGAAGTCGGCAATATCCAGGGCCGGCGCGAAGAAGTGCTGTCGCGGATTGTCGCCACCACCACCGGGATCGACACGCTGGCCGTGAAAGCGCATTCGCTGGCGCTCACCACCAGCGACCCCGACCAAACAATCGACGAGGTGCGCCAGTTGCGGGCCGAGCTCAACGCCTATGCCGAGGGCTTGGAGGAGATCGAGGAGCATCTCCAGCGGGCCTTGCCCGAGATCGGTGCTTGATGCCGACCATCACCTACGAGGACCCGGACCAGCTCGCCCGGGACGGGGCCACCTATCTGGCTGAGCAAATCTCGGCCGCCCCCGGGCCCCGAGTCTCGGTCGGATTGGCGGGCGGCTCGACTCCCGCCGCGGTCTACCGCCAGCTTCGCCAACATGATCTGGATTGGGGGCGGGTCGACTTTTGGCTTTCCGATGAGCGGTGGGTGCCATGGAACCATTCTGAGTCGAACGGCAACATGGCCCACGCCAATCTCATCGCCGCCGTCTCCGCCCGGTTTCTTCGCCCCCGCTGGGCCCCTTGGCTCGAACCCGACGAATCGGCCGCGCATTACGACGCCGAGTTGCGATCGCTCCACCCCCGTGATCACGCCCCCGACCTGGTGCTGTTGGGGATGGGTGACGACGGGCACACGGCGTCACTCTTTCCCGACACCCGAGCGCTCCAAGCCGAGGGGCGCTGGTTCGTCGGCAACGAGGTCCGGAGCCTCAAGACCTGGCGATTGACAGCGACGATCCCCTTCCTTCATCGCGCCAACCAATTGGTGTTTCTGATCTCCGGAGCATCGAAGGCAGAGATGGTCGCTCGCGTCGCCAATGGGGATGACTTGCCCACCACCCGCGTTGCCAATGGCCCTGCCCCCACCACTTTTCTCATCGACCGGGCGGCGGCCGCCAAGCTCTGATGCGATCGCGGCTCGGTCTATTGGTCTTGATTTTGGTGGCATGTTCGGCGCCCGGGGCCTCGACCACAACGAGAGCAAGCGAGCCGCTGGTTTCGACGACAGCCGCTGCCCCGGTCGTTGCCATCTTTGCCCCGGAGACAAAAGGCGCCTATCCCGTGGTGGTCATGTTTCATGGCGGCGGTTGGTTCGGCGGGTCGCCGATCTCGACGGCGCCTTTGGCCGAGTACCTGGCCGGCAACGGTGTCGTCGTCTTCAACTCCACCTACCGGACCAGCACCGGGGGTTACCCGGAGAGCTTTGACGACATCGCCTGTGCCATTCGTGACGCTCGGGCCGAAGCCAGTGAATACACCACAACTGTCGATGAGATCACGGTTGTTGGTCATTCAGCCGGCGCTCATCTCGGGGCGGTGGTGTCGCTGAGCGGGGAGACTTTCGGCGGCGACTGTGCGAGCACTGAGGAGATCGATCGCTTTGTCGGTCTTTCCGGGGTTTACGACCCGACGCTCTACACCCAATTGCTGGCCACCTTCTTTCATACCCGATTCGAGAACGACCCTGCGCCTTGGGAGGCTGGCAACCCCTACACATACCTTGAGGAGAACTCCGATCTGGCCGTCCTCCTCCTCCACGGCGACGACGACCAAATCGTCCCGACGAGCTCGTCCGAACTATTCGCCGATGCCCTCGCCGAGGCAGGTCACGAAGTCACTCTCGAAGTGATTGGCGGCGGTGATCACCAATCAACCCGTCAGCCGGACACCGCCGGCCCGGTGATCATCGATTTCCTGGTTGGAGGTTGACGAGGGCGTAGGCTC
>Ga0136614_10000017_pt1 | contig 57024 bp, 68 predicted proteins | sample AntDrymUQ2792106_2_FD_106643 | JGI IMG/M metagenome (GOLD analysis project Ga0136614, IMG submission 106643) | Polar desert sand microbial communities from Dry Valleys, Antarctica - metaG UQ279 (21.06) | ecosystem: Environmental > Terrestrial > Soil > Desert | place: Antarctica: Dry Valley... | reverse complement strand
GTGTGTGGGTGAAGGTCATGCGCCCCTGGTCTCCGGGGGGCGGCGGGGGCAAACCCCCGCGGGCGGCTTACCGCCGCGCGCCGAAGTCCGTGGCGTAGGTGGCGGCCGGCAGCGAGGAACGCACGTGCCCGCGCGGCGCGCCGATGGCCACGCCGATGCCGATCTCGGTGTACCGGGAGCTGAGCATGTTCGCCTTGTGGGGCGCGCTGTTCATCCACGCGGCGACGATCGAGAGCGGGGTCGAGCGGTTGATCCCCGCTCCCCAGGCCAGGTTCTCCCCGATCGTCCAGTACGAGGCGCGGCGCAGGTAGCCGGCCCGCCTGATGCGGTCGACGAAGGTCGCGCCGGTCTGGGAGTTGTGGGAGAAGTAGTTCCTGCGCTCCATGTCCTGGGCGTGGCCCTGGGCCGCCGCGCTGAGCTGGCCGCTCATGCGCAGGGGGGCGACACGATGGCGCGCCCGCTGCGCGTTGATCAGACAGAGCGTGGACCGCACCAGCTCGTTCTGGGCCACCTGCGTCGGCGTCGCGTTGACCGAGGGACAGGCGCGCGCCCCTGCCGAGGCGGGCGCGGCGCTCGCCAGGGACAGCGCCCACAGCAGCGCCAGCACCGCCAGCGCGGCGCCGAGGCGTCCCGCCCGCAGCGAGAAGGAGAAGACCGTTGACGAGCCCATCGCCATCTCTTTCGCCCACCGGCAGGAGCGCCTCGCGCGACGCCGACGCCCACTGGACGTATGTCCTATTGGTTTGACCCCGACGGGTCGTCGGGGATGGGGAGGAGATGCCTCCCGCGGCGATCCTGGACATCGACGGCACCCTGGTCGACACCAACTACCACCACGCGATCGCGTGGTACCGGGCGTTTCGCAGGCACGACATCGTGCTGCCGCTGTGGCGGATCCACCGGCACATCGGCATGGGCGGTGACCAGATCGTCGAGGCGCTGGCCGGGGAGGGCGTCGAGCGCCGGCACGGGGACTCCATCCGCGAGGCGGAGGGCGATTTGTACGGCGAGCTGATCGGCGAGGTGCGGCCTCTGGAGGGCGCCTCCGAGCTGATCGCGGATCTCAAGCAAGGTGGGCATGCGGTCGTGCTGGCCAGCTCGGCCAAGGAGGCTGAGGTGGACCACTATCTGGATCTGCTCGATGCCCGTGATCGCGCTGATGGCTGGACCACGTCCGACGACGTCGAGGCCACGAAGCCCGAGCCGGATCTGGTGCGGGCCGCGGTCGCCAAGGCCGGCGGAGGCGAGGCGGTGATGGTGGGCGACTCCACCTGGGACTGCCAGGCGGCGCGGCGAGCCGGGCTGGACACCCTGGCCGTCCTGACCGGCGGCTTCTCCGAGCAGGAACTGAAGGAGGCCGGCGCCATGCTGGTGTTCGGGTCCGTGGAAGAGCTGCGCCGCGCGCTGGGTGAAACCCCGCTGGCCGGCTGAACCGAGCGCCGGCGTGGCCTATGGTGGGCGCGGGGATGGCCGACCGGCTGAAGACCTACCGCGGCAAGCGCGACTTCGAGGCCACCCCCGAACCCGCGGGCCAGGGCGGGACGGCGGCGGGCGAAGCCCGGTTCGTGATCCAGGAGCATCACGCCCGCCGCCTGCACTGGGACCTTCGCCTGGAGCACGGCGGCACGCTGGCCTCGTGGGCCCTGCCGCGGGGGGTCCCGGACCACCCCGACGAGAACCGGCTGGCGGTGCGCACCGAGGACCACCCGCTCGAGTACCTGGAGTTCGAGGGCGAGATCCCCGCCGGCGAGTACGGCGCCGGGACCATGACCGTTTGGGACCGGGGCACGTTCGCGGCCGAGAAGTTTCGTGACGACGAGGTGATCGCTGTGTTCCACGGCGAGCGGGTGCGTGGCCGCTACGCCCTCATCCGCACACGCGAGAAGGACTGGCTGCTGCACCGGATGGACCCCCCGGCAGACCCCGGCTACGAGCCGATGCCCGACCGCATCGAGCCCATGCTGGCGCGCACCGGCAAGCTGCCCGCCAACGAGGCCGACTTCGGCTTCGAGGTCAAGTGGGACGGCATCCGCGCGCTGGCACTCTGCGATCACGGACACCTCCTCCTCCAGGGCCGCAACTTCACCGACTTCACCGCGCAATACCCCGAGCTGCGCGCGCTTGCCCGCGAGCTGGGCGCGAGGCGCGTGGTCCTGGACGGCGAGGTGGTGGCCTTCGACGAAGCGGGCCGCCCGAGCTTCGAGCGACTCCAGTCGCGCATGAACCTGGGCTCCGATGCGGCGGTCCGCCGCCGGATGCGCGACGTGCCCGTGACCTATGTGGCCTTCGACCTGCTCTACCTCGACGGACATCACACCCTGCCGCTCGGCTACGAGGACCGCCGCCGCCTCCTGGAGACCCTCGAGATCGAGGGTCCGGCCTGGTGCACGCCCGACTACCACCGCGGCCAGGGCGCCGCCCTGCTCGACGCCACCCGCCGGCTCGGTGTCGAGGGCGTCGTGGCCAAGCGCCTGGCCGCCTCCTACGAGCCCGGTCGTCGTGCATCGGCGTGGATCAAGGTCAAGAACGTGAACGTGCAGGACGTGGTGATCGGCGGCTGGACGCCGGGCACAGGCGGCCGCAGCGGGCACCTCGGTGCACTGGCCGTGGGCGTGATGGAGGAGGGCCTGTTGATCTACGCCGGCAAGGTCGGGACAGGCTTCACGCAGGCCACGCTCGCGACGCTGAAACGGGAGCTGGAGCCGCTGCGTACCGAGGGGTCGCCCTTCGACGGGCGCCAGCCGCCGCGCGGCACGGTGTGGGTGGAGCCGAGGCTCGTCGCGTCGGTCGAGTTCACCGAGTGGACCCGCGCCGGAACCCTCCGAGCGCCGTCCTTCAAGGGCCTGCGACCGGACAAGGACCCGCAAGATTGCGTCCGTGAGGAAGGGTAGGAAGCCCCGGCCGGGTACCTTTTGGGCTATGGCTCGAGCCATCTGGAGCGGCGCGATCAGCTTTGGGCTGGTCAACATCCCCGTGAAGCTGTACAGCGCGGTGTCGCGCAAGACCGTGCGCTTCCACCAGATCGACAGCGAAACCGGGTCGCGCGTCCAGCAGAAGCGGGTCAGCGCCGCGTCCGGTGACGAGGTCGCCTACGAGCAGATCGTGAAGGGGTACGAGATCGGCCCCGACCGCTACGTGACGATCACCCCCGACGAGCTTGCCGCCGTGGAGCCGGAGAAGTCGCGGACGATCGACATCGAGGACTTCGTGGACCTCGAGCAGATCGACCCGATCTACTATGACCACCCGTACTACCTCATTCCCGACACCGGTGCCGAGAAGGCCTATCGGCTGCTGCTCGACGCGATGGACTCGGCGGGCAAGGTGGCCATCGCCCGGGTGGTGCTCCGCTCCAAGGAGAACCTCGTGGCCATCCGGCCCCGCGACGGGGTCATGGCGATGGAGACGATGCTGTTCGCCGATGAGGTGGTGCCGCCGGAGTCGCTGGACGACATGCCGGCCAAGGCCAAGAAGACGACCAAGCGCGAGCTCGAGATGGCGGAGCAGCTGATCGAGTCTCTCACGTCGGAGTTCGACCCCGAGCGGTACCGCGATGAGTACCGCGACCGCGTGCTCGAGTTGATCGAGCGCAAGGCGCAGGGCGAGGAGATCGTGGTGGACACCCCCACCGAGGAGCCCAAGAAGGTGCCCGACCTGATGGCCGCGCTGGAGGCCAGCATCGCCGCGTCCAAGAGCCCGGGTGGGCGTCCGAAGAAGAGCGCGTCACGGTCGAACTCGGGGAAGGCCTCCTCGTCCAGCTCCAACGGCGCCAAGGAGAAGAGCTCGGGCTCCGGCTCGTCGCGGCGCAAGACGGCCAAGAAGTCGTAGCGGCGGCCATCCGGTGCCGGCTCGGAGCGGCGAGCGGGTTCAGGTGGAGGTCGAGGGCCGGACGCTCTCCCTCTCCAACCTGACGAAGGTGATGTACCCGGAGACGGGCTTCACCAAGGGCGCGCTGATCGACTACTACTCGCGCGTGTCGGGCGCCCTACTCCCCCACCTGCGCGGGCGCCCGCTGACGCTCAAGCGCTACCCCAACGGCGTCGAGGCCGCCCATTTCTACGAGAAGCAATGTCCGTCCCACCGTCCCGACTGGGTGCGCACGGCCACCATCCCCATGGGCCGAAAGACGATCGACTTCTGCCTCTGCGAGGACCTGCCCACGCTGGTCTGGCTGGCCAACCTCGCCGACCTGGAGCTGCACCCGTCCCTTTCCCTGGCCGAGCCGATCGAGCAGCCCACTGTGATGGCGTTCGACCTCGACCCGGGCGACGGCGCCGGCCTGGAGGAGTGCTGCGCGGTGGCCGTGATCCTGCGTGAGTCTCTGCAGCGGCTCGGCCTGGAGTGCTTTGCCAAGACGTCTGGCTCCAAGGGCCTCCAGGTGTACGCGCCCCTCAACTCGGACGAGGTCACCTATGACGACACCAAGCCGCTCTCCAACGCGCTCGCCCGCCACCTGGAGGCGGAGCACCCGAACCTGATCGTGTCGAGCCAGAAGAAGGAGCTGCGCCGCGGCAAGGTGCTGATCGACTGGAGCCAGAACGACGAGCACAAGACCACCGTGTGCGTGTACTCGCTGCGCGCGCGCGGGCGACCCACGGTTTCCACCCCGCTCGCGTGGGAGGAGCTCGAGGATCCCCGGGCGCTGTCCTTCGAGGCCGACGCGGTGGTGGAGCGCGTCGAGGCTAGGGGAGACCTCTTCGCCCCCGTGCTCTCTCTGGAGCAGGAGCTTCCGGAGCTGTAGCGTTCGCCACAATGGTCGACTGGTCACTCGCCCGCCAGGTGGCGCAGCTGTCGGCGGGGCCCGACGAGCCGGTGCGGGGAGGACCCGACCTTGCCGCTCTGTGCGCCGAGCTGGCGGAGCACGTGGCCTCCTACACGGGCCTCGAGGCGTCCTCACCGATACCCGAGCCCGAGCTGGTCGGCCGGGCGGAGTGGGCGTCAATCAACCTCGGCTCGCTGTCAGAGCTCCTGGACCCCGTGGCCGCGCGGCTGGACCAGCGCCTGTCCTTCGCTGGTCCGCTGGCCGGCGCGCTGCGAGTGGGCGCGGCCGCGACGGTGGCCGCGGAGGCGGGGCTGGTCATGGGCTACGTGTCACGCCGCGTGCTGGGCCAGTACGAGGTCTCCCTGCTCGGCACCGAGCGGCCGCCGCGGCTGCTGTTCGTGGCGCCCAACCTTCGCCGCGCGGTCGCCGACCTAGAGGTGGAGAGCACGTCGTTTCACCGCTGGATCTGCGCCCACGAGCTGACGCACGTGCTGCAGTTCCAGGGCGTGCCGTGGCTGAGCACCCACCTGAGCGGGCTGATGCGCCGCTACCTGCAGTCGGTGGAGGTGCGCATCGACCGCGGCGCGGCGGGCGGGCTGCCGTCACTGCCCAGCCCGGCGCGGCTGGTGGAGGCGTTCAACGAGGGCGGCCTGGCGGCGCTGGTGGCCACGCGACAGCAGCGACGGGTGATGTGGCGGCTCGGGACCGCCATGGCCGTGGTCGAGGGCTATTCCGAGCACGTCATGGACGCGCTGGGCGAGCGCCTGCTGCCCGACCTCGGCGCGTTGCGCTCCGCCCTGGACGCCCGTCGCAACACGCGGTCGGCTCCCGAGCGCGTGCTCCAGCGCCTCCTCGGGCTGGAGATGAAGCTGCGCCAGTACGAGGAGGGCAAGGCGTTCTGCGACGAGGTGGCCCGGGCCGGCGGGATGGACACGCTGAACCTGCTGTGGGCGTCGCCGGCCTCGCTGCCCGATCGGCGTGAGCTCGAGCAGCCCTCGGTCTGGCTCGAGCGCGTGGGCACGCCGGCCGCCGCCTGACCGGAAGCTGCCCGGGACCCCCCCGGCGCCCTTCCTTGCCCGGTCGGTCCGGCCCTCCTGTTCCTGTTTCCGCCGACGCGTGGAGCACCGGCCAGATCGCCGTTCTCCGCTATCTCCGTGTAACCCCATGGGCGCGATGGTTTACAAACGTGTGTTCGGTGGTATAGTTTTACCGAACTTAGAAGTAATAAGCCGAGCCCGAAGCCCCGCACTGATCGGGGAAGGAGAGTCCCACATGGCTACCCAGACCGAGCAGCAGAGGAAGGCGACCGCCCGTAAGGCCGCCGCCACCCGTCGCCGCAACGCCGCCAAGCGCAGCACGTCGGCCCGCAAGGCCGCCGAGACCCGCGCCCAGGCCGAGCTCTCGACCGTGGCCGCCGTCCAGGCCCAGGCCGAGCGCGCCGTACTGATCCCCGTGGGCGCCGCCCTCGTGGCCCGTGACGCCGTCGTCAGCGTCGTGACGCCCTACACCGAGGGCCTCGACAGCGCCGAGAAGGAGCTCACCAAGCTCCAGAAGCGCGTCTCCACCAACCTGCGGAAGTTCGAGCGTCGTGGCACGACCGCCCGCAACCGCGCCGTGCGCGAGGTCAAGCGGACCCGGACCCGCGTCGAGCGCGAGCTGCGCCAGCGTCGCAACAAGGCCGTCCGGACCGTGAAGGGCGCCCGTCGCGACGCCGAGAAGCAGGTCAAGTCGGTCCGCCGCGACACCGAGAAGCAGGTCAGGACCACGAGCCGCGAGGCGCAGCGCCAGGCCCAGACCGTCGCCCAGCGCGTCGGGTCGCTCGCCTAGCGCTAATCGCTTCCCCCCGTCCGGCGGAGAGACCGGGACCGGGGTCAGGCTGCCGGCCACAGCCGGCAGTGCAGTATCTCTCCTCCCTCAGCCGACGGCGCCCCTAACCGGGCGCCGTCGGTGCGTTCGGCGCCGTAGGCTTCCTTGGTGCCTGCCGCATCCCTGGCCTGACCCAGGTCCCGCCTCTGCGAGAATCGATGCACATGCCCTCCGAGAGCCAGGTACTCGACGCCCTCAAGCGCGTCATCGACCCTGAGCTGCGCAAAGACATCGTCACGCTGGGCATGGTGCGCTCGATCGAGCAACCCGAGCCCGGGCACGTGGACGTGATCGTGTCGTTGACCACCCCCGGCTGCCCGATCCGCGCTCACTTCGAGAAGGCGGTGATCGAAGCGGTGTCCGAACTGGACCAAGTCGAGGTGGTCACGGCGGGCTTCGACGTGCTGAGCGACGACGAGAAGCAGGGCCTGGCCCAGAAGCTGGGCCGCCAGGGCGGTCTGCCCGACGGCGCCCTGGCCGCCGTCAAGAACGTGATCTGCGTCGGTTCGGGCAAGGGCGGCGTGGGCAAGTCCACGATGACGGCCAACCTGGCCGCCGCCCTTCAGGCCGAGGGCCACCAGGCCGCCGCTCTGGACGCGGACGTCTGGGGCTACTCCATCCCCCGCATGCTGGGCGTGCACGGCCGCCCGCGCGTCTCGGCCGACCGCAAGATCGTGCCGCTGGAGGCTCACGGCGGCGTGCGCGTGATCTCCATCGAGTTCTTCCTCAGCGAACGCGACCAGGCGATCACCTGGCGCGGCCCGATGCTCCACAAGGCGATCCGCCAGTTCCTGGAGGACGTGGAGTGGGGTGAGCTCGACTACCTGTTGATCGATCTCCCGCCCGGCACCGGCGACGTGTCCATGACTCTCGCCCAGCTGCTGCCGCAGGCCCGCTTCGTGATCGTCACGACCCCCCAGCCCGCCGCGCAGCACGTGGCCAAGCGAGCCGCGGAGACCGCCCAGCGCTTCGACCTCGAGATCGCGGGCGTGATCGAGAACATGTCGGGCTTCACCACCCCCGCCGGGGACCGCTTCACGATCTTCGGTGAGGGGGGTGGCCAGCTCTTGGCCGACGACCTGGACGTGCCGCTGCTCGGCAAGGTCCCGCTCCAAGAGGAGCTGCGCGTGGGAGCCGACGAGGGCCGTCCGCTGGTGCTGGACGATCCTGACGCGCCCGCTTCACAGGCCATCCGCCACGCGGCGCGCGGGATCATCGCCGTCACGCCACAGGTGATACCCGTGATGCAGGCTCCCTCCGGTCCTCCGGTACCCGCCGTGACCGGCACCGCGCTGCCGATGGCGCCCTAACTGCTACTCCGTCGTCAGGCCTTCTGCTTGTAGTAGTCGGCGTTGAGCTGCGTGAACTTCTGCCACTCGTCGGGCAGCTGGTCCTCGGCAAAACATGCGTCCACGGGGCAGGCCTCCACGCAGGCGTCGCAGTCGATGCACTCCTCGGGGTCGATGTAGAGCATCTCGACCTTGTCGTAGTCCGGCTCGTCGGGCGTGGGGTGGATGCAGTCCACCGGACACACCTCGACGCAGGAGTTGTCCTTCTCTCCGATGCAGGGCTCAGCGATCACATAGGCCATGGAAGTCCTTCTCGTCTCGGGTAGAGGCGCCCGGGGCGCGAGGGCCCGGCCATTGTACCGTTGGGTCACATGGTGATCGCGACCGGCGAGCCGGACCCGTTCCGGGACGGCTTCACCGCCCTGATCGCCGCTCGGGCGCTGTGTACCGCCTGCACGCTCGGGGTCTTCGATGCCCTGCGCGAGGCCCCCGACTCGCCCGCCGGGCTGGCCCGCCGGCTGGCGCTGGACCCCCGCGGGGCCGACGCGCTCGCGACGGCGCTCGTGGCCATGGGCTACCTCGAGCGCGAAGGTGAGCGGGTGCGCAACGCCGCTGTCTCCGAGCGGCTGTTGGTCAGCTCTGCCGAGGGTTCCATCGCCCACTTCGTGGGCGCGCAGGGCGAGCTGCACTGGCGCGTACTCGGCCTGCTTCCGGAGTCGGTGCGCGAGGGACGAGCGTTCGCCCTGCACGAGGAGCGCTGGGAGGAGGACGAGCTCTGGGAGGGCTACATCCGCGGGCTGTTCGAGATCTCCCGCGCCGAGCAGGACGCCAACGCGGCGCTGGTCGACGTGGAGCACCCGCACCGGCTGGTGGACGTGGCCGGCGGGCACGGCGGCTTTGCCATGGCGATGTGCCGGCGACACCCCGCCCTGCGAGCCGAGGTGCTGGACCTGCCGCCGAGCGTGGCCGTCGGGCGGCGGATCGTGCACGAGCAGGGCTTCGCCGACCGGGTCGACTTCCGCGCCGGCGACGTGTTCGCGACCGGGCTCGGAGGTCCGGCGGATGTGGTGTCGGTCTTCAACCTGGTGCACCATCTGCCCGAGCGGCGCGGCCGCGAGCTGGTGCGGCTGGCCCGCCGGGCGTTGCGGCCGGGCGGCTGTCTGGTGCTGGGCGACTCGGCGCGTCCCGAGCCGGGCGAGGACGACGACCCCCGGGGCGCAATCTCCAGTCTGCTGTTTCACGCCTGGAGCCACGGGCGCAACTTCACCCCGCGCGAGCTGGTGGGCTGGCTCGAGGACGAGGGCATGGCCGACGTGACGGCGCACCGCAATCCGGACTCGCCGTGGCGCGTGGTGATCACCGGCCGCATAGGCTCGCGGGGATGATCCTGCTGACCGGAGCCACCGGCACCGTTGGCTCGGCCCTGCTGCGCCGGCTGACCGCCACGGGGGAGCCCGTCCGTTGCCTGGTCCGCGACCCGCGGGGCCTCGGTGACCAGCGCGTGCGCACCCAGATCGCGATGGGCGACCTGACCGACCCACCGTCCTTTCGCAACGCGCTGCGGGGGGTGCAGACCGTGGTCCACCTGGCCGCATCGATCCGCGACCAGCCCCACGCCTCGATCGAGGAGCTCAACGCCGTGGCCACGCTTCGCCTCGTGCGTGCGGCCGAGCGGGCCGGGGCCCGGCGGTTCGTCTTCTTCTCCGCCCTCGGCGCCGAGCACCACTCCCGCACCCGTTTCTTCCGGGCCAAGGCGCTCGCCCAGCGTGCCGTGGAGGGCTCGCGCATGCACACCACGGTGTTCAGCCCGTCGATCGTCTACACCCCGGGTGACCCGTGGCTGACGCTGCTGGAGCGCTTCTCGTACCTGCCTGCGGTGCCGCTGTCGGGCACGGGACGGGCGCTCTTCCAGCCGATCTGGGCCGAGGACGTGGCCGACTGCGTCACCGCCGCGCTGGTCGCCGGAGGGCCCGAGCGGCGCCGCTACGAGCTCGCCGGGCCCCAGACGCTGAGCTACCGCGACATCGTGCGTCTCTCGACTCGCGGCCGTGGCCGTCGCCGACGCCTCCTCTACGTGCCGCTGCCCGTGGTGCGGTTCTCGCTCGCCGCGGTCGGGCGCGTGATGGGCCCCAAGGCGTTCGCCACCTGGGAGGAGGCGGAGCTCATGGAGGAGCCGATGACCACTCGGCGCGGCACGGCCGACGCCGAGTCGCTGGGAGTGCGCCCGGTGGCGATGGACGCGGTGCTGGACGCCCGATAGAACGCGAAGGGCCCGGCATCGGCCGGGCCCACGACCTCCAACCGGCCAGGTGCCGGCGGGGGTCGGGGGGCGTGAGCCCCCCGATGCCATCACCTACATCATCCCGTCCATGCCGCCCGGCATCCCGCCGCCCATGCCGGCGCCTTCCTTCTCCGGCATCTCGGCCACGATCGCCTCGGTGGTCAGGATGTTCTTCGCGATCGACGCCGCGTTCTGCAGCGCGGAGCGGGTGACCATCGCGGGGTCGATCACGCCGGCGGCCACGAGATCCACGATCTCGCCGGTCTCCGCGTTCAGGCCCTGGTTCTTGCCCTTGGAGTTGCGGACGTCGTTGACCACCACTGAGCCCTCGAGCCCGGCGTTGTTGGCGATCTGACGGAGCGGCTCCTCGAGCGCCCGGCGGACGATGAGGCCTCCGGTGCGCTCGTCGCCCTCCAGGCCGTCGAGCTGGATCGCCTTCTGGGCACCCAGGAGCGCGGTGCCACCACCGGGAACGATGCCCTCCTCGAGGGCGGCCCGAGTGGCCTGCAGCGCGTCCTCGACGCGGTGCTTCCTCTCCTTCATCTCGGTCTCGGTGGCCGCTCCGACCTTGACCACGGCCACGCCGCCGGCCAGCTTGGCCAGCCGCTCCTGCAGCTTCTCGCGGTCGAAGTCCGAGTCGGTGTTCTCGATCTCGTTCTTGATCTGGTTGATGCGGCCCTTGATCGCGTCGGACTCACCGGAGCCGTCCACGATCGTGGTCGTGTCCTTCGCGATCACCACGCGGCGGGCCCGGCCCAGCTGCGAGAGCTGGGTGTTCTCCAGCTTGAGGCCCATCTCCTCGGTGATCACCTCGCCGCCGGTGAGGATCGCGATGTCCTCCAGCATGCGCTTGCGGCGATCGCCGAAGCCCGGTGCCTTGACCGCGACGCCGGTGAAGGTGCCGCGGAGCTTGTTGACAACGAAGGTGGCGAGCGACTCGCCCTCCACGTCCTCGGCGATGACCAGGATCGGCTTGCCCGACTGGATCACCTGCTCGAGCACCGGCAGGATGTCGCGCACCGAGCCGATCTTCTGGTTGGCGATGAGGATGTACGGATCCTCCAGGGTCGCCTCCATGCGGTCCTGGTCGGTGACCATGTAGGGCGAGATGTAGCCCTTGTCGAACTGCATGCCCTCGGTGAACTCGAGGTCCATCCCGAACGTCTGGCCCTCCTCGACGTTGACCACACCGTCCTTGCCGACCTTGTCGATGGCGTCGGCGATCACGTCGCCGATCTCGTCGTCGGCGGCCGAGATGGCGGCCACGCGGGCGATCTGGTCCTTACCCGAGATCTCGGTGGACAGCTTGCCGATGGCCGCGACCACCTGGTCCACGGACTTCTCGATGCCCCGCTTGAGCGCCAGCGGGTTCGCGCCCGCGGCCACGTTCTTGAGGCCGTCGTGCACGATGCCCTGTGCGAGGACGGTCGCGGTGGTGGTGCCGTCGCCCGCCACGTCATTGGTGGCGGTGGCCACCTCGCGCACGAGCTGGGCGCCCTGGTTCTCGAACGGATCCTCGATCTCGATCTCGCGAGCGATCGAGACTCCGTCGTTGGTGATCGTCGGGGCGCCGAACTTCTTGTCGATCACGACGTAGCGGCCCTTGGGGCCGAGCGTGACCTTCACGGCGTTGGCGACTGCGTCTACCCCCGCCTCGAGGGCGCGGCGCGCCTCTCCTTCGTATTTGAGCTCTTTGTGAGCCATGCCTTTAGCTATTCCTCCTGATCGAGTCCGGGTGGCCTCAGCCGGCGACCTTCGCGAGCACGTCCGACTCGCGGAGCACGAGCAGGTCGTCGCCATCCACGTTTATCTCCGTGCCGCCGTACTTGGAGTAGAGGACCTCGTCCCCCTCCGCCACGTCGAGTGGGATGCGCTTCTCGCCATCCTCGTCCCACTTGCCTTCTCCCACCGCCAGGACCTTGCCGCGCTGCGGCTTCTCCTTCGCGGTGTCCGGGAGGACGATCCCACTGGCCGTGGTCTCCTCCTCGTCGATCGCCTTGACGATCACACGATCGCCCAGGGGCTTGAGCTTCATACGCGGAACCTCCGTCTTGGGGCGCGTTGCTTGCAGTTCGCTGGCACTCCTATGTGCAGAGTGCCAAGGGCTGGCACTCTAGCACTCCGAGTGCCAAGACGGGGGTCGGCGTCTAGTTCTGTGCGGGAGCGTCCGGGCGCATGCGCTCGCGGATCTCCGAGGGGCGGTCCGAGATCTGCGAGAAGCGCACCACGGTGACCGCGTCGTCCTCGCCGATCTTGCGGCCGTAGATCTGCTCCAGGAAGTGGACCATCTCGTCCAGGCGGCGAAACTCCGGGTTGTCGTGCTCGATGTCGCGGCGGGAGAGCTCCCGCATGGGCTTGACCTCAACGCTGTCGACCACCGCCTCGAAGATGCGCTCCCGGGGCGAGTGCTGGAACCCCACGGTGATCATCACGACCTCGCCCTTGCGGTACTTGTTGCTCTTGTCTCCCAGTCGGATGGTGGCCGTCTTGCGACCGCGCTTGAGCTGGTCGATGAAGACCGGTGAGTAGAAGTTGAGGACGAACACGAACGCGGCAGACTATCGGCCCCGCCCCAGCCGATCCAGCGCCGCCACGGCCATGTCGCGCTCGCCGCTGTAGGCCAGTAGCTCAGGGGCCCGCTCGAGCGGAACCCACGCCGCCTCCATGACCTCGTGGTCGTGGTCGCGGACGCTGCCGGAGCGCCAGCGGAACAGGAAGAAGCTCACGATCTTGAGGATCCGGCCGCCGTCGCGCCAGTACCAGTAGCGCACGTCGCCCAGCTTCTCCACCGGCTCAGCGGTGAGCCCCGTCTCCTCCCGGATCTCGCGGCGCGCGGCCTCCATCGCGGACTCATCGCCGTCCGGGTGGCCCTTGGGCAGGGCGAGCACGTCCTCTCGCAAGCGGATGACGGCCACGAACGGCCGGCCGCGGAAGTTGCGCACGACGACTCCGCCGGCGGAGAACTCCGGTTTCACGCCACGCCGCCCAGGAGCGGCACGAAGCGCACCGCGGCCACCGTCTCCAGCCGGTCGTCGCGCACGCGCACGAGGCGCTCGGCCCCGCCCCGGTCGACGGGACAGACCATCGCCGCGTGCGGAGCCAGCTGCGCGACCAGCGCGGGGGGAGGCCCGTCGAGCGCGGTGGCGGTGACGGAGATCCCGCCGAACGGCCCCCGATCGGGCGCGCCGCCCGCTCCGTCGCCGTGACGGACCTCGACGTTGTCGTAGCCCAGCTCGATCAGGCGCGATCGGGCGGCGTCAGCCAGCACCCGGTGTCGTTCGACGGTCACGACCTCGCCGCAGAGGCGGGACAGGACCGCGGCCGCGTAGCCGGAGCCCGTGCCCACCTCCAGCACCCGCTCACCCCCGGCCAGCTCGAGCAGCTCCGCCATGCGTGCCACGATCCACGGCTGGGAGATCGTCTGGCCCTCCCCGATCTGCAGGGCGCCGTCGCGGTAGGCCCGGCGGCGCAGCCGCTCGGGCACGAAGCACTCCCGCGGAACCGAATCCATCGCCGCCAGCACCCGCTCGTCCTCGATCCCGCGCCGGCGCAGCTGGCGGCGCACCATCCGCGACCGCTCAGTGGATGTAGTTGGGCAGTCGTCCGGGCTCATGGACGGTCAACTTCCCGCGTCCGAGCGTGACCAGGCCCGCGCGCTCCAGTATGGCGAGGAAGCGGCTGGCGCTCTCCCGCGACGTGCCGGCCAGCTGGGCGATCTCGGCCTGGGTGGCCACGATCAGCACGTCGCTGTCCGGCGCCCCCTCGGCCTGGCGTGCCTTGGTCTGCGCCAGCAGGGTGCCCGCCACGCGCCCGGCTACGGTCTGGAAGGACTGCTGGAGCAGACGCTCGGTGGTCCGGCTCACGCGCTCCGCCAGCGCGGCCAGCAGCTTGAGCGACAGGTCGGGGTTGCGCCTGACCAGCCGCTGTAGGTCACCGGCCAGCAGCGCCACCGCCGTGGTCGGCTCGATGGCCTCGGCGGTGGCGGAGCGGGTCTCACCACGAAACATGGCCAACTCGCCGAACAGCCCGCCGGAACGAAACTCCGCCACGGCCATGACTCGGCCGTCCTGGTGCTCCCGGGTCAGCAACACGGCGCCGTCGCGGACGAGGTAGCACGTGTCGCCGGTGTCGCCCTCGCGGAACACGATCTCGCCGCGATCCCACGAGCGCGGAACGGCGACCATGGCGACCTCCTGGAGCTCCCGCGCCTCGAGGCCACCGAACACCTCGGTGTCCGCGAGCAGTCGCGCGGTCTCCTCGCCCGTGGACATGGGCGCATAATCTCGCAGGTGATGGCTGCGCCTGGACGATGGCTGTAGCGGGGAGGGCCGTGGGCGCCGCGGACGTGGAGGCCGCGGCCCGCCTTATCGCTCCGTACGTGCGCGAGACGCCGCTGGTGCCGGCCGGCGAGCTCTCGCGCCGGGTGGGTGTGCGGGTGGTGCTGAAGGCCGAGAACCTCCAGGTCACCGGCTCCTTCAAGGCGCGCGGGGCCACCAACTCCGTGCGCCGCCTGACAGGCGACCAGCTGAGGTCCGGCGTGGTGGCGGCCAGCGCCGGCAATCATGCCCAGGCCGTCTCCTACGCGGCGCGCGAGGCGGGCACCACGGCGCTGCTCGCGATGCCGGCCGGCGCGCCGCTGGCCAAGGTGGCCGCCGTGCGCCGGTACGGGGGAGAGGTGCACTTCGTGGACGGCGGCTACGACGAGGCCCAGGACCAGGCCGCCCGTCTGGCCGCCGACCGCGGGCTGACCGTGGTGCACGCCTTCGACGCGCCCGAGGTGGTGGCGGGGCAGGGCACGGTGGCCCTGGAGCTGGCACGCCAGGCCCCGGACGTCGGGCTGATCGTGGTGCCGCTCGGGGGCGGCGGGCTGGCCGGCGGCATCGCCCTTGCGGCGGCCGAGGTGCTCCCGCGCGCCCGTGTGGTCGGGGTTCAGGCCGAGGCGTGCGCCCCGTACATCGACTCGCTGGCCGCCCACAGGCCGATCGGCGCCCGCACCGCCAACACGATCTGCGACGGCATCGCCATCAAGCGCCCGGGGGACTACACGCTTCCGATCATCGAGCGCCACGTGCAGGACGTGGTCACGGTGGCCGACGACGAGGTGGCCCAGGCCATGGTGCTATTGCTGGAGCGCTCCAAGCTGGTGGTGGAGGGCGCCGGTGCGGTCGCGGTGGCGGCCCTCATGAACGGCCGCGTGGAGGTGCCGGAGGGAACGACGGTCTGCGCCGTGCTCTCGGGCGGCAACGTGGACGCCACACTGCTATCGGAGTGCATCCGCCTGGGGGAGACCGCCGCCGGACGGCGGATGGTGCTGTCGACCGTCGTGCCGGACCGCCCCGGTGCCCTGGCCGGGCTTCTGCGCGTGATGGCCGACCAGGGGGCCAACGTCGTTGACGTCGAGCATCTGCGCGACGGGCTGGACATCCACGTCCGCGAGACGGCCATCAAGCTCGTGCTGCAGACCCGGGGCCCCGAGCACGGCGACGAGATCCTGGCGGCCGCTCGCGCCGAGGGCTTCACCGTCCGCGTCGACCGCGACGCCTGACGGTCAACGCTCGACCGTGGCCATGCCCTCCCTGGTGTACCGGTCGCCGGCGGTGTCGCCGGCCGGGAAGACCTCGTCCAGTGCCTCCAGCTGCGCGGTGGTCAGCTCCGCGTCTGCCGCGGCCGCGTTCTCCTCCAAGTAGCGGACCCGCTTGGTTCCCGGGATCGGCACCACGTCGTCGCCCTGGTGCAGGAGCCATGCGAGAGCCACCTGGACGGGGGTGATCCCGGCCTCCTCGGCGAGAGCCCGGACGCGCTCCACCTTCTCCAGGTTGCGCTCGCGGTTGCCCTCCTTGAAGCGCGGCAGGTGGCGGCGGAGGTCTCCCTCCTCCAGGGTCAGCGAGCCGGACAGCTCGCCACGGCCGATCGGGCTGTAGGGCACCAGCCCCACGCCCAACTCGCGCGCGGCGGGCACGATCTCATCCTCCAGGCCGCGGGTGAACAGCGACCACTCGCTCTGCAGCGCGGTGATGGGGTGTACGGCGTGAGCCGCGCGCAGCGTCTCCGCACTCACCTCCGAGAGCCCGAGGTGGCGGACCTTGCCGGCGGCGACGAGCTCGCCCATGGCGCCCACGCTCTCCTCGATCGGGACGTCGGGGTCGCGGCGGTGCATGTAGTAGAGGTCCACGTGGTCCACGCTCAGCCTGCGCAGCGAGGCGTCGATGGCCTCGCGGATCCACTCGGGCCGGTTGTCGATCGTGCGCTCCATCGCCCCGTCGCCGCGGCGGACGGCGAACTTGGTGGCCAGCTGCACCTGATCGCGCCGCCCCGCTACGGCGCGGCCCACAAGCTGCTCGTTGTGCCCCTGGCCATACATGTCGGAGGTGTCCAGAAAGGACACCCCGAGGTCGAGCGCGCGGCGGATCGTCTCGACCGACTGATCCTCGTCCGTGGTCCCGTAGAACTCGGACATCCCCATGCAGCCGAGTCCGATGGCAGAGACCTCCAGGTCCCCGAGCTTGCGCGTGTTCATGTGCTTCCTTCCCTCTCGCGGTCGGACGACACGGTAGGGCGTCAGGCCAGGGCGGACTCGCGACGCCGGCGACGGGCCGTAGCCCCGGCCCACCAGGTGCCCGCCGCCAGCAGGCCGAGCGGGAGGGCCAGTGCCATCACGCGGATCAGCACGCCCGCGGCGCCCACCAGCAGGTCCTCCGCGTCGCGGAACGCATCGCCGATCCCGCCGCCGCCGGCGTCGGTGTCCCCGTCGGCGGCCAGCAGCGTGACCACGACCTTCGCGTAGTCGGTCGACAGGCGCAGGCCGCGCAGCTGCGACCGCAGACCCTGTATCTCGCCGGCCACGATGTCCAGCCGGACACGCAGAGCCTCGGCCTCCTCGTCGGTGTCGGCCTCCTCCAGGCGGCGCAACAGGCTCGCGCGCTCGGCCCGAGCGGCGTCCAGGCGGTCGCGGGCGGTCACCGTCTGGCGGGTCACGTCGCGCCCCGACTGGCTCTGCGAGCGCACCGTGGCCAGCTCGGCCAGGTCCCGCAGGGCCGGCCGCAGCCGATCGGCCGGGATCCGGAGGTCGAAGTCCCCGCCGGCGCTGTCCTCGCCCGTGCTGACCGCCGAGTTCAGCACGAAGCCGCCGTAGCGGTCGACCACGACCGTGACCCGGTCGGCCACCCGCTCCATCTCGTCCACGGGCGCCGCCAGCTCCAGGGCGGCCGACCGCTCGATCCGGCGCTGCGCCTGGCCGGGGCGGAAGTCCCCCGCCGAGGGACTGGGCGCTGCGCGCGAGAGCTGGCTCTGAGAGCTGGCCACATCCGGTTCTGCGTCTGCCGCTGCCCCGGCGTCGGCCCCCGCCCGGGGGCTCGCCTCCTGAGCCGACCCGGAGTCGCTCGACAGGACCCCCGCTCCTCCGGAGCCCGAGTCATCGTCCCCGCTGCCGGAGCCCAGGCTCGCGAGACCCGCCACGCCACCCACGGCCACCACCAGCATCGACGCGAAGGCAAGCGCCGGCAGCAGCTTGTCCCGCGAGGGCCGCAGCCGCCGCAGGCCGTCGGCGCGGGCGCGAGCCGATCCCTCGGGCGCCGGGAAGCCCGCGTCCATGCGGACGCGCAGGCGCTCGGTGAACTCCCGGTCGGCCTCCGGCGCCTCGGCGGTCAGCATCAGCGCGAGCTCCTGAAGTTCGCGTGACCCGGCGTCGGGATGGCTTGCGTGGCCTCCGGCCAGCGCCTCGTCCATCGCGCGTAGGTCGCGCTCTCTCACGGTCGTGTCATCGATGCTCATCGCAGGCCTTCCTCAACTTGGTCACGGTCCGGTGCAGGCGGGTGCCGGCGTTGGACTCCGTCGTTCGCAGCACCAGGGCGATCTCGGCGTTGGACAGCCCTCCGGAGAACTTGAGCGAGAGCAGGTCTCGCTCCCGGGGGTCGAGATCGGCCATCGCGGCTCGCAGCGTCTCCCGGCGCAGCGACAGCTCCGCATGGTCCTCGGCGGCCGGGGAGGTCAGGTCCTCGGGCTCCAGCGCCGTCGGCGCCTGCCGGCGCCGGCGGCGAAGCTCGTCCAGGGCCGCGTTGCGGGCGATGCCGAACAGCCAGGCCTCGGGCGTCCCGCGGCCGGGCCGGTAGCTGCCGCGCTTGCGGTAGGCGCGCTCGAACGCCTGGGCGGTCACGTCCTCGGCGGCGGAGCGGTCGCGCAGCAGGGAGGCGACATAGGCGTAGACGCGCGGGAACGAGCGCTCGTACAGTTCCGCGAAGGAGTCGAGCACGCTGACTGTCGCGGGGGGCATCGTCTGGGCCAGCGCCTCCTCCATGCCCCTACTACGGTCGGGCTGCGAATCCATCACAGCCGAGTCTCTCGCACGCGGCGCGGGCGGATCCGTGCACGGAGGGCTTCAGTTCGGGCGCCGTGGAGCCGATGGGGAGCGCAGTGGCACGAATCGTCCTGTTCCTGGCGCTGTGCGCCGCAATTGCCCTCGCCGTGGTGGGAGGGGCCTCCGCCGAGGAGGAGCGGCTGTCGCCGGTGCTCGCCACGATCAACATCTGCGACGACGGCTCCAACCAGGTCGGCGCCCGCGTCAGCGCGCCGGGTGATGGCAGCGAGCAGAGCATCCGGGCTCGGTTCAGCCTCCAGTGGTACAGCGAGGCCCAGGGCGCCTGGCTCGCGGTGGAGGGGGCGTCCGCGTCCCCCTGGATGGAGGTCGGGTCGTCGCAGGTCAGCTCACAGCAAGCCGGATACACCTTCCAGTTCGACCTGCCATCCGACGGCCGCTCAAAGCAGGTGCGCGCTGTGACCGAGGTCCAGTGGAGCATCGGCGCAACCATGGTGCGCTCCAGCTCGGCCGTCTCTCAGGCCGGCCTGCCGAGCGACGTGGGCGGCTCGCAGGCCACCTGCTCGATCTCCTAGCCGGGCTCGTCGAACAGCCGCGGGTCGTTGGTGATGACCCCGTCCACGCCCAGCGTCTCGAGCCGGCGGATGGCCCGGTGATCGTCCACCGTCCAGACGTACAGCTCGCCGCCCGCCTCGTGCACCGAACGGACCAGGCGGCCTCCCACCAGCAGACGATGGGCCATGATCGCCTCGCAGCCCCCGGCGCGGATGCGTGCGGCGGCCTGCCCGGGCAGCCGGGCGCGCATGACGCGCACTACGACGTAGGCGGGGACCGCGAGCAGCGAGCGCGTGTAGTCACGCCGCACCCGCGGCACCGACCACCCGCGTCTCAGCCCCGGTGCGAGCTCGCCCAACCGGTCGAGGCTCTCCGTGTACATAGTCGACACCAGCGCCCGCGAGTCCAGGCCGCGGGCAGTTAGGCCCTCCACCACCTCGCGCTCGAAACCGGGCTGCTTGAGGTCCACGTCCAGCTGCACGCTCGCGTAGGCCGCTCCGGCGAAGTGGTCGAGCCCCTGATCGAGCGACAGCGGCTCGCGGCTGCGTGCGTCGTCCCCGTCGTGGGCCAGCACCAGGCGGCCGTCCCGCATCCGGAGGACGTCGAACTCGATCATGTCCACGCCGTGCTCCAGCGCGGCCTGGAAGCTCGCGATGGTGTTCCCCGGGGCCACGTGGTCGGCCCCCTTGTGGCCGATGCGGATCATCGTCGCTGGCACTCGGGACACCAGTAGGTGTTGCGGTTGTCGTCGCCCTGGCCCCGGGAGCGGATGAGCGTTGCGCACCGGCGGCACGGGCGTCCGGTGCGCTCGAACACCCATGGGTCTCGCACCTGCCCGCCGCGCGTGGCCGACTCCTGCATCAGCGGGCGGATCCCCTCCAGGATCGCGAGGGCGAGGGTGTCCGGCACCTCCGAGACGGGTCGCCAGGGGCTGACGCCGGCAAGGAAGCACGCCTCCGCCTTCCACAGGTTGCCGATGCCGGCGACGTTGCGCTGGTCGAGCAGGGCGTCCCCAATGCCGCGGGTGGGGTCGTCCTCGCGAAGACGGCGCAAGAAGGCCAGGCCGTCGAGCTCGTCGGCCAGGACATCCGGGCCCAACCCGGCCAGGCGCTGGTCGAATCGCGTGCGCGACTCGGTCATCAGCTCCAGCACCGGCCCGTCGAACTGCACCACCTCGTGGTCGGCGGTGCGGATCACGAGCCACGCCCGGCGCGGGCTGCGGCGCCATCGCTGGCCCCGGGGGTAGACGTTCCAGCGGCCGCCCATGCGCAGGTGGGAGTGGAGCGTCAGGTGCCCCTCGAAGCGCATGAACAGGTGCTTGCCGTGCGCGTCCACCGAACGCACGGCGCGGCCGGCCAGGCGCTCCGGCCAGCGGTCCAGGGAGTGCCGGCGCTGCGGCGTCTCGATCGTCTCGATCCGATGACCCACCAGCGCGGCGCCGATGCGCCGCGCGGCGTAGTGGATGGTGTCGCCCTCGGGCATCGCTAGATGTGAGTACGCGTCACTGCCGGTACTCGCGCAGGCCGTCGCGGTAGGGCAGCGCCATGTCGATCGCCCGGCAGGCGAATCCGAAGGCCGCGACGATCAGTACGAGCGTGGCCACGCCGGACGCCAGTGAGGCGGCCGCGGCCGCCGCCACTGCGACCAGGGCGGGGCGCCACACGCGCCAGTCGGGCTCCCACGGCGGGCGGTCCGTGGGGCCCTGGTCGCGGGAGTGGACGTACGCGAGGAAAGGCACCCTGACCAGCAGCATAGGCTGGTGGGCTCTGGAGATCGCCACCTGGAACGTCAACTCGCTGAAGGTGCGGATGCCGCGCGTGCTGGAGCTGCTCGACAAGCACGCCCCCGACCTGCTGCTGATGCAGGAGACCAAGGCGAGGCGCCGGGTACCGGGCGGTGCACCACAGCGCCGGGCGGTGGGCCGGGGTGGCGATTGCCGCGCCCGTGGGCGCGAAGCTCGAAGAGGTGTCGGCCGGCCTGCCGGGGGAGCCTGCGACGGACGAGGCGCGGTGGGTGGAGGCCGACGTGGCCGGCGTCAGGGCTGTGTCGGTCTACGTGCCGAACGGGCGGGAGGTGGGAAGCGCGACCTACGAGGACAAGCTGCGCTTCCTCGACGCCGCCGCCCGGCGCGTGGGGGAGCTGGCCGGCGGACCACTCGTCGTGGCCGGCGACTTCAACGTGTGCCCCACCGACCTGGACGTGTACTACCCCCGGGCGTTCGTCGGCTCGACCCACGTGACCGAGCCGGAGCGTGAGCGCTTCCGCCAGCTGCTCGACGCCGGCGTGGTGGACGCCTACCGCGAGCTCCACCCCCGCGAGCCGGGGTACACCTGGTGGGACTACCGCCAGGGGCACTTCCACCGCGGCTTCGGCTTGCGCATCGACGCCGTGCTTCTGTCGCCTCCTCTTGCCGGGCGGGTGATGTCCTGCGGAATCGACCGCGACATGCGCAAGGGCCCCAAGCCGTCAGACCACGCGCCGCTGCTGGCGGAGCTGCACGACTAGTCAGACTCCTGCAACCCCACAGCCTCGAGGGCCTCGTCGGTTCCGCTGTACATCCGGACCTCGACCACCCGGCCTTCTCGCAACGTCCAAACCTGCGCGTCCACGCTCACACCTTCGACCGGCAGCCCGGTCGTCGCGCCCTGGCCCTGGAAGCGCACCAAGGCCACTACGCGGTCGCCGGCGCTGATCAGGTCCCTGACCTCGGCACGGAGCTCGCTCCAGGATCCGGAGAGGCTCGATAGACCCTGTACTACTTCGTCGCGGCCACGCCACGACTCTGCGTCCGGGAGGTTTGGCGGGAGATGCCATTCGATCTCCGGGGACAGGAGCTCGATGGCCGCCTCCGGCTCGCCGCGATTCCACGCGTCGTAGGCACGGCGCACGGTTTCGATGTTCTCGCGCGACAACTCGGCCTCATGCGCTCAGCGTGAGTCTGCGCGGGCCGTGGCGGAAGCCCAGCTCGATCAGCAGGTCACCCACCGTGGTTCCCACCACGGGCCGGCCGTCGAACCGCTCCAGGCCCAGCCGCTTGAGCCGTCCCCGGCGCACGTGCTCGGCCAGGGCCTCCAGAGCCGGGCGCAGCCACGCCTCATCCGGCTCGCGTAGGGGCAGCAACCCCTTGCCGCCGCGCTCGACGTAGAGCATCGGTTCCGCGTCCAGGGTCACGACGTACGCACCGGGTACCCGCGCCGGCCGCCGGCCGCCGTCCTCCTTGCGCCTCGGCCACGGCAGCGTGGCGCCGTAGGGGTTGGCCGGGTCGGTGACCGCCAGCACCTGCGCGCCCGCATCGTCGTCGGCGCGCACGCTCCGCAGCCGCTCGATGGCGGCGGGCAGAGCGAACTGAGCGCCGCCGAGCCCCTCGACGAAGTAGCCCCGGCGCGCGGTGCCGAGGGTCTCCAGGTTGGCCAGCTCCCCGTAGAGCCCGGCGAAGCCACCGGGGATCCCCTCGGCCAACACGGTCTCGCGGGCCACGATCCCGTAGCGCTCCAGCAGGACCTCGGCCACCGCTCGCGTGCGGGGCCCATAGGCCGGCGGGTCGGAGAACAGCGGCGCGGTGAGGGCCCACCTGCCCTGCACCTGAGGCGCCCCCGGGCGGCGGCGGCGGGCGAAGCGGCGCCCGGCGTCGCGCTCGCGCCGGGCCAGGGTGAGGCGCGGCGCGCGCAGGGGGGCGAAGGCGTCACTGGTCACCTCGCCGGCCCAGGCCAGGTCCCAGAGCGATTCCTGCAGCTCCACCGGATCGAACTCGCCCACGTCGGCCAGGAGGTCGGTCCAGAAGGCCGCCCCGCCGGTCAGCCGAGCGCGGATGCCCTCGTGGACGGGACCCTCGGGGGACTCCCCCCTCGACGGCGGAGGACCGAGCCACCGGGCGTCCTCGCGGAAGTACAGGGCGACCTTGCCTGACCGGCGCCCGGTCGATCCGGCCCCCACCCACACGAGCTCGCCGCCGGCGCAGAGCTGATCCATCCAGGCCGGTGAGTAGGCGCCGGCGCGGCGGGGAAGCACGTCCGTCTCCCACACCTGCGGGGCCAGGGCCACCCCCTGGAGCGGGACCAGAAGCTCGCGCAGCCGGTCGACCCCCGCACCTCCGGGAGAAGCGCCGTCCACGCCCTGCCAGGCGGGCAGGAAGCGGGCCATCGCGCGCTGCTCGGCGGGCTCGACCTCCTTCCGAAGAGCGGCTAGGGACGCCCGACGCAGGCGGCGCAGAACATCGGTGTCGCACCACTCGCGTTCGGTTCCGCCGGGGCGCAGCTCGCCGCGCACCAACTGCCCGGCGCTCTCGAGCTCGCGCAACACGGCGCCGAAGTCCACGCGGTAGCGCCCACTCAGCTGGGCGGTGGTGAACGGCCCGTGCGTGCGTGCGTAGCGGCGGGCGATGCGAGCTAGCGGCTCCTCCACCTCGGCCAGGAAGGCGTCTGGGAGGCCTCCGGGCGGCACCGCGCCGAGGGCGTCGCGGTACATGCCGGCATCCTCCGCCGCAACGTGGCGCTCCTCCCCGCCAATCCGCATCCGTACGGCGCGGCGCTCCTTCTCCAGGTCCTTCAGGATCCGCTTGGCCGACACGGCCGCGAGGCAGCGGGCCTGCGCCTCGTCCACGGTGAGGTCGCCGAGCGCCCGCAGCACGTCGTGAAGCCCGTCGGAGTTCGCGGCCCGGGTCCGCTCGCTGTCGCGCTGGAGGTCGGCCTCCACCTCGTCGAGCGCGGCAGAGTCGATCAGCTCACGGAGCTCCTCCTGACCGAGCAGCTCGCGCAGGAGGTCGCGGTCCAGGGCCAGCGCGGCCGCGCGACGCTCGGCGTTGGGCGTGTCGCCCTCGTACATGTACGTGGCCACGTAGTCGAACAGCAACGACGACGCGAACGGAGAGGCGCGCTGGGTGTCGGCCTCCACGAGCGAGAGCTCGCGCGTGTGCAGGCCCCGCAGGAGCGCCTCGAGCCCGGGTAGATCCAGGACGTCGCGCAGGCACTCACGGTAGGTCTCCAGCACGATCGGGAACTGGCCATAGCGCTTGGCCACCTCCAGCAGCGACTGAGCCTTGAGCCGCTGCTGCCACAGCGGCGTGCGCCGGCCGGGGTAGGCACGGGGCAGCAGCAGCGCTCGCGCGGCGTTCTCGCGGAAGCGCGCGCCGAAGAGCGCGGACCCCGACAGCTCACGGACCACCAACTCCTCCACCGCGTCGGGCTCGACCATCACGAGATCCGAGGATGGTGGCTCGTCGGCATCGGGAAGGTGCACGATGATCCCGTCGTCCGACCAGATGGCGTCGGACTCGAGGCCGAAGTCGTCGCGGATGCGGGCCGACAGCGCCAGCGCCCACGCGGCGTGCACCCTGCCGCCGTGGGGCGAGAGGACGCACAGACGCCAGTCGCCGATCTCGTCGCGGAAGCGCTCCACAACGACGGTGCGATCGGACGGCACCACGCGCGTCGCGTCGCGCTGTTCCCGCAGGAAGGTGGAGAGGTTGGCCGCGGCGCGGTCGTCCAGGTCGTACTCGGCGGCCAGCTCCGCCGGGTCGCGGTCCACCGCCTCGCGCGAGAAGGCGCCGATGGCTTCGCCCAGCTCCTTGGGCCGGCCGATCCCGTCGCCGCGCCAGAACGGCACCGCGCCGGGAGCGCCGGGGGCAGGAGTCACGATCACGCGGTCGCGCGTGATCTCCTCGATCCTCCAAGTCGAGGCGCCGAGCAGGAACGTCTGCCCCGGCCGTGCCTCGTAGACCATCTCCTCGTCAAGCTCGCCCACCCGGCGACCGTCGGGCAGGTGCACGCCGTAGAGCCCGCGGTCGGGAATCGTGCCCGCGTTGGTCACGGCGAGCTGGCGCGCCCCGCGGCGGGCGCGGATGGTGTCCTCCACGCGGTCCCAGACGATCCGCGGGCGCAACTCGGAGAACTCCTCGCTCGGGTAACGGCCGTCGAGCATGTCGAGCACGCTGTCCAGCAGCTCGCGCGACAAGTCGGCGAAGGGGTGGGCCCTGCGTACGAGGTCGTGGAGCTCACCGACCTTCCACTCATCCCCGGTGGCGACGATGGCCACCACCTGCTGGGCGAGCACATCCAGTGGGTTGCGAGGGACCACGGTGGACTCGATGTCCCCGTCGCGCATCCGCTTGACCACCACCGCGCACTCCAGGAGGTCGGCACGGAACTTGGGGAAGATGCGCCCGCGGGACACCTCGCCGACGCCGTGGCCCGCGCGCCCGATGCGCTGGAGCCCGGCGGTGACCGACTTGGGGGATTCCACCTGGATCACCAGGTCCACCGCACCCATGTCGATCCCGAGCTCGAGCGAGGACGTGGCCACCAGGCACGGAAGCTCCCCCGACTTGAGCAGGTCCTCCACCACCAGGCGCTCCTCGCGGGCTAGGGAGCCGTGGTGGGCCCGGGCGAGCTCGGCCGGGCGGTCGTCCTCTCCGGCCAGCTCGTTGAGGCGCACCGCCAGGCGCTCGGCTCCGCGGCGGCTGTTGACGAACACGATGGTGGACCGGTGCTCGGTGATCAGTCGCAGCAGCTCCGGGTACATGGCCGGCCAGATCGAGCGGCTGGTGGTCGCGGCCGCCTCGGGCTCGCCGCGTCCCGCACCCACGAGGTCGCCGCCGCCGGCGGCCGTGCCCACGCCGCCGTACGCAGGATCGGTGACGTCGTGGGCGCCCTGCTCGCCCATGTTCTCCACGGGTACGTGAATCGTCACGTCGAGCGGCTTTCGCACGCCCGCGTCGAGGACCGTGCACTCGCGCCCGGTCCCGACCAGAAAGCGGCCGACCTCCTCGAGCGGCCGCTGGGTGGCCGACAGGCCGATGCGCTGAATCGGCCGGTCGGCCAGGTGCTCCAGGCGCTCGAGGCTCAGCATGAGGTGGGCACCGCGCTTGGTGCGCGCCACGGCGTGGATCTCGTCGACGATCACGGCCTCGGTATCCACGAGCATCTCCTGCGCCCGGGAGGTGAGCATCAGGTAGAGCGACTCGGGCGTGGTGATCAGCACGTCCGGGGGCGTACGCAGCATCGCCTGCCGTTCCCTCTGAGGAGTGTCGCCCGTGCGAATGGCCACCGAGACGTCGCCGCCGATCCCCTTGAGCGGCGCGCGCAGGTTCTTCTCGACGTCGTAGGAGAGGGCCTTCAGCGGTGAGACGTAGACCAGCCGGGTGAGGCGCGGCTCGGGCGGCGGCTGGGCCACCAAACGATCGAGCCCCCACAAGAAGGCGGCCAGGGTCTTGCCCGAGCCGGTGGGCGCTGACAGCAACACGTTGTCGCCGCCCGCGATGACGGGCCAGGCCTTGTTCTGGGCGGCCGTGGGACGCTCGAACGAGCGCGTGAACCAGTCACGTACCTGGGGGGTGAACGATGCGAGGGGGTCGGCGGCCACGCGACCTTCGAGCGTATCGCGCGGGTGGTGCGGCCTGGGCGCGCGGCTCGTCAGCCCCTCAACCGCTGCAAGTCACGTTGTCACGCTCAACAGCGGCTCAAACGTAACGAGCGTCGTTCGCGACCGACTCCGCGACGAGCCCGACGGCCCCTTACCCCCGCGCCGTCGCCTACAGCCCCTCCGGGTGGCGCACCGAGTACCCCGCGGCCGAGTGCCGCGCCGTCGTCCAGCGGGTTCCCCTGCGCTCGCGGGCGCTGGTGTCGAAGCGCAGGCCAGCGACCACCATGGGCGATAGCCTGCAGCGCGTGAGGAGGCGAGTGCTCACGCTGGTGGCCGTCGCTGCTCTGGCCCTGGGCCCTGTGGCCTGTGGCGAGGACGACGTGGACGATGCCCGCAACCAGGTCGAGGACGCCGGCGAGCAGGTGGTCACGGAGGCCGAGGAGCTGCGCGACTCGGTCGAGTCGGAGGTCAAGCTCAAGAAGCAGATCAACCGCCTGGAGCGCGAGGCCAAGCGCCTGGAGCGCGAAGGAGAGAAGGGCGCGGATGACGTGCGCCGCGAGCTCGAGAAGCTACGCGACAAGCTCGACGGCTGAGCCTGAGCGCCGCGCTAGCGGCTCGCCAGCTCACGTGCGCGGGTGAAGACCACGTCCATCATCGGCTCGGTCAGCCGGCCCGTGAAGGTGTTCTGCTGGCTCGGGTGGTAGCTGGCGAGCAGCGCAGGGCCGCCGTCGCGGACGTGCTCCGCGCCATGGCCGAAGCCTGGCCGGGGACGAACTCCGAGCAGCCGGCAGGCCGCGTCCCAGGCGAATCCGCCGAGGCAGAGCACCACCCGCGGGTCGATCAGCTCCAGCTCGCGCGCCGCGTAGGGAAGGCAGGCGTCGCGCTCCGACGGGCTCGGCCGGTTGGCGGGCGGAGCGCAGCGCACCGCCGCGGCCACCCAGGCATCTCGCAGCCGGAGCCCGTCGCCGGGACGCTCTGAGAGCGCCTGGTTGGCAAAGCCGGTGCGATACATGGCGGCGAACAGCCAGTCCCCCGAGCGGTCGCCGGTGAACACCCGCCCGGTGCGGTTGCCCCCGTGCGCCGCCGGTGCCAGGCCGAGCACGTAGACGCGGGCCCGCGGGTCCCCGAAGCCCGGCACCGGACGACCCCAGTACTCCTCAGATGCGAACGCCGCGCGCCTGTCCCGCGCCACGCGTTCCCGCCACTGCACCAGACGCGGGCAGCGCCGACAGGCCACCACCTTCGCCTCCAGGCGTTCCAGGCCCTCGCTCAGTCCTTCAGCTTCCTGCCGGTCGTGAACAGGTACTGGGCCCAGGCGTATACCGGCACCGCCAGCGCCAGCGTGACTCCCAGGCAGAGCCAGATCGACACGTCGGACTGGCCGATGAAGCCGAACCGCACCGCGTTCACCAGGTAGAACACGGGGTTGATGTGCGAGAGCTCGTGCCAGGGGGCGGGCAGGACGTCCACGGAGTAGAAGACGCCCCCCACGAAGGCCAGCGGCAGGATCACGATGTTCTGGATGAAGGTCGTGTGGTCCCAGGTCTCGGCGTGGATGCCCACGACCAGGCCGAGCGCCGCGAACAGCACGAGGCCGAGGACCACCGCGGCGGCCAGCGCGAACGGCCGCTCCACGGGGACGCCCACGAGCAGGACCGCGAGGACCAGCAGCAGGCCTCCGATGGAGAGCGCTCGGAAGAGCCCGCCGACGGTGTAGCCCAAGGTCATCTGCCAGGCCCTCATCGGGGCGGACAGAACGTCGTTGACGTAGCGGTCGAAGCGAGCCTGGAAGATGGACGACGCGTTGTTGGCGTAGGCCGCCTGGACCATGGCCATCGTTATCAGGCCCGGTACGATGAAGACCTCGTAGTCGGTGTCGCCCACCGTCTTGATCCGGTCGCCGAGCGAGAGCCCGAACACGAGGATGAACAGGAGCGACGAGACCACCGGCGCGAGCACGGTCTGGGTCCAGAGCTTGGAGACCCTGAGCGTCTCGCGGCGGCAGAGCCAGACCAGGCCGGTCATAGCCGGTCCGCGCGCACCCGGCCGAGCAGGGTGCTTGCGGCTGACGCCATGGCCTTGACGTAGACCTGGTCGAGGCGTTCCACGCCGAAGCTCTCGCGCAGGCCGTCGGCGCTGTCACGGGCGATCAGGCGGCCGTCGCGGATCAGGGCGATCTCCTCGCACAGGGCCTCGGCCTCCTCGAGGTAGTGCGTGGTAAGCAGGATCGTGGTGCCCTCCGCGTGCAGCCGGCGTATGTAGGTCCACATCTCGGTCCGCAGCTCGAAGTCCACCCCCGCCGTCGGCTCGTCCAGGATCACCAGCCGGGGCCGGTGCATCAAGGCACGCGCCAGCAGCAGCCGGCGCCGCTGACCGCCCGACAGCCTGGGCGCGCGGGTGTCGCGCTTGCCCGCGAGCCCGAACACGTCGATCATCTCCTCTGCCCGCTGCTCGGCCTCGGCGCGGCCCATCCCGAAGTACCCGCCGTGGTAGGCGAGCGTCTCGCGCACGGTGAGGAAGCGGTCCAGGTTGATGTCCTGCTCGGCCAGGCCGATCCACGACCGGGCGAGCATCGTGTCGGCCGGCTCCCCGAACACCAGCACCTCGCCAGCGGTCACCCGGATGAGGTTGCACACGGCGCTGATCAGCGTGGTCTTGCCCGCTCCGTTGGGGCCGAGCAGGCCGAAGAACGCGCCGGCGGGGATCTCGAGATCGAATTCCTCGAGGGCGAGCGTGCCGTCGTCGTAGCGCTTGGTCAGACCGCGGAGCTCGAGGGCGGGAGCGTGGTCGCGGTACACCCCTTCGAGGCTATCGACCGCTCCGTGGGCGGTCAGCCGAGCGCGCGGCCGTAGTGCTTCTCGTAGTACTCGCGGTACTCGCCGGACCGGATCGGTCCCCACCAGGCCTCGTTGTCCCGATACCAGTCCACCGTGCGCCCCAGGCCCTCCTCGAAGCGCACCTGCGCCTCCCAGCCCAGCTCGGACCTGAGCTTGTCCGAGGACAGCGAGTAGCGGCGGTCGTGCCCCGGCCGGTCGGTCACGTGCTCGATCAGAGATTCGTCCCGCCCGGTGAGCTCGAGGATGCGGCTGACCACCTCGAGGTTCTCGCACTCGTCGGGCCCGCCCACGTTGTAGGCCTGGCCCGGCCTTCCTTCCATCAGGACGGTGTGGATCCCGCGGCAGAAGTCCTCCACGAAGAGCCAGTTGCGGACCTGGCGCCCGTCGCCGTAGACGGGCAGGCAATCGCCGCTCAGGGCATTCAGGATCATCAGCGGGATCAGCTTCTCCGGGTACTGGCGGGGGCCGTAGTTGTTGGACCCGCGGCAGATCACCGCCTCGATGCCATAGGTATGGCCGTGGGCCACCACCAGCAGGTCGCCCGCGGCCTTGGTGGCCGAGTAGGGCGATGAGGGGTCCAGCGGTGACTGCTCGGTGAACGAGCCCGAGTCGATCGAGCCGTAGACCTCGTCGGTGGACACCTGCAGGTAGCGCGACACGCCGAGCTCCCGCGCGGCGTCCAGCAGCACTCCCGTGCCGATCACATGGGTACGGGCAAAGGCCTCCTGGTCGGCGATCGAGCGGTCCACGTGGGAGTCGGCGGCGAAATTGATCACGGCGTCCGCTCCCTCCATGGCCTCCCGCACGACGTTGGGGTCCTCGATCGCGCCCGCGATCAGCGGCACGCCCTCGGGGACGTTCTCCCGGCGGCCGGCGTAGGTGAGCTTGTCGAGCACGATCACGTCGTGCTCGCCGGCCACGAGGCGGACGTAGGTGGACCCGATGAACCCGGCGGCGCCGGTCACGAGCAGCCTCACGCCCTCACCTCCCTCTCGGCAAGGTACGCATCCAGGCCCTGCTCCCACGGCGGCAGGGCCTCGTGCCCGCGCTCGCTGGCCAGCACCGAGTAGGCGGGACGCGGGGCGGGCAGCGGGTACTCCGAGGTCGGGATCGGCTCCAGGCGGCAGTCCACGCCGGCGCGTTCGAACGCCAGAGCGGCCAGCTCGTACCATGAGCAGGAGCCCGCGGCGGCGGCGTGGTGCACCCCGTAGTCCCCGCTGGCCGCCAGTCGCACGAGCGCCTCAGCCAGGTGACCGGTGTAGGTCGGGCAGCCCATTTGGTCGGCCACCACGCGGGCCTCGTCGCGCTCGCCGCCCACCCTCAGCATGGTGTCCACGAAGTTCTTTCCACCGGTGCCGAAAAGCCACGAGGAGCGGACGATGTAGTGCCGAGGGTTGGCTTCGGCGGTCGCCCGCTCGCCGGCGAGCTTGGACCGGCCATAGCTCGAGACCGGGCCGGCGGTGTCGGACTCGACGTACGGGGCTCTCTTGGTCCCGTCGAAGACGTAGTCGCTCGACACGTACAGCACGGCCGGCGAGGCCGTAGCCACGATCCCCGCGGCCTGACCGTTGACCCGCATGGCGTCCAGCGGCCGCTCCTCGGCCCCGTCGACGTCGGTGAACGCCGCGCAGTTGAGCACCACGTCCGGGCCGGTCTCCTGAACTGCGCCCGCGACGGCGGCGGCGTCGGTGATGTCCAGCTCGTCGTGCGAGAGGCCCACGGCGTCGTCCCCCGCGACGCGCATGACGTCGCGGCCGAGCATGCCGCCCGCGCCCACCACCAGGAGCCTCACAGGATGCGCACGTCGGCGTTGTCGCCCACCACGAAGCGGTAGGCCTTGGGTAGCACCGGTCCGCGTCCGATGCGGACGTTCTTGCCGATCAGGCTGGCCTCGATGCGGTACTCCAGGTCGGCGATCGAGGAGCCGGACAGGACGATCGAGTGCTCCAGCTCAGCCTTCTCGATCGTCACGTCGTGGCCGATCGCCGTGTAGGGCCCGATGTACGCGTCCGTGATCCGCGAGCCGCGTCCCACGATGGCCGGCCCCCGCACGGTCGAGCGCTCGAGCACCGCGCCCTCCTCGATCACCACGCGGCCCTCCACACGCGAGTCGATCAGCTCACCCTCTATCCGCTCCTCCAGGTCGTCCAGGATCAGCCGGTTGGCCTCCAGCATGTCCTGCACCTGGCCGGTGTCCTTCCACCAGCCGTGGACGATGTGGGGATCCACCCGCAGGCCTCGCTCCACCAGCGTCTGGATGGCGTCGGTGATCTCGAGCTCATTGCGCCACGAAGGCTCGATCGAGCGGGCGGCGTCGAAGATCGCCGAGGTGAACATGTAGACGCCCACGAGGGCGAGGTTGGTCTTCGGGTCCTTGGGCTTCTCCACCAGCCGGGCCACGCGGCCGTCGCCGTTCAGCTCGGCCACCCCGTAGCTCTCGGGATCCGGCACCGGCGTCAGCAGGATCAGCGCGTCGGGATTGTCGCTGCGGAAGGTCTCGACCAGGGCGGTGATGCCGTCGCGGAGGAGGTTGTCGCCCAGGTACATGACGAACGGGGACGAACCGAGGTAGGGCTCCGCGGTCAATACGGCGTGGGCGAGCCCCTTCGGCGCGTCCTGCTCGATGTACTCGATGCGGAGGCCGAACTGCGACCCGTCGCCGGCCGCGTCCCGTATCTCGCCGCCCGTCTCGGGAGCGACGATGATGCCCACGTCGCGAATGCCCGCGGAGGCCATCGCCTCCAGTCCGTAGAAGAGCACCGGCTTGTTGGCCACCGGCACCAGCTGCTTGGCGCTTGTGTGGGTGAGCGGGCGCAGGCGAGTGCCCGTGCCCCCGGAGAGGATGAGCCCCTTCAGGTCCTCCATCAGTAGGCGCCCTCGAGCTTGCGATGGTCCCAGGTCACGACACGGGACGGAACGAATCTCAGCCCCACCCGCTTCTGCGCCTGCGCCCGGATCATGTCGTGCAGCTCGGGGCCCACGTCACCCGCGTAGCGCCCAAAGAGGGCCGTCCCGTAACTCTCGACCTCACTCGGCTCGCGCTCCACGCTCACGTCGCACTCGAGCATCACCCCACGCAGCTCGTGGTACTGCACCCCGTCCTCGAGCCCAAGCGTGGCCCGCGGGTCGCGCTCCAGGTTCCTCGCCTTCTGGGACTTCGCGTAGGTCCACCCGATCAGTTCGCGATCTTTCCGCACGAACCACAGCGGGACCAGGTGCGGCAGACCCTGCGGGCCGACGGTGGCGCACTGCATGACCATCTGCTCGTCGAGGAACTCCTCGAGCTCGGGCTCGGACATCTCGATCTGTTCGCGTCGGGAAGGCACGGCGGCTCGGCGGCAGGGTACCCGGCTTGGCCCGGTGGGTCGCCGTTGTGCGCTTCATCTCGAGCCAAACCGGGTACGCCCAATCCATCTCGCCTTGACCATTCCTGAGGAGGGTTAATGAGTCCAGCAGGCAGACGTGCCGCCGTCGCCGCCCTGTGTTGTCTGCTCGTGGGAGCCGCCGTCGCCGGTCCGGCGTCCGCCGCCCCCAAGCAGGCGACCGTGAACGCCGCGAAGGCGACCAAGGCCGGCTGCCATACCCGCTACGTGGGCAAGTCCAAGCGCTCGGCGATCGTTCGGGCCAGGGCAGGGGCGATGGGCCTCGTGCGAGCGCGCCTGAGGAGCCGCGGCGACTGGGACCTGGCCGTGTTCGACGCCAAGACCAAGCGCTACGTGGCCGGCTCGGCCGCGTTCGGCGGCCGTGAGCTCGCCGAGGGCTTCGTGAACAAGGGACAGCGCCTGATCGTCCAGGCCTGCCGGTTCCGCGGCAGGGCCAAGACCGCGCGCGTCAAGGTGAGCTTCATCGCCGTCCAGGCCAAGGCCGGCGGCAAGACGCAGATCGTGGAGGTCTCCACACCGAGCCGTTCGGACAAGAGGCGGTTGCAGGGCCTCGGGCTCGACCTGACCGAGAGTGGCACCGACACGTCGGTGGACGTGGTGCTGCACGGCGACGCCGACGTGCGCACGCTGAGGGCGGCCAAGTTCCGCTTCCGCACCAAGATCGCCGACCTGGCCGCTCGTACGCGGTCCACCCTGCGCGCCGACCGGCGCCGGGCCCGCACGGCCCAGGCCGGCAGCGACCTGCCGAGCGGCCGGACAACGTATCGGCGCCTGGCCGACTACGAGCTGAACCTCAAGACGCTCGCCGTTCGCTATCCCAACCTGGTCCGGCCGTTCACCCTGCCTTACCGCACCCACCTGGGCCGCGACGTGGTGGGCATCGAGATCGCGCGGGAGGCGTACGACCTGCGCGACGGCAAGCCGATCTTCCTCAATATGGGCGTTCACCACGCGCGTGAGTGGCCGGCCGGCGAGCACGCGATCGAGTGGGCCTACGACCTCCTGAACAACTACGGGGAGTCCCGGCGCACCACGCGGCTCGTGAACGAGACGCGCAACATCGTCATCCCGATCATCAACCCGGACGGGTTCAACGTCTCCCGCGAGGCGCCCGATTTCCCGCCGGAGACCGAGTTCGACCAGTTCTCGTACGAGATGAAGCGCAAGAATTGCTGGCCCGACCCACAAAACCCGGGTCCCTGCGAGGACAACGCCACGGCCGGCTCGCTGCTGGGTGTGGACCCCAACCGCAACTACGGCGGGCTCTGGGGCGGAGCGGGGGCCGAGGTGGAGTCCCTTGGCCAGACGTTCCGAGGCACGATGCCGTTCTCGGAGCCCGAGACCCAGAACGTGCGGTGGCTGCACTCCGAGCGCCAGATCACCAACCTGATCACCAACCACACGTTCTCGAACCTCGTCCTGCGGCCGCCTGGAGTGGTGGACATGGGGGCGCCGCTGGAGGAGCCGCTGCTGGAGGCCCTCGGGGCGAGGATGACCTCTCACAACGGCTACGCCAACGGCCCGGGCTACGGGCTCTACGACACCACGGGCACGACGGAGGACTGGACCTTCTGGACCGCCGGAGGCCTGGGGTACACGTTCGAGATCGGGGCGACCGACTTCCACCCGCCGTACGACACCGGGGTGGTGGCCGAGTACCTCGGCCGGGCCCCGGCCCCGGGCGCCGGCAAGGGCGGAAATCAGGCCGCTTACTACGAGATGCTCAAGAGCACGGCCAACGCGCGCGACCACTCGGTGGTCGCAGGGAAGGCGCCGCGCGGCTGGACGCTGAAGGTCAGAAAGAGCTTCATGACCGCCACATCTCCGGTATGGCAGGACAGCCTGGGCATCGAGATCGGCGACGCGATGTTGTTCCCCGACTCGCTGGAGAGCGAGCTGCGGGCTGACGGAGGCCGCTTCGAGTGGCACATGAACCCGTCAACCCGGCCCGTCGTGGCCGGCCGCGACGGACGCGTGCCCATCGGGCCGCCCCAGGCGAACATCCCGCTGGCCAACCCTGCGGGCGTGCCGGCCGCGAACACCGGCGCGTTCCCCGAGGGCCCGAACGAGGCGATGCCGTTCACCGTCCAGGGCCCCCCTGCGGTGGACAACGGCCGGCTGACGGTGCATATCGAGTGGACCAACCCGGCGACCGACTGGGACCTGTACGTGACCGACGCCAACGGCGAGCTGGTCACTCAGTCGGCGTCGTTCGGCGACACCACCGAGGACGCGGTGCTGGTGGATCCGCCGCCGGGTCAGTACACGGCGTACGCGGTCAACTACGACCAGGTCGACGGTGCGCCGGTGGACGACTGGACCGCCGGCGAGGTGCAGTTCCGCAGCCCGACCCCGCGGTTCGAGGGGCCGAAGGAGGCCTGGATCCTGTCCTGTGAGGACAAGCGGGGCAGACTGCGCGCGAGCCGTCAGGTCATCGTAGACCGCGGCGACCGCGTGAACGTGGGCGACGTGTGCAAGCGCTCGTTCGCGCTGGGCGCCAAGGCCAGGCCCAAGGGCTGAGGGAGGAGGAGAGAGGTAGATCGATCGCGGGCGCGGCGCTCAGGCGGCGCGCCCGCGGCGGTTGACGTGCCGGTCTTGGCGGCCAGCTAGCCCTTGACGGCGCCGGCCATTGCCTCGGCCGCCTCGAGCACCGCCTGCCGGGCCTCCTCGGGCTCCAGCACGACGGCATCGCCGGCCTCCTTGAGGATCTCGCGCGACAGCCAGTCGTGCGACGCGAAGCTGCGCTCCACTATCACCGCGCCGTCCGAGAGCTCCTGCACCACGCGCCGGTCCTCGCGCGCCCAACGGGCGCGCTCGGGTGAGATCCAGATGCGGGCGGTGGTGGAGGCGGGCACCTCTCCGGTCGACAGCCAGCCGTGCACGTCGGGCTCGATGCCCTCGCGGCGCTCGAACGTGTCCTCGAGCACCGTCGCCTCGCGGATTCTGTCGAGACGGTACGAGCGGGGCGCGTCGCGCTCGGTGTCGAACGAGTGCACGTACCAGCCCTCCTGGCCGTTCGCGAGCTTGTAGGGCTCGACCGTCCGCTCCGTGAACTCGTCCTCGTTCTCCTTGTAGTAGTCGAGCTTGAGCAGGCGGCCCTCGGCGATGGCGCTCGACACCACGCGGGCGATCTCCGAGTCGTCGCCCTTGGCCGTGGTGATCTGCAGCCCCTCGGCCGCGGGGTCCTGGCCCAGAGCCTCGACGATGCGCTCGCGGGCGGAGGCCAGCGACCCCTCGGGCAGGTGGTCGCCCAGCAGGTCGATCGCCGCGATCAGCGCCTTGGCCTCGAGAGGGAGCAACCGGGCGGGCCGGGCGAAGTTGTCGCCGTAGGGCTCGGGGTCCACCTCGATCTGGCCGCCCTGGACCTCCGCGTAGAGCACGTAGCTGCCGCCGCCGAAGTTCACGACGTTGAGCACGTCGATGTCCTGGCGCAGCTCCTGCTCGGAGATCTGGAGGCGGGTGCAGAGGTCTGCAACCTCGATCTTGTTGGCCTTTCGCGCCGCGTCGATCAGGATGCCCGCCAGGGTTACGAGCCGGGCGAAGCGCTCGGGCCGGATCGGGGACTCGTCACGCTCGTCGAACTCCTCCTCCTCGACGGGCGCGCGCCGCCGCCGCGCCTTGCCCGCGATCTCCATGGTTCCCGAGTGGCGCTCCACCACGAGCTCGAGGCGCTCACGTGCCTCCGCGGCCAGCTCGTCCGGCTCGATCACGCGGGCCTGGTCGCCCAGTCCGAGGATCCAGGAGATCAGCTGCCGCGACTCGGAGTAGTCGGTCGCGAAGACCGAGCCGCCGTCCTCCTCGGTCACGACGCCGGCGTGACCGAAGTGACGTTGCGCGAGCCAGTCGATGCGGTCGGACAGCCAGATCCCCGCGCGGCCGACGGGGTCGCTGAGCTGCCAGTCGGTGCGGGTGGCGTAGGTGCGCGGGTCGAAGTCCTCGGGACGGTTGAAATCGTGCTCGGCCTTGGATGAGTAGCCCACCTTGCCGCGGATCCGGGACACGCGGAAGACGCGCACGTCGTCGCGCTCGTGGGAGTGGCCGATCAGGTAGAACTGCCCGCCGCGGAACAGCAGGTGGTAGGGGTCGACCTTGCGTTTCTCCTGCGCGTCGCGCCCGATCGTGTAGTAGTCGAACAGGATCGTCTTGCGGCGGAAGATCGCCGTCTCGACCTTCGAGAGCCTCTGGGAGAGCTCGCGCCCGCCGCCGCCCGCGGTCACGGCCAGGGCGACCGAGCGCTGTTCGGGGGCGTCGAGCGGCGAGGGCTTTCCCCATGACAGCTGTTGGAGCGCCAGCCGCAGCGGCTCGGCATAGGCGAACTCGCCGTCGAGCAGGTAGAGGGACATCCGCAGCGCCCCGAGCTCCTCGTCGGTAAAGGCGATGGCCGGGAGGTAGAAGTTCTCCGGCGGCAGGGAGTAGTTCTCGGCCTCGTAGTACCCCTCGGCCGGCTTGTCCACCTTGAGCTGGATGCCGAGGGACTCGAGCTCGGAGCGGTCGGCGTAGAAGCGACGCGCGAATGCCTCGTCGTTCATCTGCGAGTAGCCCTCCACGTCGGCCTTGATCTCGAGCGCGGAGACGGGTCGTCGCTCCGCCATGAGGAACGAGATCAGCGACAGCTGTCGGATGAGCTTCTCGGTGTCCTTGGCCATACGGGTCACGAGGATAAGCGGGAAACCTGCAGAGGCACCTCCCCTATCTCGCTATTTGCGGGTCTAGGCCGCTTCCCGCGCGCGTTCGTCCTCCGTGGGGGCGAAGTACGCGGAGGTGGAGATGCCGCGGTCGAAGGCAGACCAGCGCGCGCCCTCGGCGAGCGTCTTCTGGATGCGGTCGAAGCTGCCGAGGTTGCCGCCGAGGTTGTCGATGAAGTGCACGAGCGTGGCCTCGCGGGTGCAGGGCACGACCGGGCTGCCGTGCTCGAGTTTCCCGTGGTGGCTGAGGATGATGTGGAGCACGGCCTGGGCGGTCGACGGGGGGAACCCCTCGATGCGCTCGATCTCCCGCCGCACGGTGAAGTAGCCCAGCGGGATCTCGCCGAGCAGCTTGCCCGCGTCGGTGAGCTCGATCGCTCCGTTGGCCTGCGCGTACGCCTCGACCTTGCCGATGTCGTGCAGCAGCGCCCCGCTCACGGCCACGTCACGGTCGAGCCCCGGGAACGTGGCGGCCAGCGCGCTCACTCCCTGGGCCACGGACAGGCTGTGCTCCAGCAGACCGTGGCGATACGCCTGGTGGTAGTACTTGGCCGCCGGCGCGGAGTGCCAGGCGCGCCCGCACTCCGTGCCGGGATCGAGCAAACGGGCCAAGAGTTCACGCAGGTGCGGCTGCTGCACCGTACCCACGAGGGCCTCGAGGTCCGCGGCCATCTGGGCGTAGGGCACCGGCGGCGTCTCGGTCAGTTCGGAGACGTCGTACTCGCCCTCGGCCGCGGGGCGGAGCGCGCGGATAGTGATGCCTGCGCCGTAGCGGGGGTCGAGCGAGTAGCGCCCGGCGACCCTGACCACGGTGCCGGCTGCGCAGTGCGGCCGGACCTGCTCGACGCCGTCCCACAGGACCGCCTCGACGCACCCCGTCCGGTCGCCCAGCTGGAGCTTGATGAAAGACTCCCCGTTGCGCTTCTGGCGGACGCTCTGGGACCGGACGACGAACACCGCGTCCACGTCCTGGCCTTCCGCGAGATCGCGGATCAGGCACTTGGTGGGGGTGAGTGTCGGCTGCTCCACCGGGACGGCCAAGGTAGACCTGGACTCGGACGGGATAGCCTGCATATCGCATGGAGTCGCCCCCCTGCAAAGGAACCTGACATGACGGTGCTGGTGGCCGGTGGAACGGGCGCCCTGGGGGCCGCCGTGGTGGGTGAGCTGCTGCAGTCCGGCTACGACTGCGCGGTCACCTGGATCGTGGAGCGCGAGCGCGAGCGGATCGAGTCCACCATGGGCGATCGGGTCCAACTCGTGCGCGCCAACCTCACCGATCCCGACGGCGGTGTGACCGCCGCGGTGGCCGAGGTCGAGGACCTCGAGGCCGTCGTGAACCTGGTGGGCGGCTTCGCGTCGGGGCCTCTGGTGCACGAGACCGAGCTCCCGGACTTCTGGCGCATGGTCGAGCTGAACCTGGTCCCGGCCTTCCTGCTCGCGCACGAGGCGATGCCACGGCTGGTCGAGCGGGGCGGGGGCGCCTTCATCGGCGTCTCCGCGCGCGCGGCGGTCAGGCCGTTCGCCGGTGCGGCCGGATACGTGTCCGGCAAGGCGGCGCTGCTGGCCTTCATCCAGGCCCTGGACGCGGAGTACCGCGACCAGGGGGTGCGCTGCAACGCGATCCTCCCGAGCGTGATCGACACTCCGGCCAACCGCTCCGGCCAGCCCGACGCCGACCATTCGAAGTGGGTTGACCCGGCGGACATCGCCCGGGTGGTGCGCTTTCTCCTCTCCGAGGAGGCGGCCCCCACGAGCGGGGCCGCGGTGCCCGTCTACGGTCGCGCCTGAGTGGACAGGTCCCCGCCGTAGTAGGTGAGCGCCCGGCGTCCGAGCTCCTTGGTCGCGCCGCCGTTTTGGATGGCACCGATGGGCGCCCCGATCACCGGGACCAGCCGGCCCAGGCCGCGGTAGGCCAGGCGCTTGGCCAGATAGCGGGCGAGCTTGGTGTGCAGGCGGGTCTGGTCCCCCGAGCGCATCGCGCGCTCCGCCGCGGCTTGGGCCAGGTGCTTGCCCACGCCGTCGAGTGCCTCCCGGGCCTGCGCCGCCGTGGGGTACAGGTCGAGCAGGAAGAGCAGCTCGGCCGGGCGCATGGGGTGGCGCGCGTCGTACCCGTAGGCGGCCGCGATGTAGAACGTCATCCGGCTCTCGATCCAGAGCAGCGCCACCAGGTCCGGCGCAGCGGTCACCACCCCACCCACCCCCAGGGCCGCGCCCTCGAGGCGGGCGAGCCTCACGTGCTTGGTGTGGGCCATCTTGGCGAGCTCCTCGGGGGTGTGCCCCGGCCCGGCGATGGCCACCCATTCCTGCGCCGCCGGACCGAAGCGGGCGGCGGCAGCCAGGGCGATATGCTCGGGCGCGCGGTCGGGTTCGGCCAGGATTCGGTCCCAGAGCGACTGGGGCGGTCGCCCCAGCGCCTCGATCTCGTCCGCGGATCTCACGGATGGCAGTTTGGCTTACGACAGACGCGGTAGGAGGAAAGACATGTCCACGGAGACCACACCAGGCCAGGGAATACTCAGCGAGACCAAGCGCGCCGAGCGCGACGAGCTGATCGAGCTCCTGACACGGGCCTACTGGATGGAGATCGAGACGGTGATGTCCTACATCGCCAACTCGATCAACCCCGACGGGGTGAGGGCGCAGGAGATCATCGAGTCGCTCACGGAGGACATCCAGGAGGAGCTGGCTCACGCGAACCAGTTCGGTCAGCGCATCAAGGAGCTCTACGGCGTCGTGCCCGGGTCGCTCGACTTCAAGGCCGAGCAGTCCTACCTACAGCCCCCGGAGGAGCAGACCGACATCGTCCACGTCATCAAGGGCGTGATCGAGGCGGAGTCGGGCGCCATCGAGCACTACAACAAGATCATCGAGTTCACCGAGGGCACGGACCCCGTCACCCAGGACATGGTCATCGACATCCTCCGCGACGAGGAGGGTCACAAGCGCCTGTTCGAGGGCTTCCTGCGCGAGTACAAGGCCGAGGGCCTGGCCTGAGCGCCGGCGGCCGTCGGCGCTAGCCCGCCCGGCCGAGGCGGAAGCCGAACGCGGCCGTGATGCCACGGCGGTAGGACGGACCGGCATAGGTGACGGTCAGGCCGATCGACGAGCAGGTGCGCAGACTCGAGGTGGTCTCCGCCGGTACGCGGAACGTCCAGCGGCGCCCGGCGTTCGACGGGTTGAGCGGGCCGCTGCCGCAGATGCCGCTCAGGCGCAGCCGCCGCGTGGGCACCTTGAAGGAGATGCTCACCAGTGACCCGGCCCGCACGGGCAGTCGCCGCCGGGTCAGGGGGGCGCGCTCGGGGAGCCTGCAGCCGGACTGAGCCGGCCGGCAGTACGCCCCGCGTGCTACGCCCAGCTGCGCGTTCCCCGTGCGGACGACGGGTTGCGGTGGCCAGTCGGAGCTGAGTCGGAGCCGGCACGGCTCGCCGGCGCGAAACACGGCGCTGGCCGTGACGGTCTCCGAGGCCCCCCGGGAGGCGGTCCGGATCGGGAGGGTGCGGGCGCAGCGGTCGATCGGGAGATCGTCGGCCCGGCAGCGGCTCCCGCACGGCCGCCAGTAGACGGCCAGTCCGTAGCGGCCGGCGGGCAGCGAGATCGTGGTCTTGCCGTTCGAGATGCGCCGGCGCAGGACGTCACGGTCTCCTCGCTTCACAAGCACGAAGGGCACGGCGCCGTCGTAACCCGCGCCCGCGAAGCTCACCGTCAGGGCGATTCGCCCCTTGGCGGCCGCGGCGGCGGCCGGTCCGGGCACGGAGGCGTGCACCGCAGGGGCCGCGACCAGCAGACACAGCAACGCACATGTCATGCCGAGCCTCAGGTCGCTCGCTCTCATCGCGACCATCCTAAGCATGATCGGCGCCCGGGATGACGGTTGTCCGCCAGATCCGTGAGTGGAGGCCTGGCGCCCTCCGCCCCGCCGGGGGGCGGAGGGCGCGCGACCGTTCCTGCCGTCCTCGGGGCTTTAGTTGGGCCAGCGGCGCACCGGTGAGTTGAAGAAGGCCACCGCGAGCATCAGCCGAGCCCGCTGCTCACGAGCCAGACGCCGGCGCCGATCAGCAGCCACCCCGGGGCGCGTGGCGGATGGACCAGCGCCAGGGCCAAGAGCGCAGCCCCGAGCGCGGACGTCGTCCGTCTCATTCCGTTCTCCTTCAGGTCTCGACTTCGAGCAGTTACCGGACGTTCGGGACGTCCGGTATAGACCGACCGCCGGGGCGGCTAGCCGGGTCGCTCGAGCGCGTGGGTGAGAAAGAGCGGCCGCCGGTCGGCCCCGAGGAGCGACAGTCGCCGCCCAAGGCCGGGCACGGCCAGCCCGAGCGCGGCGGCCAGGATCGCTAGGCCGCCGCCGAAAGAGAGAAGAAGGTCGAGCCAGGCGTGGCATCACCCGACGGTGTCGGGTCCGGGACCGGAGCGCGGCCGGGCTCGGGGATGGGAGAGCCGCGATGGCCCGTCGCGGCAGAAGCCGATTCCTCCATCGGAGCCGCGATGGTCGCGGGGGCACGGGCCGGGGAATCAGGAGCGCGCTGCGGCCCGCCAGGCACCGGCTCTCGCCGGGCCCCGCTTGGCGCGGGCGACCGAGTGGAGGCCGGTTCCGAGGTCCGTTCCGGAGGCGCCGGGGTGGGTGGTGCGGCGCGCCCGGCGTCCGGCACGTCCGCGGGACGGATGATCGGGATGGCTTGGCTATCCACCGTCCGGTCGACAGGAGGCCTGACCACGCGGTCCACGGTGTTGCCGGCGGCGCTCACGGCCGCATCTCCGCGGGCCGCGGTCTCCCCGATGGCCTGGTCGACCGGCGCGGTGACCGCGCCCTCCGCCTGATCGACGGTGGCGGTCGCGGTGCCTGCGACCTCCTCGACGCCGCCGAGAGGTCCGGCGGCGAGCGCCGTGGACGGCACGCCGAGGATGGCGAGGAGCGTGGCGATCGTCGCGGCCACTGCCCTGCCGGCGCTTGTCGGAGGGCTCTGTTCCACAGCGTGAGTTCGCCCGTCCGCAGCCGGGCTGCTGATGGGTTACCCGCCCGTAGGTCGGGTCAGCCGGGATGCCCAAGTTCGGTGCAGGCTCGGACGGCTACGTTGCCGGGCCGGCGTCAGCTTCGGCGGGCGCGGTGGACGTTTGGGCGATGCCCGGCGATCACTCCTCACTACGGGGTCAGCGGGGTTGCCGCGCTGCGGGGCGGGGGCGTCAGTGCCGCCGCGCCGATCACGAGCACGAAGGCCAGCAGCCGGACAGCGAGGGCCAGGGGCTCCTCCGGCAGCGGCTCGCCGAAGACCATCACTCCCGAGGCGATCGTCAACACGTTGGCCGTCGCGCTCGTGACCGCGATCACCCCGATCACCGGGCCCAGCTGAAGCGAGCGCGCTGACACCAGCAGGCCGGTGAGCGACAGGACCAGGATCACCGCCGCGAGCGGATGGAGCACCACCAGGACGCCGAGGTCCGAGTGGTGGCTGATGGCCTTGATCGAGACATCAGATGCGCCCCAAAGCAGCCCGGCGGACACGGCGAGCACGATGCCGTCACGCGAGCGCGAGAGCGGTATCAGCGCCAGGCCGGCCACGGTCGCGAGCCCCACGTAGCCCGCCAGGGTGCCGGTTGCGTAGTCCGCGTGGGCGGAATCCGCAGTCCCGTCGAGGGTCGCGGCCAGGAACGCCAGGCCGGCCGCGGTCAGCGCCACCCCGATCCACTCCCTTCGCGTGACCGTATGCCCGAACGCACGGTCCGCGGTCACGGTGAGCAGCACCAGCCCGCCCGCGATCACCGACTGGACGAGGGAGATGGGCGCCAGGGCGAGGGCCGCCACGTGGAAGCCCCACGACGTGGTGGCCACGACGCAGCCGATCGCGTAGACCGGCGAGCGGAAGAGGTCGATCGTGCTGCGCAGCGGCCGCCGCCAGCGCACGTCCGGCGCGGCCACCGCTCCCCGGTGCTTGAGGAGGAACCCCACTATCGAAGACATGGCGGTGACCACCGCCATGAGCACGCCGAGCTGGACCGAGAGCGGCAAGGTCCGGCGAAGGGTAGGGCCACCGACCGCTCAGGTTGAGAGACCGGCAAGGCGGCCCTGCAGGAACTCCCGCTCCGCGGAAGTGGAGGACAGGTCCAGTGCACGGCGGTAGGCGCCGGCCGCCTCGTCCCGGCGATCCAGGCGCGTCAGCAGGTCGCCGCGCGCCGCGTGGAGCAGGTGATAGCCGTCCAGGCCCTGGATTCGCTCGATCAGCTCCAGGCCGCGCTGCGGTCCGTCGGCCATGGCGACCGCCACAGCGCGGTTCAGCTCCACCACCGGAGTGGGGGCCAGCCGGGCGAGGGATGCGTAGATGTCGGCAATGCGGCCCCAGTCCGTCTCCGCGGCGTTGGCGGCCGCGGCGTGCTCGGCCGCTATGGACGCCTGGAGGGCGTACGGACCCGGCGGCAGGCGCTCGACCAACGCGAGGCCCTCCTCTATCTGTTGCCGGTCCCACAGCGAGCGGTCCTGATCCTCCAGCAGAACCAGCTCGCCGCCCGATCCGGTGCGGGCGTCGCTGCGGGAGTCCTGCAGCAGCGTGAGGGCCAGCAACCCGGCCACCTCGGCCTCGTCGGGCATCAGCGAGCGCAGGACGCGTGCCAGGCGGATGGCCTCCGCGCAGAGCTCGCGCCGCACCAGTGCCTCTCCCGCCGTGGCGGAGTAGCCCTCGTTGAAGATCAGATAGAGCGCGGCGAGCACCGATGACAGGCGTTCCGGCAGCTCGTGGTCGGGCGGTACGACGTAGGGGATGCGCGCGTCCCGGATCTTGCGCTTGGCGCGGACGAGCCGCTGCTGCATGGCCTGCTCGGAGGTCAGGAAGGCGCGGGCGATCTCCGTGGTCTGCAACCCCCCGAGCGTGCGGAGCGTGAGGGCCACGCGCGCCTCGGCGGCCAGGGCCGGATGGCAGCAGGTGAAGATCAGCCGCAGCCGGTCATCGGCGATCGAGCTGTCGGGTATCTCTGCCTCCTCGTGAGCCACAGGCGTCAGCGCCTCGAGCTCGCGGATCTTGTCCTCGAGCCTGCGCGCCCGGCGGATGCGGTCGATGGCCTTGTTCCGTGCGGTGGTGGTGATCCACGCGCCGGGGTTGCGCGGCACGCCCCGGCGGGGCCACACCTCCAGCGCGACCACGAAGGCGTCCTGGATCGCCTCCTCGGCGAGGTCGAAGTCGCCGAGCACGCGGATGAGCGCCGCGACCGCCCGTCCCGACTCCTCCCGGAACAGGCGGTCGACGGCGTCCGAAGGCCCCTCTACCGCGGCGCCTGCGCTTCCTGCGAGTGCACGCTTGAGCCGGAGGCCGCGTAGTCCATGACCGGGCGGACCTCCACCGCTCCACCGGGCATCGGGATCTTCCTCGCCCACGCGAGCGCCTCGTCGAGGTCGCTGCAGTCGAGCAGGTAGTAGCCGCCGAGCTGCTCCTTGGTCTCGGCGAATGGCCCGTCGGTGACGATCTGATCGCTCTCCTCGATCCTCACCGTTGTCGCCGTGGCGCTCGGCTGGAGCCCCTCGCCCCCGAGGTGGACGCCGGCCTCGATCGCCTCGGTGGTGTAGGCGTCCCAGCGCTGCATGTGCTCCCGCCCCTGCTCGGGCGTCATGTCACCGAAGCGGGACTCGTCTGCGTAGAGGGTCAGCAGGTATTTCACGGTCGAACCTCCTGTGGTCGTGCACGGCGCCGTTCGCCGCGCTCATTGTGACGACGAACGGGAGGTCCCGCGATCGACAGGTGGTCCGGACTGGAGGGTGCTGCCTAAGCCTTCGATCGGCTGCGCGCGCCCTTTCGGGCGGACGCACTCCGCTTCTGCGCGTTTGCGCTCCGCGTCCGGGCGGCCTTTCGCGCCGCCGCGCCGCGGTCTCCCCGACTGGTGTGGCCGCGCAGCTCCGAGACCGTCGCCTCCAGCCGTTCGATGGCGTCGCGCAGCGGCTTCGGTGCCTGCTTGCCGCCCTTCACCTGCTCCGGCAGCTCGGCGAGCTGGCGTGCGATCTTCTTGCGCACCCCGCTGTCTCGCATCCGGCTGTACAGCTCCTTGTCCAGCGTGGCCTTGGCCATGGGCCTCCTCTTCGGTTGCTACTTATTCTCCTTCTTCTCGAGCTTGCTGGTGTCGCGGGGCTCGAGGAACGGCTCGTCGAGCGGCGCGCGCTCGCCCGCCTCGCGCTGCTGGCTGCGCTGCAGCTCGGAGTTGAACTCGGCGCCGAAGAGGATCGCGAGGTTGCTGATCCAGATCCAGACGAGGAAGGCGATCACGCCTCCCAAGGATCCGTAGGTCTTGTTGTAGGAGGCGAATGTGGCCACGTAGAGGGCGAACAGCAGCGAGGCGACGATCCAGATGACCAGGGCCACGATGCCGCCCGGGCTGATGAACTTGAAGCCAGGCTGCTTGACGTTCGGCGCCGCCCAGTACAGGAAGGCGAACATGAACGAGACCATGATCAGGATCAGGGGGATCTTGGCGAAGTCCCAGATCGTTACCGCGGCGTCACTGACCCCGATCAGCTTGCCGGCCTCCTTGGCCAGCGGGCCCGAGACCGTCACGGCCACCGCGATCGCCACGAGCATGATGATCAGCACGAGAGCGATCAGGATCTGCTGCGGCTTGAGCTTCCATATCGGGCGGCCCTCCTCGACGTCGTAGATCGAGTTGGACGCGCGCGTGAAGGCCGAGATGTAGCTCGAGGCCGAATTCAGCGCCAAAACGAGCCCGACGATGAAGGCGATGCCGGCCGCGCCCTTGCTGCTGGCCAGGTTCTCGATCGCGCTCGTGAGGATGTCCTTCGCCGGTCCCGGCGCGACCTTGCCGACGTTCTCGAGCAGCGGGTCCGTGGCCGAGGAGCCGACGAGGCCGACGATCGAGACCAGCGCGATGATCGCCGGGAACAGGGCCAGCACCCCGTAATAGGTGAGCGCCGCGGCCCAATCGGTGATGTTGTCGGCCGAGAACTCCTTGAAGGTGCGCTTGAGCGTGTCCACCTTGGAGCTGCCCCCGAGGTCGGAGGGCCCGTCGGGCGCCCTGCCGTCGTCCGCGCCACGGTCACGCCGCTTGGCCTCTACGGTCTCCCGCTCGTCCTGGTGCTCGAGTCCCATTCAATCTCCCGTTCGGGTGTTAGTCAGTCGCCCGGCCAGACGCCGGTCAGCTTCTCGAAGCCCTGGGCTCCCTTACGGTCCAGCGTGGCCTTGACGACCGCGAAGATCGCGCCCTGTATCGCCGCGGCCGGGAGGATCTCCTTCCAGCCGTACTCGCTCTGGCGCGCGCCGGGGGCGTCCTCCTCGTCGGAGACGAGCTTCCACAGCTGCTTGAAGATCTGCCCGCCGATCAGGCCGCCCATGACCCCGAACGCGATGCCGAAGGGCGTGTAGAGCGCCTTCATCGCCGGCCCCTCCTCCTCAGGAGGATGAGCACAAGGAGCGCCGCCACCCCGCCCACAGCGAACGGGGCAGGATTGCTCTTGGCTCGCTCGCTCACCTTGCCGAGCTCGGCCGCCGCCCGGTCCTGCTGCTCGCGAAGCTGTTCCTTCTTGTCCTCGACCTTCTCCTTGACCTGACCCTTGACGTCGGCCTTTGCGGTCAGCGCCTCGACCGTGTCACCCAGCTCGGCGCGCGTTTCGTCGATCTGGGCCCGCAGCACCTCCGGGTCGTCAGGAAGCTCTGCTCTGTCCGGTGCCGCCTCCACGCCCACGGGGCGGGGGCTGACCTCGGTCGGGTCCGCCCCGACCTTGTCCGCGGCGATCGCCCCGGGCCGCTCCGGATCCTTGTCGCGTTCCTCTGGACTCATCGGCTACCCGCCCTCTCCTTGACCTCGTCGATGTCCTTCTTCGTGCTCTCGATCGCCTGCTCGGGCGCGGCCGGGGTGGCCTGCTCGACCTGCTTCTTGCCGCTGATCGCCAGTGTCCCGGCCACCGCGAACAGCGCCACAGCCACGATCAGCGCCGCGATCCACGGCTCAAGCGCCGTGGCCAGCAACAGAACGCCCGCCGCGATCAGCGCGCCCAACCCATAGAAGGCAAGCCCCCCGGCACCACCGAACAGCCCCGCGCCGACCCCGGCGCGCTTTCCCTTCTCCTTCATCTCGAGCTGAGCCAACTGCAGCTCCTGGCGGACCAAAGTGGCCGTCTGGCGCGACAGCTCCTGGACCAGCTCTCCCACCGGCTTGTCGTTCATATCTTGCTGAGCCATCGTCTATTGGTCTCCACTGGGTTGACCGCTAAACCGAGTTGATCGCGATATGTCACGTGCCCGAGATGGCGTCACGAGCGCGCGCGAGCGGACCGGGCCGCGTTCAGGTCGGGCATCGCTACTTGGTCCCGTGGGTGTGGAAGGCCGAGCCCTCGCCCTCGTCGCTGCCCGAGGCCTCGCTCGGTCCCTCGGCGCCGGGGGCTCCGTCTGAGCCCTCGGTGGGGTGCGGGTCGATCCCGCTGCCCGAGAAGGTGAAGTAACCATAGGCCACTCCGCCAAGCACGATGACCATCACCAACACCAGGATCCAGCTCCCGCCCGTGACCGCGAGCATGGTCATGCGCTCTCCTCTTCGCGAACCACGATGCCTTGCTTGCGGAGGTTGTCCGAGACGGTCCGCTTCTCGGTGATCGTCTCCTTGCGCATCCGAACGGAGACAAGATCGGCGAGGTGGACCACGTCTACCTCTCCGTGCGAGTCGAGCATCGTGCGACCGCGCCAGTCGTAGGCCTCGGTCATCTCGGCCATCAGATGCCCGCCCGGTCGACCTTCTTGTGGTAGCGCTCGCCGACCTTGCCGCCGACGATCGCGGCCACCAGAGTCGCAAGCAGGACGACGCCGAGCGCGATCAAGCCACCGGTGGTCAGCGATCCCTCGTCGACCGGGATCCGCGGTAGGTCCAGCCGCTCGAGGACGTTGTACTCCGATCCGAGGACGGCTCCGGCTGCGGCGAGCAGCACGGTGACGGCCAACCCGAAGAGCCAGGCGCCGAGGCCCTGACGGGCGCCGTCGAAGCGCGACAGCCGCCCGGCCACGTAGCCCCCGGCGTAGTAGGCCACAGCGAGCACCGCGATCAGCAGCACCCCGCCGACAATGCTGATCGTCCCGGCGCTGCCCTCCGCCTCGGACTCGCTCAGTTCCGTCAGACCGATCGCCGCGCCGGCCGCCCCGAGGATGGCGATCAGCAGTACCGCGAGCCCGGTGGCCACCAGCCAGCCAAAGAACGCGGCGCCAAGGTTGAAGCCGCCGTACTCCTCGCGCTGGCGGGCTCGGCCACGCTCGACCCTGCTCCGCTGGGCGGCTCGCCCTTCGCGATCCTCGACAGGAACGCCCGCCTGCTTGCGGGCGCCGCTGACCGACCGCTTCTCCTGCCCTCGGCGTCGTCTCGTGCTTGCCATGAGGCCTAGAGACCGGGGATCTTCCCGCCGGCGAACTTGCCCAGCAGCTCGGACGGCTCGATACCGAACTTCGACAGCAGCCCCGAGTCGCGCTCCGTATCGACGTTGTCCGGGAGCTCTTGGTCGGCCTGGTCGGCCTTGTCGTTGTCGCCTCGGCTGCGCAGCAGCTCGAGGATCTTGTCCTTGGGGATCTCCATCGTGCTCTCCTCCTGTGGGGTTGAGGGGGTGGGCCGCGCACCGGCGCCCCACCCACCTCGGGGGGACTCGACCGTTTACCGGCGGCCCGGCTTGGCCTTGCCCTCGGCGGCGTCCGCGCCGTCGGCCTCGATCCGCTCCTGGCGGACCTCCTCGGAGACGGTCTGCTCCTCGGTCACGGTCTCCTTGCCCATCCGCACGCGCTCCTTGGGCACCGTGCGCTTCTCGGTCACGACCTCCTCCTCGTGGAGGGTCACCTCGTGCTCCTCCTCGGAGATCTCCGGACCGTCCTTGGCGTCGCCCACGTTGGCGTCGGTGATCGGCTCGCGCTCGAGGGTCACCTGCTCACGCTTAACCGGCACGGTCTTCTCGACCTGCTCGGTCGTGACGTACTTGCGCAGGCGAGCCCGGCCGCTCTCTCGTCGGGTCGTGCCTACCTTCAGCTCCTCCTCGGAGCGGGTCATCGCGTCGTCGGTGCTCGGGCCGCTGGTGTCCCGGCCGACTGTGCCGCGGTCCTGGCCCTGGGGCGGACGGGAGTCCGAGCGGGCCTCGGAGTAGTCGAGCCCGTAGTGGCGGTAGAGGCTGTCCTCCTCCTCCTGGGACAGCTCGCCGTCGGCCTCCGCGTTTGGGGCGTCCTTGACCTGCTGCTTGTCGTACGGAAGTTGCACGTTCCCGTCGGACTCCCTCGCCTCGGCGATCGGGACGAAGCTCACATTGGAGCCGAGCATTCCGGTCTTCACCGCCAGCCACTCGGGCTTGCCCGTCTCGGTGTCCATGTAGATCTCGTCGATCGCACCGATCTTGTCTCCGTCGCTATCGACGGCGTTGCGTCCGCGCCACTCGGCTACGGCTGACTCTGTGGGGGTCATCTCTCTGCTCCTACCTCTCGTGCGTTGCTCGTGGCGACTGTGCAATTGGGTTGGTTGCTCTAAGTACGACCGCCGCGCGGCCGCACTAGTTACGGCGGCACTCGATCCGATGGGGTTGGCGCGTTTGGACCTCGCCTCGTAACCGCCCGCCCACCTCGCGTGTCTAATCAGGCGTGGGGAATTGCGGCTGCTCAACCGGCGCAGGTAGCTTTCGGGCGCATGGATCCGGACCGCCAACTCGTCGAACGCACGCTGGCCGGAGAGATGCAGGCTTTCGAGGAGCTCGTGGAGCGCCACGAAGCTGTCGTATTCCGCGTGGCGGCTCGCGTAGTGGGCCGGGAGACTGCAGAGGACGTTGCGCAGGACACCTTCCTGCGCGCCTTTCACCGCCTCGATCGCTTTCGCAGTGAGGGGTCCTTCCGGTCGTGGCTGCTCCAGATCGCGCACAACACGGCCCTGAACGCTCTCGCGCGACGGGTTCCCGTCCCGGTGGGTGGGGCCGAGGAGGTCGACGCGGTGGATGCGACCCCGGGGCCGACACGTGGGCCGGTCACCGCGCTCGAGGAAGGGGAGCGCCGCGAGCGACTCGAGCTCAAGCTGAGAGAGCTGACCGATGAGCACAGAACCGTCCTGGTGCTGCGCGACCTCGAGGGGCTCCCCTATGAGGAGATTGCGGAGGTCACGGGGTCGCCCCTCGGCAGCGTCAAAGGGCGCCTGCACCGGGCGCGCAACGAGCTGATCGAGATCATGCGCCGCAACAGCTACGACTGGGAGCTACCGGAATGACCGATGGCCCCGGACCACCCCCCGCGAGAGGATCTTCGGCAGAGCGCGGCCTCGACAAGCACCTAGAGCTCCTGCGGGAACGGCCGCCCGAGCCGGGGCGCTCGCTCGCGCGACGAACCGTCCGCACGGCCCGCTGGCAGAGCGCCGTGCGAGCGCCGCTGCGGATCGCCGGACTGGTCGCCAGCGCCTTGTTCCACGGTGTCGTCGAACTGTTGGCCTCGGGCCGCCGCGGAGCGAAGCGTTGACGACCCTCGCCAGCGTCCTCGACCGTGCGGGCGAGCAGCTCGGCGGGTTCCTCCCGCGGCTCGGTGGCGCACTGCTGCTGCTGCTGGTCGGAATCCTCGCGGCCCGGCTCCTCGGGCGGATCGTCAGACGGGCGCTCCAGGGCGCGGGGCTCGACAGCCTCGGCGAGCGCTGGGGCGCCAGCGACGTGCTCCAGCGCGCCGGGCTCGGCCGTTCGCTGAGCCACCTGCTGGGCGGCGCGGTCCGCGTCGGCCTGACGCTCGTCGTGATCTTCGCTGCGCTCTCCCTGCTGGGCCTTCAGTTCCTGAGCGAGTCGCTCAACAAGGCGGTCCTCTTCCTGCCGAACGTACTGCTGGCCGGGGCGCTGCTGCTCGCCGGGGTCGTCCTCGGCGGTCTCGCCCGCGAGCGGATCGACCGGACCGCTCGGCAGATGGACTTCCCGGTGCCGCTGGGCGCGGTCGCACAGACGGTCGTGGTCGCCGTCTTCGTGATCACCGCGGCCGCTCAGATAGCGGTCAGCACGGCGATTCTGATGGTGCTGGTCGGCATCCTCCTCGCCGCCGCCTCAGCCACCCTGGCGCTTGCTTTCGGGCTCGGCGGCCGAGAGGTGGCGCGCGAGCTGAGCGCCGGCCGCTACCTGCGCGGCTCCTACGAGATCGGGCAGACGATCAGCTTCGAAGAGGTCCGCGGGGAGATCGTCGCCTTCGACACCGCCGCGACCGACCTGCGGGGCGACGGCGGCGACACGGTGCGGGTGCCGAACAACCGCCTGCTCGGGTCGGTGGTTACGGTTCACGAAACGGCCGGCGAGGAGCCGCGCGGCACGAGCTGAGTGTTTTGCCGTCGCGGCCCCGGGTATCAGCGCCGCTCACTCTGCGACAGGAGCCCCAGGAAATGATTCTCCGTCTCGACCGGCATGCCGTTGAGCTTCCACCCCCCTCGGATCCTGATCCGGCGGGTGCGCGGATCGTGCAGGAACTGATGGGTGGACGCTTCGGCGAGATGTCGACGCTGATGAACTACACCTTTCAGTCGTTCAACTTCCGCAACCGCCAGAAGGCGCGCCCGTTCTACGATCTGGTCGCCAACATCGCGGCCGAGGAGTACGGCCACATCGAGCTCGTGGCCGCGGCCATTAACACCATGCTCACCGGCGCCAGCGCGGACGAGCAGGCCCCCAACGATTCCATGACCGCCCTCAAGGACCAGGGAATCAATCCACAGCACTTCAACGCGGGCGGTCAGGGAGCGCTGTGCCAGGACTCGAACGGCAAGCCGTGGAACGGCGACTACGTGTTCTGCTCTGGCGACCTCGTCGAGGACCTGACCCACAACTTCTTCCTCGAGACCGGCGCCCGTAACGGGAAGCTCAAGGTCTACGAGATGTGCGATCACCCGGCGGCCCGGGCGCTTACCGGATACCTGCTGGTGCGCGGCGGGGTCCACCAGGTGGCCTACGCAAGGGCGGTAGAGAAACTGACGGGCTCCGACCTGACCAAGCTGTTTCCCGCGCCGCGGATTCCCACCGACAAGATCCCGGAGAGCCGGCCGCACATCGAGAAGGGACTGCACACCCAGCTCTACCGCTTCTCGCCGAGCGACTACCAGGAGCTGGCGGCCGTCTTCAACGGGTCTCACCCTGAGACCGGTGAGGATCTGCAGGTGATCGACGAGGCCCCGGAGGGCGTGGCACCCATGGACCTACCGGCTCAGCCGACGGTCTTCGCGCCCGACTATGCGCCGGAGGAGATCGCCGAGATCGCCCAGCGGCTGCGAAAAGAGGCCGGCCTGCCAGACAAGCCCAGCGGAGAAGTAGCGAAGGCGGGCTGACGAGACTAGGAGTGGGGAGCGACACGCATCCCTCGCTCACCGAGATCACGTCGCTCGGTGGCCCGACGGTCAAGTAACGCGCGCGGAACGGAGGGCGCGTTTGGTTCCGATGACGATGGTGGCGTCCAGCTCGCCGGGCCCGCCACCCGTGGTAGCAGCCCGTTGCGGGCCACGGTCTCGGCGGTCTGACGCGCCTGGCGCTCGCTCGCCTCGACCACCAGGGAGCCACCCGGGGCCAGCCACGATGGCGCTCCGCCGATCACCCGCCGCAGGACGTCGAGTCCGTCAGCGCCACCGTCGAGCGCCAGCCGCGGCTCGTGCAGGCGAGCCTCCTGGGGCAGCAACCCGATCGCCTCGGTGGGCACGTACGGCGCGTTGGCCACCAGGAGGTCGACGCGGCACGGAGCGTCGCGGGCAGCGGCTCGTAGAGGTCACCTTCATGCACCTGAGCGCCGGGAGCCACATTCCGGCGGGCGCAGCGCACCGCGGCCGGTTCGAGGTCGACGGCGTGCAACTCGGCCCCTTCCAGCGATGCGACGAGCGCGGCCCCCACCGCGCCCGATCCGCAGCACAGGTCGACGACGACGGCTCGTGGCCGGGCCAGGGCGGCGGCCTGGCGGACGAGGAACTCGGTGCGAGGGCGGGGTACGAAGACTTTTGGGTCCACGGCTATCCGCAGGCCGCAGAACTCAGCCCAGCCGAGGACGTGCTCGAGGGGCAAGCCGGCGGCTTGCCTATCCACAATCGCGGAGAGGTCGGCGGGCGTCCGTGCCGTGGAGATGAGCAACCGCGCCTCGGCGAAGACACAGCCGGCGGCCCGGAGCCTGGCGACGACAGCGGACCTAGGGAGAGGTGTTGGGGAGGCGGACATCGGTGTCCCGAAAGGCTCCCACTCTGCGCTGCCGAAGCAGCCAGGGCCGGAACCGAGGCTTCACTGCCGCCCAGCGCGGGTCAGGCCGACGAACGGATGGTCGGCGAGGCATCGCGATGAGCACCGTCACCGCCACCGCCGATCGCGAGCTCCTCGACCGCGGTTGCCGCCGCCGAGGGGCCGCCGGCGTCGGCGAACAGCCGCGCGATGCGTTCGGCGCCGGGGCGCTGGGTGATCGCGGTGTGGACGGCGGCCCGCAGGCGGTTTGGGTTCAGGCGCTTGTGGTGTAGGCGCACGCCGGCCGCCGACAACTCGACGCGTCGGGCGACGTCGAACTGGTCGCGGCAGAATGGCACGACGCATGCGGGCACTCCGGCGGGGAGCGCCTTCTGCGTGATGCCCTGCCCGCCGTGGCAGACGACGCAGGTCGCCCGGGCCAGGATCGGGCCATGGGGCGCGAACCGCTCCACGCGCGCGTTGGGCGGGGCGTGGAACTCGGCTGGGTCGAGCGCGGCGGTGGTCGCAACGACCGCCAGGTCCTCGCCGGCGAGCGCCTCGAGGGCTGTGGCGATGAGCTTGTCGTCGCGCTGGTAGGCGGTCGAAGCGGTCACGAGCACGATCGGGCGGGTCTCCGTACCCAGCCACGGGGGCGGCTCGGCCGGCGGCTCCCACAAGCCCGGCCCGACGAGGCGCACCGAGGACGGCCAGTCGCTGCGGTGGTACTCGTAGGGCTCGGCCGTGAACGCGATGAACCGGTCGGCCTTCAGGTACTGCTCGTCGAAGGTGCGCAGCGGCGCGAGGCCGAGACTGGCTCTCAGCTCGTTGAGCGGTCGGAGCTCCGGGGCGAGCAGTCGGTCGCCCAACCTCCTCCACATGCGATCGCGCGCCCGGCCCAGCGGTCCGCGAGCCGGCCGGAATCCGAGTCCGTGCGGAGGAGCGTCGAGGGAGCGAAACGGCGGAGGGTAGGGGCAGTACATGGCCCAGGGCAGCCCCGAGGCCTCGGCGAGGTACATCGCGCCCTCGCAGCCGTTGTCCACGATCAGGGCGTCGGGGCCGATCTGCGCGATCGCACGGCGCAGGTCGGGAAGCTCGAGCTGCGCACGGGCCGCGAAGGCGCGCACGAGCCGCCGCAGGGAGTCGACCTGCGACCGCCCGCGCCAGTCGTCGATCTCGATCTCTTCGATGTGCGGATCGACGGGTGCGGCGTGCAGGCCGAGCGCCCCGAGTCGCTCGACCTCGGACGCGCTCGTGCGCACGTGGACCTCGTGGCCGCGGCGCCGGAGCTCGAGCAGCATGGCCACCGTCGGGTACACCTGTCCCGGGGCCGGCGAGTGGTAGGTGAGCAGTCGTGCCATCAGGGCGCTCCTTTCGTTGCGTTAAGCATCTCGATCACGATCCGCTCGGCCGTGCCACGGCCGAGCCCCATTTCACGACGCAGGAGCTTCCAGACCAGGAGGTCGGTCGCCACGACGAACGCGACCAGGCGGCGCTCACGCGCAGCGCCGCGCAGCCCGGCGAGCAAAGGAGCGAACGTGCGCTGTACCCAGTCGCGGTGCCACGCGCGGCCGGCGTCGGCCATCTCGCGAACCGCGGGGATGCGGTCCTCCGCGGCGAGCAGCCGCAGCACCGCGTCGCCTTGCGGCTCGTAGGAGTCGTAGATGATCCGAACGGCCGCGCGGACGTCGCCGACCGGGGCGCTGTCGCGGCGGGCGCCCTCCGGGCCGATCGCCCAGATCCAAGCGGCGACGAACAATGCGTCCTTCGTCCCGAAGCGCGCGTGCAGGGTCTGGGCGGTCACTCCGGCGTCAGCCGCGATGTCCGCAAGCCGGACCTGCTCGTACGGACGCTCGGCGAAGCGCCGCCAGGCCGATGCGAGGAGCCGCTCCTGCGTCGTCGCGGCCGCCTCGGCCCGGGCGACCATCCGGTAGGTCCTTCTAGTGGTAGCTTCCCTCGCCATTTCGCTTGATACAACATAAGATGAATATGCTGAGACGTCAAGGGAGTCAGGCATGCCGCAGACGGGACGCCCGCCCGAGATCCCCGACTACCCGTGAACGCTGGGCAGCCATGCGGATTCCGCGATGGCGAGGGCCGGAATCGAACCGGCGACACCACACAGCCAGGACGACGCGCCTCGATCCTCACGCCGGCAGCCGTCCGGCGCGCCGGTTGCTGGCCGGTCGCACTGCGTACCAGCGAGCCTTGTGGGACTCGACCATCGCCTGCCACGGGTCAAGCGGTTCGAACTCGCGCGGCTACACGCGAGGAGCAGCAGCCATCAGGGACCGGATAGAGCGGCGAAGATTCTGAAGACGCTGGGCCACATCCCGAGCATCACTCCGAGCGCGTAGTGGGCGTCGAGCTGCTCTCGTCCTGAGCTCTCGAGCCAGCCGACCAGAACTATCAAGCCATAGATGAATGCGACGGCGGTCCCGCCGAGCAAGCGGTCGCTTGCCGACCCCGCACCGAGACGCGTGACTAGTCCAACCGCGAGCGCGGCCGCCACAACCACGACGGCCGCGAGCAGACCTTGGTCCGTGACGAGGTGAAGCCCTAAGCCGACCGCCCCGAAGCCGAGGAAGAGCACACTCGCCGCTGACACCGCCGCGGACAGCGACCTCGCCCGCAGCTGCGGAGCGAGTACGCCCGCACTCAGTATGGACACGACGATCACTGCACAGATGCCCTCGGCCAGGCTGAGGTGTGGCATGCCGTGCGCAGCCAGCGCCGAGACGCCCGCCGCTCCAGCGGTGCCGCGGGCCAGCGAGATTAATCGCGCGCGGCGAGCGAGGCGCGGGCCGACAACCGCCGCAACTAGCGTCAACGCAACGAGTGCGAGTCCGATGTAGCTCACGACACCCGCCTGGGTGCCGCCGATGGTCGCATTGTCACCGCGGCTAGACCGACGAGCGTGGCGCCGGTAAAGGCGGCAAGGTCGAGCCATCCGGTGGCGGTGAGCGCGCGCAGGTTGGGATGCTCCCGACGCGCCTCGGCGCGCAGCCGGCGGAACAGGGCTACGGCAAGGACAGCGCTCCCAGCAGAGACCAGGGCGAGATAGCCAGCGTGGTACCAGCCCCCGGCGTTGAAGTGGTGTGCTTCCGGGAACGACCAGTTGGGGCCTGGATCCGGGTCGAGCAGCCAGGTCGCCTGGATTCCGAGCGCAACGACGGCGCCCAAGACTGCCGCTCCGAGATGAGCTCGCCAGGAATCCTCCCCCGGCAGTCGCGCCACCACATGAGCGGAGGCCCACCACGCTTCCGAGCGAGGGGACGGCCTACGTGGCCGGCCGCGAGCTTCTGCTGAGAGGCGGCTGCGATTCGATGCGACGTCGGCGTCGGCGCTCGAACGAGAGACTCAGCCGCCGGGCAACGCCACCGGAGTCGCGGTGACAGCGGCCAGTTTGGCTCCGGTCAGTCCAGTCGGACTCCCGCCTCGGCCCGCTTGCCGGCGAGCAGGCCGAGATTCGAGACGACGAACGGGACGCAGAAGTTGAGTCCGACCTTGACCCAGGTGAGCGCCACCGCGTTGCCGCCGATGATCACGTCAGCCTGATTGATCAGG
>Ga0136614_10000016_pt1 | contig 58566 bp, 32 predicted proteins | sample AntDrymUQ2792106_2_FD_106643 | JGI IMG/M metagenome (GOLD analysis project Ga0136614, IMG submission 106643) | Polar desert sand microbial communities from Dry Valleys, Antarctica - metaG UQ279 (21.06) | ecosystem: Environmental > Terrestrial > Soil > Desert | place: Antarctica: Dry Valley... | reverse complement strand
CGACAAGCCACGTGACGGGGCTCTCGCGCCGCCATGGCGGATCTGGCGACCCGAGCCCGTGGCGCTCGACGTCGAGTCGGCGATCCGCGTCTGCTGCGAGCGCGTCTTCGGCACACCGTCGCTCGAAGGGCGGACGATCGCGGTCTCCGGCCTGGGCAACGTCGGCGGGCGCGTCGCGACGGCGTGCGCGAAGGCCGGTGCAGCGCTGCTCGTGACGGACATCGACGCCCGCAAGCGCGCGCTCGCCGACGGCCTGGGCGCGCGCTGGGTGCAGCCCGGCGAGGCGCTGACCGCGCCGGTCGACGTGTTCGCGCCGTGCGCGCTCGGCGGGCTGCTGGACCACGACACCGTCGCCCGGCTCGGCGCGCCGATCGTCGCGGGCGCCGCCAACAACCAGCTCGCCGACGACGACGTGGCCGGGCTCCTGGCGGTGCGCGGCGTGCTCTGGGCGCCGGACTTCGTCGTCAACGCGGGCGGGATCATCAACATCTCCGTCGAGCTCGAGCCCGGCGGCTACGACGCGCGCCGCGCCGGCCGCCTCGTGCGCGGGATCGGCGACACGATGCGGCGGATCTTCGACGAAGCGACCGCGCGCGCCGTGACTCCGCTGCAGGCGGCGATGGTGCTCGCGCGAGAGCGGTTGGCGCAACCCGGCGGCTGAGGGGTGCCGAGACCGCGCGCCTACACCACCGGCCGCAGCCCGCCCGCCGGCGGCCACTGCGGGCGCTGCACGCCGTCCGGCAGCCGCCCCTCCTCGTCGAGCTTGTCGAGGTGTGCCATGAGCGTCGCCGTGGCGGCGAGCCGCAGGCTCGCGGGCGCGTCGTCCCACACGCGGTCGAGCAGCTCGTCGGCGCTGCGCAGGCCCTCGTCGAGCGCGGCGAGCAGGCGGAGCTCGCGGTCGGCGCGGTGGGAGAGGTAGCGATCCAGCAGCGCGGCGGGATCCTCCACGGGCGGGCCGTGGCCCGTGCAGAGCAGCGCGAGCTGCATCGCGCGCAGCCGCTGCAGCGCCGCGAGATAGCCGCGCAGCGCCCCTGGGTCCGGCGCGACGAAGACGCTGCTCTGGGCCAGCACGGCGTCGCCGGTGAAGCAGACCCTGCCCGCAACGAACGCGAGGTGGTCGGTGGCGTGGCCGGGCGTCGAGACGACCGCGAGCGGCCCGAACGCGTCGCCGTCCGCCAGCACGACGTCGGCGCCCTTCCAGCGTGCGGCGCCCACGGGCACCCCGCCGGCGCCCGCGCGCACGGCCGCCGCGGCGCCCGCGTGGTCGCCGTGGTCGTGCGTCAGCGCGATGCCGGCTGCGCCACCGCGCCGCCCGGCCTCGGCCAGCACGTGCTCGACGTGCTCGTCGAGGTCCGGGCCGGGGTCGACGATCCAGCACGGGTCACGGCCGACGATCCACGTGTTCGTGCCCGTCAGCGTGAACGGGCCGGGGTTGTCGGCGTGCACGAGCGCGACGTCGAAGCGCTCCAGGCTCATGCTGAGAGCGTATGGCCCCCCGCACGTCGCCCAGAGCGCCGCGCCTCCTGAACTGCTCGACCACGTGACGTCGTCTGGAAACCGGGCGCCGGCACTGGACCTGATCCCTGGGCGGGTAGCGCATGCCCAGCCTGAGCGCGAGCTTGAGCGCAGCCCGGCCTCACCCGGAACTGCGCCAGCGCGTGCGTCAGCCGGCCGCGAAGCGGTGGACCGACCCGTCGAGCGACGTCACGTAGACGCGCCCGCGCGCGTCCTCGCCGAACGAGGACAGCTGCTCGACCTTCGCCACGCCGGCGATCGCCTTGTCGTCGCTCGCCGAGCCCGGGGCCAGCTGCGCCGAGCGCAGCTGGCCCTTGCAGAAGTCGCCGTAGACGTAACGGCCCTCCAGCCCCGGCACGCCCTTGTCGCGCACGACGTAGCCGCCCGTGACCGAGCAGTTGCCGTCGTCGTGGGAGAGCTCGATGACCGGCCGCACGGGGTCGGAGGCCGATTCGGCGGCACTGATGCCCGGCGTGCGGCGGCCGCCCTCGAACGGGCGCCAGCCGTAGTTCGCGCCGCTCGCGCCGTCCTTGGCGGCGAAGTCGATCTCCTCGACGGCGCCCTGGCCGACGTCGCCGATCGACAGCGCGCCGTTGGCGCGATTGAACGAGAAGCGCCACGGGTTGCGCAGGCCGTAGCTGTAGATCTCCCCGCGGGCACCCGACCGGTTCACGAACGGATTGCTCGCCGGCACGCTGTAGGGCCGGCCGCGCGAGGCGCGCGGGTCGATGCGCAGGAGCTTGCCGAGCAGGCTGCCGAGGTTCTGTGCGTTGCCGCGCGTGCCGTGCTGGTCGTTGGCGCCGCCCCCGTCGCCGGTGCCGATGTACAGCAGCCCGTCGGGCCCGAAGGTGACGAGGCCGCCGTTGTGGTTGGCCTCCTCGTCGTCGTAGCGCAGGACGAGCCGGCCGCGCGTCAGCGCGCGGTCGTGGCTGCTCTTCGAACGCCGGAACTCCACGACGCTCTGCGTGCCGCTCTTGTCGGTGTAGTTGACGTAGAAGCGCCGCGTCCTGGCGTAGTCCGGCGCGAACGCCATCGACAACAGGCCCTGCTCACCGCCCGAGACGACCCTGGCGCGCAGGTCGAGGAAGGGGCGCGACACGCGCTGGCCGGCCCGCACGACGCGGATCGTGCCGCCCTGCTCCACGACGAAGATCCGCCGGGTGTCGGCGGGTGGCGCGGTCACGTAGACGGGAGCGTCGAAGCGCCCGACGCTGACGAGCTTGACCCGGCTCGACGCGGCCGCCGGGCGGGCCTGCGTCTCGGCGGACGACGCGGTCGCGGCAGGTCGCGCGCTCGAATCGGCGCTGCTGTCGTCAGAGCCGCAGGCGGTCAGCGCGGCCAGGGCGACGACGAGCGCGGGCGCGGTGACGGCGCGGGTCACGCGAGCAGGATGCCACGTCGCGCGCCGCCCGCGCGTCAGTAGCGTGCCTGTCGTGACCGTGCCCGCCGCGCTCGTCGTCATGGCCAAGGCGCCCGTTGCGGGTCACGCAAAGACGCGGCTCTGCCCGCCGCTGTCGCCCGCCGAGGCGGCCGCGGTCGCCGAGGCGGCGCTCGCCGACACGCTGCAGGCGGCCGCGTGGACGCCGGCGGCGCGGCGCATCGTCGTGCTGGACGGCGCGCCCGGCGCATGGCTGCCGGCGGGCTTTGAGCTGATGGCGCAACGCGGGGGGACGCTCGCCGAGCGGCTGGCGCACGCGGTCGCCGACGCCGGCGAGCCGCTGCGGCTGCTGGGCATGGACACGCCGCAGCTCACGCGCGTTGCTGTGCGAGGCGCTCGCGCGGCTTGCCGAGCCGCAGACCGACGCCGTCCTCGGGCCGACCGACGACGGCGGCTACTGGACGATCGGCCTCGCCTCGGCCGACCCGCGCGCATTCGACGGCGTGCCGATGAGCTCTCCCACGACGGCCGCCATGCAGCGCGCGCGGCTGCACGAGCTGGGCCTGCGCACGACCGACCTGCCGGCGCTGCGCGACGTCGACACCTTCGAGGACGCGGTCGCGGTGGCCGCGCTCGCGCCGTGGACGCGCTTCGCCGCGACGCTCGAGCTCGTCACAGGCTGACGAGGCGCGTCGCGGTCGCCTTCCACGTCGCCGTCACGCGCACACCCGGCGCGAGGTGCAGCTCGCCGACGGCGGCGCCCGTGATCTCCGCGACGAGCGGCTGCGGCGCCGCCAGGGCAACGCGCACGCGGTTGGCGACGCGCGTCACCGTCACGACCTCGGCGTCGAGGTGATTCTGCGCCGACCCCTCGCCGCGCGCGCCGGCCGGCTCGAGCGAGATCTCCCACGGATGCACGCTGAGCGCGACCGCCCCGCTGCCGCGGTCGGTGCTCGTCGCGACGCCGCCGCCGTCGAGATCGACCACCGTCACCTCGTCCGCCCCCGGCCCCGGCCGCGCGACGCCGGTCAGCACGACGGCGCCGGTGAAGTCGGCGATGAACGACGATCCGGGGGCGGCCGCGAGCTCGCCCGCCGTGCCCTCCTGCACGATCTGGCCGGCGTCGATCACGGCGACGCGGTCGCCGAGCACCGCCGCCTCGGTGAAGTCGTGGGTGACGAGCAGCGCGGGCACGCCCGTGTCGCGCAGGACGCCGGCCAGCTCGCGCGAGGCGCTGGCGCGGGTGCGGGCATCGAGCGCCGACAGCGGCTCGTCGAGCAGCAGCACGCGCGGCTTCGGCGCGAGTGCGCGGGCGAGGGCGACGCGCTGGCGCTCGCCGCCCGATAGCGTGCGCGGGCGCTCGTCGGCGAGCTGGGCGATGCCAAAGCGCGCGAGCAGCTCTTCGGCCCGGCGGCGGCGCTCGGCGCGCGCGAGGCCGCGCAGCCCGTAGGCGACGTTCTGCCAGACCGCCATGTGGCCGAACAGGGCGTAATCCTGAAAGACGTAGCCGCAGGCGCGCAGCTCGGGCGCGACCTGCCGGCCGGTCGCCGTATCGAGCCAGACGTCGTCGCCGCACGTCACCCTGCCGCGCTGCGGGCGCATCAGCCCCGCGGCGATCCGCAGCAGCGTGCTCTTGCCCGCACCGGACGGCCCGGCCAGCGCGAGGCAGCTGCCTGCGGGCACCTCCAGCGCCGCATCGAGCGCAAAGGCGCCGAGCGTCGTGCGGGCCTCAACGCGCAGCACGCGCGACCCCGCGGACGCCCAGCAGCTTCGCGCTCAGCAGCAGCGCCCCGGCGATCGCGACGAGCACCGCCGACAGCGCGAGGGCGGCATCGAAGTCGGTCCCGAGGCGCTCGTAGATCGCCAGCGGCGCCGTCTGCGTGCGGCCGCGAAAGGAGCCGGCGAAGATCAGCGTGGCGCCGAACTCGCCGACGGCGCGGCCCCACGCGAGCGCCAGCCCGGCGAGCATCCCCGGCGCCGCAGCCGGGATCGCGACGCGCAGGAACGTGCGTGCCTCGCCGGCGCCGAGCGTGCGCGACGCCTCCAGCCACGACCGATCGACCGCGCCGAACGCCGCCTGCGCGCCACGGATGAAGAACGGCGCCGCGACGAAGGTCAGCGCGACGACGACACCCGCCGTCTCGAACACGAGCCGCAGGCCGGCATCTTCGATCGCGCCGCCGGCGATCCCGCCGGGCCCGAGCGCGGCAAGCAGCCCGACGCCGGCAACCGCGGGCGGCAGGACGAGCGGCAGCTCGACGAGCGTCACGACGAGCGCGTGCCCACGAAACGTCCGCGTCGCCAGCAGGTAGGCGGCCGGGGTCCCCACGACGACGATGATCGCGACGGCGATGAGCGTCGTGCGCAGGCTCAGCCACAGCGCGTCGAGCACGCCCGGGTCGTCGAGCGCGCCAAGCAGGTTGGCGGGGCTCGTGCGGACGAAGATCGCGACGACGGGCAGCGTGAGGAACGTCAGCGCCGCCGCGAGGGCGACGACGAGCGACGGCGCGAACCAGCGCCCGCGCGTCACTGTGCCGGCGGCGCCCTGAAGCCCGCGCGCTTCAGCGCGTCGGCGCCGGGGCCGACGAGCAGACCGGCGAGAAACGCCTGCGCGTCGCTGCGGTGCTCGGCGCCCTTGACGATCGCGACGCCGTAGGCGACCTGCGGCTGCAGGTCGGCCGGCAGCTCGATCGCCTGCAGGCGGCCCTTGGTGGCGACGACGTCGGTGGAATACAGGAAGCCTGCGTCCGCGGCGCCCTGGGTGAGCTTCGCCGAGATGCCGCCGACGTCGGGCTCGTTTGAACGCACGTTGGCGAGAATGCCCCGGCGCGCGGCGTCGTCGAGGCGCTCGAGGACCTTGCGCGTGTAGGCCCCGACCGGTACCGACGGCGACCCGATGACGACGGCCACGCCCGGCTTCGCGAGGTCGGCCAGCGAGCGGGGCCGCGCGCGCTTCGCGGGGACGGCGAGCACGAGCCGGTTGCGCGCGAAGACCTGCGGGCGCTCGACGAGGCCCTCCTTGAAGAGCGCGTCCGGGAGCGTCGTGTTGGCCGACGCGAAGATGTCGGGCTTGGCGCCGGAGCGGATCTGCGCGGCGAGCTCGTCCGAGCCGGCGAACGAGAACTGGGCCTCGGCATCGGGGAACTGCTCGCCGTAGGTCGTGAAGGCGCTCTTCAGCGACGTGGCGGCCGCGACGACGACCTCGCCGCGGTCCGACCCCGAGCTGTCCGAGCCGCACCCGGCGACGGCGACGGCGAGGATGGCGGTGAGCAGCACTGCCGCGAACGCGGCCGGCGAACGAAGACCCCAGCGCATGCACCTAAGCATTGCATAGGTTTTTCGTGGACGGCGCGCCGGAGCAAGCGATCACGCTCGCGGGGCGACCCGGCCGGCCACGGGGGCTCGTCGGCCCCCCCAGACGTCGGGAACGGCTGGCCATCCGACGCGGTGGACGTCACGGTGTGGATGTACGGTGAGCGTGTCGTTGCGGCGCACCCACAGGCGCGCACACGGTCACGCTGGCATGACCCACGACGAGGAGAGCAGACATGAGCGAGGTCGACACACTGAAGGCGGGCGGCGGCCAGACCGTCAGCTTCGCCACCGCGCGCTTTGAGTCGCGCAGCCTGTTGCCGGAGCAGCTGACCGCCCTGCTGAACGAGACGGTGGACAAGAACGTCGACGTGGACATGCGCGTCGAGGACCACGGGACCGGGCCCGCCGCGAAGAAGTAGCCACCGCCGCGCGCCGGCGGCGCGCACGTCGTCGCCCGCGCGGATCGCGGCGTCTACTCGCGCGCCTGCGGCAGCGTTCCCGCGACCCACTCCGGCGGGCCGTCCTCGGGATGCTCCTGCTTCCAGATCGGCGCCTGCGACTTGACCGCGTCAAGCAGCGCGCGGGCGCCGGCGAAGGCCTCGGCGCGATGGCCGGCGGAGACGGCGATGACGATGCTCGGCTCCATCAGCTCGACCGTGCCGGTGCGATGCGCGACGGCGACCGCGGCCAGGTCGTGCTCGGCGACGACGGCCTCGGCGAGCTCGCGGATCTTCTCCTCCGCCATCTCGACGTAGGCCTCGTACTCGAGGCTCGGCACCTCGCGCGTCGTGCCGCAGAAGACGACGGTCGCCCCCGTCGCAGGATGCGCGACGAGCCGGCGCACCGCCTCGGGGTCGAGCTTCTCCCCGGTGACCTGCGCGAGCAGCACCTCGCCGGCGCCGCCGCTGACCGGCGGCACGAGCGCGAGCTCGTCGCCCTCGCGGAGCGGATGGTCCTGCTTGACGTACTCGCGGGCGACCGCGGCGACGAAGGGCGCGTTGGGCGCAAGGCCCGCCAGCGCGCCCTCGCGCAGCGACGCGATCGCGTCGGCCACGGTCGCGCCGTCGCCGAGCTGCAGCGCGAGCGTGCCCACTCCGGCGTGCTCGCGCAGGCTGGCGAAGAGTCTCACGGTAACGTCCATTCCCTGATGCTAACCGCCGCGCTCCTGACCGTCTCGGATACCCGCTCGGCGGGCACGCGCGAGGACACCACGACCGCGCTGATGGCCGAGATCCTCGCGGAGGTCGACATCGAGATCGTCGCGACGCGGCTCGTTCCCGACGAGCAGGATGCGATCGCGAGCGCGATCGTCGAGCTGTGCGACGGCGCGAACCTCGTGCTGACCTCGGGCGGCACGGGTCTCGCCCCTCGCGACGTCACGCCCGAGGCGACGCGCTCGGTGATCGACCGCGAGGCGCCCGGGATCGCCGAGGCGATGCGCGCGCAGACCGCGCAGTTCCAGCGCCTGGCGTGGCTGTCGCGCGCGGTCGCGGGAACCCGCGGCCGCACGCTGGTGGTCAACCTGCCGGGCAATCCGAAGGCGGTGCGCGAGTGCCTCGACGTGCTGACGCCGATGCTGCCCCACGCGCTGAAGCTGGCGTCGGGTGACAACGGTTCTGGCGCGCACGCGGGCGGGCGGTAACGCGAGCGTCAGGCCACGGCTCAGCCGTCGTCGTCGGGCGGCGCGTTCCAGCGCTCGCGACGGTGCCGGCGGCGGTCGTTCCGCGCACGATCGAGGCCGTCCTCGGTCAGGCGCAGCACGCGGCCCCGGCCGTCGGGCCCCGCCCGCTGCTGCACCAGGCCGGCCTCCTCGGCTTGCGCGACCCAGGCCAGCACGCTGGACATGCTCAGCCCGCTGTCGCCGGCGATCTGCAGCAGCTCGGCATCCTGCAGCCTGCCGGCGGGGCGCTGCGCGAGCGTCCCGAGCAGGAAATCCCCCACCGGCGAACGGCGTTCGTCCCCGCGCCTGTCTGCGTCCACCTCAACCGCTCTCCTTTTCGCGTTGCCGCGCCTCGGATCGACGCCGACTCAGGCCCGCGGGTGCCCGCGGCGCCCGCGCGGCGCGGGCGTCCGCAGCGGCCTGTTCCGGAACGCTCTGCAGCGAGACGAACATGGCGGCCTGCGGATACCCCGTACGCTCGGGCGCATGAGCCTCGTCGCGTTCCTCGACAACTCTCAGTCCGACGCCGGCGCCCCCGCAACGGCCGATCCGCGCGCCGCGCGCTTCCATCGCAGCACGCCGGGCTACGCGCCAAGCGCGGTCGCCGAGGCGCCCGCCGCCGCCGCCGCGCTGGGGCTGTCGCGGCTCGTCGTCAAGCTGGAGACCGAGCGCTTCGGCCTGCCGTCGTTCAAGGTGCTCGGTGCGTCGTGGGCCGCGTGCCGCGCGCTCAGCCTGCGTGCGGGCGTCGAGCCCACGACGTTCGACGAGCTGCGCCGGACCTGCGTCCGGCTCGACGGGCTCACGCTCGTCGCCGCGACGGACGGCAACCACGGTCGCGCCGTGGCCCACATCGCGCGCCTGCTCGGGCTCGACGCGCGGATCCTGATCCCCGAGCACACCGCGCCGGCGCGGATCGACGCGATCGCCGGCGAAGGCGCGACGGTCGACATCGTGCGCGGAAGCTACGACGACGCGGTCGCGCGGTCGGCGGCGCTCGCCAGCGATGACCACCTCGTGATCTCCGACACCTCGTGGCCCGGCTACGAGCAGGTTCCCGGCTGGGTCGCCGACGGCTACGCGACGATCTTCGCGGAGCTCGCCGAGCAGGTGGCGGGGGAGCTGCCGGCGCTCGTCGCCATCCAGATCGGCGTCGGCGCCCTGGCCTCGGCGGCGGTCCGTGCGCTCGCGGCGCCCGGGCGGGTGATCGTCGGCGTCGAGCCGGGCGACGCGGCGTGCGCGCTGCAGGCCGTACGCGACGGCCGGCCGGTGCTCGTGCCCGGGCCGCATCGCTCGATCATGGCGGGGCTGAACTGCGGGCTCGCCTCGCGCGTGGCGTTGCCCGACATGGCCGCGGGGATCGCCGCGTTCTGCGCGATCGACGACCGCGCCGCCGAGCGGGCCGTGCGCCTGCTGCTGCGCGACGGCCTGACCTGCGGCGAGACCGGCGCGTCGGGCGTCGCCGGCCTGCTCGCGCTGCGCCAGGACCGCCCCCAGCGCACGTGGGAGCCCCTCGGGCTCGACGAGGCGCACCCGCCGGCGCTCGTGGTCTGCACCGAGGGGCCGACCGATCCGCAGAGCTTCGCGCGGATCGCCGCCGGCGCCTGACCTGAGCGCGAAACGCTCAAGTTCTCCCGCCGCGCGTCGAATTACCGGGCAGGCATGCGCCTCATCAGACCCAGCTCGCTGACCAATGGCATGATCCTCGCCCGCGACGTCCGTACCGGCCGCCCCGGCGAGCTTCCGATGCTGCGTGCCGGCGTCTGGATGTCGGCTGGCTACGTCACCCGCCTGCGCGACATCGGCATCCACACGGTCTGGATCGAGGACGAGCTGTCGCGCGGCATCGAGCCCATGCCGGCGCTCGATCCCCAGGAGCGAGTTGCCGCCGAGACGGCCGTCGCGGAGAGCTTCGACCGCATCGCGCAGACGCTGTCGCGCGGCGCGGCGGCGGTGCCGCACGAGGAACTCGAGAACCTCACCTCCGTCGTGGCGCGGATCGCCGCGAGCCTCGCCGATGTCCCCGAGGCCGCGCTCGCGCTCGGCGACCTCGCGGCGGCGGATGCCTACACGCACCGCCACTCCGTGCAGGTCGCGCTGATCGGCATGCTGATCGCGCGCCGCCACTGGCAGCGCGACGGCTGGCGCGACTGGATGGACCGTCCGCGCCACGACCGCATCGAGTCGCGGCTTGCGAAGTTCGGCGTCGGACTGATCCTGCATGACATCGGCAAGCTCGCCGTGCCGAAGGAGATCGTCAACAAGCCCGGCCGACTGACCGAGGAGGAGTTCGCGCAGATTAAGCTGCATCCCGCGGCCGGCGTCGACCTGCTGCGCCCGTCCAACCCGTCGCCGCTGGTCATGGCGACCGTGCGCGACCACCACGAGCGGCTCGGCGGATCGGGCTACCCGGCCGGGCGCACCGGTGACACGATCCACGAGTTCGCACGCATCTGCGCGATCGCCGACGTCTTCGACGCGGTCGTCTCCGAGCGCTCCTACAAGGCGGCCGCGCCACCGTACGCCGGCGTCAACGTCATCGGGGAGGGTGTGCTCGACGGCAGCTTCGATCCGATCCTCACGGACGCGTTCCGGCGTGTCTGCATGCCCTTTCCGCTCGGCACGGACGTCGTCGTCGACGGCCACTGCCTCGGCGTGGTGAGCTCGATCGACGAACACGAGGCCTGGATGCCGCGGGTGCGCCGCATGCAGGGCGACGCGATCGAGGAGCTGGTCGTCGATCTGCGCCACCTCGACGCGATACGGCGCATGCCCGTCGCGCCGGCACTCGAAGCCGCCTGAGCGCGCACCGGCTTCAGACGCGTAGGCGCGTCCGCCGGCGGGGTACCCGTTGCCCATGAGCACACAGAACCCACCGATGGATCCGACCAGCTCGGAAGCCGACGCCAAGCAGCTCGAGCTTGCCCGCAAGCAGGGCGAAACCTACCGCGCGGCGCTTGACCACATGGCCGAGCACGTCGCCCACGACGGCGGCATGCACCCGGCCGACCAGTACCTCGTCGCCTACGCGATCGAGGAGGCCGAGGGGATGTTCATGTGGGAGGACGGCGAGCTCGTCTGGCATGACCCCGAGGACGAGAACCTGCACGTCGAGATCGCCGTGTGCGACGCGTCCGACGGCCGCTTCATCCCGGGCCTGACGGTCACGGCGACGCTGGTCGATCCCGATGGCAACGAGGTCGGCACGCACGAGCACGAGCTGCTCTGGCACCCGATGCTCTACCACTACGGGCGCAACTGGAAGGTGCCGGTCGACGGCGAGTACACGCTGAAGGTGCACATCGATCCGCCGACCTTCATGCGCCACGACGAGATCAACGGCTGCCGCTGGACGCAGCCGGTCGACACGGAGTTCACCGGCGTCAAGGTCGAGCGCGGGCAGGACTGACGCCGCCGCCGCGGGAGGCATCGGCCACCACATAGGCGGCGATCGCGGTGACCGCCGCCGCGAGCAGGACCGACGGCCAGGCGCCGAGGCTGTCGGCGACGACGTGCGAGAGCACGAACGCGCCGGCGTAGACGACCACGAGCAGCGCCGTGCGCGCCGGGCCGGCGCTGCGCAGCCAGCGCAGCGCGCACCACGCGCAGCCGGCGATCAGCACGATCCCGCCGAGCGGGCGGATTCCCGTCGCCTGCGCGACGGCGAAGCCGAGCAGCAGCGAGCCGGAGGCGACGGGCCAGGTCATCGCAGAGACGGTAGCTGTCGCAGGCGCCGGACACGCGCCGGCTGACGGTCGCGGAGACCGACTAGATTGCCGATCGTGACGACCGCGCCGCATCAGCGCACGCGCCAGGATCGCTGTCCCGGCGTGCTCGCCCTGCACGAGGCGGCCGATGGCTGGCTCGCGCGGGTGCGCGTGCCCGGCGGGCGCCTTGCCGCGGATGCACTGGTCGCCCTGGCCGCGCTCTCCGAGGAGCTCGGCAACGGCCTCGTCGACCTGACCTCGCGCGCCAACGTCCAGCTGCGCGGCCTGGCGCCGGATGCGGCGACCGCCCTCGCGCCGCGGCTGCACGCGGTCGGCCTGCTGCCGTCGGCGGCGCACGACCGCGCCCGCAACGTGCTCGCCAGCCCGCTGGCGGGGCGCGCGCCGGGGGCGCTCGACGACGTCGACGACGTCGTCGCGCTGCTCGACGCCGAGGTCTCGGGCACCCGCCTGCTCAGCGAGCTGCCCGGCCGTTTCTGCTTTCTCGTCGACGACGGCACCGGCGCGGGGCGCGAGATCCGCCCCGACGTCACCGTGCTCGCGCGCGGCGGCGGCCGCTTCGGCGTCGCGCTCGACGGGCGCTGCCTGGACTTCGACGGTGACGGCGCGGCCGCGGTCGGCGTCGCCCTGCGCGCGGCGGGCGCGTTCGTCATGGCGCGCGGCGACGCGTGGCGCCTTTCCGAGACGCCCGGCGGCGCCGCCGCCGTCGCGGCGGCGATCACGATCGCGTTGGCGCCGGTGACGCGCGCCGCGCGGACGCGCGCCTACGGCCCGGGGGTCGTGCAGCAGCGCGACGGGGCCATCGCCCTGACCGCGCTCGCCCCGCTCGGACAGCTCTGGCCGTCGTTGCTGCGCGTACTGGCCACCCTGGGCGACGACGTACGCCTGTCGACGCGGCGCACGGTCACGCTCGTCGATCTCGATCCCGCGGCGACCGACGCGACGGGCGCGACCCTCGCGGGGGCCGGGCTCGTGCTGGACGACGCCTCGGGCTGGGTCGGGCTGACCGCCTGCGCCGGGACCGCGGGCTGCCCGCGCGCGCTCGCCGACGTGCGCGCCGCGGCCGCGCTGCGCGCCCGGGTGCGGGCGCCGACCGATCCGGCCGAGCACTGGGCGGCCTGCGAGCGGCGCTGCGGCGAGGTGCCGGGCACGCCGGTCAGCGTCACCGTGCGCGACGCCGGCGACGTCGAGCTGCGCTACGACGCCCGCACGGCCCTCGTGTCGTCGCTGGGAGGCGCCGCCGACCGGCTGCGCGCGGAGGCGGCGCGATGATCGTCTACGAGCGCGACGGCGCGGAGATCTACCGCCGGTCGTTTGCCACGATCCGTGCGGAGGCCCACCTCGCCGGCCTCGATCCCGTGCTCGAGCGTGTCGTCGTACGGATGATCCACGCCTGCGGGATGGTCGACCTCGCCGGCGACGTCGCCTTCTCGCCGGGATTCGGCGCCGCCGCCGAGGGCGCGCTGCGCGCCGGTGCGCCGATCCTCTGTGACACCTCGATGGTTTCCGCCGGCGTGACCCGGGCGCGGCTGCCCGCGTCCAACGACGTCGTCTGCACCCTCGGCGAGCCGGGCACCGTCGAGCTGGCGCGCTCGCTGGGCACGACGCGCAGCGCCGCGGCGCTCGAGCACTGGCACGACCGGCTTCAGGGCGCGCTCGTCGTCGTCGGCAACGCGCCGACGGCGCTGTTTCGGCTGCTCGAGCTGCTCGACGGCGACGGCGCCCCTGCGCGGCCCGCGGCGGTGATCGGCGTGCCGGTCGGCTTCGTCGGCGCCGCCGAGTCGAAGGTCGCGCTGGCCTCGAACGACAGCGGCCTGGAGTACCTCGTCGTGCACGGCCGGCGCGGCGGCAGCGCGATCGCCGCGGCCGCCGTCAACGCGCTGGCGCAGGTGGCCGAATGACCGCGGCCGGCGGCCTGAGGTCCGCCGGAGGGTCGTGGCGATGATCACGCCGCCCGGGCGGCTGTTCGGCGTCGGCGTCGGCCCCGGCGATCCGGAGCTCGTGACGGTCAAGGCGCAGCGGATCACCGGCGCCTGCGACGCCGTCGCCTACCCCGAGAAGCGGGCGGGCAGCTCGATCGCCCGCCAGGCCGCGGCGCCGTGGATCGCCGTCGGCTGCACGGAGCTCGCGCTCGTCTACCCGGTCACGACCGGCGCGACCGACCACCCGCAGGGCTACGAGGGCGCGCTGCGCGACTTCTACGACGAGTCCGCGGCGCGGATCGCCGCCGTGCTCGACGCGGGCCGCGACGTGGCGGTGCTGTGCGAGGGCGATCCGTTCTTCTACGGCTCGTACATGTACCTGCACGAGCGCCTCGCCGACCGCTATGACACCGAGGTCGTGCCGGGCGTGACGGCGTTCAGCGCCGCCGCCGCGGCGGCCGGCGCACCGCTGGCCAAGCGCGACGACGTGCTCGTCGTCGCGCCCGGGACGCTGCCGGCCGGCGAGCTCGCCGCGCACCTGCGCGACGCCGACGCGGCAGTCGTCATGAAGCTCGGGCGGCGCTTTGACGCCGTCCGCGGCGCGGCGTCCGCCGCGGGCGTCAGCCAGCGCGCCGTGTACGTCGAGCGCGCGTCGCGCGACGACGAGCGCGTCGCAGCGCTCGACGACGTGCAGGGCGACGTGCCGTACATGGCGCTCGTGCTCGTACCGACCGCGCGCAGCTCGCCGGCGCCCGCGGCCGGCGAGACCGGCGAGACCGGCGAGACCGACGGCACCGGCGCAGCGGCGGGGCGCGGGACGCTGTCGGTCGTCGGAATCGGCCCGGCCGGCCCGGACTGGCTGACGCCCGAGGCCAGCGCCGCGCTGGCGGGCGCCGACGTGCTCGTCGGCTACGGCCCGTATCTGGACCGGGTCCCCAAGCGCCCCGGCCAACGCCGCCACGCGAGCGACAACCGCGTCGAGATGGACCGTGCGCGCCACGCGCTCGAGCTCGCCGCGGCGGGCTCGTCGGTCGCGGTCGTCTCGTCCGGCGACCCGGGGATCTTCGCGATGGCGACAGCGGTGTTGGAAGCAGTCGAGACCGGCAACGGCGAGTTCGCGAACGTCGACCTGCGCGTCGTGCCGGGCCTCTCGGCGATGCACGCCGCTGCCGCCCGCGTGGGCGCGCCGCTGGGCCACGACTTCGCCGTGATCTCGCTGTCAGACCAGCGCAAGCCGTGGGAGATCATCGAGCGCCGCCTCGATGCCGCCGGCGCGGCCGACTTCGCGCTGGCGCTCTACAACCCCGCGTCGCGCACGCGCCGCGAGCCGCTCGAGCGCGCGCGCGCGGTGCTGCTGCGCCACCGCTCGCCGGACTGCCCCGTCGTCGTGGCGCGCGACGTCGGCGGCGCCGGCGAGGCGGTCACGGTGTCGACGCTCGGCGGCTTCGACGCCGAGCAGGTCGACATGCGCACGCTGCTCGTGATCGGCTCGTCGACGACGCGCGTCATCCCCGGCGCGGGCGGTCGCACGCTCGTCTACACGCCGCGCAGCTATCCGCCTCCGTGAGCGGGCGGCCCGAGCCAGGCGAGCGCCTCCCCCACGGTCGGCACGGTTCGCGCGGCGGGGCGCGGCGGGCGCGCGACGACGATCACCGGCAGCCCGCGCTCGCGGGCGGCGGCAAGCTTGGCCTGGGTCATCTCGCCGCCCGAGTCCTTCGTGATCAGGACGTCGAGCGCGTGACGGTCGACGAGCTGCAGCTCGCCCTCCAGCGTGAACGGGCCGCGCTCGAGCAGGACCGCGCGGTCGGGCGGAAGCGCCGCGGGATCGGGCGCGTCGACGCAGCGGATGAGAAAGTACGCGCCCGTGACGCCGGCGAACGCCGCGAGGCCCTGGCGGCCGGTCGTGAGAAACACGCGGCGCCCGACGTGCGGGAGCAGCGCGGCGGCCTCGGGCAGCGAGCCGACCTCGCGCCAGTCGATGGCCGGGTCGCGGTGAAACGGCGGGCGCTCGAGCCGCAGCAGCCTCGTGTGCGTCTGCGCGCAGGCCTGAGAGGCCGACCACGACATGCGCTCGGCGAACGGGTGCGTCGCGTCGATCACCGCGTCCACCGCTTCGGCCTCGATGTACGCCGCGAGGCCGTCGGGCCCGCCGAACCCGCCGACGCGCACCTCGCCGGCCGGCAGGCGCGGTTGGGCGATCCGCCCGGCGAGCGTCGAGATGACCCGCACGCCCGGCGCCTCGTCCAGCGCGGCGGCGATCGCGCGCGCCTCGCCGGTCCCGCCGAGCACGAGCACGGTCGGCATCGCGTCAGGCTCCACCGATGAGGCGCATGCTGCTCATCGGGATCGGCGCAGGCGACCCGCAGTACGTCACGCAGCAGGCGATCGCGGCGCTCAACGAGGTGGACGTGTTCTTCGTCATGGAGAAGGGTGAGGAGAAGGACGACCTCGTCGCCCTGCGCCGCGAGGTGTGCGAGCGCTTCATCGCAGAGCAGTCCTACCGGATCGTCGCCGTCCGCGACCCCGAGCGCGACCGCACGGCCGCCGCGTACGCCTCGGCCGTCGACGACTGGCGCCGCGCCCGCGCGGAGATCTGGGAGCGCCTGATCGCCGACGAGCTCGAGGTCGACGGCGTCGGCGCGATCCTCGTCTGGGGCGACCCGTCGCTGTACGACTCGACGCTGACGATCATGGACGCGATCCTCGCGGCGGGGCAGGTGCGGTTCGGCGTCGAGGTGATCCCGGGGATCAGCGCGATCGCCGCGCTGTGCGCCCGCCACGCGATCGCACTTAACCGCGTCGGCGAGGCGGTCCACGTCACGACCGGGCGGCGCCTGACGCGCGACGGTCTTCCGCCCAACGCCCCCGACGTCGTCGTCATGCTCGACGCGCACTGCGCGTTCACGGCGCTGCGCGACGAGCCGATCGACATCTACTGGGGCGCGTACCTCGGCACGCCCGACGAGATCCTCGTGGCGGGGGAAGTCGCCGCGGTGGCCGACGAGATCGTCCGCGTGCGCGCCACGGCGCGCGAGCGCAAGGGCTGGATCATGGACACCTACCTGCTGCGCCGGCGGCTGCCGTAGAGGTCGTCAACTGCGGACAGAACCTGGCCTAAGCGGCTCGTATCGTCCCGCCGACGTAAGCGACAGAGGGACCCGACATGCTCGAGCGAGACGGATATCCGGCCGGTGTGCCGTGCTTCATCGACACCGCACAGCCCGACCCGCTGGCGGCGACCGAGTTCTACGGCGGGCTGTTCGGCTGGGAGTTCGAGGACGGCATGCCGGCCGACGTGCCCGGAAACTACTTCGGCGCCAAGCTCGACGGCCGCGAGGTCGCCGGGATCACATCGCAGGACGGCCCGCCCACGACCCCGGCCTGGATGACGTACATCGCCGTCGACAGCGCCGACGCGACCGCCGCGGCGGTGTGGGCCGCCGGCGGCAGCGTGCTCGTGGAGCCGATGAGCGTCTTCTCCGCCGGTCGGACGGCCGTCTGCGCCGATCCCCACGGCGCGGTGTTCTCCCTCTGGCAGGCGGACGAGCACAAGGGCGCGCAGGTGGTCAACGCGCCGGGAGCGTGGAACTGGAGCGACCTCAACACGCGCGACGTCGAGGGCGCGAAGGCCTTCTACGGCGCGGTGTTCGGCTGGGTGCCGTCGACCGTGCAGTTCGGCGAGCTCGAGGCGACGATGTGGTGCCGGCCCGGCTACGGCGAGGCGCTCGAGCAGCACGATCCCGGCATCCGCCAGCGCCACGCGGACGCCGGCGCGCCCGAGGGCTTCACGGACGCGATCGGCTGGCTCCTGGCGATGACGAGCGACGTCGCCGACGACGCCGCGCCGCACTGGGCGGTGACGTTCTCCGTCGACGGGACCGATGCCGCCGCCGACCGCGCCGCCGAGCTGGGGGGCGCGATCGTCGTCGCGCCGTTGGACGCCGGACCGACGCGGGTCGCCGTGCTGCGCGACCCGCAGGGCGCGACGTTCTCGATCAGCACCTACGCCCCGGCCGCGTAGACGAAGCACCTCAACATTGCGCTCGCGCCCCGTGCGCGCATAGGGTGGCGCCATGGTCACGGGGGACGCAGCCGCGCCGCTGGTCGAGCTGCAGAGCGTCCGCAAGAGCTTCGGCGACAACGTCGTGCTCGACGACGTCGACTTGGCGATCGCCGCCGGCGAGGCGATCGTCGTCGCCGGCCCGTCGGGCTCGGGCAAGTCCACGATGCTGCGCTGCATCAACGGCCTGGAGGCCGTCGACGCGGGTAGCGTGCTCTTCGAAGGGCGTCCCGTCGACCCGGACTCGAAGTCGATCGGGCAGATGCGAGCCGACATCGGGATGGTCTTCCAGCAGTTCAACCTCTTCCCGCACAAGACGGTGCTGCAGAACATCACGCTGGCGCCGGTGAAGGTCAAGGGCGTCGCTCCGGCCGCCGCGGAGGCCCGCGCGCGCGAGCTGCTCGCCACGGTCGGCATTCCCGAGAAGGCCGACGCCTCTCCCGCCGACCTGTCCGGCGGCCAGCAGCAGCGCGTGGCGATCGCGCGAGCGCTGGCGATGGACCCCAAGCTGATGCTGTTCGACGAGCCCACCTCGGCGCTGGATCCCGAGATGATCCGCGAGGTGCTCGACGTCATGCGCGAGCTCGCGCGGGGCGGCATGACGATGGTCGTCGTGACGCACGAGATGGGCTTCGCACGCGAGGTCTGTGACCGAATCGTCTTCATCGACGAGGGGCGGATCGTCGAGCAGGGCCCGCCGGCGGAGTTCTTCGCCGCCGCCAAGAGCCCGCGCGCGCGGGAGTTCGTCGACAAGATCATCCATCACTGAACGACAGGAGGGCCCAGAATGCAAGGGACGACATGGCGCTGGCTGGCAGCACTCGCGCTTGCGCTCGGCGTGCTCGCCGCCGCGGGCTGCGGTGACGACGAGGAGGACGAACCGGGAGCGGGCGGCGCGACGGCGACCACCGAGCAGCGCACGTTCGACGCCGGCACGACGATGAAGCGCCTCCAGGACGAGGGCGAGATCACGATCGGGGTGAAGTACGACGTGCCGCCGTTCGGCTTCAAGAACCCGCGCAGCGGCGCGATCGAGGGCTTCGACATCGACATCGGCAAGGCGATCGCCGACGAGCTCGGCGTCAAGCCGAAGTTCATCGAGGCGATCTCCGACAACCGCATCCCGTTCCTCAAGGACGGCACCGCCGACCTGATCCTCTCGACGATGACGATCAACGCCGAGCGCGACGAGGAGATCGACTTCTCCGATCCGTACTTCATCGCCCGCGGGCGGATCCTCGTCAAGAAGTCCAACACGACGATCAAGGGCGTCGACGACCTGGCCGGCAAGAACGTCTGCACCGTGCTCGGCTCGACCTACGAAGACACGCTGAAAAAACAGGCCCCCAAGGCCAAGCGGCAGTCGGTCGACACCTACCCGGAGTGCCTGGACGCCGTCCAGAACGGTTCGGCCGACGCGGAGTCGACGGACGACGTGATCCTGACGGGCCACATCATCCAGGACGACTCGCTCAAGCTCGTGGGCGAGCCGCTGACGCCCTAGCCCTACGGCGCGGGCCTCAAGGAGCGCGACACCGCGTTCCAGGCGTTCGTCAACGACGCCCTGAAGAAGTTCAAGGACGACGGGCGCTGGGCGACGACCTACCAGAAGTGGGTCGGGCGCTACACCGGTGAGGAGCAGGACCCGCCGACGATGACGCTCAAGGAGGCGATCGACGCCACGAAGTGAGCTCCTGGCTTGAGCTCCTGACGGACAACTTCGACGCGCTGGCGAGTGGCTTCTGGGTCACTCTCCGGCTCGTCGTCGCGTCCTTCGCGGTCGCCATCGTCGTCGGCACGCTCGTCGCGGGCCTGCGGATCGCCCCGTCGAAGTGGCTGCAGCGGCTCGGCGGCGTGTACGTCGAGACGTTTCGCAACATCCCGCTGCTCGTCCTGCTGATCATCTCGCACGCCGGCCTGCGGCGGGCCGGCGTGCCGATCGGGCCGTGGACGGCCGGCGTCGCGTCGCTCGGGCTCTATACGGCGGCGTACGTCGCCGAGGTGCTGCGCTCGGGCGTCTTCGCCGTCAGCCGCGGGCAGATCGACGCCGCGCTGTCGCTGGGCTTCGACCAGCTGCAGGCGCTGCGGCGGATCGTGCTGCCGCAGGCGTTTCGGACCGTGATCGCCCCGCTGGGCTCGATCACGATCGCGATGATCAAGAACTCGGCGATCGTCGGCGCCGTGCTGGCGATCAACGACATCCTCAAGGAGGGGCGGCTCATCGCCTCGCGCACCTTCGAGACCGACGCCGCCTTCTTCTGGGCGGCCGTCGGCTACCTGCTGCTGACGGGGGCCGCGACGGTCGCCTTCCGCCAGCTCGAGAGCCGCTACGCGATCCGCCGGTAGACGGGCATGGGCTACCTCTTCGATCCGGACAACTGGGAGTGGCTGGTCACCGCCAACAACCTCGAGTTCCTGCTCGAGGGCTTTCTCGTCAACATCGAGATCGCGCTGATCGCGCTGGTCTGCTCGCTGATCGGCGGGCTCGCGCTGGCGCTGGCGCGGCTGTCGCGCAATCCGGCGCTGCGTCTCGTGGCGGGCGCCTGGGTCGATGTCTGGCGCAACCTGCCGGTGCTCTTCGTGATCTTGTACCTCGCGCTCGCGATGCCGACGTCATGGCGCGAGGCCTACGAGAACGCCGCGCCGGGCTTCCTGCCCGACGTGCTGCAGACCGGCCGCGTCTTCGCCGCGCTGCTGGCGCTCGTGCTCTACAACTCGGCCGTGCTGGCGGAGATCATGCGCGCCGGCATCCAGTCGCTGGATCGCGGCCAGAGCGAGGCCGCGGCCGCGCTCGGGCTCTCGTACTGGCAGCGGATGCGGATCGTGATCCTGCCGCAGGGCCTGCGGCGGATGCTGCCGGCCACGGTCTCGCAGCTCATCACGCTCAACAAGGACACGACGCTCGTCTACATCATCGGCATCCAGGAGGTCGCCCGCCACGGGCGCATCCTCACCGGCTACAACTTCTTCGGCGGCGTGCAGGCGCCGCTGCTGCAGGTCTTCATCGTCATCGGCCTGATGTTCGTCGTCACGAACCTGGCGCTCTCGCGGCTGTCGCGGCACCTGGAGATCCGCGAGCGCGAGCGGACCGGAACCGAGGTGGAGCCGGTCATGGGCCTGGAGGACCAGGTGGCGACCGTCGAGCGATGAGTTTTGGGCCCTGGGCGTGGTCACTGCGACATGACCCCGGAGAACAGGAGCTGACGATGTTCGCCAACACCCCCGCCTACAGCGGCTTCGCCGTGGACGACGTCGACGCGGCCCGCGCGTTCTACGGCGAGACGCTCGGGCTGCCGACGTCCGAGGCGTACGGCCTGATGTGGCTGCATCTCGCCGGCGAGCGCGACACGCTCGTCTATCCCAAGCCCGACCACATGCCCGCCACCTACACGATCCTCAACTTCGCGGTCGACGACATCGAGCAGGCCGTCGACGCGCTGAACGAGCGCGGCGTGGAGATGCTGCGCTACGAGGGCGTCGGTCAGGATGAGCGCGGCATCATGCGTGAGGTCGGGCCGTACATCGCCTGGTTCGCCGATCCCGCGGGCAACGTCCTCTCGGTGCTGCAGGAGCGCTGAGCGCACGCGCGCCCGCCTGCCCGCCCAACCCCGCGCCGGGTGCTACAACCTCGCCCATGTCTCCATCCGCTGACCCGTCCGACATCTTCAACTCCCTCGCCCGGTCCTTCGCGGGCCGGCCCGACATCAAGCTCGACGACGGGTTCGGCGAAGGCCCGGGCATGCGGGCGTCGGGCGAATTGTTCGCCGCGCTGTCCGGCGGCGAGCTCGTCGTCCACCTCCCGCCCGAGCGCTGCGCCATGCTCGTCGACGCCGGCGAGGGGCGCCTGTTCGAGCACGAGGGTACGACGCGCGAGGACTGGATCGTGGCACCGGGCGTCGATCCGGCACAGTGGATGGCGCTCGTGACCGAGGCGCTCGGGGCCTCCCGCGGCTGACCGCTCAATCTGCGCCTCAGCGGCAGTCGTTAAGACAGACGCCCGCAGACAACGGGCCCCGACAGAGGAGCCGAAACCACCCATGAGACTTCCGCAGATCGCCACCCGCGACGAATGGCTGACCGCCCGCAAGGCGCTGCTGGCCAAGGAGAAGGAACTGACCCGCCAGCGCGACGCGCTCAACGCCGAGCGGCGCATGCTGCCGATGGTCGAGATCGACAAGGACTACGTCTTCGAGGGTCCCGCCGGCCCGGCGAGCCTGCTCGACCTGTTCGACGGCCGCCGGCAGCTGATCGTCGGGCACTTCATGTTCGACCCCAGCAGCGACGACGGCTGCCCGAGCTGCTCCGCCGGTGCCGACGAGCTGTCACCGGGGTTGCTCGCGCACCTGCACGCCCGCGACACGACGCTCGTCTACGTCTCGCGCGCGCCGCTGGCGAAGATCGAGGACTACAAGGCGCGCCGGAGCTGGACGTTCCCCTGGTACTCGTCGTACCGCAGCGACTTCAACTACGACTTCCACGTCACGCTCGACGCGCGCGTCGCGCCCGTGGAATACAACTACCGCAGCGCCGAGGAGCACGCGCAGCGCGGCGCGGACTGGATCGACGATCCCGCGCAGCAGCCGATCGAGATGCCCGGCACGAGCTACTTCCTGCGCGACGGCGAGCGCGTCTTCCACACGTACTCCAACTACGCCCGCGGCGCCGAGATGACCGGTGGCTCGTACTACTTCCTCGACCTGACGGCGCTCGGCCGCCAGGAGGAGTGGGAGGAGCCCAAGGGCCGCGCGATCGGCGACCCGCACCCGGCGAGCCCGGACTTCGGGGCCTGAGACCACGCCGCAACGCCCCCGCCGCGGCGAACCGGCTCGGCGGGGGCGCGTCTGCACTCGCCCGCCGAACACGCTGCTCAGAGCGCGCCGCGGGCGAAGTCGGCGATCAGCTGCGGCGTCGCGATGTCGAAGCCGACGACGTCGAGCATGCCGGGGTCGGCGGGATCGGCGATCGAGAACCCGTTGGAGACCATCCCGACGACGACCAGCCGGGCGTCGATCCCCGAGGCGCGACGGTAGTCCGCCAGCGCCCGCGCCGGGTGAACGTCGCCGGCCCAGGTCTCCGAGTCGGTGTAGATCACGAACGTGTCGACCTCGCGCTCCTGCGCCTGCGCGTAGCGCATCGGCAGCGAGCAGTCGGTCGCGCCGAACGGCAGCCCGTCGACGGCCCGGACGACGTCGTCGAGGCGCTGGCGCGGGCTGATCGACAGCGGCGAGATCCCGTCCTCGCCCCAGCCGCGGTGGCGCTTGCGCCCGCCCTTCCAGCCGCGCGGGCCGGCGAAGAAGCCGACCACCTCGTGGCGCGGCTCCGTCGCCGCGGTCACGAGCGCCAGCGCCGCCGACGCCTCGCGCGGCGTGAGCCCCGCAACGCCCGCGACGCAGCCGCCGCACATCGAGCCCGACACGTCGAGCGCGAGCAGCACGCGACCGCCGGTCGGCTGGACCGAGCCGAACGCGTCGTAGAACGCGCAGTGCAGCGCGTCGACGACCTGCGTCACCGGGTTCCACACGTGCCTGCCGCGCACGCCGTGGCCGGCCTGGTAGGTGCGCAGCGCCGCGAGCAGCGCGATCGGGTGGACCCGCGCACGGCGGATGCGCTCGGCGTCGCGCAGCTGCGCGACCACGCGCGCCGTCGCGGGCGTGCCCGGGACGAGCAGCCCGATGCGGGTCATCGTCGCGAGGTTGCGCACGAGCGCCGTCATCGGCATGTCCTCGAGCAGCGCCTCCCAGACGTCGCACGACGCCAGGTGCTCGCTCTGGAGCGCCTCGCGCGGCAGCCGGTACTCGCGCACGATCGCGGCCGTCTGCGACGCCGTGCGGGCGGCCTGCGCGCGGGCGAACCCGTGCGTGACCGCCGGCAGCCCCGCCGTGTCGCCGCCGCGCACGATCCACTCGAACAGCCGCGCGTGGTCGTCGGACACCCCGATCGCCGGGTTGCCCGCGCTCACGCGCGTCGCCGGGTGGCTCAGGCGCAGCAGGTCGCGGTGGGTGACCCCGTCGCGCTGGCGGTACTTGACGGCCTCGTAGGCCAGCGCGTCGGGCGCCTGTGCGGCGTACCAGTGGCCGACGCCGCGGCGCAGCGCGCGGCCCCAGCCGCGGAACTGCTCGACGAACGTCGCGAACGCGAACACGTGCGTGCCGATCCGACAGACCTGCGGCAGCGCGCCGAGCGCAGCGCGGCGGGTCTCCTCGTCGCCCAGCCCGGCGGCCATCGCCAGCGCGAAGATCGCGGGATCGTTCTTCGGCGCGCGGGCGTCCTGGCTGACGCGCACGATCTCGGCGACCGCGCGGCGCCCGTCGGCGAGCACGCAGCGCTCGACGGCCTGCGCGTTCTCACGCGTCAGCGCCGGCTCGGTCGCGTAGTAGCTGCCGCCCTCGGTGCCCAGGATCAGGAAGCGGCGCAGCCGCGTCCAGTCGTCGACCTCCCAGGCGAAGCCCACCGTGCTGTCGGGAACCTGCGCCGAGCCGGGGCTCGGCTCACGCTGCGATGTCGCGCGGCGCGCGAAACCGGTCAGGTGTGACATGGTGCTTCCTCCCTTCGGGATTACTGGTAGGTGTGAGCGCGATGCTGCGGTCATGTGATCGCGCACCGGTAACTCGCCCTGAACGGGCGAGCACGTGAGAGGTGATAACCGGCGCGCTCCGGCCCGCAGCAGCCAGTACGCCCAGCTGGAGTCGAACCAGCGACCTCCGCCTTCGTAGGGCGGCGCTCTGTCCACTGAGCTACGCGCGTTCGTCCGCCGGCCGCCGCCGAGGCGGCGGCGCCAGTGCGACCTTCCCTTCCAGCTGCCGATCGTTGGCTGCAGAGGACGGCCGGCAGCGCCCGCACCTCTGTCGACCGTCCCTGTTCGGGGCGGTCGACGCAGTCGCGGTCGGCGCGGGGCCGTTGCTCTGGCGATCGTCGTTGTCTGCGCCACTCGTCCGCTCTTTGACCCTGGATCGCGCGACCGCCTGGCGGTCGTCGTCCTACGTGGGGGAGCGCTGGAGCCCGGGTCCTGCGCGCGTGTGAGCGCAGGAGCCTTTCTCTCTCGGACGGGGCCTCGGGTACTGCGTTGTCACTATTCCCAACGGCATCTTTCTTTCTGCGATCTATGAAGTCGTTCTGTCCGCGTTTCGCCTTCAGAACGACCGAAGGCGACCTGTGGTCGCCCTCGCAGAAAATGCCTATGCCGCTATCGGTGAACTAGCGGACGCGCGCCTCTGCGAGGACGGGGGATCGCCGGGTCTCGACGATCGAGGTGTGGATGTCGGAGAAGTTGCGCATCGCGTCGAAGACCATCGAGCGGGCACGCGCTGCCCGCAAGCTATGTGGTGAAAACTTTCGCGGGCCGTCGCGCGGCGGCTACGCCGGGCGCTCGCGCGCCGCCGAGTACAGGTGGCTGTCGCAGAATCCGGGCTCCCCGAGCGCCGGGCCGACCACGATGACGGCCGTGCGCCGCACGCCGGCCGCGCGCACCTGCTCGGCGATCGTCGCGAGCGTGCCGCGCAGGACGAGCTCGTCGGGATGCGATGCGCGAGCGACGACCGCGACCGCTCCCTCGGCGCCGTAGTGCTCGGCGAGCCTCGGTGCGAGCGCGTCGATCGCCTGGACGGCGAGGTGCAGCACGAGCGTCGCGCCGTGCGCGGCGAGCGCGTCGAGCTCCTCGCCGGCCGGCATCGGGGTCGCACGGCGGGCGTGGCGCGTGAGGATCACCGTCTGGGCGACGCCGGGCAGCGTCAGCTCACGGCGCAGCGACGCGGCGGCGGCGGCGAAGGCCGGTACGCCCGGGGTGATGTCGTAGGCGATCTGCAGCTCGTCGAGGCGGCGCATCTGCTCGGCGGCGGCGCTCCAGATCGAGATGTCGCCGGAGTGCAGGCGCGCGACGTCCTCGTCGCGCGCGTGCGCGCGCTCGTACTCGGCGACGATCGCGTCGAGGTCGAGGTGTTGGGTATCGATCAGGCGAGCGTCCTCGGGCGCGTGGGCGATCACCTCGCCCGGCACGAGCGCGCCCGCGTACAGGACCACCGGCGACGCGGCGATCAGGCGCTGCGCGCGCAGCGTGATGAGATCGGCGGCGCCGGGGCCGGCGCCGATGAAGTGCACCGTCATCGCACGCGCAGCTCCCATTGCGTGATCGCCATCGCCGGGCGCCAGCCGGTGAAGCGTCCGAGCGGCTCGGCGTGGGCGATCGACAGGCGCGTCAGGCGCCCGCCGTGCTCCTCGTGGGCACGCGCGAGGATCCCCTCGCCCTCGACGGTCACGGCGTTCGCGACGAGCCGGCCGCCCGGCGCCAGCGCGCCCATGCAGCGCATGAGCAGCCCGTAGCTCGACACCCCGCCGCCGACGAAGATCGCGTCGGGCCGCTCCTCGAGCTCGTCGAGCGCCTCGGGCGCGGCGCCATGCACCACGCACAGCGACGGGACGCCGAGGGTCAGCGCGTTGCGCTCGATCCGCTGCGCCCGCTCGCCGTCGCGCTCGATCGCGATCGCGCGCGCGCCCGGCGCCGCGCGCAGCCATTCGATCGCGACCGAGCCGCTGCCCGCGCCGATGTCCCACAACAGCTGCCCGGTCACCGGCACGAGGGCTGCCAGCGTCACCGCGCGCACGTCGCGCTTGGTGATCTGGCCGTCGTGCTCGTAGGCCTCGTCGGGCAGTCCCGGCGCACGGCCGAGCAGGGGGCCGTCGCCGCGGACCTCGAGCGCCACGAGGTGCAGCGCGGCGGCGTCCGCGTCGCCCCAGTCGTCGGCGGTGGACTCGATGATCCGCTCGGCCGCGCCGCCGAGCTCCTCGAGCACGACGAGCCGGCTGGCGCCGAACCCGCGCTCGCGCGCGACGCGCGCGATCTCCGCGGCGCTGCGCGGGCCGAAGCCGAGCACGACGACCCGCCGCCCCGGCGCCAGTACGGGCGCGACGACCTCCGCGATGCGGCTCGTGGCGGAGACGAGCTCCACGTCGCCGGCCGGCCACAGCAGCCGGGCGCAGGCGAGCGCGAAAGACGACACGACCGGCAGCACGCGCACGCCCTCGCCGCCCAGCCGGCGCAGGATCGTCGCTCCGACGCCGTGCAGCAGCGGGTCGCCGCTGGCCAGCACCGCGACCGCCCGGCCGCCCTCCGCCAGCGCCGGCAGCTCGTCGACCAGCGTCACGAGGTCCCTCGGCCACACGCGTCGCTCGCCGCGCGCCTGCGGCGACACGAGGTCGAGCTGGCGCTGGCCGCCGACGAGCACGTCCGCCGCGAGCACCGTCGCGCGGGCCTCGGCCGACAGGCTGTCCCAGCCCTCGGCGCCGATGCCGACGACGCTGATCACCGGCTCACCGCCGCCGCCAGCACGCGGGCGAGGCGCTCGTTGTCGCGCGCGTCGCGCGCGGTGATCCGCAGGTCGTCGGGCGTGAGACCCGGAAACGAGCCGGCGGGACGCACGGCGATGCCCTCCGCGCGCAGGCGCTCGGCGACCGCCGCTCCGTCGGCGACGCGCACCAGCACGTAGTTGGCGGCCGCCCGCCACGTCCGCAGCCCGGGGATCTGCTCGAGGCGCCGCTCGAGATCGGTTCGCTCGGCCTGCGCACGCCGCGCCGCGGCCGCGAGCGCCGCGGGTCGCTGCGCCATCGTGCGCAGCGCCGCCAGCGCGAGCGCGTTGCACGACCACGGCGGGCGCACCGCCCGCAGCCGGTCGGCGAGCGGCGCGGGCGCGACGGCGTAGCCGGCACGCAGGCCCGGGATCGCGAGCGACTTGGTCATCGAGCGCACGACGATGACGTCGGCCAGCGGCTCGCGCACGAGCGACCCCGGCTCGCCCGGCACGAGGTCCATGAACGCCTCGTCGACGACGACGACGCGGCCGGGGCGGCGCAGCGCGAGCACCGACTCCAGCGGGTCGAGCGTGCCGCTCGGCGACGCCGGATTGCCGACGACGACGAGGTCGGCGGCCTGCACGACCGCCGCCGGATCGAGCGCGAAGTCGCTGTCGGGCCGGCGCAGCACGCGGGCGACGGGGATGCCGTGGGCGCGCAGCGCCGCCTCGGTCTCCGTGAAGCCGGGGTGGACGCACACCGCCAAGCGCGGGCGCAGCGCGGCGGGCAGCAGCCACAGCGCCTGCGCGGCGCCGCTGGTCGGGACGATCTCCTCCGGCGCACGACCGTGCAGCCCCGCGAGCGCCTCAACCGCCTCGTCCTCGCGCGGATAGGCCGAGATGTCGTCCTCCAGCGCACGGATGAGCGCCTCGCGCAGCCACGACGGCGGGCCGCCCGCCATGACGTTGACGGCGTGGTCGGCGTCCCCCGGACGCACGAGGGTGTCGCCGTGCTGGCGCAGGTCCGCGGGCCCCGGGCCGCGCGCGCTCACGAGCCGCGGCGGCAGCTCGACGGCACGCCCCGCCACGACGAGCACCGCGCTCTGGGCGAGGTCCGACAGCGCCTGCGTCGCCTCGCCCAGCAGGTCCAGCCACGTGCGCGACAGGGCGTCGGCGGGCAGCATTCCCTCCCCCGCCTGCTCGACGACGACGATCACCGGATCGGGCGCGATCGCCGCCGCGCCCGCGAAGGCGGCGACCTCCCCGCGCACGCGCGACCGCGCCGACGCGGATGGCGCTCCGCGCGGGGCCGCGTCGAGCTCGTTGCCCTCGCCGTCGGCGCGCCGCATCGCGCCGGCGATCCAGATGCCGAGGCCGTCGAACAGCACGCAGTGGCCCGGCGTCACCAGCGACTCGAGGTCCTCGCGCGCCACGACGGTCTCCCACTGCGGCGGTCGTCGCGCGACGTGCGCGGCGATCCGCTCGTCCATCGAGCGGTCGCTCGGATCGGCGGTCCCCACGTAGCGCACCGGCAGCGCGCTCTCGCCGGCGAGCGCCTCGGCGTACGCGCTCTTGCCCGAGCGCGTGCCGCCGAGGACGAGCGTCAGGCCCACGCGGCCCCGGCCGGCTGCCGCGCCGCCGCCGCGACGAGCCGCCGCGCGGCCTGCGGGAACGCGGCCCAGTGGACGTGCAGATAGGACGCGTGCACGGCCCCCGCGACGAAGCCCTCCGTGCGCGTCCGGCCGCGCGCGCTCAGCTCCCAGGCCGCCGTCGCGTCACCCTCGACGGCGGAGTAGTGAAACTCGTGCCCGCGCACCGGCTCGCCGGCCGCCCACAGCGCCGACGGCGCCTGCGCGACGGCCTCCCGGTAGCCGATCGACAGGCGCCCGCCCATCGTTCCGCGCGCCGGCAGGACGCCGCACATCGCCCGTCCGTCGAGCTCCTCGCACAGATACAGCAGCCCGCCGCACTCGGCGAGCACTGGGCGGCCGGCGCGGGCGAACGCCGCGACCTCCTCGCGCATCGGCGCGTTGGCCGACAGCTGCGCACCGAAGATCTCGGGAAAGCCGCCGGCGAGGATCAGCGCGCCCGCGTCCGCGGGCAGCGCCGTGTCGGTCATCGGGTCAAACGCCGCCAGGGTCGCGCCCGCGACGCGCAGCAGCTCGAGGTTCTCCTCGTAGTGAAAGGAGAACGCGGGGCCGCGGGCGATCGCGATCGTGGCGGCGCGCGGGATGTCCGGGGCGGTGGCCAAAGCGGCGTCCGGTTCGGACCGGGCGCGACCCCCTTCCTCCCGCGGGGCGCTAGCCGGTGCCAGCACAGGACTAGGACGGGCGAGCCCCTCGTCGGAGGAACCCCCTGACGCCCCCGCCTCGGCGCGCCGCAGCGGCGGCGCGTCGGAGGAACCCCCCGGCCACCACGCCTCGCCGCCGGCCGGCGGCGAGGCGTGGTGGCCGGGGGGTTCCTCCGACGCGCCGCCGCTGCGGCGCGCCGAGGCGGGGGCGTCAGGGGGTTCCTCCGACGAGGGGCTCGCCCGTCCTAGTCCTGTGCTGGCACCGGCTAGCGCCCCGCGGGAGGAAGGGGGTCGCGCCCGGTCCGAACCGGACGCCGCTTTGGCCACCGCCCCGGACATCCCGCGCGCCGCCACGATCGCGATCGCCCGCGGCCCCGCGTTCTCCTTTCACTACGAGGAGAACCTCGAGCTGCTGCGCGTCGCGGGCGCGACCCTGGCGGCGTTTGACCCGATGACCGACACGGCGCTGCCCGCGGACGCGGGCGCGCTGATCCTCGCCGGCGGCTTTCCCGAGATCTTCGGTGCGCAGCTGTCGGCCAACGCGCCGATGCGCGAGGAGGTCGCGGCGTTCGCCCGCGCCGGCCGCCCAGTGCTCGCCGAGTGCGGCGGGCTGCTGTATCTGTGCGAGGAGCTCGACGGACGGGCGATGTGCGGCGTCCTGCCGGCGCGCGGAACGATGGGCGGGCGCCTGTCGATCGGCTACCGGGAGGCCGTCGCGCAGGCGCCGTCGGCGCTGTGGGCGGCCGGCGAGCCGGTGCGCGGGCACGAGTTTCACTACTCCGCCGTCGAGGGTGACGCGACGGCGGCCTGGGAGCTGAGCGCGCGCGGCCGGACGCGCACGGAGGGCTTCGTCGCGGGGGCCGTGCACGCGTCCTATCTGCACGTCCACTGGGCCGCGTTCCCGCAGGCCGCGCGGCGGCTCGTCGCGGCGGCGGCGCGGCAGCCGGCCGGGGCCGCGTGGGCCTGACGCTCGTCCTCGGCGGCACGCGCTCGGGCAAGAGCGCGTACGCCGAGGCGCTCGCCGGCGAGAGCGCGCTGCCGGTGCGCTACGTGGGGACCGCCGATCCGAGCGACCGCTCGATGGACGAGCGGATCGCCGCGCACGTCGCGCGACGACCGCCGCAGTGGGAGACCGTCGTGGCGCGCGAGGACCTCGAGTCGCTGGTGACGCCGGGCCACTGCGTGCTGTTCGACGGCCTCGGCATCTGGATCGCCGGCGCGATGCGGCGCGCCGACGGCGAGGGCAACGAGCTCGACGCGGCCCCGCGCGGAGCGCCATCCGCGTCGGCGCGGTCGCGCGTGCGCGGGGAGGTCGCCGCCTTCGCGGGCGCGGCGGCGATCGCGCCCGATCCGGTGATCGTCGTCGTCGAGCAGGCGGGGGAGGGAATGCTGCCCGCCGACGCCCTGTCGCGCACGTGGCTGGACCTGCTGGGCGAGGCGACGCAGGCGCTGTCGGACCTCGCCCAGAGCGCGGTGCTCGTCGTGGCGGGGCGTGCCGTCGAGCTGCCGCCGCGGCTCGTGAGCGCGCGCGGCCCGGGGCCCGCGGACCTGCGCCAGCACGGCGACACCCTCGTGCGTCCGGGGGACGCCGACCACGCCGTCAACGTCATGGCGGGCGGCCCGCCGTCGTGGCTGCGCGAGGCGCTCATCCGTGCGCTGGAGGACGACATCTCGGCCTATCCGCGCGAGGACGAGGCGGTTGAGGCGCTCGCGGGGCTGCACGGTCGTGCGCCGGAGGAGATCGTCCCGACCAGCGGCGCCGCGCAGGCGCTGTGGCTGCTGCCCGCCGCGCTGCGCCCGCGCTTGGCGGTGTGCGTCCACCCCGGCTTCACGGAGACCGAGGCGGCGCTGCGCGCCCACGGCATCCCCGTCGCCCGCGTGCTGCGCCGGCCCGACAGCGACTTCGCGCTCGATCCGGCGGCGGTCGTGCAGGCCGCCGACCTCGTCGTCGTCGGCAATCCGGCGTCGCCGAGCGGCACGCTCGACCCGCTGGAGTCGGTGCTCGCGCTGCGCCGCCCCGGCCGCGTCGTCGTCGTCGACGAGGCGTTCATGGACCTCGTGCCGGGCGAGCCGGGGTCGCTCGTGCGCGAGCCGCTGGCCGACGTCATCGTCGTGCGCTCGATGACCAAGTCGCTCGCGATCCCGGGCCTGCGTGCCGGCTACGCCGTCGCGCCCGCGCCGCTCGCCGACCGGCTGCGGGCGGTGCGCCCGCCGTGGTCGTGCAACGCGCTCGCGCTGGCGGCGCTGCGCACGATGGCGCAGCGACCCGCGGCGCTCGCGGCCGCGGCGCGGCGTGCGCAGGCCGAGCGAACCGATCTCGAGCGGCGCCTCGAGCAGATCCCCGGGCTGCGGACGTGGCGGGCGGCCGCCAACTACGTGCTGGTGCGCGTCGCCGACGGAGCGGCGGTCGCCGAGCGCCTGCGCGCGGAGGGCATCGCCGTGCGTCCCGCCGGCTCGTTTCCGGGTCTCACGCCCGACGACCTGCGGATCACCGCGCGCGACGCGCGCGACAACGAGCGCCTCGCCCGCGTGCTGGCGGCGGCGGTGAGCCGGTGATCAGCGTCGTCGGCATCGGCGCCGAGGGCTGGGACAGCCTGTCGGCCGAGGCCCGCGCGACGGTGCTCGCGGCGGACGTGCTCGTCGGCGGCCAGCGCCAGCTCGACCTCGTGTCGCCGCAGGCGCGCGGCGAGCGACGCGTGTGGCCGAGGGACCTCGTGACGCTGGTCGACGAGCTGCCGGCGCTGGCGGAGGGCGGCCGGGCGGTCGCGGTGCTGGCCAGCGGCGACCCGCTGCTGCACGGCGTCGGAGCGACGATCCTGCGCCGGCTGGGCGGCGAGGGCGTGCGCGTGCTGCCGGTCGTGTCGTCTTTCGCGCTCGCCTGCGCCCGGCTGCTGTGGCCGGCCGGCGACGTGGAGCTCGTCTCCGCCACGAGCCGCATCGCGGAGGTCGTCGCGCCCGTACTGGCGCCGGGGCGGCGGGTCGTCGTGCTCGGCTTCGGCCCGCGCAGCGCCGCGGAGATCGCGCGCGTCGCGCGCGAGCGCGGGTTCGGCGCCAGCCGGCTCGTCGTGCTCGAGGAGCTCGGCGGCGCGGCCGAGCGGATCATCGAGTCCACCGCCGACGACTGGGGCGACGCGGACGCCGCCGCGCTGCACCTCGTGGCGCTCGAGGTCCGCGGCGACGGCCCCCTGCTCGGCCGTGCGCCGGGACTGCCCGACGAGGCCTACGAGCACGACGGCCAGATCACCAAGCGCGACGTGCGCGCGGTGACGCTGGCAGCCCTCGTGCCGGTGACCGGGCAGCTGTTGTGGGACATCGGCGCGGGCAGCGGCTCGGTCGCGATCGAATGGCTGCGCGCGGCGCCGGGCGCGCGCGCGATCGCGATCGAGCGCGACGGCGAGCGGGCGCAGCGGATCGAGCGCAACGCGCTGACCCTCGGCGTCCCGTCGCTGTGCGTGGTGCATGGCGCCGCGCCCGAGGCGCTCGACGAGCTCGAGGAGCGGCCCGACGCGATCTTCGTCGGCGGCGGGGTGTCGAGCTACGGGCTGCTCATGCGCTGCATGGGCGCGCTGGCGCCGGGCGGCCGGCTCGTCGCGAACGCCGTGACCGTCGAGGGCGAGGGGATCCTCGCGCGTGCCCACGAGGAGCACGGCGGGCGCCTGACGCGCCTGTCGATCGCCCACGCCGAGCCGCTCGGACGCTTCACCGGCTGGCGCCCGGCGATGGCGATCACGCAATGGGAGCTGCGCGTGCGATGACGGTGCACTTCATCGGCGCCGGCCCCGGCGCCGCCGATCTCATCACGCTGCGCGCGCAGCGCCTGATCGCCGCGTCGCCGGTGGTCCTGTACGCGGGCGCGCTCGTGCCGGGCGAGGTGATCGCCCACGCGCCCGAGGACGCTCGCCTGATCGATACCCAACACCTCGACCTCGACGCGATCGTCGCCGAGTACGAGCGCGCGCACGCGCGCGACGAGGACGTCGCGCGCCTGCACTCCGGCGACATCTCGATCTGGAGCGCCGCCGCCGAGCAGATGCGCCGCCTCGACGAGCTGCAGATCGCCTACGACATCACCCCGGGCGTACCGGCCTTCGCCGCCGCCGCCGCGTCGCTGCGCCGTGAGCTGACGCTGCCCGGCGTCGCCCAGACGGTGATCCTCACGCGCCACGCCCGCCGTGCGACCCCGATGCCGGCCGGCGAGGAGCTCGACGCGCTCGCCGCGCACGGCGCGACGCTCGTGCTGCACCTCGCCGTCCAGGCGATCGACGCGCTCGCACCGAGGCTCGCCGAGCACTACGGCGCCGAGGGAGCGGTCGCGGTCGTCGCTCGCGCATCGCATCCCGACGAGCTCGTCCTGCGCGGCACGCTCGCGACGATCGCCGAGCAGGTGCGCGCGGCCGGCGTGCGGCGCACGGCCGTCATCGTGGTCGGCCCGGCGCTCGGGGAGCCCGGATTCTGCGACAGCCACCTGTACTCGGCGGCGCGCGAGCGCCCGGCGTAGCCGCCGCGCGACGGCCCGCGAAAGTTTTCACCACATAGCTTGCGGGCAGCGCGTGCCCGCTCGATGGTCTTCGACGCGATGCGCAACTTCTCCGACATCCACACCTCGATCGTCGAGACCCGGCGATCCCCCGTCCTCGCAGAGGCGCGCGTCCGCTAGTTCACCGATAGCGGCATAGGCATTTTCTGCGAGGGCGACCACAGGTCGCCTTCGGTCGTTCTGAAGGCGAAACGCGGACAGAACGACTTCATAGATCGCAGAAAGAAAGATGCCGTTGGGAATAGTGACAACGCAGTACCCGAGGCCCCGTCCGAGAGAGAAAGGCTCCTGCGCTCACACGCGCGCAGGACCCGGGCTCCAGCGCTCCCCCACGTAGGACGACGACCGCCAGGCGGTCGCGCGATCCAGGGTCAAAGAGCGGACGAGTGGCGCAGACAACGACGATCGCCAGAGCAACGGCCCCGCGCCGACCGCGACTGCGTCGACCGCCCCGAACAGGGACGGTCGACAGAGGTGCGGGCGCTGCCGGCCGTCCTCTGCAGCCAACGATCGGCAGCTGGAAGGGAAGGTCGCACTGGCGCCGCCGCCTCGGCGGCGGCCGGCGGACGAACGCGCGTAGCTCAGTGGACAGAGCGCCGCCCTACGAAGGCGGAGGTCGCTGGTTCGACTCCAGCTGGGCGTACTGGCTGCTGCGGGCCGGAGCGCGCCGGTTATCACCTCTCACGTGCTCGCCCGTTCAGGGCGAGTTACCGGTGCGCGATCACATGACCGCAGCATCGCGCTCACACCTACCAGTAATCCCGAAGGGAGGAAGCACCATGTCACACCTGACCGGTTTCGCGCGCCGCGCGACATCGCAGCGTGAGCCGAGCCCCGGCTCGGCGCAGGTTCCCGACAGCACGGTGGGCTTCGCCTGGGAGGTCGACGACTGGACGCGGCTGCGCCGCTTCCTGATCCTGGGCACCGAGGGCGGCAGCTACTACGCGACCGAGCCGGCGCTGACGCGTGAGAACGCGCAGGCCGTCGAGCGCTGCGTGCTCGCCGACGGGCGCCGCGCGGTCGCCGAGATCGTGCGCGTCAGCCAGGACGCCCGCGCGCCGAAGAACGATCCCGCGATCTTCGCGCTGGCGATGGCCGCCGGGCTGGGCGACGAGGAGACCCGCCGCGCTGCGCTCGGCGCGCTGCCGCAGGTCTGTCGGATCGGCACGCACGTGTTCGCGTTCGCGACGTTCGTCGAGCAGTTCCGCGGCTGGGGCCGCGCGCTGCGCCGCGGCGTCGGCCACTGGTACGCCGCACAGGCGCCCGACGCGCTGGCCTACGAGGCCGTCAAGTACCGCCAGCGCGACGGGGTCACCCACCGCGACCTGCTGCGCCTGAGCCACCCGGCGACGCGCGTGAGCGCGGGCAACCCGGCGATCGGGGTGTCCGACGACCACGCGCGGCTGTTCGAGTGGATCGTGCGCGGCGGCGACACGGCGGGGCTGCCGGCGGTCACGCACGGGTTCGCCCGCGCGCAGGCCGCCCGCACGGCGTCGCAGACGGCCGCGATCGTGCGCGAGTACCGGCTGCCGCGCGAGGCGCTCCAGAGCGAGCACCTGGCGTCGTGCGACGTCTGGGAGGCGCTGCTCGAGGACATGCCGATGACGGCGCTCGTGCGCAACCTCGCGACGATGACCCGCATCGGGCTGCTCGTCCCGGGCACGCCCGCGACGGCGCGCGTGGTCGCGCAGCTGCGCGACGCCGAGCGCATCCGCCGTGCGCGGGTCCACCCGATCGCGCTGCTCGCGGCGCTGCGCACCTACCAGGCCGGCCACGGCGTGCGCGGCAGGCACGTGTGGAACCCGGTGACGCAGGTCGTCGACGCGCTGCACTGCGCGTTCTACGACGCGTTCGGCTCGGTCCAGCCGACCGGCGGTCGCGTGCTGCTCGCGCTCGACGTGTCGGGCTCGATGTGCGGCGGCTGCGTCGCGGGCGTTGCGGGGCTCACGCCGCGCGAGGCGTCGGCGGCGCTGGCGCTCGTGACCGCGGCGACGGAGCCGCGCCACGAGGTGGTCGGCTTCTTCGCCGGCCCGCGCGGCTGGAAGGGCGGGCGCAAGCGCCACCGCGGCTGGGGCGAGGACGGGATCTCGCCGCTGTCGATCAGCCCGCGCCAGCGCCTCGACGACGTCGTCCGGGCCGTCGACGGGCTGCCGTTCGGCGCGACCGACTGCTCGCTGCCGATGCGCTACGCGCAGGCGCAGGAGCGCGAGGTCGACACGTTCGTGATCTACACCGACTCGGAGACCTGGGCCGGCGACGTTCACCCGGCGCGGGCGCTGGCGGACTACCGTCGCGCCTCGGGGATCGACGCCCGGCTGGTCGTCGTCGGGATGGTCTCCAACGGGTTCTCGATCGCCGATCCCGCCGACCCCGGCATGCTCGACGTCGTCGGCTTCGACATCGCGACGCCGCAGCTGATCGCCGACTTCGCCCGCGGCGCGCTCTGAGCAGCGTGTTCGGCGGGCGAGTGCAGACGCGCCCCCGCCGAGCCGGTTCGCCGCGGCGGGGGCGTTGCGGCGTGGTCTCAGGCCCCGAAGTCCGGGCTCGCCGGGTGCGGGTCGCCGATCGCGCGGCCCTTGGGCTCCTCCCACTCCTCCTGGCGGCCGAGCGCCGTCAGGTCGAGGAAGTAGTACGAGCCACCGGTCATCTCGGCGCCGCGGGCGTAGTTGGAGTACGTGTGGAAGACGCGCTCGCCGTCGCGCAGGAAGTAGCTCGTGCCGGGCATCTCGATCGGCTGCTGCGCGGGATCGTCGATCCAGTCCGCGCCGCGCTGCGCGTGCTCCTCGGCGCTGCGGTAGTTGTATTCCACGGGCGCGACGCGCGCGTCGAGCGTGACGTGGAAGTCGTAGTTGAAGTCGCTGCGGTACGACGAGTACCAGGGGAACGTCCAGCTCCGGCGCGCCTTGTAGTCCTCGATCTTCGCCAGCGGCGCGCGCGAGACGTAGACGAGCGTCGTGTCGCGGGCGTGCAGGTGCGCGAGCAACCCCGGTGACAGCTCGTCGGCACCGGCGGAGCAGCTCGGGCAGCCGTCGTCGCTGCTGGGGTCGAACATGAAGTGCCCGACGATCAGCTGCCGGCGGCCGTCGAACAGGTCGAGCAGGCTCGCCGGGCCGGCGGGACCCTCGAAGACGTAGTCCTTGTCGATCTCGACCATCGGCAGCATGCGCCGCTCGGCGTTGAGCGCGTCGCGCTGGCGGGTCAGTTCCTTCTCCTTGGCCAGCAGCGCCTTGCGGGCGGTCAGCCATTCGTCGCGGGTGGCGATCTGCGGAAGTCTCATGGGTGGTTTCGGCTCCTCTGTCGGGGCCCGTTGTCTGCGGGCGTCTGTCTTAACGACTGCCGCTGAGGCGCAGATTGAGCGGTCAGCCGCGGGAGGCCCCGAGCGCCTCGGTCACGAGCGCCATCCACTGTGCCGGATCGACGCCCGGTGCCACGATCCAGTCCTCGCGCGTCGTACCCTCGTGCTCGAACAGGCGCCCCTCGCCGGCGTCGACGAGCATGGCGCAGCGCTCGGGCGGGAGGTGGACGACGAGCTCGCCGCCGGACAGCGCGGCGAACAATTCGCCCGACGCCCGCATGCCCGGGCCTTCGCCGAACCCGTCGTCGAGCTTGATGTCGGGCCGGCCCGCGAAGGACCGGGCGAGGGAGTTGAAGATGTCGGACGGGTCAGCGGATGGAGACATGGGCGAGGTTGTAGCACCCGGCGCGGGGTTGGGCGGGCAGGCGGGCGCGCGTGCGCTCAGCGCTCCTGCAGCACCGAGAGGACGTTGCCCGCGGGATCGGCGAACCAGGCGATGTACGGCCCGACCTCACGCATGATGCCGCGCTCATCCTGACCGACGCCCTCGTAGCGCAGCATCTCCACGCCGCGCTCGTTCAGCGCGTCGACGGCCTGCTCGATGTCGTCGACCGCGAAGTTGAGGATCGTGTAGGTGGCGGGCATGTGGTCGGGCTTGGGATAGACGAGCGTGTCGCGCTCGCCGGCGAGATGCAGCCACATCAGGCCGTACGCCTCGGACGTCGGCAGCCCGAGCGTCTCGCCGTAGAACGCGCGGGCCGCGTCGACGTCGTCCACGGCGAAGCCGCTGTAGGCGGGGGTGTTGGCGAACATCGTCAGCTCCTGTTCTCCGGGGTCATGTCGCAGTGACCACGCCCAGGGCCCAAAACTCATCGCTCGACGGTCGCCACCTGGTCCTCCAGGCCCATGACCGGCTCCACCTCGGTTCCGGTCCGCTCGCGCTCGCGGATCTCCAGGTGCCGCGACAGCCGCGAGAGCGCCAGGTTCGTGACGACGAACATCAGGCCGATGACGATGAAGACCTGCAGCAGCGGCGCCTGCACGCCGCCGAAGAAGTTGTAGCCGGTGAGGATGCGCCCGTGGCGGGCGACCTCCTGGATGCCGATGATGTAGACGAGCGTCGTGTCCTTGTTGAGCGTGATGAGCTGCGAGACCGTGGCCGGCAGCATCCGCCGCAGGCCCTGCGGCAGGATCACGATCCGCATCCGCTGCCAGTACGAGAGCCCGAGCGCGGCCGCGGCCTCGCTCTGGCCGCGATCCAGCGACTGGATGCCGGCGCGCATGATCTCCGCCAGCACGGCCGAGTTGTAGAGCACGAGCGCCAGCAGCGCGGCGAAGACGCGGCCGGTCTGCAGCACGTCGGGCAGGAAGCCCGGCGCGGCGTTCTCGTAGGCCTCGCGCCATGACGTCGGCATCGCGAGCGCGAGGTACAAGATCACGAAGAGCACCGGCAGGTTGCGCCAGACATCGACCCAGGCGCCCGCCACGAGACGCAGCGCCGGATTGCGCGACAGCCGCGCCAGCGCCAGCGCGAGCCCGCCGATCAGCGAGCAGACCAGCGCGATCAGCGCGATCTCGATGTTGACGAGAAAGCCCTCGAGCAGGAACTCGAGGTTGTTGGCGGTGACCAGCCACTCCCAGTTGTCCGGATCGAAGAGGTAGCCCATGCCCGTCTACCGGCGGATCGCGTAGCGGCTCTCGAGCTGGCGGAAGGCGACCGTCGCGGCCCCCGTCAGCAGCAGGTAGCCGACGGCCGCCCAGAAGAAGGCGGCGTCGGTCTCGAAGGTGCGCGAGGCGATGAGCCGCCCCTCCTTGAGGATGTCGTTGATCGCCAGCACGGCGCCGACGATCGCCGAGTTCTTGATCATCGCGATCGTGATCGAGCCCAGCGGGGCGATCACGGTCCGAAACGCCTGCGGCAGCACGATCCGCCGCAGCGCCTGCAGCTGGTCGAAGCCCAGCGACAGCGCGGCGTCGATCTGCCCGCGGCTGACGGCGAAGACGCCCGAGCGCAGCACCTCGGCGACGTACGCCGCCGTATAGAGCCCGAGCGACGCGACGCCGGCCGTCCACGGCCCGATCGGCACGCCGGCCCGCCGCAGGCCGGCGTGCGAGATGATCAGCAGGACGAGCAGCGGGATGTTGCGAAACGTCTCGACGTACACGCCGCCGAGCCGCTGCAGCCACTTCGACGGGGCGATCCGCAGGCCCGCGACGAGCGTGCCGACGACGATGGCGACCGCGAAGGACGCGACGACGAGCCGGAGAGTGACCCAGAAGCCACTCGCCAGCGCGTCGAAGTTGTCCGTCAGGAGCTCAAGCCAGGAGCTCACTTCGTGGCGTCGATCGCCTCCTTGAGCGTCATCGTCGGCGGGTCCTGCTCCTCACCGGTGTAGCGCCCGACCCACTTCTGGTAGGTCGTCGCCCAGCGCCCGTCGTCCTTGAACTTCTTCAGGGCGTCGTTGACGAACGCCTGGAACGCGGTGTCGCGCTCCTTGAGGCCCGCGCCGTAGGGCTAGGGCGTCAGCGGCTCGCCCACGAGCTTGAGCGAGTCGTCCTGGATGATGTGGCCCGTCAGGATCACGTCGTCCGTCGACTCCGCGTCGGCCGAACCGTTCTGGACGGCGTCCAGGCACTCCGGGTAGGTGTCGACCGACTGCCGCTTGGCCTTGGGGGCCTGTTTTTTCAGCGTGTCTTCGTAGGTCGAGCCGAGCACGGTGCAGACGTTCTTGCCGGCCAGGTCGTCGACGCCCTTGATCGTCGTGTTGGACTTCTTGACGAGGATCCGCCCGCGGGCGATGAAGTACGGATCGGAGAAGTCGATCTCCTCGTCGCGCTCGGCGTTGATCGTCATCGTCGAGAGGATCAGGTCGGCGGTGCCGTCCTTGAGGAACGGGATGCGGTTGTCGGAGATCGCCTCGATGAACTTCGGCTTGACGCCGAGCTCGTCGGCGATCGCCTTGCCGATGTCGATGTCGAAGCCCTCGATCGCGCCGCTGCGCGGGTTCTTGAAGCCGAACGGCGGCACGTCGTACTTCACCCCGATCGTGATCTCGCCCTCGTCCTGGAGGCGCTTCATCGTCGTGCCGGCGTCGAACGTGCGCTGCTCGGTGGTCGCCGTCGCGCCGCCCGCTCCCGGTTCGTCCTCCTCGTCGTCACCGCAGCCCGCGGCGGCGAGCACGCCGAGCGCAAGCGCGAGTGCTGCCAGCCAGCGCCATGTCGTCCCTTGCATTCTGGGCCCTCCTGTCGTTCAGTGATGGATGATCTTGTCGACGAACTCCCGCGCGCGCGGGCTCTTGGCGGCGGCGAAGAACTCCGCCGGCGGGCCCTGCTCGACGATCCGCCCCTCGTCGATGAAGACGATTCGGTCACAGACCTCGCGTGCGAAGCCCATCTCGTGCGTCACGACGACCATCGTCATGCCGCCCCGCGCGAGCTCGCGCATGACGTCGAGCACCTCGCGGATCATCTCGGGATCCAGCGCCGAGGTGGGCTCGTCGAACAGCATCAGCTTGGGGTCCATCGCCAGCGCTCGCGCGATCGCCACGCGCTGCTGCTGGCCGCCGGACAGGTCGGCGGGAGAGGCGTCGGCCTTCTCGGGAATGCCGACCGTGGCGAGCAGCTCGCGCGCGCGGGCCTCCGCGGCGGCCGGAGCGACGCCCTTGACCTTCACCGGCGCCAGCGTGATGTTCTGCAGCACCGTCTTGTGCGGGAAGAGGTTGAACTGCTGGAAGACCATCCCGATGTCGGCTCGCATCTGCCCGATCGACTTCGAGTCCGGGTCGACGGGACGCCCTTCGAAGAGCACGCTACCCGCGTCGACGGCCTCCAGGCCGTTGATGCAGCGCAGCATCGTGGACTTGCCCGAGCCCGACGGGCCGGCGACGACGATCGCCTCGCCGGCGGCGATCGCCAAGTCGACGTCGTCGAGCACGACGTTGTCGCCGAAGCTCTTGCGGACGCTCTGCAGCTCGACCAGCGGCGCGGCTGCGTCCCCCGTGACCATGGCGCCACCCTATGCGCGCACGGGGCGCGAGCGCAATGTTGAGGTGCTTCGTCTACGCGGCCGGGGCGTAGGTGCTGATCGAGAACGTCGCGCCCTGCGGGTCGCGCAGCACGGCGACCCGCGTCGGTCCGGCGTCCAACGGCGCGACGACGATCGCGCCCCCCAGCTCGGCGGCGCGGTCGGCGGCGGCATCGGTCCCGTCGACGGAGAACGTCACCGCCCAGTGCGGCGCGGCGTCGTCGGCGACGTCGCTCGTCATCGCCAGGAGCCAGCCGATCGCGTCCGTGAAGCCCTCGGGCGCGCCGGCGTCCGCGTGGCGCTGGCGGATGCCGGGATCGTGCTGCTCGAGCGCCTCGCCGTAGCCGGGCCGGCACCACATCGTCGCCTCGAGCTCGCCGAACTGCACGGTCGACGGCACCCAGCCGAACACCGCGCCGTAGAAGGCCTTCGCGCCCTCGACGTCGCGCGTGTTGAGGTCGCTCCAGTTCCACGCTCCCGGCGCGTTGACCACCTGCGCGCCCTTGTGCTCGTCCGCCTGCCAGAGGGAGAACACCGCGCCGTGGGGATCGGCGCAGACGGCCGTCCGACCGGCGGAGAAGACGCTCATCGGCTCCACGAGCACGCTGCCGCCGGCGGCCCACACCGCCGCGGCGGTCGCGTCGGCGCTGTCGACGGCGATGTACGTCATCCAGGCCGGGGTCGTGGGCGGGCCGTCCTGCGATGTGATCCCGGCGACCTCGCGGCCGTCGAGCTTGGCGCCGAAGTAGTTTCCGGGCACGTCGGCCGGCATGCCGTCCTCGAACTCCCAGCCGAACAGCCCGCCGTAGAACTCGGTCGCCGCCAGCGGGTCGGGCTGTGCGGTGTCGATGAAGCACGGCACACCGGCCGGATATCCGTCTCGCTCGAGCATGTCGGGTCCCTCTGTCGCTTACGTCGGCGGGACGATACGAGCCGCTTAGGCCAGGTTCTGTCCGCAGTTGACGACCTCTACGGCAGCCGCCGGCGCAGCAGGTAGGTGTCCATGATCCAGCCCTTGCGCTCGCGCGCCGTGGCGCGCACGCGGACGATCTCGTCGGCCACCGCGGCGACTTCCCCCGCCACGAGGATCTCGTCGGGCGTGCCGAGGTACGCGCCCCAGTAGATGTCGATCGGCTCGTCGCGCAGCGCCGTGAACGCGCAGTGCGCGTCGAGCATGACGACGACGTCGGGGGCGTTGGGCGGAAGACCGTCGCGCGTCAGGCGCCGCCCGGTCGTGACGTGGACCGCCTCGCCGACGCGGTTAAGTGCGATCGCGTGGCGGGCGCACAGCGCGGCGATCGCGCTGATCCCCGGGATCACCTCGACGCCGAACCGCACCTGCCCCGCCGCGAGGATCGCGTCCATGATCGTCAGCGTCGAGTCGTACAGCGACGGGTCGCCCCAGACGAGGATCGCGCCGACGCCGTCGACCTCGAGCTCGTCGGCGATCAGGCGCTCCCAGATCTCCGCGCGGGCGCGGCGCCAGTCGTCGACGGCCGAGGCGTACGCGGCGGCCGTGCGGTCGCGCTCGGGGTCGCGGACGGCGACGATCCGGTAGGACTGCTCTGCGATGAAGCGCTCGCACACCTCGCGGCGCAGGGCGACGAGGTCGTCCTTCTCCTCACCCTTCTCCATGACGAAGAACACGTCCACCTCGTTGAGCGCCGCGATCGCCTGCTGCGTGACGTACTGCGGGTCGCCTGCGCCGATCCCGATGAGCAGCATGCGCCTCATCGGTGGAGCCTGACGCGATGCCGACCGTGCTCGTGCTCGGCGGGACCGGCGAGGCGCGCGCGATCGCCGCCGCGCTGGACGAGGCGCCGGGCGTGCGGGTCATCTCGACGCTCGCCGGGCGGATCGCCCAACCGCGCCTGCCGGCCGGCGAGGTGCGCGTCGGCGGGTTCGGCGGGCCCGACGGCCTCGCGGCGTACATCGAGGCCGAAGCGGTGGACGCGGTGATCGACGCGACGCACCCGTTCGCCGAGCGCATGTCGTGGTCGGCCTCTCAGGCCTGCGCGCAGACGCACACGAGGCTGCTGCGGCTCGAGCGCCCGCCGTTTCACCGCGACCCGGCCATCGACTGGCGCGAGGTCGGCTCGCTGCCCGAGGCCGCCGCGCTGCTCCCGCACGTCGGGCGCCGCGTGTTTCTCACGACCGGCCGCCAGGGCCTCGCGGCGTTCGCCGGCGTCACGGGCGCGTACTTTCTCATCCGCTGCGTCGACGCGCCCGATCCCGCGGCGCTTCCGCCCGACCGCGCGGTCCTGCTCGAGCGCGGCCCGTTCACGCTGGAGGGCGAGCTGCAGCTCGTCGACCGTCACGCGCTCGACGTCCTGATCACGAAGGACTCGGGCGGCGAGATGACCCAGGCCAAGCTTGCCGCCGCCCGCGAGCGCGGGCTGCCGGTGATCGTCGTCGCGCGCCCGCCGCGCCCCGCCGCGCGAACCGTGCCGACCGTGGGGGAGGCGCTCGCCTGGCTCGGGCCGCCCGCTCACGGAGGCGGATAGCTGCGCGGCGTGTAGACGAGCGTGCGACCGCCCGCGCCGGGGATGACGCGCGTCGTCGACGAGCCGATCACGAGCAGCGTGCGCATGTCGACCTGCTCGGCGTCGAAGCCGCCGAGCGTCGACACCGTGACCGCCTCGCCGGCGCCGCCGACGTCGCGCGCCACGACGACGGGGCAGTCCGGCGAGCGGTGGCGCAGCAGCACCGCGCGCGCGCGCTCGAGCGGCTCGCGGCGCGTGCGCGACGCGGGGTTGTAGAGCGCCAGCGCGAAGTCGGCCGCGCCGGCGGCATCGAGGCGGCGCTCGATGATCTCCCACGGCTTGCGCTGGTCTGACAGCGAGATCACGGCGAAGTCGTGGCCCAGCGGCGCGCCCACGCGGGCGGCAGCGGCGTGCATCGCCGAGAGGCCCGGCACGACGCGCAGGTCGACGTTCGCGAACTCGCCGTTGCCGGTCTCGACTGCTTCCAACACCGCTGTCGCCATCGCGAAGATCCCCGGGTCGCCGGACGAGACGACCGCGACCGACGAGCCCGCCGCGGCGAGCTCGAGCGCGTGGCGCGCACGGTCCATCTCGACGCGGTTGTCGCTCGCGTGGCGGCGTTGGCCGGGGCGCTTGGGGACCCGGTCCAGATACGGGCCGTAGCCGACGAGCACGTCGGCGCCCGCCAGCGCGGCGCTGGCCTCGGGCGTCAGCCAGTCCGGGCCGGCCGGGCCGATTCCGACGACCGACAGCGTCCCGCGCCCCGCCGCTGCGCCGGTGCCGTCGGTCTCGCCGGTCTCGCCGGTCTCGCCGGCCGCGGGCGCCGGCGAGCTGCGCGCGGTCGGTACGAGCACGAGCGCCATGTACGGCACGTCGCCCTGCACGTCGTCGAGCGCTGCGACGCGCTCGTCGTCGCGCGACGCGCGCTCGACGTACACGGCGCGCTGGCTGACGCCCGCGGCGGACGCCGCGCCGCGGACGGCGTCAAAGCGCCGCCCGAGCTTCATGACGACTGCCGCGTCGGCGTCGCGCAGGTGCGCGGCGAGCTCGCCGGCCGGCAGCGTCCCGGGCGCGACGACGAGCACGTCGTCGCGCTTGGCCAGCGGTGCGCCGGCCGCCGCGGCGGCGGCGCTGAACGCCGTCACGCCCGGCACGACCTCGGTGTCATAGCGGTCGGCGAGGCGCTCGTGCAGGTACATGTACGAGCCGTAGAAGAACGGATCGCCCTCGCACAGCACCGCCACGTCGCGGCCCGCGTCGAGCACGGCGGCGATCCGCGCCGCGGACTCGTCGTAGAAGTCGCGCAGCGCGCCCTCGTAGCCCTGCGGGTGGTCGGTCGCGCCGGTCGTGACCGGGTAGACGAGCGCGAGCTCCGTGCAGCCGACGGCGATCCACGGCGCCGCGGCCTGGCGGGCGATCGAGCTGCCCGCCCGCTTCTCGGGGTAGGCGACGGCGTCGCAGGCGCCGGTGATCCGCTGCGCCTTGACCGTCACGAGCTCCGGATCGCCGGGGCCGACGCCGACGCCGAACAGCCGCCCGGGCGGCGTGATCATCGCCACGACCCTCCGGCGGACCTCAGGCCGCCGGCCGCGGTCATTCGGCCACCTGCGCCAGCGCGTTGACGGCGGCCGCGGCGATCGCGCTGCCGCCGCGCCGGCCGTGCACGACGAGGTACTCCAGGCCGCTGTCGTTCGAGGCCAGCGCGACCTTCGACTCGGCGGCGCCGACGAAGCCGACCGGCACGCCGATCACCGCCGCGGGCCGCGCAGGGGCGCCGTCGCCGTCGAGCAGCTCGAGCAGCCGAAACAGCGCCGTCGGCGCGTTGCCGACGACGACGAGCGCGCCCTGAAGCCGGTCGTGCCAGTGCTCGAGCGCCGCGGCGCTGCGCGTCGTGCCCAGCGAGCGCGCCAGCTCGACGGTGCCCGGCTCGCCGAGGGTGCAGACGACGTCGTTGGACGCGGGCAGCCGCGCCCGGGTCACGCCGGCGGAAACCATCGAGGTGTCACAGAGGATCGGCGCACCGGCGCGCAGCGCGCCCTCGGCGGCGGCGCCGAATCCCGGCGAGAAGGCGACGTCGCCGGCGAGGTCGACCATCCCGCAGGCGTGGATCATCCGTACGACGACACGCTCGAGCACGGGATCGAGGCCGGCGAGGTGGGCCTCCGCACGGATCGTGGCAAACGACCGGCGGTAGATCTCCGCGCCGTCGCGCTCGTAGACGATCATCGCGCCGCCTCCGCGCGCAGCCGGTCGGCGGCGCCTCCCAGCGACGACACGAGGGCCGTGCGGGCGTCGTAGCGCAGCTCGACGTCGCCGGCGTCGCGCACGGTGACGCTGACCGGCGTGCCCGGCACCTCGCCGCAGCGCCGCTCGCAGGCCGCCCAGTGCTCGGCCGGATCGGTCGGCGCCCGCACCCGGGCGCGCAGCGCGGCCGCGGCGCGCACGTCGGCGAGCGCGCGCGGGCAGCCCGCGGTCCCGGCGCAGGCGGTCAGCCCGACCCAGCCCGAGGCGTCGTCCAGCACGAGCCCGGCCCCCGCGAGGGTCGCGCCCGTCGCGTCGGTCGCCGCGGGATCGAGATCGACGAGCGTGACCGTGCGCCGCGTCGACAGGCGTACGTCGTCGCCCAGGGTGGCCAGTACGCGCAGCAACGACGGCCAGAGCTGTCCGAGCGGGGCGAGCGCGGTCAGGGCGATGGCCCCGTCGCGCTGCTGCACGACCCCCGGGCCGTAGGCGCGCGTCCGCGCGGCGCGCGTCACCGGCGCCAACGCGATCGTGATCGCCGCCGCGACGGCGGCGGCGCCGCCGGGCGTCTCGGAAAGGCGCCACGCGTCGCCGCGCGCCATGACGAACGCGCCCGCCGCGCGCAGGGCGACGCCGACCGCGGCCGCGCCGTCACCGTCGAAGTCCAGGCAGCGCCCGTCGAGCGCGACGCCGAAGCGGCCGCCGCCGCGCGCGAGCACGGTGACGTCGGGGCGGATCTCGCGCCCCGCGCCGGTGCCGTCGTCGACGAGAAAGCAGAAACGGCCGGGCAGCTCGCTGAGCAGGCGGGTGCCCGAGACCTCGGCGTCGAGCAGCGCGACGACGTCGTCGACGTCGTCGAGCGCCCCCGGCGCGCGCCCCGCCAGCGGGCTGGCGAGCACGTTGCGGGCGCGGTCGTGCGCCGCCGACGGCAGCAGGCCGACCGCGTGCAGCCGCGGCGCGAGGGCGGTCGCCGCATCCGGCGCCAGGCCGCGCAGCTGGACGTTGGCGCGCGAGGTCAGGTCGACGAGGCCGTTGCCGAGCTCCTCGGAGAGCGCGGCCAGGGCGACCAGTGCATCCGCGGCAAGGCGCCCGCCGGGCACGCGCACCCGCGCGAGCCAGCCATCGGCCGCCTCGTGCAGGGCGAGCACGCCGGGACAGCGATCCTGGCGCGTGCGCTGATGCGGCGCGGTCGTCACGATCGGCAATCTAGTCGGTCTCCGCGACCGTCAGCCGGCGCGTGTCCGGCGCCTGCGACAGCTACCGTCTCTGCGATGACCTGGCCCGTCGCCTCCGGCTCGCTGCTGCTCGGCTTCGCCGTCGCGCAGGCGACGGGAATCCGCCCGCTCGGCGGGATCGTGCTGATCGCCGGCTGCGCGTGGTGCGCGCTGCGCTGGCTGCGCAGCGCCGGCCCGGCGCGCACGGCGCTGCTCGTGGTCGTCTACGCCGGCGCGTTCGTGCTCTCGCACGTCGTCGCCGACAGCCTCGGCGCCTGGCCGTCGGTCCTGCTCGCGGCGGCGGTCACCGCGATCGCCGCCTATGTGGTGGCCGATGCCTCCCGCGGCGGCGGCGTCAGTCCTGCCCGCGCTCGACCTTGACGCCGGTGAACTCCGTGTCGACCGGCTGCGTCCAGCGGCAGCCGTTGATCTCGTCGTGGCGCATGAAGGTCGGCGGATCGATGTGCACCTTCAGCGTGTACTCGCCGTCGACCGGCACCTTCCAGTTGCGCCCGTAGTGGTAGAGCATCGGGTGCCAGAGCAGCTCGTGCTCGTGCGTGCCGACCTCGTTGCCATCGGGATCGACCAGCGTCGCCGTGACCGTCAGGCCCGGGATGAAGCGGCCGTCGGACGCGTCGCACACGGCGATCTCGACGTGCAGGTTCTCGTCCTCGGGGTCATGCCAGACGAGCTCGCCGTCCTCCCACATGAACATCCCCTCGGCCTCCTCGATCGCGTAGGCGACGAGGTACTGGTCGGCCGGGTGCATGCCGCCGTCGTGGGCGACGTGCTCGGCCATGTGGTCAAGCGCCGCGCGGTAGGTTTCGCCCTGCTTGCGGGCAAGCTCGAGCTGCTTGGCGTCGGCTTCCGAGCTGGTCGGATCCATCGGTGGGTTCTGTGTGCTCATGGGCAACGGGTACCCCGCCGGCGGACGCGCCTACGCGTCTGAAGCCGGTGCGCGCTCAGGCGGCTTCGAGTGCCGGCGCGACGGGCATGCGCCGTATCGCGTCGAGGTGGCGCAGATCGACGACCAGCTCCTCGATCGCGTCGCCCTGCATGCGGCGCACCCGCGGCATCCAGGCCTCGTGTTCGTCGATCGAGCTCACCACGCCGAGGCAGTGGCCGTCGACGACGACGTCCGTGCCGAGCGGAAAGGGCATGCAGACACGCCGGAACGCGTCCGTGAGGATCGGATCGAAGCTGCCGTCGAGCACACCCTCCCCGATGACGTTGACGCCGGCGTACGGTGGCGCGGCCGCCTTGTAGGAGCGCTCGGAGACGACCGCGTCGAAGACGTCGGCGATCGCGCAGATGCGTGCGAACTCGTGGATCGTGTCACCGGTGCGCCCGGCCGGGTAGCCCGATCCGCCGAGCCGCTCGTGGTGGTCGCGCACGGTCGCCATGACCAGCGGCGACGGGTTGGACGGGCGCAGCAGGTCGACGCCGGCCGCGGGATGCAGCTTAATCTGCGCGAACTCCTCCTCGGTCAGTCGGCCGGGCTTGTTGACGATCTCCTTCGGCACGGCGAGCTTGCCGATGTCATGCAGGATCAGTCCGACGCCGAACTTCGCAAGCCGCGACTCGATGCGGTCGTGGCGCGGACGGTCCATCCAGTCGCGCCAGCCGTCGCGCTGCCAGTGGCGGCGCGCGATCAGCATGCCGATCAGCGCGACCTGCACGGAGTGGCGGTGCGTGTAGGCATCCGCCGCCGCGAGGTCGCCGAGCGCGAGCGCGGCCTCGGGGACATCGGCGAGGCTCGCGGCGATCCGCGCCACGACGGAGGTGAGGTTCTCGAGTTCCTCGTGCGGCACCGCCGCCGCGCCGCGCGACAGCGTCTGCGCGATGCGGTCGAAGCTCTCCGCGACGGCCGTCTCGGCGGCAACTCGCTCCTGGGGATCGAGCGCCGGCATGGGCTCGATGCCGCGCGACAGCTCGTCCTCGATCCAGACCGTGTGGATGCCGATGTCGCGCAGGCGGGTGACGTAGCCAGCCGACATCCAGACGCCGGCACGCAGCATCGGAAGCTCGCCGGGGCGGCCGGTACGGACGTCGCGGGCGAGGATCATGCCATTGGTCAGCGAGCTGGGTCTGATGAGGCGCATGCCTGCCCGGTAATTCGACGCGCGGCGGGAGAACTTGAGCGTTTCGCGCTCAGGTCAGGCGCCGGCGGCGATCCGCGCGAAGCTCTGCGGATCGGTCGGCCCCTCGGTGCAGACCACGAGCGCCGGCGGGTGCGCCTCGTCGAGCCCGAGGGGCTCCCACGTGCGCTGGGGGCGGTCCTGGCGCAGCGCGAGCAGGCCGGCGACGCCCGACGCGCCGGTCTCGCCGCAGGTCAGGCCGTCGCGCAGCAGCAGGCGCACGGCCCGCTCGGCGGCGCGGTCGTCGATCGCGCAGAACGCGGCGATCCCCGCGGCCATGTCGGGCAACGCCACGCGCGAGGCGAGCCCGCAGTTCAGCCCCGCCATGATCGAGCGATGCGGCCCGGGCACGAGCACCGGCCGGCCGTCGCGTACGGCCTGCAGCGCGCACGCCGCGTCGCCCGGCTCGACGCCGACGATCACCCGCCCGGGCGCCGCGAGCGCACGGACCGCCGCCGAGGCCAGGGCGCCGACGCCGATCTGGATGGCGACGAGCGCCGGCAGCTCCCCCGCCACCTGCTCGGCGAGCTCCGCGAAGATCGTCGCGTAGCCGTCGGCGACCCAGCCGGGAACCTGCTCGTAGCCGGGCCACGAGGTGTCGGAGATCACGAGGTGGTCATCGCTGGCGAGCGCCGCCGACCGCGCGACCGCGTCGTCGTAGCTTCCGCGCACGATGTCGACCGTCGCGCCTTCGCCGGCGATCGCGTCGATCCGCGCCGGCGCGGTGTGCTCGGGGATCAGGATCCGCGCGTCGAGCCCGAGCAGGCGCGCGATGTGGGCCACGGCGCGACCGTGGTTGCCGTCCGTCGCGGCGACGAGCGTGAGCCCGTCGAGCCGGACGCAGGTCCGGCGCAGCTCGTCGAACGTCGTGGGCTCGACGCCCGCACGCAGGCTGAGCGCGCGGCACGCGGCCCACGACGCACCGAGCACCTTGAACGACGGCAGGCCGAAGCGCTCGGTCTCCAGCTTGACGACGAGCCGCGACAGCCCCAGCGCGGCGGCGGCGGCGGGCGCCTCGGCGACCGCGCTTGGCGCGTAGCCCGGCGTGCTGCGATGGAAGCGCGCGGCGCGCGGATCGGCCGTTGCGGGGGCGCCGGCGTCGGACTGAGAGTTGTCGAGGAACGCGACGAGGCTCATGCGCCCGAGCGTACGGGGTATCCGCAGGCCGCCATGTTCGTCTCGCTGCAGAGCGTTCCGGAACAGGCCGCTGCGGACGCCCGCGCCGCGCGGGCGCCGCGGGCACCCGCGGGCCTGAGTCGGCGTCGATCCGAGGCGCGGCAACGCGAAAAGGAGAGCGGTTGAGGTGGACGCAGACAGGCGCGGGGACGAACGCCGTTCGCCGGTGGGGGATTTCCTGCTCGGGACGCTCGCGCAGCGCCCCGCCGGCAGGCTGCAGGATGCCGAGCTGCTGCAGATCGCCGGCGACAGCGGGCTGAGCATGTCCAGCGTGCTGGCCTGGGTCGCGCAAGCCGAGGAGGCCGGCCTGGTGCAGCAGCGGGCGGGGCCCGACGGCCGGGGCCGCGTGCTGCGCCTGACCGAGGACGGCCTCGATCGTGCGCGGAACGACCGCCGCCGGCACCGTCGCGAGCGCTGGAACGCGCCGCCCGACGACGACGGCTGAGCCGTGGCCTGACGCTCGCGTTACCGCCCGCCCGCGTGCGCGCCAGAACCGTTGTCACCCGACGCCAGCTTCAGCGCGTGGGGCAGCATCGGCGTCAGCACGTCGAGGCACTCGCGCACCGCCTTCGGATTGCCCGGCAGGTTGACCACCAGCGTGCGGCCGCGGGTTCCCGCGACCGCGCGCGACAGCCACGCCAGGCGCTGGAACTGCGCGGTCTGCGCGCGCATCGCCTCGGCGATCCCGGGCGCCTCGCGGTCGATCACCGAGCGCGTCGCCTCGGGCGTGACGTCGCGAGGGGCGAGACCCGTGCCGCCCGAGGTCAGCACGAGGTTCGCGCCGTCGCACAGCTCGACGATCGCGCTCGCGATCGCATCCTGCTCGTCGGGAACGAGCCGCGTCGCGACGATCTCGATGTCGACCTCCGCGAGGATCTCGGCCATCAGCGCGGTCGTGGTGTCCTCGCGCGTGCCCGCCGAGCGGGTATCCGAGACGGTCAGGAGCGCGGCGGTTAGCATCAGGGAATGGACGTTACCGTGAGACTCTTCGCCAGCCTGCGCGAGCACGCCGGAGTGGGCACGCTCGCGCTGCAGCTCGGCGACGGCGCGACCGTGGCCGACGCGATCGCGTCGCTGCGCGAGGGCGCGCTGGCGGGCCTTGCGCCCAACGCGCCCTTCGTCGCCGCGGTCGCCCGCGAGTACGTCAAGCAGGACCATCCGCTCCGCGAGGGCGACGAGCTCGCGCTCGTGCCGCCGGTCAGCGGCGGCGCCGGCGAGGTGCTGCTCGCGCAGGTCACCGGGGAGAAGCTCGACCCCGAGGCGGTGCGCCGGCTCGTCGCGCATCCTGCGACGGGGGCGACCGTCGTCTTCTGCGGCACGACGCGCGAGGTGCCGAGCCTCGAGTACGAGGCCTACGTCGAGATGGCGGAGGAGAAGATCCGCGAGCTCGCCGAGGCCGTCGTCGCCGAGCACGACCTGGCCGCGGTCGCCGTCGCGCATCGCACCGGCACGGTCGAGCTGATGGAGCCGAGCATCGTCATCGCCGTCTCCGCCGGCCATCGCGCCGAGGCCTTCGCCGGCGCCCGCGCGCTGCTTGACGCGGTCAAGTCGCAGGCGCCGATCTGGAAGCAGGAGCATCCCGAGGACGGCCCGCCGGAGTGGGTCGCGGGAACGCTGCCGCAGGCGCGCGAGTAGACGCCGCGATCCGCGCGGGCGACGACGTGCGCGCCGCCGGCGCGCGGCGGTGGCTACTTCTTCGCGGCGGGCCCGGTCCCGTGGTCCTCGACGCGCATGTCCACGTCGACGTTCTTGTCCACCGTCTCGTTCAGCAGGGCGGTCAGCTGCTCCGGCAACAGGCTGCGCGACTCAAAGCGCGCGGTGGCGAAGCTGACGGTCTGGCCGCCGCCCGCCTTCAGTGTGTCGACCTCGCTCATGTCTGCTCTCCTCGTCGTGGGTCATGCCAGCGTGACCGTGTGCGCGCCTGTGGGTGCGCCGCAACGACACGCTCACCGTACATCCACACCGTGACGTCCACCGCGTCGGATGGCCAGCCGTTCCCGACGTCTGGGGGGGCCGACGAGCCCCCGTGGCCGGCCGGGTCGCCCCGCGAGCGTGATCGCTTGCTCCGGCGCGCCGTCCACGAAAAACCTATGCAATGCTTAGGTGCATGCGCTGGGGTCTTCGTTCGCCGGCCGCGTTCGCGGCAGTGCTGCTCACCGCCATCCTCGCCGTCGCCGTCGCCGGGTGCGGCTCGGACAGCTCGGGGTCGGACCGCGGCGAGGTCGTCGTCGCGGCCGCCACGTCGCTGAAGAGCGCCTTCACGACCTACGGCGAGCAGTTCCCCGATGCCGAGGCCCAGTTCTCGTTCGCCGGCTCGGACGAGCTCGCCGCGCAGATCCGCTCCGGCGCCAAGCCCGACATCTTCGCGTCGGCCAACACGACGCTCCCGGACGCGCTCTTCAAGGAGGGCCTCGTCGAGCGCCCGCAGGTCTTCGCGCGCAACCGGCTCGTGCTCGCCGTCCCCGCGAAGCGCGCGCGGCCCCGCTCGCTGGCCGACCTCGCGAAGCCGGGCGTGGCCGTCGTCATCGGGTCGCCGTCGGTACCGGTCGGGGCCTACACGCGCAAGGTCCTCGAGCGCCTCGACGACGCCGCGCGCCGGGGCATTCTCGCCAACGTGCGTTCAAACGAGCCCGACGTCGGCGGCATCTCGGCGAAGCTCACCCAGGGCGCCGCGGACGCAGGCTTCCTGTATTCCACCGACGTCGTCGCCACCAAGGGCCGCCTGCAGGCGATCGAGCTGCCGGCCGACCTGCAGCCGCAGGTCGCCTACGGCGTCGCGATCGTCAAGGGCGCCGAGCACCGCAGCGACGCGCAGGCGTTTCTCGCCGGTCTGCTCGTCGGCCCCGGCGCCGACGCGCTGAAGCGCGCGGGCTTCAGGGCGCCGCCGGCACAGTGACGCGCGGGCGCTGGTTCGCGCCGTCGCTCGTCGTCGCCCTCGCGGCGGCGCTGACGTTCCTCACGCTGCCCGTCGTCGCGATCTTCGTCCGCACGAGCCCCGCCAACCTGCTTGGCGCGCTCGACGACCCGGGCGTGCTCGACGCGCTGTGGCTGAGCCTGCGCACGACGCTCATCGCCGTCGCGATCATCGTCGTCGTGGGGACCCCGGCCGCCTACCTGCTGGCGACGCGGACGTTTCGTGGGCACGCGCTCGTCGTGACGCTCGTCGAGCTGCCGCTCGTCCTGCCGCCCGCGGTTGCCGGCGTCGGGCTGCTTGCCGCGCTCGGGCCCGGCGGGATCGCCGGCGGCGCGATCGAAGATGCCGGCCTGCGGCTCGTGTTCGAGACGGCGGGTGTCGTCGTCGCGCTGACCTTCGTCGCGGCGCCGTTCTTCATCCGTGGCGCGCAGGCGGCGTTCGGCGCGGTCGATCGGTCGTGGCTGGAGGCGTCGCGCACGCTCGGCGCCGGCGAGGCACGCACGTTCCTGCGCGTCGCGATCCCGGCTGCGGCGCCGGGGATGCTCGCCGGGCTGGCGCTCGCGTGGGGCCGCGCCGTCGGCGAGTTCGGCGCCACGCTGATCTTCGCCGGCTCCTTTCGCGGCCGCACGCAGACGGCGCCGCTGGCGATCTACGAGCGCCTCGGGACCGACTTCGATGCCGCCCTCGCGCTGTCGGCGGTGCTCGTCGCGATCGCCGGGGCGCTGCTGCTGAGCGCGAAGCTGCTGGGCGTCCGCGGGGTCGCGCGTGCTGCGCGTTGAGGCCCGCACGACGCTCGGCGCCTTTGCGCTCGATGCGGCGCTGGAGGTGCCCGCAGGCAGCTGCCTCGCGCTGGCCGGGCCGTCCGGTGCGGGCAAGAGCACGCTGCTGCGGATCGCCGCGGGGCTGATGCGCCCGCAGCGCGGCAGGGTGACGTGCGGCGACGACGTCTGGCTCGATACGGCGACCGGCCGGCAGGTCGCGCCCGAGCTGCGCGCCTGCGGCTACGTCTTTCAGGATTACGCCCTGTTCGGCCACATGGCGGTCTGGCAGAACGTCGCCTACGGGCTGCGCGGCCTCGCGCGCGCCGAGCGCCGCCGCCGGGCCGAAGAGCTGCTCGCGCGCTTTGGCATCGCCCAGCTCGCCGACGAGCGCCCGCGCACGCTATCGGGCGGCGAGCGCCAGCGCGTCGCCCTCGCCCGCGCACTCGCGCCGAAGCCGCGCGTGCTGCTGCTCGACGAGCCGCTGTCGGCGCTCGATGCCCGCACCCGCGCCAGCGCCTCGCGCGAGCTGGCCGGCGTCCTGCGCGACACGGGCGTGCCCGCGCTGCTCGTCACCCACGACTTCACCGAGGCGGCGGTGCTCGGCGACCGCGTCGCCGTGATCGACGCCGGCCAGATCGTGCAGGAGGGCACGGCGGGCGAGCTCGCGGCCGCCCCCGGATCGTCGTTCATCGCCGACTTCACCGGCGCCGTCGTGCTGACCGGCGTCGCGCGGCCGGGGCCGGGGGCGGACGAGGTGACGGTGGTCGATCTCGACGGCGGCGGCGTCGCGACGAGCACCGACCGCGGCAGCGGGGCGGTCGCGCTCAGCGTGCATCCGTGGGAGATCTCGCTCGAGCCGGCCGGCGCGCGCGGCGAGGGGTCGGCGCAGAATCACCTCGACGCCGAGGTCGTGACGGTGACGCGCGTCGCCAACCGCGTGCGCGTTGCCCTGGCGGCGCCGCAGCCGCTCGTCGCGGAGATCACGGGCGCCGCCGTCGGCGAGCTGCACCTCGCGCCGGGTGTGCGCGTGACGGCGACGTGGAAGGCGACCGCGACGCGCCTCGTCAGCCTGTGACGAGCTCGAGCGTCGCGGCGAAGCGCGTCCACGGCGCGAGCGCGGCCACCGCGACCGCGTCCTCGAAGGTGTCGACGTCGCGCAGCGCCGGCAGGTCGGTCGTGCGCAGGCCCAGCTCGTGCAGCCGCGCGCGCTGCATGGCGGCCGTCGTGGGAGAGCTCATCGGCACGCCGTCGAATGCGCGCGGGTCGGCCGAGGCGAGGCCGATCGTCCAGTAGCCGCCGTCGTCGGTCGGCCCGAGGACGGCGTCGGTCTGCGGCTCGGCAAGCCGCGCGAGCGCCTCGCACAGCAACGCGCGTGAGCTGCGGCGTGTCCATGCCCAGCAGCCGCAGCGGCTCGCCGGCGTCGGCGACCGCGTGCGCCAGCCGCTCGGCGAGCGTCCCCCCGCGTTGCGCCATCAGCTCAAAGCCCGCCGGCAGCCATGCGCCGGGCGCGCCGTCCAGCACGACGATGCGCCGCGCCGCCGGCGTCCACGCGGCCGCCTGCAGCGTGTCGGCGAGCGCCGCCTCGGCGACCGCGGCCGCCTCGGCGGGCGACAGCGGCGGGCAGAGCCGCGTCTTTGCGTGACCCGCAACGGGCGCCTTGGCCATGACGACGAGCGCGGCGGGCACGGTCACGACAGGCACGCTACTGACGCGCGGGCGGCGCGCGACGTGGCATCCTGCTCGCGTGACCCGCGCCGTCACCGCGCCCGCGCTCGTCGTCGCCCTGGCCGCGCTGACCGCCTGCGGCTCTGACGACAGCAGCGCCGATTCGAGCGCGCGACCTGCCGCGACCGCGTCGTCCGCCGAGACGCAGGCCCGCCCGGCGGCCGCGTCGAGCCGGGTCAAGCTCGTCAGCGTCGGGCGCTTCGACGCTCCCGTCTACGTGACCGCGCCACCCGCCGACACCCGGCGGATCTTCGTCGTGGAGCAGGGCGGCACGATCCGCGTCGTGCGGGCCGGCCAGCGCGTGTCGCGCCCCTTCCTCGACCTGCGCGCCAGGGTCGTCTCGGGCGGTGAGCAGGGCCTGTTGTCGATGGCGTTCGCGCCGGACTACGCCAGGACGCGGCGCTTCTACGTCAACTACACCGACAAGAGCGGCACGCAGAGCGTCGTGGAGTTCCGGCGTTCGAAGAGCAGCCACGACCGCGCGCTGACGCGCGGCCGGCTCGTCCTGCGCTACGACGACGAGGAGGCCAACCACAACGGCGGCCTCGTCACCTTCGGGCCCGACGGGCTGCTGTACATCGGCACCGGCGACGGGGGCGGCGCCAACGACCAGCACGGCACGCGCGGCAACGCACAGAACCTCGGCAGCCTGCTCGGCAAGCTCCTGCGCATCGACCCGCGCGCCTCGCGCGGCCGGCCCTACAGCGTGCCGGCGAGCAATCCGTTCGTGAACCGGTCGGGTGCCCGCGGGGAGATCTACAGCTACGGCCTGCGCAACCCGTGGCGCTTCTCGTTCAATCGCGCCAACGGCGCGCTGTCGATCGGCGACGTCGGCCAGGGCGCCGTCGAGGAGATCGACTTCGCCGCCAAGGACGGCGCGAGCGGCGCGAACTACGGCTGGCGCCCGTTCGAGGGCGGCCGCCGCACGCCGGGCATCAGTGCCGCCGAATCGGCCTCCGACCCCGTGCGGCCGGTCATCGAGCTCTCCCACGACGACGGCAACTGCTCGGTCACGGGCGGCTACGTCGTGCGCGACAAGGGCGTGCCGGGGCTGGAGGGCCGTTACGTCTACGGCGACTTCTGCAAGGGCCAGCTGCGCTCGGCGCAGCTGGCCCCGGGCTCGGCGAGCGACGACAAGGCGATCGCCGGCGTGGCGAAGGTCGAGCAGCTGTCCTCGTTCGGCGAGGACGCGCGCGGGCGCGTCTACGTGACGTCGCTCGACGGGTCGGTCCACCGCTTCGCGGCCGGCTGACGCACGCGCTGGCGCAGTTCCGGGTGAGGCCGGGCTGCGCTCAAGCTCGCGCTCAGGCTGGGCATGCGCTACCCGCCCAGGGATCAGGTCCAGTGCCGGCGCCCGGTTTCCAGACGACGTCACGTGGTCGAGCAGTTCAGGAGGCGCGGCGCTCTGGGCGACGTGCGGGGGGCCATACGCTCTCAGCATGAGCCTGGAGCGCTTCGACGTCGCGCTCGTGCACGCCGACAACCCCGGCCCGTTCACGCTGACGGGCACGAACACGTGGATCGTCGGCCGTGACCCGTGCTGGATCGTCGACCCCGGCCCGGACCTCGACGAGCACGTCGAGCACGTGCTGGCCGAGGCCGGGCGGCGCGGTGGCGCAGCCGGCATCGCGCTGACGCACGACCACGGCGACCACGCGGGCGCCGCGGCGGCCGTGCGCGCGGGCGCCGGCGGGGTGCCCGTGGGCGCCGCACGCTGGAAGGGCGCCGACGTCGTGCTGGCGGACGGCGACGCGTTCGGGCCGCTCGCGGTCGTCTCGACGCCCGGCCACGCCACCGACCACCTCGCGTTCGTTGCGGGCAGGGTCTGCTTCACCGGCGACGCCGTGCTGGCCCAGAGCAGCGTCTTCGTCGCGCCGGACCCAGGGGCGCTGCGCGGCTATCTCGCGGCGCTGCAGCGGCTGCGCGCGATGCAGCTCGCGCTGCTCTGCACGGGCCACGGCCCGCCCGTGGAGGATCCCGCCGCGCTGCTGGATCGCTACCTCTCCCACCGCGCCGACCGCGAGCTCCGCCTGCTCGCCGCGCTCGACGAGGGCCTGCGCAGCGCCGACGAGCTGCTCGACCGCGTGTGGGACGACGCGCCCGCGAGCCTGCGGCTCGCCGCCACGGCGACGCTCATGGCACACCTCGACAAGCTCGACGAGGAGGGGCGGCTGCCGGACGGCGTGCAGCGCCCGCAGTGGCCGCCGGCGGGCGGGCTGCGGCCGGTGGTGTAGGCGCGCGGTCTCGGCACCCCTCAGCCGCCGGGTTGCGCCAACCGCTCTCGCGCGAGCACCATCGCCGCCTGCAGCGGAGTCACGGCGCGCGCGGTCGCTTCGTCGAAGATCCGCCGCATCGTGTCGCCGATCCCGCGCACGAGGCGGCCGGCGCGGCGCGCGTCGTAGCCGCCGGGCTCGAGCTCGACGGAGATGTTGATGATCCCGCCCGCGTTGACGACGAAGTCCGGCGCCCAGAGCACGCCGCGCACCGCCAGGAGCCCGGCCACGTCGTCGTCGGCGAGCTGGTTGTTGGCGGCGCCCGCGACGATCGGCGCGCCGAGCCGGGCGACGGTGTCGTGGTCCAGCAGCCCGCCGAGCGCGCACGGCGCGAACACGTCGACCGGCGCGGTCAGCGCCTCGCCGGGCTGCACCCAGCGCGCGCCCAGGCCGTCGGCGAGCGCGCGCTTGCGGGCGTCGATGTCCGTCACGAGCAGCGCTGCACCGGCCTTCGCGCACGCCGTCGCGACGCGCCCGCCGACGTTGCCCAGGCCGGAGACCGCGATCGTCCGCCCTTCGAGCGACGGTGTGCCGAAGACGCGCTCGCAGCAGACGCGGATCGCCGACTCGACGTCGAGCGCCACGGGCTCGGGTCGCCAGATCCGCCATGGCGGCGCGAGAGCCCCGTCACGTGGCTTGTCG
>Ga0136614_10000014_pt1 | contig 60870 bp, 65 predicted proteins | sample AntDrymUQ2792106_2_FD_106643 | JGI IMG/M metagenome (GOLD analysis project Ga0136614, IMG submission 106643) | Polar desert sand microbial communities from Dry Valleys, Antarctica - metaG UQ279 (21.06) | ecosystem: Environmental > Terrestrial > Soil > Desert | place: Antarctica: Dry Valley... | reverse complement strand
CGCGCCGGCGCGCGGAGCGGGCTGGTCGTCGTCGTCTCCGCTGCCCACCACCGCTCCCGCCGCCGCGGAGCCCAGAGCAGCGCCGGCCAGGATCGAGGCGAGCAGGCGGCGTCTGGGACCCACGGTCGCGAGGCTATCTTTCTTCGCCATGCCCTTGAGCGGGTCCAACACCGTGGTGATGAAGTTCGGCGGCACGTCCGTTGGCGACGCCGAGCGGATCAAGAACGCCGCGAGGCGCATCGTGCACGCCGCCGACGCCGGCAGCCGGGTGGTGGCCGTGCTCTCCGCGCGCGGCAAGCACACGGACGAGCTGGTGGCATTGGCCCACGAGGTCTCGGACCGCCCTCACCCGCGCGAGATGGACATGCTGCTGTCCACGGGCGAGCGGGTGTCCTGCGCGCTCGCGGCCATGGTCATCAATGACCTGGGCCAAGAGGCCATCTCGCTGACCGGCTCGCAGGCGGGCATTGTCACCGATACGTCGCACACCAAGGCCCGCATCCTCGAGGTCAAGGCGCACCGCATCAGTGCGGCCCTGGACGAGGGGCGGATCGTGTTGGTGGCCGGCTTCCAGGGGGTCTCCCAGGACTCCCTGGACGTGACCACGCTCGGCCGCGGGGGCTCGGACACCACCGCCGTCGCTCTGGCGGCGGCCCTCGGCGCGGAGGTGTGCGAGATCTTCACCGACGTGGCCGGCGTGTTCAGCGCCGACCCGCGCATCGTGCCGAGCGCGCGCAAGCTGCCGGTGGTGACGTTCGAGGAGATGCTCGAGATGTCGGCCTCCGGCGCCGGCGTGCTCCAGCTTCGGTCGGTGGAGTACGCGCGCAACCACGGGGTGACCATCCACTGCCGATCGAGCTTCGAGGACGGAGCCGGTACGGTGATCCAGGACGAGGAGCAGACCATGGAACGACCGCTCGTCACAGCCGTGACGCACTCCACCGCGGAGGCGCGCATCACCCTCACCGGCCTGCCGGACCGTCCCGGCATCGCCGGCCGCGTGCTCACCGCGCTGGCCGACGCCGCCGTGAACGTGGACATGATCATCCAGAACGAGCCGCTAAGCGCCGACCAGCGCGCCGACATGTCGGTCACCGTCCCGCGATCGGACCTGGCCCAGGCGCGCGCAGCTCTGGCCCCGCTTCAGGCCGAGCTCGGCATCGGCGAGGTGCAGTCGGACGAGCAGATGGGCAAGGTCTCGCTCGTCGGAGCGGGAATGAAGAGCCATCCGGGCGTCGCGGCTCGCGCACTCACCGTTCTCGGCGAGGCCGGCGTCAACATCGAGATGATCTCCACCTCCCCGATCAAGATCTCCTGCGTTGTGCGTGAGGCCGACGTGGAGACCGCGGTCGTGAAGCTGCACACCGCGTTCGACCTGGGCCGGGACTCGGTCCATCCCGAGGACGTGGCGGGCGTGCACCGGCCCAAGGTGCGCGAGGAGGCCCGGTCGTGAGGGTGGCCGTGGTCGGCGCCACCGGCGCCGTGGGATCGACGATGCTCGGGGTGATGCGGGAGCGCAGCTTCCCCGCGTCAGAGGTGGTGCCGTTCGCGTCCGAGCGCTCGGCCGGGCGCAAGATCGACCACGGCAACCAGGATCTCCGCGTCCGCGCACTGGCCGACGACGCCATCCGGGGCTTCGACCTCGCGCTCTTCTCGGCCGGGTCCTCGGTGAGCGAGGAGTGGGGGCGGCGCTTTGCGGACGCCGGTGCCGTGGTGGTCGACAACTCGTCCTTCTGGCGCATGTATGCCGACGTGCCGCTCGTGGTGTCGGAGGTCAACCCCGAGGCGCTGGACGACCACCAGGGAATCGTGGCCAACCCGAACTGCACCACCATGCAGACGGTCGTGGCCCTCAAGCCGATCCTCGACGCCGCCGGGATCGAGCGCGTGGTGGTCTCGAGCTACCAGGCCGTGTCCGGCACGGGCCAGCGCGCGGTGGAGGAGCTCCACGACCAGGCCTACGCCACGCTCGAGGCCAAGGACCTGCCCGCGCCGTCGGTGTACCCGCACCAGATCGCCTTCAACGTGCTGCCGCAGGTTGAGCGCTTCCAGGACGGCGACGACTACACGACCGAGGAGCGCAAGGTGATGCACGAGACGCGGAAGATCCTCGGCCGTGAGGACATCGGCATCTCCGCCACCTGCGCGCGCGTGCCCGTGTACACCGGCCACTCGGTCTCGGCCAACGTCCAGACCCGAGAGCGCCTGTCGGCCGACGACTGCCGCCAGGTGCTGGCCTCGGCCCCGGGTGTGACCGTGGTGGACGACCCCGCCGACGGCCTCTACCCGACCGCGCTGGACGCAGCCGGGCGCGACGACGTGCTGGTGGGCCGCATCCGCGAGGACCCGTCGCACGACCGCTGCCTGAACCTCTGGATCGTGGGCGACAACCTGCGCAAGGGAGCGGCCACCAACGCCGTGCAGGTCGCCGAGCTGCTCAACGTCCGCGGCCTGCTTCGCGCCCAGCCCGCCTAGGCTAGGCGGCCGCGGCCAGCTGGGCGATCTTGCGCTGCACGTCCTTGGTGGACACCACGTGCTTGGTCATCCCGAGCTCCTTGGGATCCAGGCCCAGCGCCAGGCCCACCATCTGCGGCAAGTGCAGGACGGGCACGTCCAGGTCGCGCTCCACGAAGCTCGCGGCCGCAGGCTGCTGCATGTCCAGGTTGAGGTGGCAGAGCGGACACGGGGTCACCAGGCAGTCGGCCCCGGCGTCGATCGCGTCGGCCAGGTGGCGCCCGGCCTGCCGCAGTGACGTGGTGCGGTTCATCGTTATCACGGGGAATCCGCAGCACTTGCGGGCGCCGGCGTAGTCCACGGCCTCGCCGCCCAGCGCCTCGATGATCTGATCGAGGTACTGGTCGCGCTCGGGGTGGTCGGCGAATCCCAGCCGCTTGGTCGGGCGCACGACGTAGCAGCCGTAGAAGGGGGCGATGCGCAGGCCTTCCAGCGGGCGCTTGACCTTGTCGCGAAGGGCGTCGAGCCCGATCTCCTCCACCAGCAGCCACATGAAGTTCTTGTTCCACCAGCCGTCCTGCCTCTCGTATGACAGGTTCTCGGGCTTGAGGTGGATGTTCACCCCCCGGCGGTACTCCGAGCTGGCATCAAGCCGTTCCTGGCACTCTGACTGGGCGCCCTGGCAGGTCGAGCAGATGTTCATCATGCCCGCCGCTCCGTCCACGGCCTGCGCCATGGCGAAGGTGCGGGCGTTCAGGCTGTCCACCAGCTCCTGGTTGTGCTCGGCCACCACGCCGGCCCCGCAGCAGCTGGCCCGGTCGAGCTCCACGAGCTCCAGGTCGAGCAGCGGGGCCACCTTGGCCACCGAGCCGTGAAGCTCGGGGGTGAAGCCGCGGGAAACGCACCCGGGCCAGTAGGCGAGCTTCACGTTTCCCCGCTCCCTTCCGCCATGGCACCCTCCTCGTCGCCGGCGTTCTCCCCGACGATGTAGAGGTTGAGCTCCAGGCGCTCGTCCTTGGACTCGATCTCCTTGAAGATGCGTCGCACCTGCTTCTGGTCGGGCAGCTTGGGGTGGATCAGCGCCTTCTTCGGCGACACCTTGCCCGACTTAAGGCCGCGCAACGCGGTGGGCAGGCTCTCCACGAGCTGCTTGACCGCTCCGGGCTCGGTCTGGCCCCTGACGAGGCTGCCCTGCCCGAACGAGCGGGGCAACAGCTGCGCCTCGTGGAGGGTGCCGTACTTCTCGACCAGGCTCACGAACGCCTTCTCGTGCCCGTAGCCGTTGTTGTCGTCCTTGATCTCGTGGTCGCCGGTGGCGCGGCGACGCAGGCGCATGATCTGATCCATCGGCGCCACGTCCTTCGGGCACACCTCCACGCACGCGAAGCAGTGGGTGCAGTCGTAGATGCCGTGGGGGTCGGCGGCCAGGTCGCGCAGGCGGCCCTCGTGCTCGCCGTCGCGCGGGTCGCCCACGAAGCGGTAGGCCTTGGCCAGGGCGGCGGGGCCGATGAACTCCGGGTCCACCTCCAGCGACAGGCACGCGGAGACGCACACACCGCAGTGGATGCAGGCCATGGCCTGGGTCACGTCGAGCATCGCCTCCGCGGGCACGATGTACTCGCTGTTCTCCGGCGGGTCCTCCGCGGGGAGCAGCCACGGCACCACGCGGCGGACCTTCTTCCAGTGCACTGCTTCCATGTCGGTGATCAGGTCCTTGACCACCGGCATGTTGCCCATGGGCTCGATCGTGATCGAGCCGTTGCGGGAGCGCTCGGCGGCGTCGCCGATCCGGGTGTTGCAGGCCAGGGCGGACTTGCCGTTGATGCGCACGCCGCAGGAGCCGCAGATGGCGGCCCGGCAGGAGCAGCGGATGGCCAGGGAGGCGTCCTCGCGGTCCTTGATCTGCAGGATGCCGTCGAGCACCGAGCGCTCCGGCGGGAGCTCCACGCCGTAGTCGACCCAGTAGGCCGGCTCACCGGACTCGGGGTCGAAGCGGCGGATTTTCAGTGTGTAGTCAGCCATCGGAAGGTTGCGTCAGTACGTCCGCTCCTCAGGCTCCCACTGGGTCATGGTGACCTCGGAGAAGGACACCTCGGGCACCTCCGCGCCGTTCGCGGCCACGTTGATGTGCTTGAGCCACTCGTCATCGTTGCGCTCGGGGAAGTCGGTGCGGTACTGGGCCCCGCGGCTCTCCCTGCGCTCGATGGCGGACACCACGATGCACTCGGCGTTGTCGAGCATGAACTGGAGCTCCAGTGCTCCGAGCACGTCCTGGTTGAACACGGTGCCCTTGTCGTCGACCGCCACGCTGTGGGCCTCCTCCTTGAGCCGGCGCACGATCTCGAGCGCGGTGTTCAGCCCGTCCTGGTCGCGGAAGACGGCCACGTACTTGTCCATTGTCTCGCCCAGCTCGGCCTTGACCTCGGAGACTCGGCGGCCGGTGCGCTCACGTCTCACGATCTCCTCGATCATCCCCGCCTCGTCGCCGAGCCGCGCCTTGGAGGGCTCGGGCTGGGGCAGGCCCCTGATGGCCTGGGCGGCGTGGGCGCCGGAGCGGCGCCCGAACACGAGCGTGTCGAGCAGGGAGTTGGCGCCCAGGCGGTTGCCGCCGTGCACGGACACGCAGGCGCACTCGCCCGCGGCGTAGAGGCCGGGGATGGGCGTCTGACCGTCGATGTCGGTCCGCACGCCGCCCATCACGTAGTGGTTGCCGGGCTTGATGTGGATGGGCTCGCGGGTGATGTCCACACCCGCGAAGTCGCGGCCCACGTTGACGATCTCCCGCAGCGCCTCGTGAATCCGCTTGCGGGGCACCACCGTCACGTCCAGGGCGACGGTGCCGTCGGGGAATCCGCGACCCTCGTTGATCTCGGTCTGCTCGGCACGGGAGACCACGTCGCGGGAGGCCAGCTCCATCTTGTTGGGGGCGTACTTCTCCATGAAGCGCTCGCCCTCGGCGTTGTAGAGGTGGGCACCCTCGCCCCGGGCGCCCTCGGTGATCAGCAGGCCCAGCCCGGCAAGCGTGGTGGGGTGGTACTGGATCATCTCCATGTCCATCAACGGAGCGCCCACCCGGTAGGCCATGGCGATGCCGTCGCCGGTGCAGATCAACGCGTTGGTGGTGGGGTCGTAGATCTGCCCATTGCCGCCCGACGCCAGGATCACGGCGCGAGCGGAGAAGAGCTCCATGGCGCCGTCGCGGATGTTGCGCGTCACGGCGCCGGCGATGCGGCCGTCGTCGTCCTGCACGAGCGCGGTGGTGAACCACTCCTCGTAGCGGTAGACCTCCTCGTGCTTCATCAACTGCTCGTAGAGCACGTGCAGGATGGCCTGACCGGTGATGTCGGCCACGTAGTACGTGCGGGCGGCGGAGGCCCCGCCGAAGGCCCGCTTGCCCAGGCGGCCCTCTTCGTTGCGGTGGAAGGTCACTCCCCAGTGCTCGAGCTCCAACAGCTCCTCGGGGGCTTCGCGGCACATGATCTCGATGGCGTCCTGGTCGCCGAGGTAGTCGGAGCCCTTGACCGTGTCGAACGCGTGGGACTCCCAGGTGTCCTGGGGGTCGAGCGCGGCATTGATGCCCCCCTGGGCCGCGTTGGAGTGCGACCGGACCGGGTGGACCTTGGAGATGATGCCCACGGATGCGCCCCCCTCGGCGGCTGCGAGGGCTGCGCGCTGGCCGGCGAGTCCGGCTCCGATTACGAGGACGTCGTGCTGAGGCATCTAGAGGGCGTCGGCGATTCTATGGAACGTACGGACGCGGCGACCCGGGGGGCCGATGAGGGGGCGATTGGCGCGCCGTGCCGCAAGCAGCCGGCTCGGCCGGATGCGCGCGGATCGAGCCGTGCCGCAAGCAGCCGCTCGGCCGGATGCGCGCGGATCGCTTACGCCCAGTTCAGCTGCGGAGCCGGGTCCGTCGCCGCGCAGCTTCGCGCAGTGCTCGCAACGCCCTGATCGCCCAGCCGGCGGTAATCACGCCGGCCTGAGCGCCCGGCGAACCTGGTCCACGGTAACGATCCCCCGCAGCACGCCCTCGCCGTCCACGGCCATGATCGCCCCCAGCCGCCCCAGGCCCTCAGCGCCCAGCAGCGCCTCGAGCGGCTCTTCCAGCCGCACCCGCAGCCCGCTGTCGGGGGCCTCGTCGCGGGCCATCACCGACGCCACGGCCCGCGACGGGCGCGCCTGCTCGGCGACGCTCTCCACCGCCTCGCGTGACACGACGCCCACGAGCCGCCCGCCCCCGTCCACGACCGGGAACCACGGCCAGCCGTAGCGCAGGAAGTAGTCGTTCTCGGCCCGGTCGAGCGTCAGCGTGTCCGGCAGCGCCACGGGCTCCGCGTCCATCACGTCGGCCACCCGCACGCCCTCGATCCGCCCCGCGAAGCTCGCCTGGACCTCCGCGGAGCGCGCGGCCTGGGACAGGAAGAAGCCGATCACGGCCAGCCAGATGCCGTCCACGAGATTGCCGGTGAGGAACAGCACGCCGCCCACCGCGATCATCACGAACGCGATTCCCCGGCCCAGGCGGGCAGCGAAACGGGTGGCTCGGTTGCGGTCACCGGTGATCTTCCAGGCGATGGCGCGGGCAATGCGCCCCCCGTCCAACGGAAAGCCCGGGATCAGGTTGAACAGGAGGACGAGGATGTTGACCGTGGTCAGCCACCCGAGCAGGGCGGTGGCCTCGCCGAAGCTGCCCGTCTCCAGCTGGCTCCCCCGCAGCGCATCGTCGGCGCCGGACAGCGCGGTGCCGACGCCGAAGCAGGCCGCCGCCAGGGCCAGCGTCACCAGCGGACCGGCGATCGCCACGCGGAACTCGACGCCGGGGGAGTCGGTGTCCCGCTCGAGCTTGGCCACCCCGCCGAACATCCACAGGTCGATGCCGGCGATCGGGATCCCGTTGCGGATCGCGACCCACGCGTGGCCCAGCTCGTGCAGCACGATCGAGAGGAAGAACGCCAGGGCGCTGACGGTGGCCAGCACGAAGGCCTTCGCGTCATCGCCGGGGAACAGATCCTCGAAGTACCCGGACAGCGACCAGATGATCAGGAACAGGACGAAGAACCAGCTGACGTCCACCCCGATGCGGATGCCGAATACTCGTGCCAGCTGGATTGAGCCGCCCCCAAGCATGGGATGAGGATGGTGGCAGAAGACGAGGGCCGCCCTCCACGCATTCGTCGTCCCAGCGGGCCTGCTCATAATGCGGCCCACCAGGAACCGAGAGGAGACCGTTGGCTCATCGTGTGACCTTCATCCCGGGAGACGGCACCGGGCCCGAGATATCGGAGGCAACCCAGCGCGTGCTCGAGGCCACGGGCGTCGAGTTCGAGTGGGACTTCCAGGACGCCGGCATCGACGTGTACGAGCAGGAGGGTGACCCGCTGCCCGCCCGGACGCTCGACTCGATCCGCGAGCGCGGGGTCGCCATCAAGGGCCCGACCACGACGCCCGTGGGCTCCGGGCACCGCTCCATCAACGTGGCGCTGCGCAAAGAGCTCGACCTGTTCGCGTGCATCCGGCCGTGCAAGGCCTACGAGGGCGTGCGCACCCGCTTTCCCGAGACCGACATCGTGATCGTGCGTGAGAACACCGAGGACCTCTACGCCGGCATCGAGTTCGAGAAGGGCTCGGAGGAGGTCGAGAAGCTGCGCCGCTTCCTGGCCGACGAGCTGAACTCCCCCACCCGTGACGAGGTCGGGATCTCGATCAAGCCGATTTCCGTGTTTGGGTCCGACCGGATCGTGGAGGCCGCGTTCAAGTACGCCGAGGAGAACGGGCGCGGCAAGGTGACCGCGGCCCACAAGGCAAACATCATGAAGTTCTCCGACGGCTTGTTCCTGGACGTGGCCCGTCAGGTGGCCGAGCGCCACCCCGAAATCGAGTTCGAGGACCGCATCATCGACAACCTGTGCAACCAGCTCGTGTCGCGGCCCGAGGAGTACGACGTGATCGTGCTGCCGAACCTCTACGGAGACATCGTCTCCGACCTGGGAGCGGGCATGATCGGCGGCCTTGGCCTGGCGCCCGGGGCCAACATCGGCACCGCCGGCGCGATCTTCGAGGCCACCCACGGCTCGGCGCCGAAGTACAAGGGCCAGAACAGGATCAACCCGACGGCCCTGCTCCTATCCGGGGTGCTGATGCTGCGCCACCTGGAGGAGACGGAGGCGGCCGACCGGATGGAGGGAGCCATCGCCGCCGTGATCGCCGCGGGCGAGAAGGTGACCTACGACCTCAAGCCCACACGTGATGACCCGACCGCGGTGGGTACCAGTGAATTCGCCGACGCAGTGATAGAGGAGATGAACAAGTGAATGCCGCCAGTCCAGTGAAGGTCGTGGTCACGGGGGCCGCCGGCGCGATCGGATACAGCCTGCTCTTCCGGATCGCCAGCGGCCAGATGCTCGGAGAGGACACGCCCGTCCACCTCAGCCTCTTGGAGATCCCCCAGGCCATGGACGCCGTCAAGGGCGTGGCCATGGAGCTGGACGACTGCGCGTTTCCCCTCCTCTCGGGGATCGACATGTACGACGATCCACGCCAGGCGTTCGACGGTACTCAGGTGGCGCTGCTGGTGGGCGCCCGGCCGCGCTCGAAGGGCATGGAGCGCGGTGACCTGCTCGAGGCCAACGGCGGTATCTTCAAGCCCCAGGGCGAGGCCATCAACGCGGGCGCCGACGCCTCGATCCGTGTGCTGGTGGTGGGCAACCCGGCGAACACCAACGCCCTGATCGCGATGTCCTCCGCGCCGGACGTGCCGCGCGAGCGGTTCACCGCGATGACCCGGCTGGACCACAACCGGGCGATCGCCCAGCTGTCGGCCAAGACGGGGGCGGACGTGTCGGACATCACCAACATGACGATCTGGGGCAACCACTCCGCCACCCAGTACCCGGACATCTTCCACGCGAAGGTGAACGGTCAGAACGCCGCTGAGAAGGTGAACGACCAATCCTGGCTGGAAAACGACTTCATCCCCACTGTCCAGAAGCGCGGGGCGGCGATCATCGAGGCCCGCGGCGCGTCCAGCGCCGCGTCGGCCGCAAACGCGGCGATCGACCACGTGCGGGACTGGACACTGGGAACCCCGGACGGAGACTGGGTGTCGATGGCCATCGCGTCGGAGGGGTCTTACGGGGTGGACGAGGGAGTCATCTCGTCATTTCCGTGCACCTGTTCCGGGGGCCGCTACGAGGTGGTGCAGGGACTGGAGCTGGACGAGTTCTCCCGCGCGCGGGTGGACGCCACGGTGGCCGAGCTCAATGACGAGCGGAACGCCGTGCGGGAGCTCGGCCTGGTGGAGTAGCGCCCATTCAGCGGGATCCGGATCAGGCGGGGTGCCAGCCCTTGCCGCGCTTCTTGACCTGACCGTCAGAGGCCAGGGTAGGCATCACGCGGTAGAGGTAGTTGGCCTTGATTCCCATCGCGGCGGCCAGCTCCGCGATCGTGATTCCGGGGCGGGCGCGCACGAGATCCAGAGCCTGCTTGGCGCGTGCGCCGCTGCCACGGGGGCGGCCGCGGCCGGTGCGTCCTGCTCGAGACGCGGGCCGGCGGCGTGACCGACGCCGCGCCGCGGCGGGGGCGACCCCGGCCAGGGCCGCCGATGCCTTCTCCAGCCGGTGGTACTCGTCCACGAGCGGCTTGAGCTCTTTCAGGCGGCTCTCGATCTCACTTCGCTTCTCGTCAAGAAAATCTGTCATGTGACAGAAATTAGCGCAAACAGCTGCGACCGGCAGGTTTTCCTACTCCACCAGGGCTCGTAGCTTCCTGAGCGAGCCGTCCAGTTCGCGCACGGTCATTCTCTCGACCGCCCGGCCGGCCAGCCGGCCGAGTGCTCCGCCGGGGAGCTCGTACTCGTTGAGGTAGGAGAAATCGGTACCTCCGTCCGCCTCGTCGAAGCCGTACTCCACCTTCGCGCGTGAGGCCACCGGCCCGCGGCCTTCCCACACCACCCGCCGGCACGGGTCGTTCTCCACCACCGTCCAACGCACCTTGAAGGTTCGCCCACCGAGTCTGAGGCATTGCGTGAGCTTCGATCCGGCGCGCAGGCGCTCCGGGGCTGGACCCTCCAAGCTCCTGTGGATGGTCACCCAGTCCTCCAGCCGAGAGGGGTCCATCACCACGTCGTAGAGGCGCTCGGCCGGGGCCTTTACCCTCACCTGCCGCTGCACCCTCACCGGGCGGCCAGCCGCTCGGTGGACTCCCATTCGCCCAGGGCATGCTCCACGGCGCGCGCGAAGGAGCGCGGCCGGATCCCGTACATCCGTGCCGCCTCGTCCGGGTCCCGCGGGAGCACGTCGGACTCGAGGCTCTCCATCAGGGGCCGGACCAGCTCCAAGGGCTGACCGCTGACGGCCGCGACCACCGCGCTGGCCGGCGGAGTGAGCGACGGGCGCAGCCCGACCGGCATGCGCCCCACTCCCATCCACTCCGCTATTCCCTCCACCAGTTCGCCGTAGGTGACCACGTCGGGACCGCACACGTCCAGGGAACGGCCCTCGGCCGCGATGACCTCCGGCGTCCGGGCGAGGAACTCGATCACGTCGCGCTCGTCGATCGGCTGCGTGCGGTTGGTGCGCCAGCCCGGCATCGGCAGCACCCGCAGGCGCTCCACCAGCCGCACGAGCACGCGAAACGAGGAGGAGCCGGCGCCGACGACGATCGAGGCGCGCAGTGCCGTCGACTCCGGCAGGGCGGCCAGCAGGATCTCCTCCACCTCGAGGCGGGAGGCGAGGTGGGGGGAGGGGCGTCCGCTCGGCACGATCCCGCCCAGGTAGACCACGCGCCGCACTCCGGCCCGCGCGGCCTCGGCGGCGAAGCGCTCGGCGGCGCGGCGGTCGCGGTCCGCGAAGCCGTCGCCGTTGCCCGACGGCTCCATCGAGTGGACGAGGTAGTAGGCGACCGAGCAGCCGTCCAGCGCGGCGCCCAGGCCGCCGCCGTCCAGGAGGTCGCCGCCCACCGGCTCGATTCCGGGCAGGTCCTCGACCCGTCCGGGGTGGCGGGCGAGTGCGCGCGCGGCCCGCCCGTCCGCGGCCAGGCGGCGCAGCAGGCGCGATCCGATGTATCCGGTGGCTCCGGCGACCAGCTCCATGATCAGTCGACCTCCACTGGTGCTGCATCCTTTCCGATACCGATACGGCCGGCCGTGCGGCCGGGCCCATGTCGGCGCCGCCGAAAACCCGCAACCAGCGGGCGGCCCCCCGAAGAGCCTGGAAATTGCGGCCGCGCGAAATCTCCCCGATTTGCGGAACTGGGCCTGGTCAACGCGGCCGGCGTGCTGCACCATCCCGCCCCGTGCCGAAAGCCAGGACCAAGCCCGCCACCTGCGAAGACTGCTTCTTTCACCAGAACATGCTCTGCGCGCTCGGGCTCGACAAGGCGTGCACCACCTTCAGACCGGCCGACCGTGGACTCGCCCCCGAGCGTCAGCTGGCGTTCGTCTTTCGCGCCGAGCGCACCACCTCGGCCTACGCATTTCCGCAGCCCAGCACCTAGAGGTGCGAACCGCTTAGAGTCGCTACATGCGGCTCACGGTGCTGGGCAAGTCCCCGTCCTGGCAGGACGCGGGCGGCGCATGCTCGGGCTATCTCGTCGAGGACGGCGGCGTCCGGCTATTGATGGACTGTGGAAACGGGGTGTTCGGCAAGCTCCGGGCCTGCATGGACTACGTCGACGTGGACGCGGTGGTGATCTCTCACCTGCACGCGGATCACTTTCTCGACCTGGTGCCGTTCTCGTACGCGCTCACCTACGCCCCGCGCCAGCAGCCCGTGCCCGTGCCCCCGTGGCCGGGCACCGATCACCCGGCTCGGCCGGCTCTCCACGTCCCGCCCGGCTCACGCGAGACCTTTCGCCGGGTGGTGGGCTCCTGGGGCAACGAGGACCTGATCGAGAAGGCCTTCGACCTTCGGGAGTACGAGCCCGCAGCGGAGCTCGCGGTGGGGTCGCTCGGGCTCACCTTCCAGGCCGTGCCGCACTATACGGAGACCTTCGCAATCCGCCTGCAGTCGACAACCGGTCCCGGATGCCTCGTCTACGGCGCCGACTCGCGGCCCACCCAGGCGCTGGCCGGGTTCGCCCGCGACGCCGACCTGATCCTCATGGAGGCCACGCTGCCCCGGCCGGAGCGCGACGGCCTGCGGGGTCACCTGACCCCGTCTGAGGCCGGCGAGCACGCGCGCGTCGCGGGGGCGGCGAGGCTGGTCCTGGTGCACATCTCGGACGAGCTCGACGCCGGGTGGGCGCGGGACCAGGCGGCGGCCAGCTTCGGCGGCCCGGTGGAGGTGGCCGTCGAGGGCGCCGTCTACGAGGTCTGAGCCGGCCTCCTCGCGCGTTCGACGGCGTATCCTCGTCGGCCGTGCCCTCATCGCGTGACCTGTTCACCAACTTCGAACGCATGCGGCGCGAGATCGACGAGCTCTTCGGCGACGTCTTCGAGCGCCAGACGGGGCTGCGAGGCCAGGGCTTCTCGCCGCCGGTGGACGTCTTCTATGTTGACAACCCGCCCCGTGCGGTCGTCAAGGCCGATCTGGCCGGCATTGCCATCTCCGACGTGGCCCTGGAGATCCGCGGGCGCCAGCTGCTCATCGCCGGAGAGCGCCGCCCAGGTCAGGCCGAGGGACGCCTCTACCAGCAGATCGAGATCGAGCACGGCCCGTTTCGCCGCCTGGTCGAGCTCGGCGCCGAGGTCGCGGCCGAGGAGGCCCGCGCGAGCTACGACGACGGGATCCTCGAGGTGGAGATCCCGCTCGCTCGCCCGGACGCGACGATTCGTCGCGTGCCGATTGCAGAGGGCGAGCCGGAGTGAGCATCCACATCCCGTCGGCGGACGGCGAGGCCGCCCATGCCGTCGTCCGCGCCAGCCTGCCCAACGAGCTGCCGATCCTTCCTCTCCGCGACAGCGTTCCCTTCCCCGAGACCCTGACCCCGCTGGCCATCGGCCAAGAGCGGTCGATCGCCCTGGTCAACGACGTTCTGGGCGGCAACCGGATGCTCGCCATGGTGGCCTCCAGGGACCCTGAGGACGAGGAGCCCGAGCCCGACGGCCTATTCCGCGTGGGGGTGGCCGGAGTGGTCTCACGCATGCTCAAGGTGCCCGACGGGACGCTGCGGATTCTCGTCCACGCCGCGCAGCGGGTCGAGATCGAGGAGTTCGTGACCACCGATCCCTACCTGGTCGCGCGGATCGCGGAGGCGCCGGACGAGCTGGTCCCGTCCCCCGAGCTCGAGGCGCTGCACCGCAACGTCCAGAACACGTTCTCCCGGATCATCGAGGAGGTCCCCTACCTGCCGGAGGAGCTCCAGGTGGCCGTGGCCAACCTGGACGACCCGGCGGAGCTGGCGCACATGATCGCGGGCTCTCTGCGCATCCGGACCGACGAGAAGCAGCAGCTCCTGGAGGAGCGCGACGTGGCTCGGCGGCTGAGGATGCTGTCGGAGATCCTGGCCCGCGAGCTCGAGCTGGTCGAGATCGGCACCCGGATCCAGACCCAGGTGCAGTCGGAGATGGACAAGGGACAGCGCGAGTACTGGCTCCGCCAGCAGCTCAAGGCCATCCAGGAGGAGCTCGGCGAGGTGGACGAGCAGCAGGCCGAGGCGGCCGAGCTGCGGGAGCAGCTGGAGAACGCGGGCCTGTCCGAGGAGGCGTGGAAGCAGGCCGAGCGAGAGCTGCAGCGGTTCGGGCGCCTGCCCCCGCAGGCCGCCGAGCACGGCGTGATCCGCACCTACCTGGAGTGGCTGGCGATCCTGCCCTGGTCACGCTCGAGCGAGGACAGCCTGGACCTCGGACATGCGCGCACCACGCTCGATCGGGACCACTACGACATGGAGAACGTCAAGGACCGCATCCTCGAGTTCCTGGCCGTGAGAAAGCTCAAGCCCGATGCACGCTCGTCGATCCTCTGTTTCATCGGCCCTCCCGGCGTGGGCAAGACCTCGCTCGGGAAGTCGATCGCCGCCGCGATGGGCCGCTCCTTCCAGCGGATCTCCGTGGGCGGCGTACGCGACGAGTCCGAGATCCGTGGACACCGCCGCACCTACGTCGGGGCGATGCCCGGCACGATCCTCCGCGCGATGCGCGACGCGGGCACCAGCAACCCGGTGCTGATGATCGACGAGATCGACAAGATGGGCACGGACTATCGCGGGGACCCCGCCAGCGCGATGCTCGAGGTGCTGGACCCCGAGCAGAACTTCAGCTTCCGCGACCACTACCTGGACCTGCCGTTCGACCTCTCGCACGTCTTCTTCATCTGTACGGCGAACCAGCTCGACCCGATCCCCCCGGCCCTGCGCGACCGGATGGAGCTGATCGAGCTGTCGGGCTACACCCACGAGGAGAAGCGCGAGATCGCCAAGCGCTACCTGCTGCCGCGGCAGATGGAGCGCAACGGCGTGGGCCGGTCCAAGGTCGAGTTCACCGACGCCGCCCTCGACGCGATCATCGAGGGCTACACGCACGAGGCCGGGGTCCGGGGGCTGGAGCGCGAGATCGGCTCGGTCTGCCGCAAGGTGGCGCGGGAGTTCGCCGAGGGCACGCGCCGCTCCAAGCGCACGATCCGCCCCCCGCAGGTAACCGAGCTGCTCGGGCGGCGGCGCCACCTGCCCGAGACCGCTCGCCGCACGAACGAGCCCGGCGTGGCCACCGGCCTGGCGTGGACGCCGGTGGGCGGAGATGTGCTGTTTGTCGAGGCCACAGCGTTTCCCGGGGACGGGAAGCTGCAGATCACCGGGCAGCTCGGCGACGTGATGAAGGAGTCGGCCGCGGCCGCGCTTTCCTACATCAAGACGTCGAGCGTGGTGGCCAACGGGGCCGGGGCCGACGACTGGTTTCGCACCCACGACCTTCACGTGCACGTGCCCGCCGGGGCGATCCCCAAGGACGGCCCGAGCGCCGGGATCACGATGGCGACGGCCATCGCGTCTCAGATCACAGGCCGGCCGGTGCGTTCGGACACCGCCATGACGGGCGAGATCACACTGACCGGCAAGGTGCTGCCCATAGGGGGGCTGAAGGAGAAGGCGCTGGCCGCGCAGCGCGCCGACATCAAGCGGCTGATCGTCCCCCGGCGCAATGAGGCGGACATAGACGACGTCCCCGAGCACCTGAGAAAGCGCATGAAGTTCGTGCTCGTCGACGACGTCAGCGAGGTGCTCGAGTCCGCTCTCGAGCGCCCGCGTCGCCGCGCACGGACCGCAACTTGATCGTCGGTGATGTTGTGGGGGACGAATGCCGGGTACAGTGTGTGCAGCCAAGCGGATTCGAGGAGAGCAATGGCATCACGAAAAGGGGCTGCAAAAGCTGGCGCCGGGGCGGTGGCGGCGGGCCAGGCGGTCCGCTCGAACGCTTACGTCCAGCGCCTGATCGATGACGAGGACCTGCGCGACAACCTGCGCACGGCCTACAAGTCGGCCAAGAAGGCGTACACCCGCATCAACGGCAAGGGCCCGACCAAGGCCCTTGAGGACAAGAAGGTCCAGCGCGACCTGAGCGACGCCGCGGCGTCTCTACGCGAGGCGACGGACGCCTTGCGCGGCGGCAAGAAGCGCAAGAGTGGCCGTAAGGGCAAGCTGCTCGTGCTCGGCCTCGTCGGCGGGGTCTTGGCCCTGGCGCTCAGCGAGGGTCTCCGCAAGAAGGTCCTCGACGCGCTGTTCGGTGCCGAGGAGGAGTTCGAGTACACCTCGACCACCACCCCGGAGCCGTCGACCAACGCGAGCTCCATACCGGGACAGCCCGTCGGCACCACCTGACGCCCGGCCGGTTGAGCCAAGCATCAAGAAGGGGCGCCATCGGCGCCCCTTCTCTTTGGGGAATGGGCCTGCACTCCCGGCTGGCCGTCCAACTAGACTGCCATCGGTGGCAGCTTCGGTGGACACCCCCCGCAGGCTCGAGTCAGACAAGGCCCAGCGGATCATCGCGGCCATGCGAGCCAGCGTCGGACGTCGCGGCGCGGCGGGTTCCACGTTCGATCACGTGGCTCGCGAGGCCGGCGTGTCGCGCGGTCTCCTCCACTACTACTTCGGCTCGAAGGAACGCCTGCTGGTGGAGGTCGTGCGCCAGGACTGCGAGGTGCGGACCCAGGTCATGCGCGGGCGGGTGGCTGACGCCGCCACGGCCGAGGAGATCGTCTCGGCGCTGGTCGTGGGGCTGGAGGAGTTCATCGAGGACGAGCTCGCCAACCAGTCGCTCGTCTACGAGATGCTGAGCGCGTCCAAGCACTCCGAGGAGATCCGCGCCGAGATGGCCGAGCTGTATCGCACCTGGCGTGCCACCCTGGCCGACGGGCTCCGTGAGAAGGAGAGCGAGGGGGTCATCGCCCTCGAGGCTGACCCCGAGGCCGTGGCGTCGATCCTCTTCTCGCTCGGTGACGGCTTCGGCATCCAGGTGATCTCCGATTCCGATTGGGATCGCGAGGCCGCCTTCGAGCTCGGCGTGCTCACCGCACGGCGGCTGCTCGGCGCCGGCTGAGCCTCAGGCCTGGCCGGCCCGCACGCGCAGCCCAATCAGCGGGAAGATCGTCGTCGAGAGGATCGCCGCGCCGACCAGCGGCCAGCTTGAGCGGGTGCCGCGGATGCGGTCGAAGTCGATCTCGTAGCCCGCGAAGCAGAAGAGCATGCCCAGGCCGAGGCTCGAGAAGAACTCGATGAACTCGTCGGGCCGGACCAGGTCGAGCAGCTCCGGCCCGACCACGATCCCGAGCACGATCTCCAGGACCACGACGGGGAGGGTCAGCCGCGGGGCGATGAACCCGGCGGCCAGGGCGGCGACGGCCCCCGCCACGACGATGACGAGGAACGACTCGGTGTCGACGTCGATCATGGGCGCGGAGCGACACTACGTGCCAGCGTCGGGCCCGCTTCAAGCGGACGGCTCGGTCAGCCGAGCTTGGGGGACTGCCACGGCGCGGCCAGTCGCCGCACCAGCTCGGCGGCGAGCTCACCCTCGGCGATGCGCACCTGCTCCAGGGTGTCGCGGTCGCGAAGGGTCACCGTGCCGTCATCCATCGTCTGATGGTCGACGGTCACGCCCCAGGGCGTGCCGATCTCGTCCTGGCGGCGGTAGCGCTTGCCGATCGAGCCCCCGGTGTCGAACTCGGACGGCATGCGCGAGCGAAGATCCTCGTAGATGGCCCGGGCCCGCTCGGGCTGCCCGTCCTTGTTGACCAGGGGCAGCACCGCAACCTTCACCGGCGCCAGCCGCGGGTGCAGGCGGACCACCACGCGCTCGCGGCCCTCGACCTCCTCCTCGTCGTAGGCGTCTACCAGGAAGGCCAGGGTGCCCCGGTCGGCGCCGGCGGAGGGCTCGATCACGTGCGGCACGTAGCGGTCCCCCGTGGCGGTGTCCACGTACTCGATCTTCTCGCCCGAGTATTCGGCGTGGCGGGAGAGGTCGAAGTCGCCGCGGTTGGCGATCCCCTCCAGCTCGGACCAGCCCATCGGGAACAGGTACTCGATATCTGACGTGCCGCTCGAGTAGTGGGACAGCTCGTCGCTGCCGTGCGCTCGCAGCTGGAGGTGGTCGGCGCGGATGCCGAGGTCGGTGTACCAGCGCATGCGGTCCGCCATCCAGCGTTCGTGCCAGTCGGTCGCCTCGGCGGGAGGGACGAAGAACTCGATCTCCATCTGCTCGAACTCGCGCGTGCGGAAGATGAAGTTGCCGGGGGTGATCTCATTGCGGAACGCCTTGCCCACCTGGGCGATGCCAAACGGGGGCTTCTTGCGCGCGAACTGGAGCACGTTCTTGAAGTTCACGAAGATTCCCTGAGCGGTCTCGGGGCGCAGGTAGACGACGGAGCCCTCCTCGGCCACGGGCCCCATGTGCGTCTCGAACATGAGGTTGAACTGCCGCGGCGCGGACAGCTCCCCGCCGCACTGCGGGCAGCGCAGCTCGCCCTCGGGCTGGGCCTCGCGCAGATGGTCCTCGCGCCAGCGCTTCTTGCAGTCGCCGAGACACTGAACGAGCGGGTCCGTGAAGCCCTCCAGGTGACCGGAGGCCTCCCAGGTGCGCGGGTGCATGAGGATGGCCGCGTCCAGGGCCACCATGTCGTCGCGCTCCTGAACGACCGCTCGCCACCATTCCGCCTTCACGTTGCCCTTCAGGAGCACGCCGTAGTGGCCGTAGTCGTAGGTCGACGCCAGCCCGCCGTAGATCTCGGAGGACTGGAAGATGAAGCCGCGCCGCTTACAGAGGGCGACGATCTTGTCCATGGTCACGGCGTCCGTCACGACCAGCCAGGGTATCGGCGCCGATGGCGGGTCGGTGAGGGATTGCACGAGACCGTGCCGTCACGACCGGGACGCGGTCGGGGTACTCAGTCGCTACCTGACACGCGGGCCGGCGCGTGGGACGGGGGCGGGAGGACGGGCCCCCTGCCGCGAGGTGAATCGGTCCTGGACGTCGCCCAGGTCCAACTCGCCCTGCAGGAACGCGCCGGCGCCGTAGAAGAGGCCCGCGCCCAACAGACACAGCAGCGCGTAGCCGAAGTTGAACGAAAGCCAGGCGACCACGAAGGCGAAGCCGAGCAGGGCGAGGAATTGCTTTTGGTTCATCAGTTGAGCTCCCTTTTGGTCTTCGGTTCATATCCGGTGAGGACTACGCTGACCGGCATCTCGGGCAGCCCGTGGCGCCTGAGCGCGTCGTGCACAGACGACTGCACGTCGCCGAGGATCTCGGCCGCGTCGCGAGCGCGGCGGACGGCCACCCCCACGACCAGCTCGCCGGTGGCGTAGCGTCCCGTGGCGTCGGCCACGCCCTGATTGCGCTGGGCCGCGGTCTCGGCCAAGCGCTCGATCGCGCGCGGTTCCACGGTCAGGCTGCCGTCGTCCGAAAGCTCCAAGTCTTGGCGCCCGAGGGAGGGTTTCGGGAGTTCCCGCTGCGCCAGATATCCGAAGAGCAGAAACGCGAGAACGCCGGCGCCGGCCACGATCGCTCGTGTCGCGCCGCCGTTCACGTCCTCGGGCTCGAGGCCGGCGAGATAGTCGAACGCGGCTCGATACCCGCTGATCGAGTCGACCGCGTCCTCTCCGACCTTCAGAGCCAGCAGCGCGATCACGACGCCGGCCCACAGGAGAGCGAGGGCCAAGAGCACCACGAGCGCCCGAGCGACGAAGGCAAACGGCGAGGCGCGGCTGCGCAGGCGTTGGCGCAGCACTACTGCACCCTCGAGCCACGGTCGGCCGGGCGCGTGCGCACCTCCGGCTTGAGTCCGAAGCCGTCGGAGAGCGGCAACAGCTCGCGCTCGACGCGCTCCTTGGCCGCCCCGGGCGCGGTCATCCGGGTGTGGTCGGCGCGCACCTTGACCTTGCCGCCGCGCCGGCGCCCCGGCCTGACCTTGGTCTTTGCTGTCGTGACGCCCTCGCCGCGTTCCGCCAGGGCGCGCGCCACCTGCGCAAGCGGACGGCGACGCGCAGCCAGTCGCCCCTCTTCCGATTCGAGGCTCACCAACCGCTCGCGGGCGGGCACGAACACGCCCGCCGCCAGCAGCACCCCGAGGGCCATCAGGCCAAGCCCGATCAGGAGGGACACCAAATCCGGCGAACCGGAGCGTTCCAGCGCCGAGAGCGAGCTATCGACGCTGTCGCTCAGGTCGTGCAGTCTCAGGGCATCGGCAAGCGCCGGGAGGCTGAGGCCGGACTCGCCATCCTGGATCGAGAAGGCGGCGAGCGCCAGCCCGGCGACCGCCAAGACCACCAGCATGAGAAACCCGAGCAGGCGCACGAGAGCGCGCAGCAGGATCACGAAACCCACCCGAGCGGATGCTCGACGTCGAGAAAGCTCACGCTCACTGTCCCGAGCCGCTCGCCCAGCCCGGCGGCCGCGGCCGCCTCCCCGACCGCGCGCGCCACGCGCTCGCCCAGCTCGCGCAGCGGCACCAGCTCGGCCGTGAGGAAGAGGTCGACGCGGAACCGCCCGTCCCCCTGTGCCACGGACACGACCCCGGCGAGGGGGGCGCCGCCGTAGCGGGTCACGTACTGCCCGCTCGGGCCGGGGTTGCCCGCCGCCACCCCGTCCGCGCCGACCGCGGCCTCGAGCGCGACGCGCGCGAGCTCGACGCGCGGCGTGACCAGGCCACGTTGCCCTACCGACACGGTCCGCGCCCGGCTACTCGACGCGCGGAGCGGGCGGTGGGGTGTCGGGCTCATCGTCGCCGGGGAAGTGCAGGTCGTTGACGGCGATGTTCACCTCGGTCGCCGTCAGCCCCGTGATCCCCTCGATGCGCTTGATCACGTTGTCGCGAATGGCCTGCGAGACCTCGGGGATCGACTCTCCGTACTCGACCACGATCGTGAGGTCGACGGCCGCTTCCTTCTCGCCCACCTCGACCGACACTCCCTGCGAACGCTCGTCTCCGATGCCCACGCGCTGGGTGACGGAGCCGAGGGCCCGGGCGGTCCCTCCGCCGAGATCGTGCACGCCGGGCACCTCCCGCGCGGCGATTCCGGCAACCTTGGTGACCACTATGTCGGCAATGCTAGTCGCGCCTCGCTCCGACTCGAGCGATGCCGAGGCGCCCGAGCCCCGCTTCGCGACCGACGAGCCCCGCGTGGCCTGCCTCTCTTCGTCCGCCATGTCTCTCCCGTCGTAGGTGGCCGGCGGATGCCCCGCCGGGGGTTTTCTTTTCGACTGCCCTGGATGACAGCTTCGAAACCACGGATTTGACAATGCGTGAGCAGGCGATCCCGCTCATGGCGGCAGCGCTCTCTTCGGACTGACGCGGGTAGTGGCACTCCTATACTCGGAGTGCCATGCCCATCTACGAATATCGCTGCAAGAAGGGGCACACCTTCGAGCAAACGCAGCGTATGAGCGACGATCCGCTCACCTCCTGCACCGTCTGCGGCGCGTCCGTCCAGCGTGTGTTCCATCCCGTCGCCGTGCATTTCAAGGGCTCGGGCTTCTACACCACCGACTACGGCAAGAAGAAGGCCGCCGCGGAGGGTGGTGGCGAGTCCGACTCGTCCAAAGGCTCAGACTCCTCGTCGTCGTCCAAGTCAAACTCGTCTTCCAAGTCGGACTCCTCGGCTAAAGCCTCGTCGTCGTCCTCGGATTAGTCCCCGTTCAACTTCCTCACCGCGTCCGCCTTCGCGCCGTCGGACACCTTGAGGCTGCCGTCCACGCCGCAGTCCAGGCACGACGGCTCCAGCACGTTGAGGTCCTCGGAGGTGCCGGCGGCAGCGTCGGTCGCCAGCCCCAGCAGACCTGGGCCCTTGAGGTCAGTCCTCACCGCCCGCGGGGCCCGCCACGCGGCCCACGGCATGCGGACGAAGGCCGCGGGCGAGGTCAGCTGGTCCTTGATCCCCGAGATCACCTGCTGCTGGCGCTCGGCGCGGTCGATGTCGGTCTCGTTCGGCGCGCAGTCGTTCTTCCTGATCCGGGCGTACCCGAGCGCGCGCCGGCCGTTTAGGTGCCGCTCGCCCTTGCGGAAGCGCAGGCCCTTCCAGAAGTTGTCGAACGGCGGGGAGCAGATGCGGCGCTCCACGTCCACGGTCACCCCGCCCAGCGCGTCGATGAACTTGGGGAACCCGGCGAAGTCGACCTCGATCAGGTGGTTGACCTCCACCCCGTTGCCGAGGAAGCTCTCGACTGTTTCGATCATCAGCGCGGGACCGCCGAGCGCGTAGGCCGCGTTGATCTTCGCGGTTCCGTGCCCGGGGATCTGAGCCTCGGAGTCACGCGGGATCGACAGCTTGCGCACGCTCCCGAAGGCCGCGTGCACCAGCATGAGGGTGTCCGCGCGGGAGGGGCCGGCCTGGGACTCGTCGATCGAGTCGCCGGTGCGCGCGTCGGATCCGATCACGAGGATCGTGCTGCCGGTGAGGATGTTGCCGCCGCTGGAGAGGGCTCGCTCCGCGTCCTCGGAGACACCCTCCTCGGTCTGCGCGCTGAGGAAGAAGAGGACGAGCGACAGCAGGATCCAGCCCGCTAGCGCGAGCGCAATCCACTTGACCACCCGCCCGGGCGTGATGCCCCGGCGCTCACGCGGCTCGCCGGGCTCGCCGGGCTTGCGCTGGCGAAAACGGGCCAGCCGGCGGCGCAGCGAGTCCAGGTCGCCTCCACCGGCTCGCCCCGCGGGCCGGCGGCGCGAGCGGTAGACGTTGTACTCGGGAGGCCCCGGGTCAGGACCGGGCGAGCCTGGGTTAGGGTCATTCACAGGACCCTGTATATCGTCCGGCCATGCCGCCCAGACGCGTCATCGGCGTGGACGCAGGGGGCACCAAGCTGCTCGGCGGGGTCGTCGACGAGCACCTCGTGGTGCATCACCGGGTGCATCGAACGTGGCGTGGCGACGACGTATCCGAGACGCTGGAGATCTTCGTCGAGGCCGTCGAGGAGATCCGCAGCGCGGCCCCGGACGTGGAGGCGGTGGGGTTCGGCATCCCCGCGCTCGTCGACCAGGACACGGGCACCAGCCGGTGGTCCACGCACCTGCCGCTCGAGGGCGTCCCGTTCCGCGACCTGATGAGCGAGCGCCTGGGCCTGCCGGTCCACGTGGACAACGACGCCAACGTGGCCCTGCTCGCCGAGCACCGCGGCGGCGCGGCGCACGACGTCCGCCACGCTGCCATGGTGCTGCTGGGCACCGGCATCGGTGGTGGGCTTCTCTTCGACGGCCGCATCTACCGCGGCGCAACGGGCGTGGGGGCCGAGCTCGGGCACATGGTGCTCGACCATCACGGCCCGGACTGCCAGGGAGCATGCCCGGGACGAGGCTGTCTGGAGGTGCTCGCCTCTGGCAGCGCGATCGGGCGCGAGGGGGAGCGGCTGGCCGGCGAGCGGCCCGAATCGGCGCTCGGGCACAGACTCGCGACCGGGCAGGAGATCACGGGGGCCATCGTCACGGAGCTGGCCCACGACGGCGACCCGGCCGCGCGGGAGGCGCTGGCCGAGATCGGGCGTCGCCTGGGCGCCGGGTTGGTGAGTTTGGTCAACGCGCTCAATCCGGAGGTCATCGTGGTGGGGGGAGGCGCGATCGCTGCGGGTGAGCTGTTGCTGCAACCCGCGCGGGAGGTGGTGTCCGCTCGCGCATTGCCCCCGGCGCGCGAGGTCGTGCGGATCGTGCCCGCCCACTTCGGAGCCGAGTCGGGGATGCTCGGCGCAGCGGTGCTCGCGCTCGACGGCGGTCCCCGATGAGCGGCCGGCTCGTGGTGTGCCCCACCCCGATCGGGAACCTGGAGGACGTGACTCTGCGGGTGCTCGCCGCCTTGCGCGAGGCCGACGTGGTCGCCTGCGAGGACACGCGGCGCACACGAGTTCTTCTCGACCGTTACGGGGTGCGAGCGCGCCTGGTCTCCTACCACGAGCACAACGAGCGGGCGCGGGCCGACGAGTTGGTGCACCGGATGCGCCAGGGGGACACCGTCGCGCTGGTCTCGGACGCTGGGATGCCGCTCGTCTCCGATCCGGGCTACCTGCTGCTGCGGGCCTGCGTGTCGGCCGGGCTGCCCGTGGAGGTGCTGCCCGGTCCATCGGCCGCCATTACCGCGCTGGTGGCCTCCGGGCTTCCGACGGATGAGTGGCGCTTTCAGGGCTTTCTTCCCCGGCGCAAGGGCGACCTTCGCGCGGTGCTCGGGGAGCCGGGCGCGACGCTGGTCGCCTTCGAGTCCCCGCGGCGGCTGCCGGCCACGCTGGCCGTGGTGGCCGAGCTGGACCCCGAGCGCCGGGTGGCGGTGTGCCGCGAGCTGACCAAGGCGCACGAGGAGGTGGTGCGCGGCATGGCGGCGGAGCTGGCGGAACGCTATGAGGGCGCGCCGCCCAGGGGCGAGGTGGTGCTGGTGCTGGGCCCGGTCGACCCACCGGCCGAGGGGCTGGAGCCCGGAGCGGTCGACGCACTGCGCCGGTTGGTCGACGCGGGTGCGCGACCCCGTAAGGCGGCCGCGGTCGTGGCCGAGTTGACGGGCGGAAGCGCCAATGCGCTGTACCGGCGCCTGACCGAGGAGTAGGACGGGAGGCCGGTGCCACGGAATGGCACCCGATTGCGACCTCTCGGCGAACTTCTCACACGGGACCGCCAACAGCACACACGGGACGGTCACGGCGTACCCCGTTCCGGTCCGCGGGCCGTACGGTCGAGACATGCTCGTCCTCCCGCCTCTCGTCGTGGCTCTCCTCGCGGTCTCGCTGGCGGTGGCGCCCTCCGCCGGCGCCGATTGGTCGTGGCCGGTGCCGGGTCGGGTGATCACTCCCTTCCGCCTGGGCGCGGACCCCTACGCTCCCGGCCAGCACCGGGGCATCGACATCGCCGGCTCCCCCGGCACGCGCGTCACGGCGGCGGCCGCGGGGGTGGTCCGGTACGCCGGCATGGCCGGGTCGTCCGGGCTCACGGTCGCCGTACGAACCGCCGACCGGCGCTTCGACACGGCCTACCTGCATCTCTCCGCCGTCGTCGTCCGCGCGGGTGAGAGGGTCGCGGTGGGGCAGACCCTCGGCACGGTCGGCTCCACCGGCCGGCGCTCGGCCGCGGCGCCGCACCTGCACTTCGGCGTGCGGAGGGCCGCCAGCCGCCACGGCTATCTGGACCCGCTCGTGCTGCTCCCTGGAGATCCGGCCCCGCGGTCCATGCCGCCGGCTCGGATTCCTGCTCCCGTTGCCGTCCCGGCGTCCCCGCCGCCCGGAAGGCCGGCCGCCATCCCGTACCGGCCGGCTCCTCTGGCGGCGGTGCCGGTCTCCGTCCCGCGCTCCGAGCCGGCGGTCGGCCTGGGCGCTGCCCCGGCGCCCGCAGCCCCTCCCCGGACGGTCCCGCACGGCGAACCTCGCCCCGCCTTACCCTGGATCGCCGGCCCCGACCTGGGGCTGCTCGCCGGAGGCCTCGGACTTGCGGCGGCGGCGGCGTTGGTGGCGCTCCGTGGACGCCCCGCTCGTGCCGCCCCGCCCGTACGCCGCAGCATGGCGCGGTTGCCCGTCGCGTCCCGCTTTGGGAATCTTTCTCAGAACCCTCCGCGGGCCCGAGGGCGGCCATCCCCCTCGCAGGATCGCCACCCACGATGCTCGCCATAGCCTCGACTATGGCTGCGCTCGCGTGCGGCGCCCTGCTGGTCGTGGTCGCTCGGTCATCGCCTAGGTTTTGAGACAGGTTCTGAGCGCCCGGCGCAGCCTGGCTTCGGGCCGCCGGCCCCGTACGCCCGCGAGTAGCATCGGCCACCCATGGCGTACTACGTCACGACCCCGATCTACTACGTCAACGGTGAGCCGCACCTCGGCCACGCGTACACGACGATCGCGGCCGACGTGCTCGCCCGGCACATGCGCCAACGCGGCGAGGACGTCTTCTTCCTGACCGGGACCGACGAGCACGGCGAGCCGGTCGCCCAGGCGGCGGAAAAGCTCGGGATCACCCCGCGTGAGCTCGGGGACCGCAACGCCGTCCGCTTCCGCGAGCTCGCCGCGGCGCTCGACGTGACCAACGACTTCTTCATCCGCACCACCGACACCGAGCACCTGGACAAGGTGGCGGAGGTGGTACAGCGGATCCATGACAACGGCCACGTGTTCGAGGGCACCTACGAGGGCTGGTACTGCCCACGCTGCGCCGACTTCAAGTCCGAATCCGAGCTGGAGGACGGCCACCGCTGCCCGATCCACCTGATCGTGCTCGACAAGGAGCGCGAGGACAACTGGTTCTTCCGGCTCTCGGCGTTCCAGGAGCCGCTCGAGCGCCTCTACGCCGAGCGGCCCGACTTCGTGATCCCGGGCGTCCGCTACAACGAGGCGCTCTCCTTCATCCAGCGCGGGCTCAAGGACCTGTCGCTCAGCCGCGCGCGGCTCAAGTGGGGCGTGCCCGTGCCCTGGGACCACAGCCAGGTCGTGTACGTCTGGATCGACGCGCTCCTCAACTACTACACCGCCCTTTCCTACGCGCGTGACGGAGAGGACCTCACCGACCGCTACTGGCCGGCCACGGTGCACTTGATCGGCAAGGACATCCTTAAGTTCCACGCCATCATCTGGCCCGCGCTGCTGATGGCCGCCGACCTCGAGGTACCGCGCCAGGTGGCGATCCACGGATACCTGCTGCTCGGCGAGCACAAGATGTCCAAGTCGCTCGGCAACGTGATCGAGCCGTTCCAGGTCGCCGAGACCTACGGCGCCGACGCCCTGCGCTACTACGCCCTGCGCGAGGTTCGCTTCGGACAGGACGGGGAGGTCTCACCGGAGGGGTTCGAGAACCGCTACAACACCGAGCTGGCCAACGAGTGGGGCAACCTCGCGAGCCGCACGCTCGCGATGGTCGGCCGTTACCGGGAGGGGGTCGTGCCCGAGGCGCAGCCGCCTGAAGCGCTCGTGGCGGAATTCGACGGCCTGGCCGACCGGGTGTGCCAGCTGATCGACCGGGTCGAGCCCAGCAGCGCCCTGGACGAGGTGTGGCAGCGCGTCAAGCGCCTCAACCGCTTCGTGCAGGACGAGGAGCCGTGGAAGCTCGCCAAGGACGAGAGCCAGGCGGAGCATCTCGACCAGGTGCTGTACGCGCTCGCCGAAGGACTGCGGGTGGTGTCCGTTCTGCTGCACCCGTTCATGCCCGGCTCCTCCGAACGGCTGCTGGCCGCGCTCGGCAGGCCGGACCTCTCGATCGCCGGCGCCCGCCTCGGAGCCGATCCTGGCGGGGCCGCGATCGGTGAGCTGGGCCAGCTCTTCCCTCGAGTCGAGACGCCCGAGCCCTCGCCGGCGTAATCACGGTCTCGTCATGGTGGATACGCATTGCCACCTCGACCACTGCGATTCGCCCGACGGCGAGCTCGTCGAGCGCGCACTCGCGGCCGGGGTCACCCGCCTCGCGACGGTGGGCATGGACGGCTCCTCGATCACCCGGGCCCTGGACGCCTCACGCGAGCACGACGTCGTGTTCGCGGTCGTCGGGCGCCACCCGCACGAGACCTCCGGCTTCGGCGCGGGCGACCTGGAGGAGATCGAGGTCGCCGCGACCGACCCGGTCGCCGTCGCGATCGGGGAGACCGGTCTCGACTACTACCGCGACCGTGCGCCGCGGGTGGACCAGATGATCGCCTTCCAGGCCCAGCTCGACCTGGCGGCACGCACCGGGCTTCCGGTGGCCATCCACACCCGCGCGGCGGAGGAGGACACCTTCGCCGTGCTCGCCGAGCACGCCGACTCTCTCGCCGCGGTCATCCTCCACTGCTTCTCCGCGCCCGCTCGGCTCGAGGAATGCGTCGAGCGCGGCTACCTCTGCTCCTTCGCGGGCAACGTCACCTACTCCAACGCTTCGGACCTCCGGGCCGCCGCGCGCGAGGTTCCCGACGGGCTCCTGCTGGTCGAGACCGATTCCCCGTTTCTGTCACCACAGGCGGTTCGGGGACGCCCCAACGAGCCGGCCAATGTGGTCCACACCGCCCGGCAGGTGGCCGAACTGCGAGGCGTTGCGTACGAGCAGCTCGAGCGCACGGTGGAGGCCAACGCGTCCCGGGTGCTCGGGTGGTGACCGAGCCGCGGCAGGCCAGCCTGCGCCGGCTTCGCCGCTTCGAGGTCACGCCCAATCGCGAGCTCGGGCAGAACTTCCTCATCGACGACAACCTGCTCGAGGTCATCGTCTTGGCCGCGCAGGCAGGGGACGAGGACGTGGTGCTCGAGGTGGGCGGAGGGCTCGGCGTGCTGTCCGAGTACCTGGCCGCGCGCGTGGGGCACCTGCACGTGATCGAGGTGGATCGCCACCTGGAGGCGCCGCTCCGCGACGCCCTCGACCCGTTTCCCAACGCCACGCTGCACCTCGCGGATGCCGTTCGGTACGACCTCTCGTCGCTACGGCCCGCGCCCACCAAGGTCGTGGCCAACCTGCCCTACGGCGTGGCGGCCACGGTCCTCCTGCGCACCGTGGCGGAGCTGCCCGGGGTGAGCCTGTGGGTGGTCATGGTCCAGCGCGAAGTGGGCGAGCGCCTGGCCGCATCGCCGGGCGGGCGCGTCTACGGGGCCACCTCGGTCCTCGCGCAGCTCGCCTGCGAGGTCAGACTGCTGCGCCGGGTCTCGCGGACGGTGTTCCATCCCGCCCCGAACGTCGACTCGGCGCTCGTGGCCCTGCGCCGTCACGCCCCTGCGCCGCCCGCCGAGCTCACCGCCCTGGTGCACGCCGGCTTCGCGCACCGGCGCAAGGCGCTCTCGGGGTCGCTCGCGCTGACCCCCGGGGCTCCCGACGGCCTGCGGAAGGCGGTCCGGGAGGCTTTGGCGCGAATCGGGTTGCCCGAGGATGCGCGCGCGGAGCGGCTCGCGCCGCAGCAGTGGCGGGAGCTGGCTGCGGACCTCGGTCACGAGCCGCTCGCAGGACTCGCGCCGCGATGACCGCAGCCGTGGTCGAGAGCGCCCCGGCCAAGCTCAACCTCGTGCTGCACGTCGGGCGGCCCCGCGCCGACGGCATGCACCCGCTCTGCTCGCTGTTCGCCTCGATCGAGCTGGCCGACCAGGTCGAGGTGCGCGAGGCGCCGGGCAAGGAGGACCTGGTCATCTGCCCGGGCGTCGACGGCGAGAACCTTGCCCTCCGGGCGCTGGGGGCCTATCGGCACGCCTCGGGCGCGCCCCTGCCCGCCCTCGAGGTGCGGATCGTCAAGCGGATCCCGGTGGCCGCGGGTCTCGGCGGCGGTAGCGCCGACGCGGCGGCCGCACTACGCGCGGCCAACCGCCTGGCCGGCGGCCTGCTCGGGCCCGACGACCTGCGGGAGGTGGGGGCCGGCCTGGGCTCGGACGTGCCGAGCCAGGTGGAGCCGGGTCACGCGTTGGTCACGGGCGTTGGCGACGAGGTCGAGCCCGTGGCGCTTGCCCCGCTCTTCGCCGTGCTGGTGCCCCAGGCGCAGGGCCTCGCCACGCCCGACGTCTACCGCGAGCTCGATCGCCGTGAAGGATGGCGTGAGCGCCTGGACCCCGAGCCGCTCCGCACGCTGTCGGGGGCCGGCCCGGACCGGCTCGCCGATGGTCTGGCCAACGACCTCCAGGCCGCTGCGCTCGCCCTGCGGCCCGACCTAGAGGGGGCGCTCGACGCATTGCGCGAGGCCGGGGCGCTCGGCGCGCTGGTGAGCGGCTCGGGACCGACATGCTTCGGGCTGTTCTCCGCCGGGGAGGGGGCGCGCACGGCGGCGGCGAGCATCCCCGGAGCGCTGGTCACGAGCCTGCGCTCCGACTGACCGGTCCCTACAGTCCCGCGCGGTGTCCCCAGCGCAGATAGCGGCCGCCGTGGTGGCGGTGGGCCTAGTCGCGACGGCCGGCTGGAGATGGAGCCGGATGTCCCTCGAGCGCAGGCTCGGCTTCCTCGCCGCCGCCGCTGCCCTCGCCATCTACGCGAGCGGTCTCCTGTCCGAGCTTCCGGACCTGAAGGTCGTGATCGGCGACGTGGCCAAGGCGCTGGGCAGCTGGACCTACGCCCTGGTCGGCGTGATGGCGTTCCTGGAGACGGGTGCGTTCGTGGGGCTCGTGGCCCCCGGGGAGACGGTGGTGATCGCCGGCGGATTCATCGCCGGCCAGGGGGAGATCCAGCTCGCGCCGCTGATCGGGATCGTCTGGACCTCGGCGGTGCTCGGTGACACCACCAGCTTCTTCATCGGGCGGCGGCTGGGGCGCTCCTTCCTGGAACGGCACGGCCCGCGGGTGAAGATCACCCACGAGCGACTCGAGCAGGTGGACGGGTACTTCGAGCGCCACGGAGGCAAGACGATCCTGATCGGACGCTTCATCGGCCTCGTCCGTGCCCTGGCCCCGTTTATCGCGGGCTCTTCGGGCATGGCCTACCGGCGCTTCATCCCCTTCAGCGTGGTGGGCACGGGCCTGTGGACCGGCGTCTTCTGCAGCCTGGGCTACATCTTCTGGCGCTCGTTCGACCAGGTGGCGCACGTCGCCGGCCAGGCGGTGTTCGGATTCGGGCTCACCGTCGCGATCGTGTTCGGCATCGTGACGGCCTACCGCCGGCGCGAGGAGATCGCGGCCTGGTTCGCCGCGCATGAGCGCCACCCCGTGGTGCGACCGCTGCTCGCCGTCGCCCGGCCGGTGTACCGGCGTGTGCTACGGCCGCTGGCCGACGTGCTCGGCCCCGAGCTGGGCTTCCTGTGGAACCGCGTGACGCCGGGCGAGCTCGGCCTGGAACTGACCACCGCGGTCGCCGTCGGCGCGGTTGGCGCCTACGTCTGCGGGCTGTACACGGTGATCCTGGCCGGCGACACGGGACTCACGCCCCTCGATCGCGAGCTGTTCGACCTGGCCGGGAACCTGAGGCAGGACACCGTGGTGTCGGTGGTCAAGTTCGTCACCGAGCTCGGCTCCCTCGTCGTCGTCTCGGCGCTGCTGGTGGTCACCGTGGTGGTGCTGCTGAGCCGCCGCCGCCCGGTGGAGGCCGGGCTGCTCCTGCTCGGCTCGCTGCTGATATTCCTGAGTGTGGACGTCATCAAGGCCGCCATCGACCGCCCGCGGCCCGCGGGGCCGTTGGTCTCGACCAGCGACTCGGCCTTCCCCAGCGGCCACGCGGCCTACTCGACCATCTGGGTGGCCATGGCCGTGGTCCTCACCCGCGGGCGAGGCCTGGCGGGCACGGCCACGGTGCTGACGGGGGCGGTGGTGGTGGCCGCGGCGATCGGCGTGTCGCGCATCTACCTGCGTGCGCACTACTGGTCCGACGTGGCGGGCGGCTGGGCACTCGGCGCGGGGATCTTCGGGCTGCTGGCCACGACGGCGCTGATCGTCGACCACGTTCGCAACAATCACCGCGAGCCGGCGTCGCGTGCGACGGCCGGCGCGGAGCGATGAGCGACCTGTCGACCACCCAGATCACGATCGCCTTGGCGGCGGGGCTGACCTTGGCGTGCTTCGTCGCCCTGATCGCCGCGCCCGCGTGGCGCTGCTACGGCCGCCTGTGGGAGAGGATCGCGGCCGTGTTCCTGTCGCTGTTCATCCTCGCGACGCTGGTCGGAATGGGCGCCGTGATCGGCCTGGCGGTGGTCTGGAGCTACGACCGCTACGCGTAGCCGGACCGCCCGGTCGTAGGTACGATCGGTGGGATGTCCGCGTCAGGCAAGCCGGTCGCGGCCGGCGCGCCGACCGCTGAGCCGCGTTCTTTTCTCGATGCCCTTGGAGAGGTGTCGGAAGCCGTCGAGGCCGGTGCCGGTCTGCCTAGCGTCGCGCGCGCGACGGCCCATGCGCTGGACGCAAGCGTGATCGTGCTCGACGCGCGAAGCAACGTGTTGGCGGTGGCGTGCGCATCGCCGGAGGACGAGCGAGCGGTGATGGCGGGGGAGAGCGATGCGGTGGCCGTCGCCCTGGTGGTTGGGGACGCGCCCATCGGCGAGCTGCGCTACCGGGCACGCAGTGAGCCGCCCCCGGCTTCGCTGCTGCGGCTCGTGTCGAACCTGATCGGGCTGGAGGTGGAGCGCGCGAAGGCGCCCGAGCGGGCGACCGAGGCGGCGGTGGTCGACTTCATGGACGACCTGCTCGGCCGCCGGATCGCGGACGCAGAAACGGTTGCGGCGCGGGCGGGCGAGCTCGGCTGCGACCTGTCGCAGGGCGCGAGCGTGCTGGTGGTGCGAGCCCGGCCTCAGCACCCCGAGGAGGGAGACTGGCGCGCCCGGTTGCTCACTGTGGCCGAGCGCGGTGCCCGGGCGATCGAGCGCGGTGCCCTCGCGGCGCTGGCCGCGCCGGGATGGACCGTTCGCCACGGCGTCACGGAGGGCGACGGCGCACCGCGCGAGCTCGTGATCGTTGCACCGGGTCCCGACGCGGCCACGGCCCGGCGGGTGGCCGCCGCCGTTCACAGCGAGCTGGAGTCAGGCCTGCCCGGCCACCTGCTGACCGTGGCCGTGAGCCGCCATGCCGACGATCCTGCCGACCTGCACCGGGCGGGATTCGAGGCGCTACTCGCCGCGAATGTGGCCGAGGCCCGCGGGGTGGCGCAGCTGTCGTTCGAAGAGACTGGGGCCTACCGGCTGCTCCTGCCGGCGATGAGCGAGGACCCGAGCGAGCTCCAGGGGTTCTACGACGAGACCGTGGCGCCGCTCCTGGCCTACGACGACCAGTACGAGACCGAGCTCGTGCACACGCTCGAGAGCTTTCTCGAGGCGGACGGAAACGTCGCGCGGACGGCCGAGCGCCTCTTCACCCACCGCCACACGGTGCGTTACCGGCTTGAGCGCGTGCGCGAGCTGAGCGGCCTCGACGTGTCCTCAACCGACGGCCGGGAGCGGCTGTCGCTGGGGCTCAAGGCGATGCGCGTGCTGGGCATCCACCCGCCGGGCGGGCCTGCGCGCGAGCGCGGTGCCCAGGGCGGCCGGGTGCCGCGCGAGCGCAAGGACCGGTAGCGCCGGCCGGGGCGGCCGGGCGGCGGTGGTACCTTCGCGGCAACTCACTCTGGGGAGTGGTGTAGCTGGCTAGCACGGGGCACTTTGGCTGCCCAGGCCCGGGTTCAAGTCCTGGCTCCCCAGTTCGAGGCGTCCGCATCGTTTGCGAACATGTGTTCGTATGACCCCTCGTTACGAAGAAGCCGACGCCCGCGAGGCCGTCGCGGCATCGAGGTTCTACGCGGAAACCCTTCGGAGACTCGGGATGTGTCCCACCGGCGGGGCGAGCAGGATCCTCCAGAAGTGGATCAAGATCTGGGGTATCTCGGTCCACCACTTCGATGCTCATGCTGCCAGGCGTGGGAAACGCATCGGCAACGGTCCTACTCCACTCGCGGAGATCCTGGTTGAAGGATCCGAGTTCAGACGGACTCACCTCAAGGAGCGGTTATTCGACGAAGGGCTCAAGGAGCGCCGCTGCGAGATGTGCGGACTAGGAGAGGTCTGGCGGGGGTAATCGGATCTCCCTCATCCTCGACCATGTGAACGGTGTTCCGACCGACAACCGGCTCGAGAATCTCCGGATCGTCTGCCCGAACTGTGCAGCAACCCTCGAGACGCACTGCGGCCGCAACGCACGTCTCCCGAGAGAAACCTTGTGCCAGATGTGGAGCCCTCTTCAGGCCCCGCTATCAGCGGCACCGCCACTGCTCCCGGCAATGCGGATCGCGTCATGACCGGTCTCACCTGAAGGTGAACGAACCCGGCTGCGAGCAGCTCCGATCCGACGTGGATGCGATGGGCTATGCCGCTGCCGGGCGCAAGTACGGCGTCTCCGCTACCACCGTCCGCAAGCGGCTTCGCCGATTCGAGAGCGAGCGCGACGCCGAGAAAACCGCCAAGCCGCCTGAAGGCGCCTATCGCCGGTACGCTCAAGCCTCCATGGCCGAGCCCTTCACGGTCCTCATCATGGCTGCGGGGCGGGGTACGCGCATGCGGTCGGACATCCCCAAGGTCCTCCACCGCGTCTGCGGCAAGCCCATGCTCCAGTGGGTCGTCGACGCAGGCCGCGAAGCGGGCGCGGACCGCATCCTGTGCGTGGTAAGGCCGGGTGACGGCGTAGCCGACAGGCTGCCCGAAGGCATCGAGCTCGTGGAGCAGGCCGACGGCGAGGGCACGGGCTCCGCCGTGCTCGCCGCGCGGACTAAGCTGGCCTCGGGCGATCAGCCCGTGGTCGTGCTCTCGGGCGACCACCCGCTCGTGTCGGCCGAGCACCTGGTCGGCCTGATGCGCGCCCACCAAGAGGGCTCCGCCATCGCCACGGTCCTCACCACCGACCGGCTCGATCCGAGGAGCTACGGACGCGTGGTCCGCGGTGAGGACGGCCAGGTGGAGCGCATCGTCGAGACCAAGAACCCGGAGGGCGTTGCCGCGGAGGACCTGGCCATTCGCGAGGTCAACCTGGGCACCTACGTCTTCGATCCGGCCGCCCTCGTCGACGCGCTCGACGCCGTCCACTCCGAACGCGGGGAGCGCTACCTCACCGGCGCGATCGAGATCCTGCGACGCCGCGGGGACATCATCGCCACCCATCTCACCGATGACGCCGCCGGCGCCCTGGGCGTCAACGACCGCGCAGACCTGATGCAGGCCGAGCACGTCGCCCAGTCCCGGATCCTCAGAGACCACGCCCGCGCCGGCGTCACCTTCCTCCAGCCCGAGACCACGCGTGTGGAGGCGGGGGTCACGATCGGCGAGGACACCCTGGTCGCTCCCGGAACCAGCCTGCTCGGCGCAACGAGCGTGGGGCCGGGAAGCGAGGTCGGGCCGCACGCGACGGTCACCGACTCCACGATCGGCGCCGGCGCGCGGGTGCTGCACGCCTATCTGATCGAGGCCGAGGTGCACGACGGCGCCACGGTCGGCCCGTTCGCCTACCTGCGGCCGGGCACCATCGTCGGGGAGGGCGCCAAGGTGGGGACCTTCGTCGAGGTCAAGAACGCCGAGCTCGGTCCGGGCGCCAAGGTGCCCCACCTGTCCTACGTGGGCGACGCCGACGTGGGGCCCAACAGCAACCTCGGAGCCAGCACCATCACGGCCAACTACGACGGCAGGAAGAAGCATCGGACCCGCGTCGGCTCCGATGCCCGTACGGGGGTGCACACCTCCCTCGTCGCCCCGGTGCACGTCGGGGATCGGTCGTACACTGGGGCGGGCTCGGTGATCACCGGCGACGTCCCCGCAGGGGCGCTCGGGATCTCCCGGACGAAGCAGGAGAACGTCGAGTCTTACGCCGACCGCGTGGAGGACAGGCAAGAGCCCAAATGAGCAAGGCCCTGGATACCGCCACCGTGCCGGCAGTCGGGACCAGCATCATCGCCGGCTACGAGAAGCGCCTCATGGTCGCCGCCGGCCGGGCGAGCAAGGAGCTGGGCTCCCGCATCACCTCCCGCCTCAACCTCGAGCCCGTCGAAGCCGGCCTCAAGACCTTTCCCGACGGCGAGGTGTACTGCCGCTACGGCGAATCCATCCGCGGGGCCGACCTCTTCATCGTCCAGTCGATCTGCGGATCCGAGCGCGAGGGGCTGACCGCCAACGACGCCCTGATGGAGCTCCTGCTCATGGTCCACGCGGCCAAGCACTCCTCCGCGCACCGCATCATCGCCGTCTGCCCCTGGTACGGCTACTCGCGCCAGGACAAGAAGTCCGCTCCTCGCGAGCCGATCTCGGCGCGGCTGGTGGCAGAGCTCCTCGAGGTGGCCGGCATCGACCGCCTGGTCACGATGGACCTCCACGCCGGGCAGGTGCAGGGCTTCTTCTCGAAGACAGTGGACCACATGACCGCCATGCCAATCCTCAGCCAGTACGTCCAGGACCACCTCGCGGGCGAGGAGCTGGTCATCATCGCTCCCGACGCCGGTCGCGTGAAGCTGGTCCGCAACTTCGCCCGCAAGCTCGGCGCGCCGTACGCCCTCATGGAGAAGGAGCGCCCGGCCCAGGGGGTGGCCGAGATCGGGAGGGTGATCGGCGACGTCAAGGACAGGACCGCGGTGATCGTCGACGACATCATCGGTACCGGCGGGACGCTCGCCGCCGCAGCGCAGACCGTGCTCGACGAGGGCGCGAGCAGCGTGTACGCCGTCGCCACCCACGGCCTCTTCTCCGGTGACGCCTTCCAGACCCTGTCGGACTCACCACTGGCGGGCATCGTCGTCACGGACACCGTGCCCCTCGATGAGGGCGCTCCGGACCTGATCCGCCAGCTCACCTGCGCGGACATCCTCACCGACTCCATCCGGCGGATCTTCCTGGACGACTCCGTGTCCGAGATCTTCGCCGGCGAGAACCAGCTCTTCTAGGGCCGGCCGGTCCAGGAGCGGGTTGCGACCCGCGGGAGGGACGGGAACGTTGACGCGCGCAGCGGGGGGTGGGAGAGTTGGCGTCCAACTCGACCCGGAGGTCCTGATGCCCAAGTTCCTGTTCGAGGCTTCGTACACGCTGGACGGCGTCAAGGGCGTCCAGAGCGCGGGCGGAACCAGCAGACGCGACGCTGTGGCTCAGGTCGCGGAGAGTGTTGGGGGACGACTCGAGAGCTTTCACTTCGCCTTTGGCGACCGTGATGCCTACGTGGTCGTCGACCTTCCCGACAATGAGAGCGCCGCGGCCGTCGCCCTGACCGTCAACGCGGGTGGAGGAGCGTCGGTGAGGACCGTGGTGCTGCTGACGCCGGATGAGGTCGACGCGGCCGCGAAGCGCTCGGTCGACTATCGGGCGCCCGGAGCCTGACGAGCGCGGGCAGAGACAGGGATCCCTGGCCGCTCCCGCAATGGGCGAAGGGCAATTTGCCCCGCGGCTCCAAGGCACTTGAATCGGCTCACGCAGGGTGGGAGGGTGGCCTTGACTGGCCCGGCATCCTGTCGGACCGCGAGTGGAAGGAGACGGCATGGCTGACCGCATGCTGTTCATCAGCTGGGGCTCGCCAATTCCGGGACGGGAGGAGCGTGGGCTCGAAGTGTTCAACGAGGCCATTGGCCTCCACGGCCGTATGCAGCAGGACGGTCGCACCGAGAGCTTCGACGTGGTGCTGCTGGGAGCCAACGGCGGCGGCATCAACGGCTATATCGCGGTGAACGGGTCGACGCAACAGCTCGCGGCGCTGCGCGAGGACGAGGAGTTCACTCGCAACCTTGTCGACGCCAGCCTTGTGGTCAAGGATCTGCAGGTGAGCGAGGGTTACACCAACGAGGGTATCGCCCGCCAGATGCAGATCTACCAGGAGGCGGTCGGAAAGGTACCCCAGAGCGTCTGAGGTAGTACGGGGCTTGAGTGGGTGTCTCGCCGTGGCGGCGAGACACCGCAGCCCTCAAGGTCGCGTTCGGGCGTCCGCCGGGGACGGTAGAAACACGCGTGCCCATGGACGAGAAGCCCGCCAACGCGTTCATTGCCGCGCTCGTCGAGTCGATCTCCAGTCGTTCCGACCTCGAGGCCGACGGCCTGGTGTCCGTGCTGATGCGCCGTCACTGGCCGGGTGGTGGGTCGGACCGAACCGACCCCGCGGCGCTCGACTGGGTTCGCCGCTGGGGGCCGAGGCGCTCGGCTCACGCCCTGCCCGGCTGCTCCTGTGGCGAGGGACCCTGCGGCGTGTGTAACTGATCGGGACAGGCCCTAAACGCCACCGCCCCGGCGCGCGGAGAAGAACTCCCGCTCGCGCTCGCCTAGCTCGGTGGCCGGGGCATCGCCGAACCACCACTCCCGCCCGATTCGGTACCAGTTGCGGGTGGCCTCGAGCTGGGCGAGCACGGCCAGCACACCGGTCTCCATCCGCCGGCCCATCAGCTCGTCGGCTGGCAGGTTCTCCCGGCGGACCAGGCGGTAGAAGTCCGAGCGCGGGTCGGACACCGCGGCGATCGCGTCCATCACCCGGGCGGAATCCACGGTCACCTCACGGTCCTCCATGTACCACCCGCCGATCGTCCGCACGTGCCGCATCAGCTGCTCGGCGTCGACCTTGCGCGGGTCGCGCAGGAAGCCGAGGTCGTGAAGCGCGATCCGCAGGCGCTCCGGATCGTCGTCGAACACGGCCGCCAGGGCGGCCACCTCCAGCTCGATCTGGTCCTGCGCCAGGCGCTTGGTCATGCCGAAGTCGATGAACGCCACCCGCCCGTCCTCCATCAGCAGGTAGTTGCCCGGGTGGGCGTCGGCGTTGAAGTGGCGCAGGTGGTAGATCGACCCGAAGCAGAAGCGGAAAACGATCTCGCCAAAGCGGTCGCGCTCGGCCTGCCCGCGAGCCACCACCTCGTCGAAGCCCACCCCGTCCACCCACTCCGAGACGAGCACCCGTGTGTTGGACAGCGCGGTCACCACCTCGGGCACGTGCACGAACGGATGACCGCGGTAGGCGCGAGCAAACACGCGCTGGTTCTGAGCCTCCAGCTCGTAGTCCAGCTCCTCGAGCACGCGCTCCTTGAGCTCCTCGGCCGCCGCGCGGGCGTCGAGCCCCGGCGCCAGCGCCTTGGCCATCCGCATGATCAGCCCGGCGTTCTGCATGTCGGCGCGGATCGCCTCGGCCACGCCCGGGTACTGGACCTTGACTGCCACCGGACGCCCGTCCGCCAGCACGGCGCGATGGACCTGGCCGATCGATGCCGCGGCCGACGCCTCGCGGTCGAAGCTCGCGAAGAGCTCGTCCACCGGCTCATCCCACTCCTCGTCGAGCACCCGGCGCACCTTGCTCCACGCCATCGGCGGCGCGGAGGTCCGCAGCGAGGCCAGCTGCTCCTGGTAGAGCTCCCGGTACTCGGGGGGCAGGAACTCGGTGTCGATGAACGAGGCGAGCTGGCCGATCTTCATGGCCGCCCCCTTCATCCGCCCGAGCGTCTCCACCATCCGCTCGGCCGCCTCCAGATGCCGGCGCTCCAGCGCCTGCGCGGCGGCCTCAGGCGAGCGGCGCAGGTTGGCGGCACGCGTGCCGGCGTAGCGCGCGCCCTCGCCCCCGAGCGCCGATCCCACCGCCGCCGTACGCCGTACGCGGCCAGTGGGCAGAGAGCTGTCGTCGCCCCGTGCCAAGCTCTGGACCAGGATAGGCGCGCCGCCTGCCCCCCGCTACACTGGCGCGCCGGATGGCCCAGTCCAAGCGACCCACTCTCTCCACCGAACAGCGCTCCGAGCAGGGCAGCCGGGCCGTCCGCCGCCTGCGCCGCGAGGGCGTCGTCCCCGGCGTGGTCTACGGCGGTGGCGACGGCGAGTGCACGTCGTTCAAGGTCGACGCCCTGACGCTCCGCAAGGTCCTGGTGGACGGCTCGGCGCTGATCGACCTTGAGATCGGCGGCGACAAGACCCGCCCGGTGATCGTCAAGGACCAGCAGCTGCATCCGGTGCGCGGCGACGTCATGCACCTGGACCTGCTCGAGGTGCGCCTGGACGAGACGATCCAGACCGAGGTGTCCGTGCACGTCGAGGGCGTGGAGGCCGCGCCGGGCGTCAAGGAGGGCGGCGTGCTCGAGCAGGTGACCCACCAGCTCAACATCGAGGCGCTTCCCACGGAGATCCCCGAGTACGTCACCGTCGACGTGTCCGGCATGGAGATCGCCGCCACCATGCACCTGTCCGAGATCCAGCCGCCCGAGGGCGTCACCTTCCTCGACGACCCCGACGAGACGATCCTCGCCACGGTGGTCGTCCCGACGGAGGTCGAGGAGCCCGAGGAGATCGAGGAGGAGACCGAGCTGGTGGGCGAGGAGGGCGAGGCCGAGGCCGGCGACGAGGAGACCCCCGCCGAGGACGGCGGAGGTGGCGGCGAGCCCGAGGAGGGCGAGGGCTCCTGAGTCTGTTCCGCCGCCGCTCGGACGACGGCGGTGGCAGGGCCGACTGGCTCGTGGTGGGCCTGGGCAACCCGGGCGACCGCTATGCGCGGACCCGGCACAACATCGGCTTCGAGGTCGCCGCGCTGGCCGCTGGCCGGTGGGGGCTGCCGAAGGCGAAGTCGAAGTACGCCGGCCTGTACACGGACGGCCGCACCGGTCCCGGCGGTCCTCGCGTGGCCGTCCTGCTGCCGCAGACGCACATGAACGATTCCGGGCGCTCCGCGAGTCCGGCCCGCGGCGCCCTGGGCGTGCCGCTCGATCGAGTGGTGGCCTTGCACGACGAGATCGACCTGCCCTTCGGCCGCGTGGAGGCCCGGCTCGGCGGCGGACTGGCGGGGCACAACGGCCTGAAGTCGCTGAAGAGCGAGCTGGGCAGCCCCAACTTCCGGCGCATCCGCGTGGGCGTGGGCCGGCCCGACTCCACCGACCCGGAGGTGGTCTCCGCCTGGGTGCTCGGGCGCTTTCGCGAGCCCGCGGACGAGGTGCGGGAGTTGGTCGAGCGGGCCGCCGACCAGCTCGAGCGCCTGGTCACCACTCCCCCCGAGACCTGAGCCTGAGCCGCGGGGGCGTGGACGCCCCTGCCTAGACTCGACACCAGCCGCGCGGGATCCCCGGGCGGCCGATTGGCATGCTCCGCCCCCTGCTCACATACGCCCGCGAGGCGCCCGAGGTCCAGGCGCTGGCCGATACCGCGCGGCAGGAGCCCCAGCGCGCGTTCGTGTCGGCGAGCCTGCGGCCCTACCTGTTGGCGTCGCTGATCGACCTCCACCCGGAGCGCCCCGCGCTTGTGGTGGCCGGGGACGATCGCGCGGCACGTGACCTCACCGCAGACCTCAAGGCCTTCCTGTCGCCACGCCCCGTGCGCTTCTACCCCGCGCGCGGCATGCGCTACGAGTCGCACCTGGCCCCGCCGCCGCACCTGGTGGGCCTGCGAGTGGCTGCCCTCGACGCCCTGCTCGGGGACCAGGCGGCCGTGCTCGTGACGAGCGCCGTGGCCCTGGCCGAGAAGGTGCCGGACCCCGAGCTGCGACCCCACGGGTTCGAGATCGAGCGCGGCGGGCTGATGGACCTGGACGAGACGGGCGCCAAGCTCGTGGCCTGCGGGTACGAGCGTGTGGACCAGGTCGAGGGGCGGGGACAGTTCGCCATCCGCGGCGACATCCTCGATGTCTATCCGGCCACCGAAGAGCGCGCGGTTCGCTGCGAGCTGTTCGACGTCGAGGTCGAGCGTCTGACCTGGTTCTCGACCTTCACCCAGCGGTCCCTGGAGGAGGCGGAGCGGGTGGAGGTGGCACCGGCCGCCGAGCTGGCGGCCGAGCAGCGGGAGCTGGCCGAGATCGCCGCCGCCAGCGAGGAGTCCGAGCGCCCCGACGTGGCCGACGTCCTGCCCGTTGATCGCTTCTGCGAGCTGCTGGACCTGCTGCCACCGGACGCGCTCATCACGGTGGCCGCCGAGGAGGAGCTGGCGCCCTCCCTGCGCGACTACTGGGAGGACGTCTGCGCGAGCTTCCACGACCAGGACGCCCACCATCTCTACGTGCCGCCCGAGGACCTGGACCGGGCGCTGGCCGAGCGGGCCGAGCTGCGGCTGTCGAGCATTTCCCAGGACCAGCCGCACGAGTTCCGCGCCCAGCGCGCGGACACCGCGGCCCGCTCCCTGCGCGAGGCCGAGCCCGAGCTGGAGAAGCTGGTGCGCTCCGGCTACCGGACGTTCGTCGCGTGGAGCCGGCGGGGCGAGGCCGAGCGGGCGCGCTACAACCTCTCACGCGTCCACGCCGAGTTCCTAGACGGCGGCTCCGCCAACCACGAGCCCGGCGTGACCTTCGCCCACAGCGGGCTGCGCGAGGGCTTCATCTCCCCTGGCCTCAAGCTCGCCGTCCTGCCCGAGCACCGCCTGCTGCGAAACCGCCGGGCCTCACGTCCCACGGGCTCGTCGGGCACGTCGGCCATGACCTCGTTCACTGAGCTGCGGGCGGGCTCCCCCGTGGTGCACGAGGACCACGGCATCGCGCTGTTCAGCGGCTTCGAGACCAAGTCCGTCGGCGGCGTGACGCGCGACTACCTGGAGCTCGAGTTCAAGGATGGGGATCGCGTGTTCGTGCCGAGCGATCAGCTGCACAAGATCGCTCGCTACGTGGGCGCCGACGCGGGCGACCCGCCGCTGTCCAAGCTCGGCGGCAAGCAGTGGGACCAGATGAAGATGCGCGCCCGCCGGGCCGCTGAGGCGCTGGCCGGGGAGTTGATCAACCTCTACGCCGAGCGCAAGCGCCGCGCCGGCCACGCCTTCCCCACGGACGGCGAGTGGCAGACCGAGTTCGAGGAGCGCTTCGCCTATCGCGAGACCCCCGACCAGCTCGACGCGATCGAGGCCGTGCGCGCGGACATGGAAGAGGCGCGCCCGATGGATCGCCTGATCTGCGGCGACGTGGGCTACGGCAAGACCGAGGTGGCGCTGCGTGCCGCGTTTAAGGCGGTCGAGGACGGCAAGCAGGTGATGTTCCTGGTGCCCACCACCGTGCTCGCCCAGCAGCACTTCGGCACCTTCCACGAGCGCATGCGCGACTACCCGGTCCGGATCGAGGTGGCGTCGCGCTTCCGTTCGGCGAAGGAGGTGCGTGACGCCCTGACCGGCTTCTCCGAGGGGCAGGTCGACGTGCTCGTGGGCACCCACCGGCTGCTCTCCCGCGACGTGCGCCCCAACGACCTGGGGCTGCTGATCGTGGACGAGGAGCAGCGCTTCGGCGTCAAGCAGAAGGAGCTGCTGCGTCAGCTGCGCCTGCGGGTGGACGTCCTGTCGCTGTCGGCCACGCCGATCCCTCGCACGCTGCAGATGTCGCTGGCGGGGCTGCGGGACATCTCCGTGATCGAGACCCCGCCCGAGGGGCGGCGGCCGGTCAAGACCTACGTGGGCGAGTACGACGAGGAGCTGGTGACCCGCGCGATCGAGCGCGAGCTGGAGCGGGGCGGGCAGGCGTTCTTCATGCACAACCGCGTGTCGACGATCGACGAGACGGCCGAGCGCGTCCGCGCGATGGTGCCCAAGGCACGTGTGGTCGTGGCCCACGGCCAGATGGCCGAGGGCGAGCTGGAGAAGGTGATGATCACGTTCCTGCGCGGAGACGCCGACGTGCTGGTGTGCACCACGATCGTCGAGTCCGGCCTGGACATCCCGAGCGCCAACACCCTGATCGTCGAGCGCGCGGACGAGCTCGGCCTGGCGCAGCTGTACCAGATCCGCGGTCGCGTGGGCCGGTCCCGCGCCCGGGCCTACGCGTACCTGCTCTACCCCTCTGCCGCGATGTTGTCCGAGGAAGCGGGCCAGCGCCTGGCCACGCTGTCGGACTACACCGAGCTGGGCTCCGGCTTCAAGATCGCCATGCGCGACCTCGAGATCCGGGGAGCGGGCAACCTGCTGGGCGCCGACCAGTCGGGGCACGTGGCGGCGGTGGGCTTCGAGCTCTACATGGGGATGCTCGACGAGGCGGTCAAGCTGCTCAGCGGAGACTCTGCCGAGGAGGCGGCCGAGCCGGTGCGCATGGACCTGCCGGTGGACGCCTTTGTGCCCGGCGACTACGTTCCCTACGAGGCGGCCAAGATCGAGGTGCACCGCCGGGTGGCAGGCGCGCGCGAGGTGGCCGATCTGATCCTGCTGCGCGAGGAGCTGGAGGACCGCTTCGGCCCCGTACCCGATCCGCTGGAGAACCTGATCAAGCTGCAGGACGCCCGCATCAAGCTGGGCCGGGCCGGGGCGCGGACGGTGGACTTCCAGGGGGGCCGTCTGGCCGTGGCCCCCCTCGAGCTCGACTCGCGTGCCGCCAAGGCGCTCCGCGAGGCCGTGCCCGAGGCGATGTACGAGTCGGGACGGAGCACCGTGCGGGTCCGCGTGCCCGACGATCCCGCCGAGCGGTTCGGGGCCGTGGTCCGGGCGGCCGAAGCGATCCTCGAAGTGGCCACGCGGCCCGAGCCGGCGACCGCGGAATGAGCCCAGACCGGCCATCCCGGCGGGAGCTCCCGGGCTCATTGCTACCCTTCCCCACCGCGCCGCGGCCCGACTCGCCTCGCTGTACGCGCATGGTCCTTCTTAAGCCGACCTTTACGAACACGTCCTAGACATGCTCCGGTTGACACACGCCCCGATCAGATCGCTCTGCGGCCTCGCCGCCGCCATAGGCGCAGCCGCCTTCAGCGCCGGCTGCGGCAACGACGTGCCCTCGGGGGCCGTGGCCAAGGTGGGTGACGCGGTGATCAGCCAGGGTGACTTCGACAAGTGGCTCAAGACCGCGGCCAGCGGTCAGGCCCAGGGAGGCCAGGCCGCCGTGCCCGAGCCGCCGGAGTTCACCGAGTGCATCTCCGCCAAGCAGAAGATCGCCACCCCGGCCGGCCAGAAGAAGCCCAGCGAGTCCGCGCTCAAGAAGCAGTGCAAGACCGAGTACGACACGCTCAAGCGCGAGGTCATGCAGTTCCTGATCCAGTCCGAGTGGGTCCAGCAGGAGGCCGAGAAGCAGAACGTGAAGGTCTCCGACGCGGAGGTCAAGAGCTCGTTCGCCGAGCAGAAGAAGGCCTCCTTCCCGACCGACAAGGCCTACCAGGCATTCCTCAAGACCTCGGGCATGAACGAGGAGGACATCCTCTTCCGGGTCAAGCTCCAGGCGATTCAGGAGAAGTTGACCCAGAAGGTCACCAAGGACGCGACCAAGGTCTCCGACGAGGACGTCTCGGAGTACTACGAGAAGAACAAGAAGCGCTTCGCCCAGCCCGAGCGCCGCGACCTGCGCATCGTGCTGACCAAGTCAGAGGCCAAGGCCAACGAGGCCAAGTCCGCCCTCGACGGCGGCGAGAAGTTCACAAAGGTGGTCAAGGACTACTCGATCGACGAGGCGTCGAAGGCGCAAGGCGGCAAGCTCCCTGCGGTGGCCCAGGGCCAGCAGGAGAAGGCGCTTGACGAGGCCGTCTTCGCCGCCGAGCGCGGCACGCTGGAGGGTCCGGTCAAGACCCAGTTCGGCTGGTACGTCTTCGAGGTCACGAAGGTCAGCGCCGCTTCCCAGCAGTCGCTCGAGCAGGCCACGGAGACGATCAAGAACCTGCTCCGCAGCCAGCGCGAGCAGAAGGCGCTGGACGACTTCGTCAAGAAGTTCCGTGCGGACTACAAGTCCGAGACCGACTGCGCCGACGACTACGAGGTCGCCGAGTGCAAGAACGGGCCGAGCGAGGGCTCCGACACCGGCGCCGCGTCCGGCGGGTCGCCGCAGGGCCAGCCCCAGGGTGGCCAGCAGCAGGTCCCTGTCACGCCTGAGGGCCAGCCCCAGCAGACGCCGCAGGGCCAGGTCCCGCAGACGCCGCAGACGCCTCAGCAGCCGTAGGTGGCGCCCTGACCGAGGCGGCGGGCGACCTGCTGGCGGCGCTCGGTCGGCTCGACGAGGTCACGCGCCGGCTGCGGCGCGAGTGCCCCTGGGACCGCGAGCAGGACGAGCGGTCGATCGTGCCGCACACCGTGGAGGAGGCGTACGAGCTGGCCGACGCCGCGCAGGCCGGCGACGATGCGAAGATGGTCGACGAGCTGGGCGACGTGCTGTTCCAGGTGCTGTTCCTGTCCCTGTTGCTGGAGGAGCGCGGCAAGGGCGACCTGGCCAGCGTGGCCGACGCGTGCCGCGAGAAGCTGATCCGGCGCCATCCGCACGTGTTCGGCGAGCGGGAGGCCAGCACGGCGGGGGACGTGATCCGCAACTGGAACGAGATCAAGAGGGACCAGGAGCAGGGCGGCGAGCTCTTCGGGCATCTGCCGGAGAACCTGCCGGCCACGATCTACGCCCGGAAGGTGCTGCGCCGGGCGCAGAGCGGGGGCCACGAGTGGGACGGCACCCGGGCCGGGCCGGGGGACCGGCTGCTGGCCGCCGTCAAGGAGGCGGTGGACGCGGGCGAGGACCCCGAGCTGACCCTTCGCGCCGCCGCGGATCGATACCGGCGAAAGGTCGAGGAGGACGCGTGAGCGAGATCGAGACGGTGCACGCGAGGCAGGTCCTGGACAGCCGCGGCAACCCCACCGTCGAGGTGGACGTGATCCTGGCCTCGGGCGCCGCGGGCCGCGCCGCCGTGCCGTCCGGCGCTTCGACCGGCGAGTTCGAGGCCGTGGAGCTTCGCGACGGCGGCCCGGAGTGGGGCGGCAAGGCCGTCACGAAGGCCGTGGCCAACGCCGGCGGGGAGCTGGCCGACGCGGTTCGCGGCCTGGATGCCGCCGATCAGGCGGGGGTGGACGGCGCGATGATCGAGCGTGACGGCACGCCGAACAAGGCCCGCCTCGGCGCCAACGCGATCCTCGGCGTGTCGCTGGCCGCCGCCAAGGCGGCCGCCGCCGAGTTGAGCCTGCCCCTGTGGCGCTACCTGGGCGGGGAGGCCGCGCACGTGCTGCCGGTGCCGATGATGAACGTGCTGAACGGCGGCGCACACGCCGACAACAATGTCGACTTCCAGGAGTTCATGGTCGTGCCCGTCGGCGCCTCCACCTTCTCGGAGGGCCTGCGCACCGGCGCCGAGGTGTTCCACGCGCTCAAGAGGATCCTGCACGACCGCGGGCTCGGTACCGCCGTCGGGGACGAGGGCGGGTTCGCTCCCGACCTGGACTCGAACGAGGCGGCGCTCGAGGCCCTGGTGGCCGGGATCGAGGCCGCCGGCTACGGCCCGGGAGAGGACGTGGCCATTGCGCTCGACCCGGCCACGAGCGAGCTGTTCTCGGAGGGCTCCTACGTCCTCGAGCACGAGGGGCGCACGCTCGCGTCGGACGAGCTGGCCTCCTACTGGCAGGACGTGTCGTCGAGGTATCCGATCGTCTCGATCGAGGACGGCATGGACGAGGAGGACTGGGACGGCTGGGCCACCCTCACCGAGCGCCTCGGCGACCGGCTCCAACTGGTGGGCGACGACCTGTTCGTGACCAACACCGAGCGGCTGCGGCGCGGCATCGACTCGGGCGTGGCCAACTCGATCCTCGTCAAGGTAAACCAGATCGGCACTCTGACGGAGACTCTCGACGCCGTGCGCACCGCCACCGACGCCGGGTACACCGCCGTGATCTCCCACCGCTCGGGGGAGACGGAGGACACCACGATCGCCGACCTGGCAGTGGCCACGGGCTGCGGGCAGATCAAGACGGGCGCTCCGTCCAGGTCGGACCGGGTGGCCAAGTACAACCAGCTACTGCGTATCGAGGAAGCCCTCGGCGCCGACGCGTCCTACCCGGGGCGGTCGGCCTTCCGCGCCTGAAGCGGGGAACAGCATCGGTGCGCACCCGGCAGAGCCGGCTGCTTCCGCGGAGAAGGAGACGTCCGGTGGGTGGCGAAGGCTGCCCGGATGGCCTCCCACGCAGCCATGGCCGCAAACAGGGCCCGCCGCCCGTACGGCATCCGCTGGGACCGTGTCGGTCGCATCGCGCTGCTGGGCACGCTGATCGTGATAATGGGGCTGTACATCTCGCCCGCGCGGCACTGGATCGAGCAGTCGCGCACGGCGGGGGAGCAGAAGCGCGAGCTCCAGGCCCTGACGGAGGACAACACCGAGCTCACGAAGCGAGTGCACGCGTTGCGCGATCCCGACGCGCTGGAACGTGAGGCACGCCGGCTCGGAATGGTCCGCGAGGGCGAGCGGCCCTTCGTGGTTCAGGGCCTCTCGCGTCGGTAGCCACTAGCCTCGGGCGGGTGCCGTACGCGCTCGAGAATGCCCTCTACCAGTGGCGCGAGGGCCAGCGCCGGATCACCGAGATCGACGAGCCCGCCCGCGCCGATCTGGATCTGGCGGCGGATCGGGTGGTGGAGGAGCTGCGTCGCCGGCTGGGGTCGGCCTTCCAGCTGGACGAGCTGGCCGACCTGTACGGGGCGGGCACCGATTGGGCCACCGGCCTGGCCGGTCGCCACGCCACGTCCGGAGAGGCGTCCGTCGTGGTGGACGCGGCCTTCTACCGGTATGCGCGTGAGGCCCTGAACTTCGGCGGCGGGCGCGCGATCTAAAGGTCGCGCTGCCTTCGGCCGCGACCTACTCCTCGGCCTCGGGCTCCTCGCCGGTGCGCGTGATCACGATCCGCTCGGGCTCCACCACGATCGTGACCGGGCGATGGCCCGCCCAGTGCTCGGCGTACACGGGATCGTCCTGCACCGCCGGGTCGAGCCAGAGGCCGTAGCCCTCGTCGCCGTGGTCGAACGTGCCCTCGAGCGACGGCGCGCGCTTGCGCCGGCCGCGTCCTCCGCGCCGGCCGCGCCGGCGCTTTCTGGGGCGGTCGCCGTCGCCGTTCTCGCTGTCTTCGGCGTCGTCCTCGTCGGAGGTCGTGTCCTCGTCCTCGGCCTCCGCCTCCAGGGCGGCGGCCACCAGCGCATCGTCCTCCGCCCGCAGGTCGGGCTCGTCCACGTCGACGCCGGGTGCCAGGGAGTCAGCGCCGGCGTCAGGCTCGTTGGGCGCCAGTTCATGGTCGCGCTTGAACGAGCGGATGTCACCGACGGATACGTCGAGTTGATGTGCGATCCACGCGTCGGTGCGCCCCTGGCGGACCCACGTCCGGATCTGGTTCAGCTGAGGCTTCAGGGATCGGCGTGCCAACGGGCGCGGAGACTACCAAGATGGGCGACGGCTCCAGCGCCCTTCGTCCAGGCAACAGGTTCCTGTTGCGTACCTATGCAATGCCTGCTTTAGTGGCTTACTCATCTTTCTTTGGCAGGGGAGGCCGCTCGCGTGCTGGTTCTCACACGCAAGTCCAATCAGAGCATCATGGTCGGCGATGACATCGAGATCTCGGTTCTCGCGATCATGGGCGAGAAGGTCCGAATCGGGATCGAGGCGCCGCGCTCCGTGCCGGTCTTCCGCAAGGAGGTGTACGTCGAGATCCAGCAGGACCGTGATCCCGACGAGGACCGCCAGCAGGTGGACGAGGCCCTGGAGGGGCTGGCCGCCCGAAGCGACGCGGGCACCCCCGCCGAGTAGGCGGGGAAAGCATCCGCGCGCATCCGCGCGGTCTTAGCCGGTGACCATCGCGAGCGTCTCGAACATCACGATGGTCACCACCACGGCGGTGGCGACGATCGAGAGCGCGAGCAGCACGAAGCGCAGCGTGCCCTGCTTGCGCTGACGCTCGACGCGGCGGACGCGGGAGCGCCGTGCCGACGCACGGCGAAGCCGCTCCCGGCGCTCGACCGACTCCTCGGCCTCTTGGAGAAAGGCCTCCTCGAACTGCGCGATGGACTGCCTCATCCGCATGGCGGCGCAAGGCTACCAGCGACGTGCCGGCGTCTGGACGCTACGCCCTGGCCGCCGTGCGTGCCGCCTCGTCGTAGACCCGAACGAAGCGCATGTAGTTGCCGGCGATCTGCCGCGTGGCGTCCTCGCGCGTGATGCTCCCGTCGAGGAAGCCCTTGAGCGCGTCCCACCAGATCGTGCGGCCGATCGCGAAGCCCGCGTAGCCCTCGACGGGAGCGCCCTGGCGCAGCCAGTGATCGACCTTTTCGTCGTTGGCCCCGCGGCCGAGCACGACGCAGGTGACGCCGTCGCGACCGTCACGCCGGGCGGTCTGGGCGATCCGTGCGCAGTCCTCCTGGGTGTCGATGCCCTCGATCTTCCAGATGTCCGCCTCCACGCCGGCGTCCTGGAACTCGGTGATGGTGCGGCGCATCAGCTCGGGGCGCAGCTCGACGTCGTAGCGGTCGGTGTCGTTGCCGACCTGCTCGAGCTGGGCGTCCTCGGCGGGCACGAGAAGCTCGAAGAGGAACTTGCGGTCGTTGTGGTGAAGCCACTCCGAGAGCCTGCGCAGGCGCTCGGTCTGACGCGCGTTCATCTCGGCGTCCCCGTCCGGGTTGTAGCGCACGAGCACCTTGGAGAAGTCGGGGTCGAAGCGCTCGATGTGAGCGCCGAAGTCCTCGTCGTACTGGAAGTCGAACTCGTTCTGACCGGACTTCTCGACGGGCATGGCCAGGAGCAGGCCACGCTCCTTGGCCTCGGATGTGACGCCGGTGGGCGCCCCGAACTGCTCGTCCACCAGCGCCCCGGTCACCCCCGGGTCGGCGCCCTGCTCGGAGGCCTCGAGCAGCCCCTCGAAGATCAGGTGCTTGGCATCGGCGATCTGGTCGGTCTGCTCTTGGGTCGGATCGCCCTCGATCCCGAACATCTTCTTCTGGAATGACCCGCGATGGTCGAACGCGAGGATGTAGAGCTTGCCGTCGTAACCGAGTGCCATGTGGGCCTTCTGCCTCCTGGGTCGCTGACCGACGGCACGTTATAAGGGTTTGAGCAACCGTGGGCCGGGCTACGATGCCCCCGTGGAGCACCGTTTCTCGGGGCCCTCCTACACCCTTGGGATCGAGGAGGAGCTCATGATCGTGGACTCCGGGACCCTCGAGCTGGCCAATTCGATCGAGGGCCTTCTCGAGGACCTGCGCGGCGACGTGACCGGTGGCGACGTCAAGCCCGAGCTGATGGAATCGGTCTGCGAGATCGCCACGACTCCGTGCGCGGACGTCGGCGAGGCCGGGACGCAGCTGCGCTCGCTGCGCCGCCAGGTCCAGCAGGTGGCCCACCGCCGCGGGCTGTCCATCGGGTCGGCCGGTACCCACCCCTTCTCGCTCTGGGAGGACCAGCGAATCGTGTCCCGGCCCCGCTACCGCGACCTGATCGCCGGACTCCAGTTCGTCGCGCGCCAGGAGCTGATCTTCGGCATCCACGTGCACGTGGGGATCGACGACGCCGACAAGGCGATCCACGTGACCAACGGAATGCGGGTGCACCTGCCGCTGCTGCTGGCCCTGTCGGCCAACTCGCCGTTCTGGCGCGGCGACCAGACCGGCCTGGACTCCACGCGGACGCCGATCTTCCGCGCCTTCCCCCGCGTGGGCATCCCGCCGCGGTACGACGACTACGAGGACTGGTCGGCGCGCATTCGCTTCATGACCGAGAGCAAGGTCATTCGCGACTACACCTACCTCTGGTACGACGTGCGGCCCCATCCGAACTTCGGCACGGTGGAGATCCGTGTCATGGACTCCCAGACGCGGGTGGAGCACACGCTCGCCCTCGCCGCCCTGGTCCAGGCCATGGTCAAGGAGCTGGCCGAGCACTACGAGGCAGGCCATGGGCTCTCCCGGTACCCGTACGAGATGCTCGACGAGAACAAGTGGCTGGCCGCCCGGCACGGCCTGGACGGGTCGCTGGTGGACCTCCCCGACACCGGCCGCGTGCCCGTGCCCGATCTGGCCCGGAGGCTGATGGAGCGCCTGGCCCCGCACGCCGAGGAGCTGGGGGCGGCCGGGGAGCTGGCCGGGATTGAGGACATCATCGAGCACGGCAACGGGGCATCGCGCCAGGCCGTGGTCTACGCGGCCAATCACGATCTCCGCGAGGTCGTCCGGGAGATCGTGGACGCCACCGTGCCCGAGGCCGCGAGCACGCCGGGCGACTAACCTGCTGCAGGCCAGTTCGCGACGGCCGAGTACCCTCCCAGGAAGTGTCCCAGCCGGACCTCTTCGTCGTCTGCAAGAACTGCGGGTCCGAGGTCAGCCCGTACGTCACCGAATGTCCTTATTGCGGGCAGCGGGTCCGTAAGCGCGCACCGAAGATCGACCGCTCGGGACGCGCTCCGGAGGAGCGGCGGACGCGCCGCAAGGCCCGCCTACCGCGGCTGCGCGCGGACGAGATCGCGGGCATAGCGCCGGACGCCCGGCCCTACGCGACCCTCGGGCTGATCGTGCTTTCGCTGCTCGTCTCCCTGGTCCTCGCCACAGACGAGCTCTCGCTCTCCGACGTCGGCGCCGTCGTGGTGCCGCTGGACGAAGACGTATGGCGTTGGTTCACCACGCCGTTCGTGCACGACAACCTCGGCTACCAGTTCGTCGCCCTCCTGGCCACCGGCATTTTCGGGACGATGCTGGAACGGCGCTTCGGGCCCGCGCCGGTGGTGCTCGTGTTCGTGCTGGCGGGGGCGGCGGGCGCCTCCGTGGCCGTGTCGCTGGAGGCGCCACCCCTGCTCGACGATGGCATCCTCTACCCGGTGCTCGGCGCCAACGGCGCGGCGCTCGGCCTCCTCAGCGCCTGGCTGGTGGACGACCGCCGGGCCGCACGCCGCGGGGAGGAACGCGGCAACGACCTGATGGGCGTGTACGTGTCCGCGGGCGCGCTCGTGCTGATGTCGCTGGCGGTCATCGAAGCCAACGTCGCCGCCGCGCTGGCTGGCGCCGTGGCCGGTGGCGTGATGGGCCTGGCGCTGCCGCTCTTCACTCGCAGGAGCTAGTGGTGGTGTTCACGGACGAGCAGGTGGAGGCGGCCGTGCAGGCCCTGTCCGACCCCGAGCGGTTCGCCGGCGCGGAGCGGCGCGTGGCCGCGCTCGCACCCCAGCTGCAGCGCATCCTCGCGCACGCGCTCAACGAGGGCGGCTGGTTCGGCGACGCGCACGAGTCGCAGCTGCGCCAGGTGCTGCGCGAGCCCGACGAGGCCGAGCGGGCGGCGGGGCTGCGCACCCTTCTCGCGGAGGAGACGAGAATCGGCATGCTGGTTGGCGTGGCGGTGGGCTGGGAACTGGCACGGGAGCTGGACCAGACGACCAACGAAAACCCAGGAGGAGACTGAACGTGGAAATCCGGTTTCTTGGCCACGCGTGCTTCGAGCTGACAGAGGGCGACACCCGAGTGCTGATCGACCCGTTCCTTACCGGCAACCCCAAGGCCGCCACGGAGGCGTCGGAGCTCGAGCCCACGCACATCTTCCTGACCCACGGGCATGCGGACCACTTTGGGGACGTCGTGGACATCGCCAAGCGCACGGGCGCATGCACTGTCGCGCTGGTGGAGATCGCAGACGAGCTCGGCGAGCAGGGAGTGGAGAATCTCTCCGATCCCAACCTCGGCGGGACGGTGGAGTTCGACGGCGACTGGGTGCGTCTCGTGCCCGCCTGGCACTCCTCGACCACCCCTAACGGCACCGTCAACACCCCCGCCGGCCTGGTCATCAGCCTCGGCGGCAAGATCGTCTACCACCTGGGCGACACCTGCCTGTTCTCGGATCTCGCGCTCGTCAAGCAGCGCGACACGATCGACGTGGCGCTGATGTGCATCGGCGGCCACTACACGATGGATCGCCACGACGCCGTCGTGGCCGCGGAGCTGGTGGGCGCCTCCACGGTGATCCCGTGCCACTACGACACCTTCCCGCCGATCGAGACCGATGCCCAGGCCTTCAAGGCCGACGTGGAGAAGCGCACCGACGGCAAGACCACGGTCGAGGTGCTGGAGCCCGGCGGGACTCTCTCGGTCTAGCGCTAGCCGAGGGGAGGAGCGGAGCGCGATCGCTGATCGCGCGAGCACCGCACCACCTATAGCCCGCCGGTCCCGCGCTGGAACCACATCGGGCGGTCCTTCCAGTCATGGGCCATCAGGACCGAGCCGAACAGAGCCAGGAGCGCCCCGGTTGCGCCATGGTGCACGCGCTGACCGCCGATCCACACCCGGCACGCATCGGGTCGTACCCGACGACGCGGTTACCGTGTGTCCATGGTCGCGATGACATGGCCGAAATTCACGGTAGCCCGGTTTCCCCGGGTCCGCTCCACATCCCTCGCCGCGTGCGTCGTGCTCGTGCTGGCCGCGGGCTGTGGGGGCGACGACGAGGACGAGGCCGACACCGCCACCTCCACGGCGCCGGTGGCCGAGACCGCGACCGAGACCACACCGACGGAGGAGCGCTCGGAGGCTGAGACCGGGGAAACGGAGACCCTCACGCACAGCGATCCGCCCGTCACCGCGCCCGAGGAGCAGGAGGGTGGGGCGGGGGACGAGACCCCGGCGCGGTCGCTCGCCCAGCTCACGGGCAAGGGCGGGAGCGTCCGCCCACCGGTGGTCAGGGTGCCGCCGTTCATCTCGATCCGCGTGGAGCTGCGGTCCGCCGACGGGCGCACCTACGCGCTGCGCTTCGGCCGCAAGCAGATCGTGGCCGGGCCGGAGCTGTCGTCGGTCTCGACCACATTCCCTGGTCTACGCCCCGGCGCCGAGCTCGTAGGACGCCCCATCGTGGGGGGCAACAAGGTGCGGATCGTGGCCAGCGCCGAGCCCGGCCCGTGAGCAGCGCGCATCGCATCGCACGATCGCTGGCTGGCTGGCCAACTACGGTAGGCTGACCGGGCCCGCACCGAGGAAGGACCGAGGAGAGACAGTCGTGAGCGAAACCGTAATGCAGCGGACCGAGCGCGCGGACTTCCAGGCCACCACCGACCCGGCCCTACAGGAGGGAGCGGACCGCGGCGAGGTGAACCTGCTCGGATACGACGAGCTCTACAACCTGTGGGAGCGCCAGCAGTGGTCCACGCAGGACCTCGACTTCAGCCAGGACCGGATCGACTGGCACGAGCGCATCCCGGCCGAGGAGCGCTTTCAGCGGATGTACGGGCTGAGCTCGTTCTTCATCGGCGAGCAGCGCGTGGCGGAGGAGCTGGGGCCGATGATGCGCGCCGCGCCCACGGAGGAGATGCGCATCTTCCTCTGCACGCAGATCGCCGACGAGGCGCGCCACGTGCGCTTCTTCAACCGCTTCTACGACGAGGTGGGCGTGCTGGAATCGGACAACCTCCAGGACCGCCTGGCGGAGACCAGCGAGCACCTCAACCCCAAGTTCAACGTCCTCTTCGACGAGCTGCTCAAGGGCAAGGTCGACCGCCTGGCCAAGCAGCCGGACGACCTCGAGGTCCTGGTGGAGGCCATCACGCTCTACCACATGATCATCGAAGGGATGCTGGCCTTGACCGGCCAGCACTTCATCACCGAGTACAACGAGTCCCAGGGCACGCTGCCGGGGTTCGTGGAGGGGTTCACCAACGTGTCCCGCGACGAGCACCGCCACGTGGCGTTCGGCGCCCGCTTCCTGCGCGACATGGTCGCCGAGGACACCCGCTACCGCGACGCCATCGAGCGCACGCTCGTGGAGTGCGGCCCCGCTGCCGACGGGGTGCTGTCCCCGCCGTGGTATAAGGAGGGCGAGACGGAGCTGTTCGGCGGCTACACGCTGGAGGACACGCGAGCGTTCGCCATGAAGTGCCTGGAGCGGCGCCTCAAGGTGATCGGCCTCACGCCGGCGACGGCTTAGAAGATCCGGCCGCCGAGCGGGACGTCGCTCGACGGTCTGAGCAGGATCACCTGGCCGCTCTCGTCCGGGGCCCCGAGTACCAGCACCTCCGACATGACCGGTCCGATCTGGCGCGGGGGAAAGTTGACCACCGCCACCACAAGACGCCCCTCGAGCTCCTCCCGCGTGTAATTCGTGACCTGAGCCGAGGAGCTGCGCCGTCCGAGCTCGGGACCGAAGTCCACGGTGAGCTTCCAGGCCGGCTTGCGCGCCTCGGGGAAGTCGTCCACCGCCACTACCCGGCCGACGCGCATGTCGATCTCCAGGAACTGTTCGAAGGTGACCACCGCGGCAGCGTACGTCGCAGGGCCGTGCGCGGCCCGCGCCGCGCGGAACTACGGGGCGGCCGGTGACTCGGGCGGCAGCGACTCTGCCGGCGGCGGCGGCTCGGGCGTCGGCGGGGCCTCAGGGTCGGCGCCCGCGCCGAGGGGCGTGGCCGCCGTCGGGGCGGGCACTCCCGGAGTGAGCGGCGGGCCGGCGGGGTCGGTCGCCGAAGGCGGCACGGTCTCGCCGACCGGGGTGGCGTTGTCGTCCACCATCTCGGACGGGGTGGGCGCCTCGGTCAGCACGTCCTGTCCCGTGGTGGGAAGCGTGGCCGTTGAGCCGTCCTCCTGTGCCGGGGCGGGGAGCGGCGCGGCGCTGGTGGGGAAAGCGGGCGCTTCGGCCTCGGTCGCGACGGGCTCCGGTGGCGTCTCGCGGACGTCGATCTCCCGGGCCGGCCCTCTGTCGATGGGGGCGGGCTCCTCCGCCCGAGCCGGGGCGGCGGGCGGCGCGGCGGGCGGCGCGACCGGGACCGCGGCCGGGGGCGCCTGGGCCACGACCTGCGTGGCGGGTGCAGTGCTGCGGTCGCTCACGTGGTTGACCTCCACGGCGCCGGCGGTGACGATCACCGCGGCGGCCATGCCGGCGGCGGCCTTGGAGGCCATCGTCGAGACGCCGGCCGAGAACGCGCCGCCGGCGGTGATGCCGCCGGCGGCTCCGGCGGCCGCGCCGGCCATGCCGCCCGCGGCGGCACCGCCGCCCGACCCGACGGCCGCGCCCGCCGCGCCCCCGAAGCCGATCTTGGCGATCCAGGCCTTCTTGAGAAGGATGAGCGGGCCCAGCGGGTAGATGGCCGTGAGCGCCTTGGAGGTCTTGCGCAGCTCGGCGCGGAACATCCGGCAGCGCTCGCAGGTCTTCATGTGGCGCCGGATGGGCGGGGAGAGCTTCGCGATCCCCTCCGCCACCTGGCCCAGCTCCAGGCGGACCTCGTCGCAGGTGAGCAGGCGGGCCTCGGAGGCCTCGGCCAGCGCCACTCGCGCGCGCACGAGGAGCGACTTGACGCTCGGCACCGTGGTGTCCATCGCCTCCGCGATCTGGTCGTAGGACAGGGCGTCGATCTCCCGCAGCAGTAGGGCGGTGCGCTGGGTCTCGGGAAGAGTCTGCACGTCCGAGACGATCTGCAGGAACTCGACGCGCTGGTGGACCGTGTCCGCGGTGGTGGTGCCGCCGTCGCGCTCGAAGATGTCCATGGAGTCCTGGCCCGAGGCCTGCGGGCGGCGAAGGTGGTTGAGGCAGCGGTTGCGCGCGATCCGGTAGAGCCAGGGGCGCGCGTTGATCGGCCGTTCGTCGGCGCAGATCGCGTTGAACGCGGCCGCGAAAACCTCTTGGAGCACGTCCTCGGCGTCCTCCTGGGAGCCGAGCATGTGCCGGGAGAAGGCCAGCAGGCGAGGCTGGTAGCGCTGGACCAGGGCCTCGAAGGCCCCGTGATGACCGCGCCTGATGAGCGCGACCAGGCGCTCGTCGGTCTGCAGGCGCAGCAGCGGCGAGCGCCCTGCGAGCGCGGGCAGCCGCGCTGAGTGTTGAAGTGCCGAGGCTTCCAAGTGAACCCGTACGGGAGTGGTACCGCCTCCGAAGACACCGTAGCAACGGCGAAGTTGCGGTCGCGGCAGTCCTACACTCCTATCGGCCCGGGTGGCCCAAACGGTAGAGGCGGCCGGCTTAAACCCGGCTATATGTGTGGGTTCGAGTCCCACCCCGGGCATGTTGGTGTAGACGCTCACGATGGCCAAGCTCCTGTTCACCCCATTCAGCATCGTGGCCGGCCTTGTCGCCGGCTTGCTGTCGCGCAAGATCTTCGACCAGCTCTGGGGCCTGATCGACGCCGACGAGCCGCCCGAGAGCAAGCACCGTGACATCGCCTGGGGCAAGCTGATCGTCGCTGCGCTGCTGCAGGGAGCGATCTTCCGCGGAGTCAAGGCCGCGGCCGACCACTACAGCCGCCGCGCGTTCATGAGCACCACCGGCAAGTGGCCGGGCAAGGAGCGTCCCGAGCCCGAGTAACAGGAGCCGCCCACCGGCCCCGAAAACGGACCGGATCCGCGACAATGAGTGCATGCCCTCGCTTCTCGGCCGGTCCTACCGACGGCTGGGCTCCGGTTATTTCTGGCTGTACGCGGCCTTCGAGGTCGTATCTGCGCTGATCGTGTGCCTGGCCACGGTCGGGATGTTCTCTCTCTACACCGAGATGAGCACGGCCGAGTTCCTGCGCGTGACCGCCTTCTCGGAGGCGTGCGCCGCGGTGGCGATCACCTATCTGATGGTGCGCACGTCGGGTGAGGTCCGGCCGCTCACCGGCTGGCTCGATGACGGTGCTCCCGACAAGGGCGTGGCCGAGGCGTGGCAGGTGGCCGTGTCGCTCCCGCGCCGGCTCGTGGTGACCCACGGCTGGCAGTCCTCGCTGATCGTCGGCCTGCCGGTGAGCATGTTCGTGACGCTGGAGTTCGGGCTGCCGGCCTACACGGCGATCATCGTGTTCGCGGGCGTGGTGGTGGCGGTGGCCTACGTGGGCGTGCTGCATTTCTTCCTGTCCGAGCAGTTCCTGCGACCGGTGGTCGAGGACCTGGCGGCGCGACTGCCTCCCGACTTCTCGGCGGCGGGCTTCGGCGTACCGCTGCGGTGGAAGTTCCTCGGGGCGCTGCCGGTGATCAACATCGTCACGGGGGTGGTCGTGAGCGGTTTGTCCACCACCGGCTCGGCCTCGCTCAACGACCTCGGCCTCGACGTCGTGGTTGCGGTGCTGGTGGCGTTCACCGTGTCGCTGGAGCTGACGATCCTGATGATGAAGTCCGTGCTGCATCCGGTCGACGACCTCCTGCGCGCCACCGAGGCGGTCAAGCGCGGAAATCTCGAGACTCGCGTGGCAATGACGTCCGGGGACGAGCTCGGCGAGCTGGCCGGCAGCTTCAACCGGATGGTGCGCGGCTTGTCCGAGCGCGAGGTCCTCAGGCAGGCTCTGGGCAACTACGTGGACCCCGCCGTGGCCGACCGCGTGCTGGCCGAGGGCGCGCTGCTCGAGGGTCAGGAGCGGGAGGTCTCGGCGATGTTCGTGGACATCCGCGACTTCACGCCGCTCGCCGAGCGTTCCAGCGCGCGCGAGACGGTCACGTTCCTGAGCGACTTCTTCGAGGTCGTCGTACCCCTCGTGCTCGAGCACGGCGGGCACGTGAACAAGTTCATCGGCGACGGTCTGCTCGCGGTGTTCGGCGCGCCGGAGCGCGTGCCGGACCACGCCGACCGCGCACTGGCCGCCGCGGATGCGATCGCCCTGGCCGTCGACCAGCGCTTCGGCGGGGACGTCCGAGTCGGCATCGGCATCAATTCGGGGCCGGTCGTGGTGGGCTCAGTCGGGGGCGGCGGCCGACTCGAGTTCGCCGTCATCGGCGACGCCGTGAATATTTCTGCTCGCGCTGAGCGAGCAACGAGAGATACTGGTGATGTGATCCTGATCACAGAATCCACGCGCGCCCTCCTCAGCCGTCCACGGACGGAGCTACGGCCAAGAGGCGAGATCGACCTCAAGGGGATCTCAGACCCGGTCCCCCTGTACGCCCTGATCCCGACCGTAGACGAACGTCTTACCCGCAGCACCCCTCCGCTCGTAGCGGACGCCTGAAATACCGAGGACAAACACATGGTCTCTGCCCACGCCCTGCGCGAGCGGTCGCGCACCGAACTGGCTCCGCGCTTGGCCGGCTTCGCGGTGTTCCTAGGAATCTCGCTGGCCCTCCTCGCGGCCGGTGCTCAGGGGCCGCTGGCCAGCGCCCAGGCCGGGGGAGCACCCGGGCCGGTCCTCGGCGGAGACGACCCCCCCGCGGGCGAGCCGGTGGTCACGGAACCAGAGACCCCCGTAGACCCCGTCGAGCCGCTTCCCGAACTCGCCGACGTCCCGCCGGCGGGCGAGCGTGTGCCGGCCGAGCCCATCACCCCGTCCAGTGAGCCCGTGCCGACCGAGCCCGGCGAGCCGCCGGTGGAGCCGCCGGTAGAGGTTCCCGAGGAGCCCTTGGATCCTCCTGTCGAGCCGCCGCCGCCGGCCGAGCCGCCGCCGGTTGAGCAGCCCACCCGGCCGCTGCCCGTCGACGAGCGCCAGGCCGCACCGGAGCCGCCGCCGGCCACACCGCCCGGCCAGGGGGACCAGATCCCCGACCCGGGACCCAGCGACGACCTGTCCGAGCGGACCCCCGATCCGGTCGCCGGCGCGAACGGCCTCGTGGACGTGGACCCCGACGGCCGGCGGCAGAGCGCGGCCCAGCGCACCGCCGCCTTCCGGGCGCGGACGGGCCTGACCGACCCCGACTCCCAGCCGGGCGCGAGCGGCACGGAGCTCGCGCTCTCCTCTTTGGCCGCAGCGCCGTCGGCCGCAGGCGGCGGCTTCATGCGCATCGGCGCGGATGAGCGCGGCGGCGATGGTGGAGTCGCCGGCCCCGGGCAGCCACGGATCGCCGCCGACGAGCTCGAGGACTCGGCGGTGACCCGCACCGTGCGCGACATCGTCGAGGTGGTGCCGGACTCGCTCAAGATCGCGCTGGCGGCGCTCGCCGCGCTGTCGGTCCTTCTCGGCGCCGGCTATCTCCTCTCGACGATGCGGGCGCGTCAGCTCGCGCGTCAGCGGCGCGAACTGCTCCAGGAGGTCGGCCTGCTGCAGACCGCGCTGCTCCCGCCGGTGCCGGCTCGCCTGGGCGCGCTGAAGACGTCGGTGGCCTACCGGCCGGCCGACGGGCCGGGCGCGGGCGGGGACTTCTATGACGCGCTCCCCCTGCCGGGTGGGCGCGTGGGCTTCATCCTCGGCGACGTCTCCGGCCACGGCCGCGGGGCGCTGGCCCGCACGGCGTTCATGCGCTACACGCTGCGGGCGTACCTCGAGGCCGGGCTCGAGCCGCGGGTGGCGCTGCAGGTGGCAGGCCGAGTGATCGACGAGAACCTCGGTGGAGACTTCGCCACCGTGCTGCTGGCGGTGCACGATCCGGAGACCGGGTCGCTCACCTACGCCACCGCGGGACACCCCGCGCCGATCGTGGTCGGCCCCCAGCCCCACGACCCGGTCACGGCCAGCTCGTCGCCCCCCATCGGCGTGGGCGAGCGCACCGGCCTGCGGCAGACCACGGTGCCGCTGGTGCCGGGCTCGGTCGCCTGCCTTTTCACGGACGGCCTGATCGAGGCGCGCACCGACGACGGCATGCTCGGGCGCGAGCGCCTCACCGAGCTGCTCGACGAGCTGGGTCCCGAGGCGACCGCGGGCGGCCTGATCGAGAAGGCGGCCGAGGCGGCGCGCGTCAGCGGCGACGACATCGCTGCGGTTGTCGTTTCGCCGACCGCCGGCGTCACCACCGGCCTGTTCCGCACCGAGCAGCTCGAGCTGTCCACGCGCGAGCTCCAGGACGACATCGCCCGCCGCTTCCTCGAGTCCTGCGGTCTGCCCGCCGACGAGGTCGACCGTGTCGAGCAGGAGGCTCGCCAGCTGGCCGACCGCTTCGGCGGGGTCGTGCTGCACGTGGTGTTCGGCAACCGCCGGCGCGTCGAGGTGCTCCCGCGCAACGTGGAGAGCATCGAGGCCGCCTCGCGCCGCTCCGCCGCGCGTTAGCCCGCGCGCCGGCGCAAGCACCGGGCATCGGATAGCCTCGGCCGGTGTCCACCGAGGCGCAGACCGAGACCGCCGTCGCGCTCCATGGCGGACGCCTGGTGGCCAAGCGGCTGAAGGCGCACGGGGTCACCAAGCTCTTCACGCTCTCCGGCGGCCACCTCTTCTCGATCTACGACGGCTGCCGAGAGGAGGGCATCGACATCGTCGACGTCCGCCACGAGCAGTCGGCCGCCTTCGCGGCCGAGGGGTGAGCCAAGGCCACGCGCGAGCCCGGGG
>Ga0136614_10000013_pt1 | contig 61006 bp, 62 predicted proteins | sample AntDrymUQ2792106_2_FD_106643 | JGI IMG/M metagenome (GOLD analysis project Ga0136614, IMG submission 106643) | Polar desert sand microbial communities from Dry Valleys, Antarctica - metaG UQ279 (21.06) | ecosystem: Environmental > Terrestrial > Soil > Desert | place: Antarctica: Dry Valley... | reverse complement strand
GAGGCGCGAGGTGGATGGGCTGGTCGAGCAAGAGCCCGATCCGGTCGCTGCGCTGATCGCGCTGGCGCGCGGTCACGCCGTGTACTGCCGACGCGACGTTGCCCGCGTCGCGATGGCGCTGAGGCTCGAGTTCAGCGGTCAGGACCATCCGGTTGGGCGGGAGGTCGAGCGGATCTCACAGACGCTGGTCAAGCGCTGCGCCCGCCTGATCAACGCGGGACGCAGAGACGGGTCGATTCCACCCGGCCCGCCGGCCGGGGCGGTTGCGCTGGCGTTCGTCGGAGCGCTCGAGGGCGCCGTGATCGCGCTCGCTGGGCAAGTACCGCACGACGAGCTACTGGCCGCCCGCGCGGCGGCGGGCGTGCTCGGGCTGGACAGTCCGCCCGCACCCCCACCCACCTGATGGATCCGAGCGCCTACGCGATTGCGACGGCGATTCACGCCGAGGAGCGCGGAAACGACGACGTGCGGCTCGAGAGCTTCGACAAGAACGTCGTCAAGGCGTACGAGCAGCTACTCCCGTATTCCCCTCCGAACGCAACATAGGGTCCATTCGCGCCTACTGCGCCGCAACGAGCCGCTTGGCCAGCCTGTCCATCCCGCGCTCCCGCGCCGCCGCGGCGGCCCCCTCCCAGTCGGTCCCGCGGTCCGCCGGGCGCTTGACCTTTACCCGCTGCAGCGTGGCGATCTCCTTGAAGGCCAGCAGCTCGTCGCGCTGCTCGAGCAGCGCGGTGCGCACGCGCGGACGGGTCTCGCGCATGGCGGCGTCCAGGCAGGCCTCGAGCGACCCGTGCCGGCCCAGTAGATCGGCCGCCGTCTTCTCCCCGATCCCCTTGGCGCCGGGTATGCCGTCCGAGGGGTCGCCGCGCAGCGCGATGAAGTCCGGCACCTGCTCCGGTGCCACGCCATAGCGGCGCTTGACCTCGGCCGGGTCCACCGCCTCGGCGCCCTGACCGCCGGTCCTCACGTAGAGGATGGTCACGTGCTTGGAGGCGCACTGGTACATGTCCCGATCGCCGGTCATCACGAGGGTCGTGCCGCCCGCGGCCGTCTCGACCTCGGCGAAGGAGCCCAGCAGGTCGTCCGCCTCGAACGAGTCGCTGTCGGCCACCGTCCAGCCGAAGGCCTCGAAGAAGGGGCGGGCGTCCGCGAACTGCGGCGCCAGGTCGTCCGGCACCTCGGGCCGCTCCGCGTGGTAGCCGTCGAACAGCGCGACCCGATAGTCGGCCGCGTCGGGACCGAAGCAGAGGACCACGGCGCGCGGGTGGTGCTCCTCGCTCTCGCGCAGAACCAGGTTCGCCGTGCCGAGCAGAGCATTGACCGGCCGGCCGTCGCTTCCCTTGATCGAGTCGGGCAGGGCGTAGAACGCCCGGAATAGCATCGAGGGCGCGTCGACCACGAGCAGGGGGGAGGCCATGCCCGGGACCGTACTCAGCTCGGGGCGTTAGGCGCCGCGCAGCGCGCGCGAGCGCTCGGCCACCGGCTGCAGGAAGTCGGGCAGCGGGCGCACGAGCCCGCGCCCGGTCTCTCGCTCCCAGATCTGCTCGAGCTGGGCCAGGTGCTCGTCCATCACCTGGTCGATGGCCTGGAAGTCGGCGCTGCGGATCGCGGCCAGCGTCCGTTCGTGGATGTCGATCACCCATTCCGGCACTAGCGGGGCGTGCACCGCCATGTCCCGGGCGATTTCGAGCCGCTTGAGGAGGCTGCGCATCAGCGAAACCACGGTCGAGTTGCGAGTTGAGCGAGCCACGGCGAGGTGGAACTTCATGTCCAGCTGGAGGAACAGGTCCTCCTGCCGAAGGAAGTCGGACTGCGAGGCCAGTTGCCGCTTGCGCTCGATCAGCTCGGCCATGACGGCGAAGTCGTCCTCGCTCGCGTGGACGGCGGCCAGCTGGGCCACCCGGGGCTCAACGAGCCGCCGGGCCTCCAGGACGCCCGACACCTCGCTCACCCGAATCTCGCTCCGGCTGCGCAGCAGCTCACGAGGAACGAGCTCGGCAGCCACGAAGATCCCTCCTGCCTGGCCCCGGCGTACCTCCAGCACGCCCGCCTCGGCCAGCACCTTGATGGCCTCGCGCAGGGTGGGACGGCTGATTCGCATCTGCGCGGCGAGCTCGCGCTCGGACGGCAGGCGGTCGCCCTCGTGCAGGTCGCCGGCCTTGACGCGCTCGGCTATTTGCTCGACGGCCTCCTCGAACGTCCGACGGGTGGCCACCGGTTCGAAGGCGCTCTGCAAACCGGGGCGAGTATACGTCCGCGGCCGCTCTGCGACCGGGACCGGAGGGCTCACGGCCGGCCGGCGTCCACACGCTCGAGCGCCTGGCGCTCGGCCACCTCCAGCGGAGTGGTGCCCTCCGAACCCGCGGTGGCGATGGCGCGCTCCAGGCTGACCCCGGCGCGCTCCACGAGCAGGCACTCGTCGGGGCCGTCCTCGCCGTACCACTCCCGGGCCACGTGGATGAGCCCGCCGCAGTTGGCGAGGAAGTCGGGCACGTAGAGGATGCCCCGCCGTGCGAGGCGATCGGCCACGGACCGGCCCGTGAGCGGGTTGTTGGCCGCGCCGGCCACCACCGAGCAGTCAATCGATCCCGCGAGCGCGTCGTCGATCGTGCCGCCGGCGGCGCACGGTGACAGCACGTCGAGCTCCATGGACAGGAGGGCCTCCGCCGAGGGCGCCAGCTCCAGTCCGTGCTCCTCTGCGAGGCGGCGGGCGCGATCCTCGTCCAGGTCGCATCCGGTCACGCGCGCGCCGGCGCCGGCCAGGCTCGCGGCCAGCGCGCCGCCCACCTTCCCGAGTCCGATCACGCCCACGCGACGGCCCTGAAGCTCGGCCGACCCGGTCGCGGCCTCGAGGCCCACGCGAACGGCCTGCAGCACGGTTTGCGCGGTGATGGGCGAGGGGTCGCCGCCACCGCCGTTCCCCACCGAGCGGCCCACCACGTAGCGGCTGTGGCCGGACATCAGGTCCATGTCGGCGGTGGTGGTTCCGATGTCCTCTGCGGTCACGTAGGCGCCGCCGAGCGCGTCGATGGCCCGGGCGGCGCCCACCAGCCGCTCCTCGCGCCGCGATGCGTCACCGTCGTCCAGGACGACCGCCTTGCCGCCGCCGAGGTCGAGCCCGGCGGCCGAGGCCTTGAGGGTCATCGTCCGGGCCAGGGCCATCACGTCGTCCAGCGCCTCGCGGAGGCCTCCGGGGTAGCGCCGTATGCGCATCCCGCCGAGGGCGGGGCCGAGCACGGTCGAGTGCACGGCCAGGATCAGGCGCAGGCCGGTCTCGGGATCCTGGCGGATCACCACCTGCTCGTGGTCGTCCCGCGACAGAGACCGGGCCGAGGGTGAAGCGAGACGCGGCGAAATGGTCATAGACATTGACCATATAGCCACTCGCGTTTGACTTCAAACGCCATCGGACCCATAGTAGAGCTGAAGTGGACGGATGGTCGAGGTCCAACACGAACGCGCTTGCCAGCTCCTTCAATGGTAAGTTATCTTTGCCAAAGCAGAACGTCGCACCACTTCGAGGGAGAAACTGAGTGACGCCGACAGCACTGCGTGATCGACCGGGCCGCCGCGGGCGGAGCCGACCCACCCGCCAGCGCGGCAGCGTCGCCGGGGGGCGTGGGGAGGGCACGCGCGAGTTCACGCTCGACGACAAGTACACGCTGGAGGGGGGCCGCATACTCCTCACCGGCGTCCAGGCTCTCGTACGGCTCGCCCTCGACCAGCATCGAGCGGATCGGCGCCGGGGCCTTACCACCGGCACGCTGATCTCGGGGTACCAGGGCTCGCCGCTCGGCGGCCTCGATCAGGAGCTCGCGCGTCGACGCGAGCTCTGCGAGGAGCATCACGTGCGCCACGTGCCGGGCCTGAACGAGGAGCTCGGCGCGACCTCAGCCTGGGGGAGCCAGCTGGCCACTCAGCTGCCGGGCTCGTCCTACGACGGCGTGCTGGCGATGTGGTACGGCAAGGCGCCCGGGCTGGACCGGGCCGCGGACTCGCTGCGCCACGGCAACTTCGTAGGCGTGTCCCGCACGGGCGGGGCTCTGGCGGTGGTGGGCGACGACCCGAGCTGCAAGTCCTCCACGATCCCCAGCGCCTCGGAATCGCTGCTTCAGAGCCTGCACATGCCTATCTTCTTCCCGGGCAGCGTCCAGGAGGTGGTGGACCTCGGCCTGCACGCTTACGCGTGCTCCCGCGCATCCGGGCTCTGGGCCGGCTTCAAGATCGTCACGAGCGTGGCCGACGCCGTGGGCAGCGCCGAGGTTGCGCCCGGCCGCGTAGCTCCGCAGCTGCCGGACCTCGGCTACGTGCACGAGCCGACGGCCCACCTGCTCGCTCCCCAGTCGCTCGAAATGGAGCGCACGATGCTCGGCGTGCGCACCGACCTTGCGCTCGCCTACGCGCGCGAGAATGGCGTGAACCGCATCGAGGGCGCGCGCGACGCCTGGCTCGGCATCGTCGCCGGCGGAAAGCCCTACTACGACCTTCTGCACGCGCTACGCAGCCTCGGGCTCGGCGAATCCGCGCTCGAGCGAGCCGGCATCCGCATCCTCAAGCTGGGCATGGTGTGGCCGCTGGAGCGCCAGATCGTGCAGACCTTTGCGCGCGGCCTCGACGAGATCGTCGTGGTCGAGGAGAAGGGCCCCTTCGTGGAGACGGCGCTCAAGGAGGCGCTCTACGGCGGCCCGCACACGCCAAGGGTGGTGGGCAAGACCGACGAGCGAGACGCGCGACTGCTGCCTGTCGAGCTCGACCTCGACGCCGATCTCATCGCCCGGGCCGTGGCCGCGCGGCTGGGCACACGAGTGCAACTCGACTCGGTCGAGGCGCACATCCGCCGGCTCGACTCGATCGCGGGGCGCCGTGCGGAGCTGCCGATGGCGCAGCGATCGCCGTTCTTCTGCTCGGGCTGTCCGCACAACTCCTCGCTGCCGGCGCCAAAGGGCACGCTCGTGGGCGGGGGCATCGGCTGCCACACGATGGTGCTTCTCAATCCCGAGGGCAAGGGCGAGATCACCGGCATCACGCAGATGGGCGGCGAGGGCGCGCAGTGGATCGGGCAGGCGCCCTTCACCGAGGACACTCACCTGGTCCAGAACCTGGGTGACGGCACCTTCCACCATTCCGGCTCGCTGGCCCTGCGCGCGGCCGTGGCCGCCGGGGTGAACATCACCTACAAGCTGCTCTACAACGAGCACGTGGCCATGACCGGGGGCCAGCCCATCCAGGGCCAGCTCTCGGTGCCCGACCTGACGCGCTGGCTCGAGCTCGAGGGCGTCCAGCGGATCATCGTCACCACCGAGGACACCGCACGCTACAAGGGCGTAAAGCTCTCGCCGATCGCCGACCTGCGCGATCGCTCACAGCTGCTTACTGCCCAGCAGGAGCTGGCGCAGATCGAGGGCGTAACCGTGCTCATCCACGACCAGGAGTGCGCCGCCGAACAGCGCCGCTCGCGCAAGCGCGGCAAGCAGGCCGAGCCGGCCGAGCGCATCTGGATCAACGAGCGCGTCTGCGAGGGCTGCGGCGACTGCGGCAAGAAGTCGAGCTGCCTGTCGGTGCTACCGGTGGAGACCGAGTTCGGGCGAAAGACGCAGATCCACCAGGCCTCCTGCAACAAGGACTACTCGTGCCTCGAGGGGGACTGCCCCTCTTTCCTCACGGTCGTGCCCGGCCCGAAGGCCCGGTACGAGGTCTCCGCGCTGACTGTCGAGTTGCCCGAGCCCGAGTTGCTCGTCTCCGACGAGGAGTGGGCCGTGCGCATGATGGGCATCGGCGGCACCGGCGTGGTGACCGTCAACCAGATGCTGGGGATGGCCGGACTGATCGACGGCCTGCACGTGTACGGGCTCGACCAGACCGGGCTCTCCCAGAAGGGCGGCCCGGTCATCTCCGACCTGCGCCTGTCGCGCGAGCCGCTGGCCGTGGCCTCCAAGGCGCCGGCCGGGTCGGTCGACCTCTACCTGGGCTTCGACCTGCTGGGGGCAGCAAGCGACAAGAACCTTTTGACCGCGGCCCCGGACCGCACCGTGGCCGTGGTGTCGACGAGCGCGGTGCCGACCGGCCGCATGGTGATCGACACGAACGAGCGCTTCCCCGAGCTCGCGGCTCAGCTCGACCAGATCGACGCCGCCACCCGGCCCGAGCAAAACCTCTACCTCGATGCGCAGCAGCTCTCAGAGCGCCTGTTCGGCGACCACATGATGACCAACACGCTCGCGCTCGGAGCGGCCTACCAGCGCGGCATGCTGCCCGTGTCGGCCAACGCGCTCGAACAGGCGATCAGGCTCAACGGCGCGGCGGTGGAGAAGAACCTGGCCGCCTTCGCCTGGGGCCGCGCAGTGGTTGCCGCGCCCGACGCGGTTGAAGCAGCCACCCGCCCGCCGAAGTCGAGCGTGCCGGAGCGCGAGCTCAGTCAAGCCGAGCACGAGCTCGTGACGCTGGCCGTGAACGGCGACGCCGGGGAGCTGCGCCGGCTGGTCGAGAGGCGCATCCCCGAGCTCGTGGCCTTCCAGGATGAGGGCTACGCGCGCCGCTACGCCGAGCTCGTGCGCCGCGTGCAGGTGGCCGAGCAGGAGCGCACACCGGGTCACGCCGAGCTGGCCGAGGCGGTGGCGCGCCACCTCTTCAAGCTGATGGCCTATAAGGACGAGTACGAGGTCGCGCGCCTGCACCTCGACGCCGTCGAGCAGGCCAAGCTGCACTCGGAGTTCGGCCCGGACGCCAAGGTCTCGTTCAACCTCCACCCGCCGCTGCTGCGCTCCCTCGGCCTCGAGCGAAAGCTTGAGCTGGGCCCCTGGTTCACCCCGAGCTTCAGGGCGCTGTACCGCATGCGCCGCCTGCGCGGCACCAAGCTCGACCCTTTCGGCCGCGCCGAGGTGCGCCGCGTCGAGCGCGAGCTGGTCGCCGAGTACGCGGCGATGGTGGAGGACGCCCTGGCCCAACTCACCCCGGACACCCACGCCACCGCTTGCGAGCTGCTCGGGCTACCGGACGTTATTCGTGGCTACGAGGAGATCAAGCTGCGCAACGTGATGCTCTTCCGCAAGCGCGCCGAGGCGCTGCGAAAGCGCCTGGCTGCGGTGGGGTAACACGGCAAGTCGCATCTCGGACGCCATCGCGGCCTACACGCATCGTGGCGTGCCCCGAGGGAGTGCGCTTTCGTGCCTCGTCGCGACAGCCCGACCGGCCGGGCGCTGGTGCTGGTGACAACGAGATCAGCGGCACGGTGGCGGCCTTCGAGGTGAACCCGTAGGCGCCAAGCACCTTCCGTAACCGGTCGTTGACATCACCTCCCGGCGGTGGGCATACGGTCGCGGCGCTCACAATCGCAAAAGGGAGAAGAATGAGCACTCGAAACATGCGAGGAAAGCTGGCCCTCGGCGGCCTGCTGAGCCTTGGCCTCGCGGGAACGGCCTTCGCCGCCCCCACCAACGTTGGTCCAAGCTCGGACACCGAGCCCTATGTACTTCCGGTGGCGGACGGGGTGTCGATCACGTCGCTGCTGACCGCCGACGACGCGGGATCCGCGTCCAACGGCTACGAGATGGCCGGAATCCCGGACGGCCTCGGCCTGGTCCAGGACAAGCGCTACCTCCGGCTGTTCATGAACCACGAGATTCCGGCCACCGAAGGTGTAGTACGCCGTCATGGCCAGACGGGCGCTTTCGCCTCCGACCTGGTCATCGATCGTCGCACGCTCGAGGTCAAAGAGGGTCAAGACCTCGTGGATCCTGGCGTGCGCTACTGGAATTACCTGACGCAGGAGTATCAAACCACGCCCTCGCCGGCGGGCGACAACCCGCGCGTGGATGAGGACCCGGCCGACGCGACGCTGGACGACTTCTTGGCCCAGACGGCGGAGTTCGGGCGTTGGTGCTCGAGCTCAATCACCGGGCCCAAGCAGCTCTACAACAAGAAGACCGGACGCGGCTACAAGGGCCAGATCTACTTCGGCAACGAGGAGGTCGGCGAAGAGGGCCGCTCGTTCGGCGTGACTACCGATGGGCAGGCGCAGCAGCTTCCGCGTCTGGGCCTGTTCTCGTGGGAGAACACGCTGGCCGGCTACAGCAAGGGCGATGTGACCTACACAATGGGTCAGGAGGACACCGCCGGGGGCCAGGTGTGGGTGTACGTCGGCCGCAAGCAGCTGCGCGGCAACGCGTTCGACAAGGCTGGGCTGACGAACGGGAAGGACTTCGTCATCGACCTCGACAATGAGGCGGTGGACTCGGACGCCGAGTTCCGCGCCACGTACGGCAAGGGCGTTCCCGCCGACTTCGACCTCGGTACTGACGAAGAGGTGCCGTGGGACGCGTCGGGCATGAAGCAGAACGCCGACGCCGCCGCGAAGGGCCTGACGCTCAACCGCGTCGAGGACGGTGCCTTCGACCCGCGCAATCCCGAGGACTTCTACTTCGTGACCACGGAGGGAGCCCCCGGGACGGTGCCCGGCTCGGACCCGGCCATCCCGCGTGACGGCGGCGGAGTCTGGAAGCTCAGCCTCCGCGACGTCGAGCGGCCCTGGAAGGGCGGCACGCTGACCCTGCTGCTCGACGGCAGCGAGGCGCCGTTCCTCAACAAGCCCGACAACGTCGGCTTCGACGAGTACGGGCACCTCATGATCCAGGAGGACCCGGGTGGCAACGCCCAGCTGGCGCGGATCGTGGCCTACGAGGTGGATACCGGCGACCTCGGCGTGGTGGCCGAGTTCGATCCCTACCTCTTCGAGCCCGATTCGCCCGGCCTGATCACCATCGACGAGGAGTCGAGCGGCATCATCGACATCTCGAAGGTCAAGGGCAGGGGCTGGTTCGCGTTCGACGCACAGGTGCACGCGGAAAGCCCCAACCCGGCGTCGTACCAGCTGGGCCAGCTGCTCACCCTGAGGGTGCGCGATTGGGGGGCGGTGTTCGGCGGGTAACACCCCCGCATGAGCACTTTCACCATCGGCGGTGACCTCGAGGTCAACCGCCTGGGCTTCGGCGCCATGCGCATCACCGGCGACGGCATCTGGGGCCCGCCCGACGACCCGGAGGAGGCCAAGCGCCTCCTCCGGCGCCTCGTGGAACTGGACGTCAACCTGATCGACACCGCGGACTCCTACGATCCCGAGGTGAGCGAGAGCCTGATCGGCGAGGCGCTGCACCCGTACCCGGAAGGGATGCTGGTGGCCACCAAGGGCGGATTGCGCCGCACGGGGCCGGGCCAATGGCCACGAGACGCGCGCCCGGAGCGCCTGAAGCGTTGCTGCGAGGCGAGCCTGGAGCGCCTCAAGCTGGACCGGATCGACCTCTATCAGCTGCACGCGCCGGACCCCCAGGTCCCCCTCGAGGACTCGCTGGGGGCGCTCAAGGAGCTCCAGGACGAGGGCAAGATCCGGCACATCGGCGTGTCCAATGTCTCGGTCGACGAGCTCGACCGGGCCGAGGCGGTGGTGGAGGTCGTGACCGTCCAGAACCGCTTCAACCTCGAGGACCGCTCCTCGGAGGACGTGCTCGACGCCTGCACCGAGTGGGGCATCGGGTTCATTCCCTGGTTCCCGCTCAACACAGGCTCGCTGGCCCGCCCGGGCGGTGTGCTCGACGAGATCGCGAAGGAGCACGACGCGACCCCTGGGCAGGTGGCCCTGGCCTGGCTGCTCGCCCGCTCGGAGGTGATGCTCCCGATCCCGGGCACGTCGTCCGTGGGACATCTGGAGGAGAACGTGGCCGCGGCCGACCTGCGCCTGGATCAGGAGCAGGTGGACCGCATGGCCGCCGCCTGAGCCCGGATCCGGTCGGCGTGCCACAGTCCCGCGGCCATGTCGCGCTACAGGACGCTGGATCACTCCTTTGGGCGCGGAGAGCCGTTCACCATCGGCCTGGAGGAGGAGCTGCTGCTGGTCGATCCCGAGTCGCTCGCGCTGTCTCACACCGCCGACCGCGTGCTGCCTGACCTCGACCTGTACCCCGACCGGGCCGGCCACGAGGCATTCCTCGCCGAGGTCGAGCTGCGCAGCGGACCCCGCGGGCGGGCTGCGGACGCGGCCACCGAGCTGGAAGCGACTCGCACGGCGGTGCGTGTCGCGGGAGCGACGTTGATGGCGGTGGGCCTGCATCCCGACGCAGAGCTGGGAGACGTGAAGCTGACCCCGGCCGAGCGATACGAGGCGCTCGAGCAGCGCCTGCGCGGGCTCATCCGGCGAACGCCCGAATGCGCCCTGCACGTACACGTGGGCATCCCCGACGCCGACGCCGCGTGCCGCGCGCTGACCGCCCTTCGTGAGGCGCTGCCGCTGCTCCAGGGGCTTGCCGCCTCGTCGCCGTTCTGGTTCGGCCGCGACTCCGGGTTGGACAGCGCCCGGTCGGCGATGGTGCGGGGCTATCCGGGCCGCGGAGCCCCGCCCCCGATGGCCGGCTGGACCGACTACCTGGCCGAGCTCGAGGCCGTGGCGAAAGGCGCAGGTCCGGACGATCCCCGCTCGGCAATGACGTGGTGGGACGTGCGCCTCCAGCCGAGGCTCGGGACCGTGGAGATGCGCGAGCTGGACGTCCAGGCACGCCTGGACGACGTGGCGGGAATCGCCGCCCTCGTGAGGGCACTGGCCGAGCGAGGTGTCGATCGGCTGATAGCCGATCCCGCCCCGGCGGCGGCCCTGGCTTGGTCGTGGTTCAACGCGTCGCGCGACGGGCTGGACGCGCTCATCTTGCACCGGGGCCGCAGGGTGCCCCTGCGCGTGGCGGCGTCCGTCGAGCTGGCGGGGCTCGCGGGCGGAGCGCCCGAGCTCCAGGGGGTCGCGCGGATCCTGTCCGACGGCAACGGCGCGAGCCGCCAGCGCGCGGCCTTCGCGCGCGGCGGCATGCGCTCGCTGTTGGAGCATCTGGTCGACGAGACCGCGCTCCCGCTCGGCGGTACTACGCAGCGTCGCGAAGAGCGCTGACAGACTCCTCGCGCGCAAGGCGCTTGAGGGCCCGATCCTCGAGCTGGCGCACGCGCTCGCTCGAGATGCCCAGTCGCCGCCCGGTCTCCCGGAGGGCCACGGGCTGCTCCTCGTCCAGGCCAAACCGCAGCGTGATCACGTTGCGCTCGACCTCGGGGAGGGTGTGCACGGCGCGACGGACGCCCTCGCTGACCATGTCGGAGGCCACCTCCTCGTCCACGGCGGGCCCGTCGGCCGCGACCAGGTCACCGAGTGCGGTGTCCCCGTCCTCGCCAACGCCCTGGTCCAGGCTGGCCGGCCCGCGATCGGCGCGCCGGATGTCCGCCACCTCGTCCAGGGGCAGCTCGACGGCTTGGGCGATCTCCTCCTCGGTCGGCTGACGGCCGAACTCGGCGGCCAGCTTGCGCTCCGCATCGGCGATCTTGCGCGCCCGGGCGACGATGTGCACGGGCAGGCGCACGGTACGGCCCGAGTTGGCGAGCCCGCGACCGATCGCCTGGCGGATCCAGAGCGTGCCGTAGGTGGAGAACTTGAAGCCCTTGCGCCAGTCGAACTTCTCGACCGCCCGGATCAGTCCGAGCATGCCCTCCTGGATGAGATCCGTGAGCGGAAGGCCCTGACCCTGGTACTTGCGGGCCACCGAGATCACCAGTCGCAGGTTTGAGTTGACCATGCGGTCCTTGGCCGCGAGGTCGCCGCGCTCGATGCGCTTGGAGAGCTCGATCTCTTCCTCGGCCGTGAGCAGCGGGTAGCGCCGCGCCTCGTTGAAGAACAGCTGGAGAGAGTCTTCGAGGAGCTCAGGGGCAGTCGGACTGGGCCGTGTGAGTGTCTTCGCAGTCATATTTCGCTTCGTTAGATAGTTCGAGACTTATCGAAAGTATAGCGAAGGAGCGTACGGAACTCCTTCCCGGTCGCAAACGCAGTCCCTGCCCCTGCGTTGGAAGCATCGGTGCGAACGCATCGAGGCGTTAGGCGAGCGCCTCTCCATGGACCACTTCCCAATGTGTGCCCAGAATCGTGCGCGGATAACCCTTGCTCAGGCAACTACTTCGCTAACCTAGCTGCTGGTTACTTACTTTCAATAAGGAGATGGGGAGATGGATATCGCTCTGTTTGCGTTGCACGTGATCGTAGGAGTGCTTTTCATGGGCCACGGCGCCCAGAAGCTGTTCGGCTGGTTCGGCGGGCACGGGCTCGGGGGGACGGCCGGTTTCATGGAGTCCCTGGGCCTGAGACCGGCGAGGGCACATGCGGTTCTGGCGGGCGCAGCCGAGTTCGGCGGCGGCCTGCTGCTGGCGCTCGGCCTGCTCGTTCCGGTCGCGGCGGCGGTTCTGATCGCGACCATGCTCACCGCCTCGCTGACCGCTCACAAGGGCAATGGGGTCTGGGTCACCGACAACGGCTGGGAGCTGCCGCTGGTCTACGGCACGATCGCGTTCGCCCTGGCGGGCGTGGGCGCGGGCGAGGCATCGCTCGACGCGGTGCTGGGCCTGGACCTGACCGGCAGCGAGTGGGCGCTGGGTGCGCTCGCCGTGGGCCTGGTGGGTGGCGTCGGCGCGATCCTCAGCCCGCGTGTCGCCGGCACGTCCGGCTCGCATCCGCAGAGTGCGTAGACAGCGCTTGGTGTGGGCGCGGCTCCGGACCCCGCCGGGGCCGCGCCATCGCGGGGCGTCGCCCCGAGTAGCCTGAGCCATCGTGAGCGATGTCCCCGCCATCGAGACTCACCACCTCGCGCGCGAGTTCAAGAAGGGCCCACGCGCGGTGGACGGAATCGACCTGAGCGTCGCGCCCGGGGAGGTCTACGGGTTCCTCGGGCCGAACGGCGCCGGCAAGTCCACCACGGTCCACATGCTCACGACTCTGTTGCCGCCCACCTCCGGCACGGCTACCGTCGCCGGTTACGACGTCGTGAAGGAGGGAACCCAGGTCCGCGCCGCGATCGGGGCGGCGTTGCAGGAGGCCGCGCTAGACCCCTTCCTCACCGGGCGCGACCACATGCGCCTCCAGACGGCGCTACACGGCCTGGCCCGCGCCGAGCGAGCTCGCCGGGGCGGCGAGCTGCTGGATCGGGTGGGTCTCACGCAGGCCGCGGACCGGAAGGTCGGTGGCTACTCCGGGGGCATGAAGCGCCGGCTGGACCTGGCCCTCGCCCTGGTGCACGGTCCGCGGATCCTGTTTCTCGACGAGCCCACCACGGGCCTGGATCCGCAGAGCCGCAGCGCGCTCTGGAACGAGGTGGCCCGGCTGGCGACCGACGACGGTGTGACCGTCTTTCTCACGACGCAGTACCTCGAGGAGGCCGACGTCCTGGCGAACCGCATCGGGATCATCGACCGGGGCCGCATCGTCGCTCAGGGCACCCCCGAGTCGCTCAAGGCGGAGATCGGGCGACCGAGCGTGGAGGTCATACCCGCCGACCACGAAGAGCTCGGCCGCATGAAGCAGGTGATGGCAAGGTTCGGCGAGGCCGTCGGGGCCTCACCGAAGGGAGCGGGCGTTCGGCTGTCCGGTGGCGACGCCCAGCTGGCCGACGTCGTGCGGGCGCTGGACGCCGAGGCCATCCGCGTGGAGCACCTCCAGCTTCACGCCCCCACCCTGGACGACGTGTTCCTGGCCAAGACCGGGAGGCACCTGGAGGGTGCCGCGGACGAGGCCAACGCCGTGCCCGAGCCGTCCGAGCCGGTCGCCGCGTGAGTGCCGGACTCGGCCTGCAGGTCGGAACGCTCGCCCGCCGCTCGGCACTGAGGACCCTCCGCCAGCCGGCGATGGTCATTCCCGCTCTGTTCTTCCCGCTCCTGCTGCTGGCGGTCAACAGCGGCGGGCTCCAGGAGACCACCCGACTGCCCGGCTTCCCGACCGACCGGTACCTCGACTTCGTGCTCGCCGTCTGCTTCGTGCAGGGCGGACTGTTCGCCGCCAACAGCGCCGGCACCAACATGGCCAGCGACGTGGAGACGGGCTTCATCAGCCGGCTCGCGCTCACTCCGCTGAGGCGCGCCGCACTGCTCGTGGGCCAGCTCGCCGGTGTCGTGGCGCTAGGGCTGATCCAAGCCGCCACCTTCCTCATTGCCGGCCTGCTGGCGGGCGCGGGGATCGAGGCGGGTGTGGGAGGAGCGCTGACCATCACCGCGCTCTCGCTGCTGATCTCACTCGGCTTCGGCGGGATCGGCGCTTTCGTTGCCCTGCGTACGGGCTCGGGCGAGGCCGTTCAGGGGATCTTCCCGCTCATGTTCGCCGGGCTCTTTCTGTCGTCGATGGCCCTGCCGCGCGACCTGATCGAGTCGGACTGGTTCCGGGTCGTGGCCACCTGGAACCCGGTCTCCTACATGCTCGAGGGGATCCGCTCCCTGGTGATCACGGGCTGGGATGCGGAGGCCTTGGCCCTCGGTTTCGGATGCGCGGGCGGCGTGGCCCTGATCTCGCTGGCCGGCGCGTCGTCCGCCCTGCGAACGCGGATGGTGCGCACATGACGGCCGGAACACGTCACGTGGCGTTCGCCGTGGGCTGGCGCGGGGCGCACAACTACTTCACCAACCCCGCCAACATCATCCCCGGGCTGCTGTTCCCGCTCTTCTTCTTCACGGCCTTCGCCGGCGGCCTTTCGCGGGTGTCCTCGATCCCCGGATTCGACTATGGGACCAACTACACCGCATTCGTGTACGGCTTCGTGCTGCTCCAGGCGTCTGCCTTCGGCGGCACGTTCACCGGCTTCTCGATCGCAAGCGACTTCGAGTCCGGTTTCGCACGCCGGCTCATGCTGGCCGCGCCCAACCACAACGGGATCATCGTGGGTTATTGGCTAACCGGGCTCGCAAGGGCGGTGTTCACAATCGCGATAGTCACGGTCGTGGCGCTGGCCGCGGGGATGGATGTGGTGGGCGGGGGGCTCGACCTGCTCGGCCTCTTCACGCTGGCGCTGCTCGTCAACGCGGCGGCCACGCTGTTCGGCAGCGGCGTGGCCATGCGCCTTCGCAGCATGCAGGCCGGCCCGGCCATGCAGGTGCCGGTGTTCCTGGCCCTGTTCCTCGCTCCGGTGTGGGTGCCCTACGACCTGCTGACCGGGTGGGTGCACGCGGCGGCGACGCTCAACCCGGTCACCCGGTTCCTCGAGACCGAGCGCGGCTTCCTGGCCGGCGAGCCCACCCACGTGGGGCTGGCCTTCCTCCTCGCCGCCGGGCTCGTGCTTGCCGCCGCGGCCTGGGCGCGCGGGGGTTTGCGCAGCGCCCAGCGCGCCGCCTGAGGAGTAGGGTCCGGCGCCATGACCGACGAGGTTCGCGACGTCGTGACCGGTGACGGCTGGGCAGTCGGCAACGTCGAGGCGCTGGGCGAGGGGCCGGGCTTCCGCAAGGTCCGGCGCGAGCTCGGCGTTCAGGCGTACGGCGTCAACGCGATCGAGATCCCGCCCGGCTACGAGACCGGCCGCCACTACCACGACGAGCAGGAAGAGCTGTACTTCGTCCACCGCGGAACCGTCGAGCTGACCTTCGGGGACGGGGCCAGTCACGTGCTTGGCCCGGGCGGCCTGGCGCGGGTCGATGCCGCGACGGTGCGCAAGGTCAAGAACGTGGGGGACGAGCCCGCCCTATACCTGGTCACCGGGGGCAAGGACGGCTACGTCGGACGCGACGGCCGCCAGCCCGAGGGCGAGAGCATCCGCTGACGCAGCCGACCGGCCACCTTCGCTAGAACATCCGTCGGCCGCTCCCCGCGGGGCGCGCCGCGCGGCCTACCCTCACGCGCCATGGCCCGCTTCGTCTGCGCCGCCGCCGCCCTGGCGGCCGCCGGTCTCCCGGTTCTCCTGGCCCCGGCCGGCGTGGGCGCTCCTCCCGTGCCGGACGCCCGCGGGTGCCCGGTCTTCACGAAGGCCAATCCCTGGAACCAGCGGGTCGACCGGTTGCCCGTCCACCCGCGCTCACGGGCCATGGTGCAGCGCATCGGGGTCAACGACCACGCGCACGCGGACTTCGGTTCGGGGCGGTACGAAGGCGGCCCGATCGGCATCCCGTTCACCGTGGTCGGCCGCGGCCAGCCGCGGGTGCCCGTGACCTTCGGCTACGCCGACGAGTCAGACCGCGGGCCCTACCCGATTCCGCCGGATGCTCCGGTGGAGGGTGGGCGTGCAGCGGGCGGCGACCGTCACGTGATCGTGGTGGATCGCTCGCGTTGCCGCGCCTACGAGCTCTTCGACGCTCATGCGCTGAACGGCGGCGCCCGCTGGAGGGCTGGCTCCGGCGCGATCTGGAACCTGCGCTCGGATCGGCTGCGACCCCGCGGGTGGACCTCGGCGGACGCCGCCGGGCTCCCGATCCTGCCCGGCCTGGCGCGCTACGACGAGGTCAGGCGCGGGAGCATCGACCACGCACTTCGCTTCACCGCCCGCGAGACGCGCCGCGCGTTCGTCTACCCGGCCCGCCACTTCGCGTCCGAGAGCACCGACCCCGACCTGCCCGCGATGGGGCAGCGAGTTCGCCTGCGTCGCGGCTACCCGATCGCGGGCTTTCCGCGCCAGGCCCGAGTCGTGCTGAGAGCGCTGAAGCGGTACGGGATGCTCCTCGCCGACAACGGCTCGCCCTGGTTCGTGTCCGGTGCTCCCGACCCGGGATGGGACAACGACGCGCTACACGCCCTGCACCGCGTCCCCGGCCGCGCGTTCGAGGTGGTGGACACCTCGTCTCTGCCGCGTCCGGGCTAGCGCCGCGGGCGCCGCCAGGTCAGGCCGCGGCCGCCTGCTCGAGCCGCCCGAGCGCGCGGCGCAGCAGCCGGGACACGTGCATCTGGGAGTAGCCGATCCGCTCTCCGATCTCGCGCTGGGTCAGGTCGTGCATGAAGCGAAGCTCCACCACCCTGCGCTCGAGGTCGGGCAGCTCCCGCCATGTGGTGGCGATCGCCTGGCGGCTGTCCACGAGCTCGAACGAGCGATCCTCCTCGCCCAGCACCTCCACCAGCGCGGCCCCCTCAGCGTCCTCGCGCGAGCTCGGCGCGTCCAGCGACGACGCCTCGTAGCTCGCGGCGGCCTCCCGAGCCTCCAGCACCTGCTCGACTGTGCAACCGATCGCCCCGGCCACTTCGCGCGCCTTCGGCGAGCGCCCCAGCTCCTTGGACAGGAACTCGGTGGTGCGGCTGACCGCCAGAGAACGCTCCTGCAGGTCGCGCGGCACGTGAAGCGCCCACCCCTTGTCGCGGAAGTGCCGCTTGAGCTCGCCGAGCATCGTGGGGGCGGCGTAGCTGGTGAACTTCGTGCCCCGCCCCGGCTCGAACCGGTCGATCGCCTTGAGCAGCCCGAGGCTCGCGACCTGCAGAAGGTCCTCGAACGGCTCGTCGGTGTAGGAGTAACGCATGGCGAGGTCGCGGGCCAGCGGCATCAGTCGCTCGACGAGCTCCTCGCGGGCGGCCAGGTCTCCCTGCTCGTGATAGCGCACGAGCAGGCGGTGGTCGACCTCGCGTGCATCGGCTCGGTTGAACTCGCCCGTCTGCTTGCTTCGAGGGGCTCCCGGACCAGCGGGCGCAGCACTGACCATTCGGACCTCCGTCGGAACTCCTGATGCGTGGTCCGGTACGTGACCGAGGGTGCGGCCGCGCCACGTCTCCAGTTTCTGGACAGGGACCCCGCGAGCCGATGTCTCGCTACGGCCTCCGTGATGAGTCTATCCCCCAGGTGGTGCGGCGAAACCCTCCGTGCGGGCTTGGCGCGTCCGCGCGGGCCACCTCGGGATGTCCGGATCGGGTACGCCACTCCTACCGCCGCAGGGGAGCTGGGAAAGGTCACGTGTCGGAGTGCATCGGCTCGATGCTCAGCGGACCGCCGTGGCGTTCCTCCACCTGGAGGGTGGTGTGCTCGATCGCGAAGCGCTCGCTGAGGACGGCGGCCAGCTCACGGCGATGCCTCTGCGTGTCGCACCCCGACTTGACGGTCACGTGGGCCGAGAGCGCGGGAAAGCCCGAGCTGACCTCCCATACGTGCAGGTCGTGGACCTCCACGACATGGGGCTGGGAGGCCAGGGTGCGCCCGATCTCGGACGGGTCGAGGCCACGGGGAGCGGCTTCGAGGAGCACCCGGCCCGACTCGCGCAGCAGCCCGTAGCCCGAGCGGATCATGAGGGCCGCTACGAGCAGGGCGGCGATGCCGTCGGCCCGCCCGAACCCGGTGAGCAGGATCACCGCGCCGGCCACGGCGGTGGCGACGAACGCGAACAGGTCGGTGAGCACGTGCTGGAACGCTCCCTCGACGTTGAGGCTCTCGCGGTTGGCGCCGGCCAGCACGGTGGTGGCCAGCAGGTTCACGCCGATGCCGACCAGCGCCACCACCAGCACGGCTGCGCCCTCCACCTCGGGCGGCTCGACCAGGCGGTGGATCCCCTCGTAGGTGATCACCAGCGCCAGCCCGACCAGGGTCGCGCCGTTGAGCTGGGCCGACAGGATCTCCGCGCGCCTCAGTCCGAAGGTGTATCCCCCCTGGGCCGGGCGCCGCGAAAGACGAGCGGCCACCAGCGCCAAGGCGATGGCCCCGGCGTCGGTGAGCATGTGCGCCGCGTCCGAGAGGAGGGCGAGGGAGGACACCGCGAAGCCCACCACCACCTCCACGAGCATGAAGCTGGTGATCAGAGCCAGGGCGACGCCCAGCCGGCGGCCGTCCGCCTCGTGGCCGTGAGCGTGGGCGTGGCCGTGGTGCTGATGGGCCATCACCAGGATGGTCGCATGCGTGAGGGCGACTACGGCGCCGGCGCGGTGGTCCCGGGTGTGGTGGTCGGAGGAGGCGGAGTGGTCACCGTCTCGTCGTCGGCCGGGGACGTCTCCGGCTCCGGCGTGGTCGCCGTCGCAGTCTGCTCGGGCGGGGACGTCTCCTCGGTGCGCACCGGGGCTGGGGCCTCGTCGCGCTCGCCGGTCGCCGGTTTCTTGTTGCGCGCGGGGCCGCCGAAGAGCGACGTGGCGCTGTCGCTCCGGCCGATCGACTGGCCGGCGATCAGCTCTGGAACGGTGAGGACCACGGCGGCCACGACCACCGCGATGGCCGTGGTGGCGGCGATCACGCCCACGGCCAAACGCGGCCGGACGGGGCCGGACCGGGGCTGGCGGTAGACGCGCACGGGAGCGGCCTCCCCCTGAGGCTCGAGGCGCCGCCGGGACGGCTCGGGGGCCGCCGGGTCCGGGTACGGCCCCTCGGCCGGGGGCGCGGCCGAGGGCTCGGCCGCCTCGTCCAGCACTAGCGCTTCCCGGTCGCTGGTCATCGCCCGCGCGATCTTCTCGCTCGGGCGATGCAGCAGCTCGCTGACCACGGCGACCAGCACAGGGGTCAGTGCCGCGGCGATCCAGGTGCCGGCGATCCAGAGCTGCGAGGTCACGGCGGCCGCGGTCGCGGACGCGGCGCTCGCGATCACGAGCGTGCGCGCGTTCAGGCGGCGCTCCTCCTCGCGCGTGCGCGGGGGCGAGGCCATCCGCCCGCAACATAGCGAGCATGCCGCAGTCGTCCGCGGCCGGGGTGGGGGGTAGGGTCCGCGATCCCATGTCCGGCCCCGACCATCGCGACGCCGACATCGTGGTCGTGGGCGCGGGTCTGGCCGGTCTCGCGGCCGCGCGGGAGATCGTGGCTCAGGGGGCGTCGGTGGTGGTGCTGGAGGCGCGCGACCGAGTCGGCGGCAGGGTGCTCAACGCGGAGATCGGCGACGGCAAGGTCGTCGAGGTGGGGGCCCAGTGGATCGGCCCGACCCAGGACCGTCTCGCTGCCGTGGCCGCCGAGCTGGGGGTAGACACCTATCCGACGTGGACCGCGGGGGGGAACCTGTACGAGAGCAGCGGGTCGCTCAAGCGCTACACCGGCACGATCCCGCGGATGAACCCGCTCGTGCTGCTGGAGATCGACCGGGCCCAGCGGCGGCTCAACCGGCTGGCCCGCACCGTTCCGCTCGACGCGCCCTGGACCGCCCCGCGTGCGGAGCGCCTGGACGCCGAGACCGGCGCCACCTGGATACGGCGCAACCTGCCGAGCAGGGCCGGCAGGCGCCTGCTGGAGCTTGGCATCGAGGCGGTGTGGGCGGCCGAGCCGGAGGACCTCTCGCTGCTGCACATGCTGTTTTACATCCATTCCGCGGGCAGCCTGGAGATGCTGTTCGATACCGAGGGCGGCGCCCAGCAGGATCGTTTCGTCGGCGGCTCGCAGCTGGTGCCGCTGCGGATGGCGGGGGCATTGGGCGCGGAGCGCATCGTCCTCGGCGCGCCCACGCGGCGGATCGAGCATGGTCCGGGCGGAGTCGCGGTGCACGCCGACGGGGTCACGGTCCGCGCGCACCACGCGGTGGTTGCCATCGCTCCGACGCTTGCCGGCCGGATCGCCTACGACCCGCCGTTGCCGGGGTTCCGCGACCAGCTGACCCAGCGCATGCCACTCGGGACGGTGGCCAAGTGCATGGCGATCTACGACGAGCCGTTCTGGCGGCAGCGCGGCCTCTCGGGCCAGGCCACGAGCGACGTCGGCCCGGTCCGCCTGACCTACGACAACTCGCCGCCCGACGGAAGCCCCGGAGTGCTGCTCGGGTTCGTGGAGGGCCGCCGCGCCCGGCAGCTCGGGCGGTTGGACACGGCGGCGCGGCGCACCGCGGTGGTCGATTGCTTCACGCGGCTGTTCGGACCGCGCGCGGCCAAGCCGCGCGCGTATGTGGAGCGCCACTGGGCCGACGAGGAGTGGTCGCGCGGTTGCTACGGCTGCCACATGCCCACCGGCGTATGGACGAGCTACGGGCCCGCGCTGCGGGAGCCGATCGGTCCGCTGCACTGGGCCAGCGCCGAGACCGCCACGGTCTGGAACGGCTACATGGACGGCGCGATCGGCTCGGGCCGGCACGCCGCGGCCGAGGCGCTCGAGCGAATCGGCTAGCCGGTGGCAGAGCCCGCCGATCGTTAGGCGCCCAAGCGCGCCCCGGCGCCGGGTGTCTTCCCTGTAGAAATCCCCGCCCATGTGGTGGGACAACGCCGTCGTCTACCAGGTCTACCCGCGCTCGTTCCAGGACTCGGACGGTGACGGCGTCGGCGATCTGCCCGGCATCGCCGCGCGGCTCAGCCATCTCGCGTGGCTGGGTGTGGACGGGCTCTGGATGTCGCCGATCTATCCCTCGCCGATGGCGGACTTCGGCTACGACGTGTCGGACTACGAGGAGGTCGACCCGCTGTTCGGCACCCTCGCCGACTTCGACGAGCTGACCGCGCAGGCGCGCGCTCACGGCCTGCGTGTGCTGATGGACCTGGTCCCGTGCCACACGTCTATCGAGCATCCGTGGTTCACCCGGCACCCTGACTGGTATGTGTGGACCGACCAGCCCAACAACTGGCGCTCCGCGTTCGGCGGCTCGGCGTGGGAGCGCCTGGGCGATCGCTGGTACCTGCACTCCTTCTATCGCGAGCAGCCCGACCTGGACTGGCGCAACCCCGGGGTGGTCGAGGCGATGCAGGCCGTGCTGCGCTTCTGGATCGACCGCGGCGCGGACGGCTATCGCGTGGACGCGCTCGACCGGCTGCTGAAGGATCCCGAGATGCGGGACGACCCGCCCGCGACGCAGCCGTTCGGGCTGCCACTGCCCGACTTCCTGGCCGACCTGGCCCCCGTTCACTCGAGCAACGCGCCCGACATCGGCGTGGCCCTGGCGAGCCTCCGGCAGGCGGTGGGCCGCGCGCTCCTGGTGGGGGAGGTCTACCTGCCCGCCGCGGAGTGGGAGCCCTACCTGGAGCACCTGGACCACGCGTTCGCCTTCGAGCTCCTTCACTCCGCCTGGGATGCCGAATCGCAACGCCGGGCGATCGCCGCCAGCATCGCGCGGCCGGGAAGTGCGGCGTGGGCGATGTCCAACCACGACTTCGGGCGCCTGGCCACGCGCTTCGGTTCCCGCAACGCTCGCTCGGCCGCTCTGTTGATGCTGATCCTCGAGGGTCCGGCGTTCCTGTACCAAGGCGACGAGATCGCCCTGGGCGAGGGGCCGGAGGGAGCGCGCTATGACCGCCACGGCCGCGACAAGCACCGCCATCCCATGCAGTGGGACGGCTCGGAAACGGGGGGGTTCACCACCGCGGAGCCGTGGCTGCCCGCGGTCGACCCGGCACGCCGAAACGTGGCGGCGCAACGTGATGACCCCGACTCGATGCTGACGTTCGTGCGCCGGCTGATCGCGTTTCGCAAGGGGCTGGGCCCGGGCCTCGAGCTGCTCGACGCGCCCGACGGGGTGCTGGCCCTGCGGCGCGGGGAGCACCGGGTGGCGGTGAACACAACCTCGTCGATCCGACCGCTTCCGGAGGGCCACGGAGCTCCCGTGATCGAGACCGGGCCCGGCGCGGCACGTGGTGGTACGCTCGCGCCGCGGCCATTCTGGTGTTCATCTTCGCCTGGAACGACTTCATCTTCGCGAACACGCTGACCTCGACGGACAGCGCGCGAACGGTGCCGGCGGCGCTGGCCTTCTTCACCGGGGCATCCCAGTTCGAGCAGCCGATCGGGGCCATAGCGGCCGCGGCGGTGGTCGTCACCGTGCCCATCATCATCATGGTCCTGATCTTCCAGCGCCGAATAGTCGCGGGTCTCACCGCCGGCGCGGTGAAGGGATAGAGGAGGAGTTCCCGTGGCCGAAATCAACCTGAACGGAATCACCAAGCGCTACCCGGACGGGTACGAGGCGGTGTCCGACATGAGCCTCGACATCGCCGACGGCGAGTTCGTGATCCTCGTCGGACCATCGGGGTGCGGCAAGTCCACCGCTCTGCGCATGATCGCGGGGCTCGAGGACATCACCGACGGCGAGCTCAAGATCGGCGGGGACGTGGTCAACGATCGCGCTCCCAAGGACCGCGACATCGCGATGGTGTTCCAGAACTACGCGCTCTACCCGCACATGAGCGTGCGCGAGAACATGGGGTTCGCGCTCAAGCTGCGCAAGCTCGACAAGTCGGAGATCGACTCGAAGGTCGACGAGGCGGCACAGATCCTGGACCTCGAGCAGCACCTCGAGCGCAAGCCCTCGCAGCTGTCCGGCGGGCAGCGCCAGCGCGTGGCCATGGGCCGCGCCATCGTGCGCGACCCGTCCGTGTTCCTGATGGACGAGCCGCTCTCCAACCTCGACGCCAAGCTGCGGGTGCAGATGCGCACCGAGGTGTCGCGCATCCAGGATCGGCTCGGCACCACCACGGTGTACGTGACCCACGACCAGACCGAGGCCCTGACCCTCGGGGACCGGGTCGCAGTGATGCGCGCCGGGCGCATCCAGCAGGTCGGGTCCCCGATGGACCTCTACAACCACCCGAACAACCTGTTCGTGGCCGGGTTCATCGGGTCGCCGGCGATGAACTTCATGCCCGCGAAGCTCGAGGGCGACACGGTCTCACTGCCGGTCGGCGACGTGCGCCTCCCGCAGGACGTTCGGGAGAAGGTCGGCAGGCGGGAGGGGCAGCAGCTGATCGCCGGCATCCGTCCCGAGAACTTCGAGGACGCTTCCGTCGTGGGGGACGCGAGGGATCGCGGCGTGACCTTCCGAGCGAAGATCGAGGTGCTCGAGTCGATGGGCTCGGAGCTGTACGCCCACTTCTCCGTGGAGTCCGACACCGCGATGGAGTCGCAGGAGCTGCGCGAGCTCGCCGAGGACGCCGGCGCCGGCGAGGTGCCGACGGCAGGGGAGGGCCGGATTGTGGCCCGCCTGGCCCCCGAGAGCCAGGTCAAGCAGGGCGAGGAGGCCGAGTTGTGGGTGGACGCCGGGCGCGTTCAGCTGTTCGACCCCGAGGATGGGACGAACCTCACCGCGGATTCGGACGCCCCCGCGGCCACGGAGGGGCAGGCGACGACGGGCCCCGAGGAGCCGGGAGCCTCGGGCGGCCAGGTCTCGGCCTAGTCCTAGCCGAGCTCCTTGCGCAGGTTGCGCACCATCGTGTCCTCGTCCCAGGTGGGGCTCTCCAGCTCCTGACGCAGCTGGTCGATGACCTCCTCGCTCCAGTCGTGGGTGCGGAGGATCAGGTACCGCAGGTGGGACACGCGCATGTACGCCTCGGTGGCCGAGGAGCCCTTTCGGATCAGCCCCGCCTCGCCGAGCATCTCCACGACGGGCTCGTATTCGTTCGTGAACCACGACTCGGCGACCTGGGTCCGGGTCAGCGGCTCCCCGCCGGCCTGGATCGCCCGGAACCCCCACGCCTCCACGGCCTCCGCCAAAGCCGCGAAGCGCCACTCGTCGGTGAGCTCGATCCTGACGCGCTGGTGCTCCGGCAGAGGGACACGCTCGCGGAACAGTCGCTCGTGGCCCTTCAGCGGCAGGTCGGCCAGCCGGATCTTGCGGTCGGCGCCGACCTCGGTCAGCACCTCGGTCACGTAGGCGTTGATGTCGCCGTGGCCGAGGGCCCGCGCCACCGACACGCGGTGATGCCCGTCCTTGACGAAGTGCAGGTCGCCGATCCGGTACAGGTCGATCGGCGGCATGCTCTGTCCGCGCCGCTGGGCGGTGGCGATCCGCTCCCAGCGAGTGCGGGACCGGCCCGACGTGGGGCGGAAGCTGCGGTCGAACTCCCGCTGGCGGTCCACCGTGCCGACGATCGAGTCCAGGCCCACCACCTGCTGGCCCAGCCGGCGCTCCCCGCGCCGGCCGAGCGCTTGGACCACCTCCTCGAAGGGGAGGATCACGTTCACGTCGCTCGGCTCCCCGCGCAGGCGGGCGCTCAGCCGCCCGAGCGCGCGGGCGCGGCGGGCGCGGCCGAAGTCGAACTGTGCGTCTGATTCCGGGAGCCCGGTGTTCTTGGCCACGGGGTTATAGATAGCGCGCCTGCTGGTCGGGTGCGATGTGGCTCACCTCAGGGCACGATCAGCCGGAAGGCCGCGGGGCTCACTCGAAATCGGGCCGACCCGGCGGCCACCAGGTCCCCGTCCACGTTGAACTCCGTGCCGGGCGGTGCGTCCACAGCCGCGGTGTGACAGGCGGCGTGAGTGGCCAGGCGGTGTCCGCTCAGGTCGCCTCGGCGCAGGCGCAGCGCGATGGACGCCAGACGCGGCCTGGCGCCGGCGGCCACGGCCACCACGTCGAGGCTGCCGTCGGCCGGATCGGCCTCCTCCAGCTCCGCCCCGGCGCCGAACGAGCCCGAGCACGCCACCGTGACCTGCCACGCGTCGCCCTCGTGCAGGGTACGGCCGCCGCATTCGACGCGACACGCAAGCGGCCTCTCGGTCAGGCCGGCCACCAGCGCGCCGGCCACGTAGGCGAGCGGCCCCAGCGGGCGCTTCCACGACGCGGCGCGGCGCGCCGCCGGTGCGGGCAGGCCGGCGCTCGCAACGTTCAGGAACGGGCGCGGGGGGTGGGACGAGTCCTCCAGCCAGCCGAGATCGAGAGGGCGCTCCCGCGTGCCCAGCGCGGCCAGGCGGCAGGCTTCCGCGGGGTGGGCGGGGAGACCGAGACCGCGGGCGAAGTCGTTGGCCGTTCCCGCCGGGATCACCGCGAGCGCGAGGCCCGCGCGCGCGGCGGCCGCCGCCGCCGGCGCCAGGCTGCCGTCGCCTCCCGCGACCACCAGCCGGTCGACGCCCGAGGCAGCAGCTCGCTCGACCTCATCGATGGGAAAGGACGCGACGCGCGTCCCGTGTCCGGAGAGCCAGGCGGCGAACGCCTCGGGGGACGAGCTGCCGGATTCCGGGTTGGCCACCAGCGCCACCACCTCGGGCCGGCGATCCGCCCGCTCACGCGTGGTCTCGGGCATCCCTGGCATTCTCCCCCTCCATGACGCTGGACGCGGCCATCGTCGGCGCGGGACACAACGGTCTGGTGGCCGCGGCCTACCTGGCTCGGGCGGGCCTGTCGGTGACCGCCTTCGAACGCCGCGACATACCCGGCGGCGCCTGCGTGACCGAGGAGCTCTGGCCCGGCGTGCGCGCCTCGCCCGGCGCGTACACCCTTTCGCTCCTCCGCGCCGAGATCATCGCCGAGCTGGACCTGAACGCACACGGTCTCCACGTGGAGGTGCACGACCCGTACCTGTTCGCGCCCTTCCCGGATGGGCGCCGGGTGATCACCTGGTCGGACCCGCAACGCACTCACGCACAGATCGCCGACGACTGGTCGCGCGCGGATGCCGACGCCTACCTGGATTGGGCCAACCGCCGCGAGGCGGCCGCGGCACGGGCGCGGCCGCTGATGCTCGAGCCGCCGGATCGCGAGCGGTGGCTCGAGGCGCTGGGGCAGGAGATCCTCGACGGCGCGATCGCCGACGAGGTGGCCGGCATTCCCGCTGAGCAGATCCGGGTGCCGCTGGCCATCCAGGGCCTGATCGGGACGCTGGCCGGGCCGAGCGACCCCGGCACGTCGTTCGTCAGCCTCTACCACGACCTCGGCGAGGCGGCGGGGCCGCCCGGAGCGTGGGGCTACGCGCGCGGAGGGATGGGCGCCGTGACCGCGGCTCTGCACTCGGCCGCGGAGGCGGGGGGCGCCCGAGTCCGTCTGGACAGCCCGGTCGCGCGTGTGACTTCCGAGGACGGGCGGGCCACCGGCCTGGTGCTGGCCGATGGCGAGGAGGTGGCCGCGCGCGCGGTCCTCTCCGGCGCCGATCCGCTCACCACCTCGGAGCTGGCCGGCGTTGCCCCGCCGGACGGCTGGAGGCAGGCGGGCCCGGTGGTCAAGGTGATGGCGCTGCTCGACGGCTTGCCCGACTTCCCGGGCTGGCCGGGCGAGGAGCCGTGGCGCGGCGCCATCGACATCGGCTACACGCTCGACGACCTGGAGCAGGCGGCGCAGGACGCCCGCGCTGGGCGGTCTCCGCGCACGCCATGGATCGAAGCGGCGTGCCAGACGTCCGTGGACGACACGCTGGCCCCGGAGGATCGCCACGTGGTGTCGATGTTCTGCCAGTGCTTCCCGACCGACGTGGACCCCGAGGCGGCGGCTGACGCCGCGATCGAGCGCTTCGCGCTGGCGTGCCCGAGCCTGCCCGACCGCATCGTCGACCGCATCGCCCTCGGCCCCCGGGAGCTCGAGGGCCGCTTCGGGATCCGCGGCGGCCACATCTTCCATGGCGAGATGCTCCCCGGCCAGCTGCTGGACGGGCGCGACCACTGCCGTGGCTTCGGGGGGCTCGAGGGCCTGTACCTCGCGGGCTCCGGGGCGCATCCGGGGGGCGCGGTCACCGGCGCACCGGGGTACCTCGCCGCGCGCGCGGCGATAGCGGATCTAGTCGCTCCGACCCGGGCCAGCCCGGATCCTCGCGCACGGCGCGTCGCTCCGACCCGGGCCAGCCCGGATCCTCGCGCACGGCGCACCTCGGGGTGAGGGTCTTCGTCACGCGCCGGCTGCCGGGCACGGCGCTGGAGCGCCTGGGCGCCGAGCACGAGGTGGATGTGTGGCCGGAGCGCCTGCCGCCGCCACGGGAGGAGCTCGCGCGCCGGTTGCAGACGAGCGAGGGGCTGCTGTCGCTGCTCACCGACCGCGTGGACGCCGCGCTGATCGAGTCCTCGCGCGGCCTGCGCGCCATCGCCAACTACGCGGTCGGGGTGGACAACGTCGACCTGGAGGCGGCTAGCGCCCGCGGCATCCCCGTGGGCAATACCCCTGGGGTGCTCACCGAGTCGACCGCCGACCTCGCCCTGGCCCTGATGCTGGGTGCCGCCCGCCGGCTCGTGGAGGGCGATGCTTTCGTGCGCCGCGGCGAGTGGCGCACGTGGGAGCCCGCGTTGCTGCTCGGCCGGGACCTCCACGGCGCCGCGGTAGGCATCGTCGGCTACGGGCGGATCGGACAGGCCGTCGCGCGGCGCCTCGAGGGGTTCGGCGCCCAGATCCTGCACACCAGTCGCAGCGGCGGAATGCCGATGCAGGAGTTGCTCGAGCGCTCGGACTTCGTCTCCCTGCACTGTCCGCTCACGCCCGAAACGCGTGGGCTGGTCGACGACGCCGCGCTCGCCCGCATGAAGCCGACCTCCTATCTGGTCAATACCGCGCGCGGCCCCGTGGTGGACACGGAGGCGCTGGTCCGCGCGCTGCACGCCGGGGAGATCGCCGGCGCCGCGCTCGACGTGACCGACCCCGAGCCGCTGCCGGGGGACCACCCTTTGTTCGACGTCCCGGGGCTGCTCCTGCTTCCGCACATCGCCTCGTCCACCCACGCGACCCGCGAGCGCATGGCTGACATGGCGGTGGACAACCTGCTGGCGGGCCTCAGCGGCGAGCCGATGCCCAACCAGGTCAACTGACCGGTACTACTCGCCCAGCACCTTGATCACCAGCCGCTTGTCGCGGCCGCCGTCGAACTCGGTATAGAAGACCTGCTGCCACGGCCCGAGGTCGAGCCGACCTTCGGTGATCGGCACGATCGCCTGCCCGTGCACGAGCAGGTTCTTCAGGTGCGCGTCGCCGTTGTCCTCGCCGCCGGCGTGGTGGCGGTAGTCGCCGGGATCGGGGGCGAGCGCCTGCGCCACCTGGTTGGACGGCGGCTTCCACGTTGGCGGGGCGACCTTGTCGAGCCACTCGAGTGTGTCGGCGTGGAGCCCCGGCTCGTCGTCGTTGATCCAGACGCCGGCGGTGATGTGCATGGCGGCGACGAGCGCGAGCCCCTCGCCCACGCCGGCCTCGTCGACGGCCGCCTGGACGTCCTCGGTGATGCGTACGAACTCGCGCCGGCTCGGGGTGTGGAAGGTCCGGTAGACGGTGTGGGACTTCATTTCGCGATCATCCCCCTCGTGGATCTGGGATTGGAAGGCAGGCTCTGCGTGGTCAGCGGCGCGACCCGCGGCATCGGAGCGACCGCCGCCCGCATGCTCGCGCAGGAGGGCGCCCGGGTGCTGTCCGTGGCGAGGACCGGCGCCGACGTGAACCTGGACGTGACCGCACCCGACGCCGGCGAGCGCGTGCTCGAGGCCTGCGACGGGATCCCATGGGCGCTGGTCAACAACGCGGGCACGAGCCGGGTCCGGGGCCTCGCGGAGCTGACCGACGAGGAATGGCAGGAGCAGTGGGAGCTGCACGTGATGGCCCCAATGCGGCTGATGCGTGCGCTTGCGCCGGTCATGGCCGAGGCCGGGGCGGGCCGCATCGTCAACGTGAGCTCGTCGTCGGGCAAGCGGCCGTCGCTGACCAACCCCGCCTACTCGGTCACGAAGGCGGCCGAGCTGGCGCTCAGTCGCGTGTTCGCCGACGAGTTCGCGTCCCAGGGCGTGCTGGTGAACTCGATCGCGCCCGGTCCCGTGGAGACGGGGCTCTGGACGGGGGACGGGGGCCTGGCCGATCAGATCGCGGCGCAGACCGGCTCGACGCGCGACGAGGTCCTCGCCTCCGCGAGCGCCAAGCCGCCGATCGGGCGAATGGGCACCGAGGAGGAGATTGCCGCCGTGATCGTGTTCCTCTGCTCGGGGGCGGCCTCCAACGTCGCCGGTGCCGCGTGGTCGGTGGACGGCGGGAGCGTGCAGACGATCGTGTAGTCCCGCTGGGGCCCCGCTGTGTAGCGTGCCGCCCATGCCCCGTGCGGTGATGGCTCTGACGTTCTTCCCGCGCGGCGGATCGAGCCAGGTCACGCGCTATCTCGCTCGGGCCCTCCCGGACGCGGGCTGGGACGTGAGCGTGGCGTGTGGCTCGCTCGGCCGGTCGGGCGACCCGTCGCACGCGGCCTCGTTCTTCAGCGGCATCGACGTCTGCGCCCTGCCGTTCGATTCGGCCGTCAACGCTCCCGACCCGATGGCCGCCGACCCACCGTTTCACCCCTCCTTCGAGGATCGCCCGGGAGCGCCCGACCGGGTGTTCGCGAGCCTCGGCGAGACGGCCTACGAGCGTCAGGTTCAGACCTGGTGGCGCCACCTCGACGCCGCGGGCGCCGCCGACGCGGACGTGCTCCACCTGCACCATCTGACCCCGATGAACGAGGCGGCCGAGCGTGGCTTTCCGCACGTGCCCCGGATCGGCCATCTGCACGGGACCGAGCTGTTGATGCTGCGGGAGATCGACCAGGGCCCGCCCCCCGGATGGGAGTGCGCCGCCACGTGGGCCGAGCGGCTGAGACGCTGGGCGCAGGGATGCCGGCGGCTGCTGGTGCTCTCACCCGACGCGGTCCGGCGCGTGCCGCGGCTGCTCGGCGTGCCCCCCGAGCGGGTGGTATGGGCGCCCAACGGCTTCGACCCCCTCGGCTTCGACCGCCGTCCGCTGACCGGCGCCGACCGGCTCGCCCTGTGGCGGCGCTGGCTCGTGGACGAGCCACGCGGCTGGGACGAGACGGGGGTCCCCGGCAGCGTGGCGTACTCCGAGGCCGACCTCGAGCCGTTTCGCGCGGGTGGCCCGGTCACGACCTACGTCGGGCGCTACACCTCGGTCAAGCGCATTCCCCTCCTGATCCGCGCCCATGCGCGGGCACGCGCGCGCTTCACGCGGCCGAGCCCGCTCGTCCTGCTGGGCGGCTTTCCGGGGGAGTGGGAGGGCGACCACCCCCTGGCCGTTGTCCGCGAGACCGGCGACCCCGACGTCTTCCTCGCCGGGTGGCGCGGCCACGAGGACCTGCCGGCCGGCCTCGGGGCGTCCGACCTGCTGGTGCTGCCGTCGGTCCGGGAGCAGTTCGGCGCCGTGCTGGTCGAAGCCATGGCCTGCGGGCTTCCCGTGATCGCGGTCGATGCTCACGGGCCGGCGGAGATCGTGGACGACGGTCATACCGGGTGGCTCGTGGCGCCCGATGACGAGGACGCCATGGTGGAGGCCCTCGTCGATGCCGTCAACCGCGACGACGAGCGTGGCCGCCGCGGAGCGCTCGCCTACGAGGAGGCGCGCTCGCGCTACGCCTGGCCCGCCCTGGCCCGCGGGCTCGCCCAGGTGTACGACGACGTGCGGGAAGGCCGGCCGGCCGCGGCCGGAGCCCAGACGCTGATCGACGCCGGGTAACGCCGCGGCGCGGCCTATCCTGGCCCGCCGATGACCGCGATCGCCTACCGCATCCGGCGCTCCCGCCGTGCCCGCCGCGCCCGGATCGTGGTCGACGGGACCGGGGTGGAGGTAGTGGTTCCGCCTCTCTTTCCCGACTCCGGGGTCGAGCCGTTCGTGGAGGAGAAGCGTGCCTGGATCGAGCGCACCCTCCTGCGGATGGTCGAGTCCGAGGCCGAGCATCCTCCCGCTCGCCTGGTCGATGGTGGACAGGTGCCCTACCTCGGCGAGCAACTGCGGCTGCGCGTGAGGGTGGAGCCCGGGCGCGCTCGCGCCCACGTGGTACGGCGCGGGCCGGTGCTTCACGTGGCGGTCCCCCGCTCCGCCGTGGTACGGGACGCGGTGGAGCGCTGGTATCGCCGGCGCGCTCGGGAGGAGGTGGCGCTGCGGCTGGAGCGAGCCACCCGGCGCGCGGGGGTCACCCACGAGGGCCTTCAGATCCGCGGGCAGCGCACGCGCTGGGCTTCGTGTTCCTCCACCGGCGCCATGAGCTTCAACTGGCGGCTGCTTCTCGCACCGGCGGAGATCGTCGACTACGTCGTGGAGCACGAGGTGGCCCACCTCGAGGTGCTCGATCACTCCGACCGGTTCTGGTCCCTCTTGGCATCGCGCTGCCCCCGGTGGCGCGAGCGCGAGCGCTGGCTGCGCGCGCACGGCCACGCGCTGCGGCTGGCGGAGCCTTAGCGAAGCTGGATGATGTGCGGCATGCCCGCCGAGGAATGGTCCACCACAGAGCACGTTCTGCGCTATCTCGCCCGGGCAGACTCCTACCCGCGCCGCAACGAAGGCGAGGCCGCCCTGCTCGAGCAGGTGCCTCTCGACGCTCGTCGGATTCTCGACCTGGGCACGGGCGATGGGCGTCTGCTCGCGCTGCTGCACGGCGATCGTCCCGGTGCGCTCGGCTTGGGCCTTGATTCGTCTGAGCTCATGCTCGGAGCGGCCCGAAAGCGCTTCGCGGGCGACGGGCGCGTCGAGCTGATCGAGCACGATCTGGCCGAGTCACTGCCGAACCTCGGGAGCTTCGACGCGGTCGTCTCCTCGTTCGCGATCCACCACCTCGAGCACCAGCGAAAGCGGTCGCTCTACGGCGAGGTCCTCGACCTGCTCGAGCCCGGGGGAGTGTTCGCGAACCTCGAGCACGTGGCTTCGCCGACCCACCGCCTGCATCTCGCGTTCTTCGCGGCGATCGACGAGCCGCTCGAGCACGAAGACCCGTCCGACCGCCTGCTCGACGTCGAAACCCAGCTGCGGTGGCTGCGCGAGCGCGGCTTCGAGGACGTCGACTGTTACTGGAAATGGCTCGAGATGGCACTTCTCGTCGGCGTGAAGCCGACCGAGCCACGGTAGTCCCAACCTGGGTGATACGGGTCGGGTTTGCGGTGTCGGTCATCGTTCGCCCCTGTCGCGTGACTACGGATGTAACCCGGCGGCTTCGAGGGCCTCCTCTCGTTCCCTGATGCTCTCGATCCGGATCACAGACCTGCCCCGGAAGGTCCAGATCTGGTAGTAGCGGATGGCGACCAGCGCCCCACTTCCCGGACCGGTTGCCTGCTGATTCACGCGGATGACCACGCTGTCTCCCGCATCGAGAAACTCCTCGCCGACGATCACCGCGCCCTCCAGGTCCGCGAGAAAGTCCTCCCGCATGTATCTCCGAATCTCGTCTGGGCCGCAGTACGCCCGTGCATCGGGAAACTCGGGTCGCAGGACGAGCAGGACGTAGGGGTCGTAGAGCTCCATACCGGCCCGGAAATCCCCGCGCCCCCACTGCTCGTAGACCTGACGCACGATCTCGACGTTCTTCTGCGACATGCCCGTCAGTATTTCGGTGGGCAGCACCTAGGTCCAGCGGAAGTAGCGGACGGCGAAGAAGAGACCGGCCGCCGTCCAGCCACCGACCACGGCCGCCGCTCCGGCGGCATCGCCCACGTTGCCCACGATCGCCATGCCCAGCCCGTCGATCAGGTGCTTGAGCGGCAGGGCCTGGGCCAGGGCCTCCAGCGCCGGCGGCAGCGAGTCCGCCGAGTAGAAGACGCCGGAGATGAAGATCAGCGGCAGGAACACCGCGTTCTGGTAGGCGGGCGCCGAGTCGACGTTGGGGATGACGTGGGAGAACGCGATCCCAAGGGAGCCGAAGCACAGCACCCCGAGGCCGGTGAAGGCGGCGAGCAGCGGCCAGTCCGCCGGCCACGGAACGTCGTAGAGGAAGTGGCCGATCGCCACCACCAGCCCTACCTGGAGCACGGCGTTCAGCACGGCAGAGCCGATCATCCCGGCCAGGTAGGAGGCGGCGGGTATGGGGGTGCCCCGCACTCGCTTGAGGATCCCCTGCTCGCGCTGGAAGACGACAGCGTGGGCCAGCGCAGTGAACGTCGTGGCCATCACGCTCATCCCGGCGATCCCGGGGATCAGCACGTCCAGCGCGTCCGATTCCTGCGCGAACGCCGTCGCGACCAACAGGAGGAGCAGCAGCGGCAGGATGAAGTTGAAGAAAGCCGCGCTCGGGTTGCGCCAGAACAGCTTCCGCTCGAAGCGGAACTGCTCCCAGGCCAGAGCGAAGGGGCTCACGCCCCGACCTCGGTCGTGAGGTCGAGGTAGACCTCCTCGAGCGTCGGCCGCGCCACCTCGAGCCCCTCCAGCCGCTCGCCGCGGGCCAGCGCGTCGCGGGTCAGCCGGTGCAGCAGCTCGGTGGGGTCGTCGGTCTGGTGCTCCACCCGGCGTCCGCCGCTGAGGTAGGAGACGCGATACCGCGCCCGTTCGGGGCCCAGGTCGCCGGGCGGGCCCTCGGCGACGATGCGGCCGTCCTTGACGATCGCGACCCGGTCGGCGAGCTCCTGCGCCTCGTCCAGGTAATGGGTGGTGAGCAGGACCGTCTTGCCCAGGTCGCGCAGCGAGCGCACGGCGTTCCACGCCGTACGGCGGGCGGCGGGGTCGAATCCGGTGGTCGGCTCGTCCAGGAAGATCAACTCGGGGTCGCCCACCAGGGCCAGGGCCAGGTCCAGGCGACGTCGCTGACCCCCGCTCAGGTTCATGGTGCGCGTGCCGGCCTTGTCGTCCAGGCCGACGAGGGAGATCGTCTCCGCGGGGTCACGGGGGGCCGGGTAGGACTTGGCGAAGTGCTCGACCGCCTCCCGAACGGTCACGCGCGGGTAGAAGCCACAGCTCTGCAGGACGATCCCGACCCGTTCCTGGAGATCGCGGCTGCGGTCCTGCGGGTCGTGCCCCAGCACGGTCACCGAGCCGGCGGACCGGTCGCGGTAGCCCTCCAGGATCTCGACGGTGGTGGTCTTGCCCGCCCCATTGGGCCCGAGCAGTCCGAACACCTCTCCCCGGCGGACCGAGAAGGAGATGCCGCGCACCGCGGGCACCGAGCCGTAGGACTTCTCGAGCCCGGCCACCTCGATCGCGGTCTCGGCCATCAGACGCCGGCGCCGGCGCCGCCGCGACCCTCGCCGCCCGCGAAGCGCGCGGCGCCTCGCCAAGCGGTCTCGAGTGTGGGCAGGCCGTTCTCGGCCTCGAGCGCCAGGCCCTCGGCCAGCGGCCGGCCGATCCCCTCGTAGGCCGCGCGGCGGTCGGCCAGCATCGTGTCCTGAGGGAAACGACTCAGTGCCTCGGCCATTTCGACTGCGCGCTCTAGGTGCTCTCCGGCCGGCACCACCTCGTTCAGTAGGCCCATCGCGTGCGCCTCGCCGGCCTCAACGATCCGGCCGGTCAGGATCAGGTCCAGGGCGCGTCCGAGGCCGACGATCCGCGGCAGCCGCTGGGTGCCCCCGTCGATCAGCGGAACGCCCCAGCGCCGCTCGGGGAACCCGAGCGCCGAGTCCGGTGTGGCGATGCGCAGGTCGCACCACAGCGCCAGCTCCAGACCTCCCGCGAGGCACCACCCGGAGATCGCGGCGATTGTGGGCTTGGTCGACATCCGGCGGGTGAACCCGAGCGGGCCACCCTCCGCATCCAGGCGCGGTCCGAACGTCTCGATCGCCTTCAGGTCCGCTCCGGCGCAGAATGCGACCCCTCCGGCCCCAGTCAGGATCATCACGCGGGCGTCCTCGTCGGCCTCGAAGCGGTCGTGGGCGTCGCCGAGCAAGGTCCCCGTCGGTCCGTCCACTGCGTTGCGTCGTTCCTGACGGTCGATGGTCACCACGGCCGCGGCGCCGTGGCGCTCGTATGTGACGGGGTTCACCTCCGGAACTCTCCCAGAACGGCGCGTGGCCCCAGCGGGGAGCCCGGGGCCACGTGCACGAGGAGGGATCTGCACGTGCATCCTCGCCCCCGGGGCCGGGTCCGGTGTGAACGGGTTGAGAAGCCGCCTACCAGCCGACGCGGCGACGCAGGTCGGCCGCCTTGCGCTGCTCCTTGCGCCGCTCCAGCGCGCCCTGCAGCGAGGACATCGCAATCACGAAAACCACGAAGAACACGACCAGGCCGAGCGAGAAGAACGTGATGATGCGGTCGTCGGTCTCCCCGACGAGGCCCTCGCCGTTGTCGCCGGCGATGACGAGAATCTGCGCGAGAAGCGACATGCCCGGTGAACGATAGCCTGTGCGCCGACGTGGCCGACGAGTCCTTTTTCTGCATCGTCGAGATCCCCAAGGGGAGCAGGAACAAGTACGAGTGGGACTACGAACGGGACGCTCTGGTCCTCGACCGGTTCCTCTTCTCCTCGGTGGTCTATCCCACCGACTACGGGTTCGTCCCGGACACGCTCTCCGAGGACGGCGACCCACTGGACGTGATGGTCTGCGTGTCCGAGCCCACCTTCCCCGGGTGCATGATCGAGGTCAAGCCGATCGCGCTGTTCCGCATGGAGGACGACAAGGGCCTGGACGACAAGATCCTCTGTGTCCCGCTCCACGACCCGGGCTGGAACACACTCGAGACCCTCGACGACCTACCCGACCAGCTGCAGAACGAGATCGCCCACTTCTTCTCGATCTACAAGAACCTCGAGAACAAGAAGGTGTCCGTGAAGGGCTGGTTCTCGCGGCAGGAGGCCGTCGAGGAGATCCGCGCCTCGCGGGCTCGGTTCGCTGAGACCTCCGGCCACTAGCCTAGCCTTCCGCGGCCGTGTCACTGATCGAGGCGATAGTCCTTGGCATCGTGCAGGGGCTCACCGAGTTCCTCCCGATCTCGAGCACGGGGCACCTGCGCATCGTTCCGGCGATCATGGGCTGGGAGGATCCCGGGGCGGCGTTCACGGCCGTGACGCAGCTCGGGACCATGGCTGCGGTGCTCATCTACTTCCGGGCGGACCTCAACCGCATCGCCCGGGCCTGGCTTCGCTCCCTCCGCGACAAGGCCGCTCGCCGCGAGCTCGACGCGCGACTCGGCTGGTACATCGTGCTCGGCACGATCCCGATCGGGATCTTCGGCCTGGCCTTCAAAGACCAGATCGAAACCGGGGCGAGGGACCTCTACCTGATCGGCGTCGCGCTGATCGTGCTCGGTCTCGTGCTGCTCGTGGCCGAGCGGGTGGGCACCCGTGAGCGCAACCTCGAGCAGATCACCCGCCGGGACGGCCTCGCGATCGGCTTCGCGCAGGCGCTGGCGCTGGTCCCCGGCGTCTCGCGATCAGGGGCCACGATCACCGCCGGCCTGTTCATGGGTCTCGACCGGACCGCGGCCGCCCGCTTCTCCTTCCTGCTCTCGATCCCCGCGGTCGTGCTGAGCGGGGGGCTGGAGCTCGGCTCGATCGTCAGTGGCGAGGAGGGGGACGACACCTCGGCCGTCGCGCTCCTCGTCGCCACCCTGCTCGCGTTCGTGAGCGGCTACGCGTCGATCGCCTTTCTCCTGAGCTTCCTCACCCGCCACTCCACCGTGGTGTTCGTGGTCTACCGGGTGGCACTCGGCGTGCTCGTCCTCGCCCTGGTGGGCGCGGGAGCCATCGACTGATCTAGCCTTCGGAGGATGCAGTTCGCCTGGAAACTGGGGGTCGTGGCGCTCATCGCGCTCGTGCTCGTCGTTCTGCCGGGGGGCGGGGCCGCGCTCGACGTGGTGCTCACGGTGCTCACCGTCGCGTTCTTTGTGGCAATCGCCTTCTTCGGGTACCGGCTCTTTCGCCAGTACCGCTTCGAGCTCGACTCGCTCACCGACAAACAGCGCCTGGTGCTCTACGCCTCGCTCGGGGCGGCGCTGGTCACGTTCACGGCCACCAACCGCCTGTTCGACACCGGCGGCCTGGGGGTGCTCGCCTGGTTTGCGCTGCTCGGCGCTGCCTCGTACGGCATGTACTGGGTCTGGCAGCGCTACAGGACCTACTGACATCGGCGTCGGGCGCCGATGGGGATGCACCTAGGTTGCGACCGCGGAGGAAGGGGCGGCCACCGTCGAGAGTCCGAACTCCTCGGCGATCAGCTCGTAGGATCGCTTTCGGGCCTCGTGGTCGTGGGTGATCGTGAGGATCACCAGCTCCTCGGCGCCGTACTCCGCGGCCAACTCCTCGAGCTTCGCCCGCACCGTCTGGGGTGAGCCGACGGCCGCGCGCCGGCGCGCCTCTCCTGGGGAGCTCGGGCGGGGCGGCCGGGTCTCCAGGTAACAAAGCGCCTTCTCGACGGGGGGCACCTCTATCAGGCGGCCCTGGCGCATCAGGGAGAAGGCCATCCGTCCGCTCGAGGCCAGCAGCTGCGCCTCGTCGTCGGTCTCTGCGCAGATGGCCAGCGTTCCGACAGACGCCATCGGGGCGGGCAGGCGCTCGCTGTCCACGAAGCGTCGGCGATACTCATCGACGATCGCGGCGCCCTGAGAGTTGATGAAATCGGCGAAGCAGTAGGGGAGGCCGAGCTCGGCGGCCCAGATCCCGCTCTGCGGTGAGGAGCCGAGCAGCCAGGGCTCCGGTCGGCCAGGGCGGCCCGGCAGCTGGGCGAGGCGCGCGAACGGATGATCCGGCGGCATGCGGTCCTCGAGGTAGCTGAGCAGCTCAACCAGCTGCTCGGGGAAGTCGTTGGGGGCGGGCTGGCGGCGGTCGCGCTGGAGCGCGAGCATCGTCAACTGGTCGGTGCCGGGCGCCCGGCCCAGCCCGAGGTCGATCCGGCCGGGGTAGAGGCCGCTCAGGATGCTGAAGCTCTCGGCGACCTTCAGCGGGCTGTAATGCGGCAGCATCACGCCGCCGCTCCCCACTCGGATGCGTTCCGTGGCGGCGGCGATGGGGCCGATCAGGACCTCCGGGCTGGCGCAGGCGAGCATCGGCGTCCCGTGGTGCTCGGCCACCCAGTAGCGGTGGTAGCCCAGGGCATCGACGCGGCGGGCCAGGTCGACCGTGTTGTGGAGCGCATCGGCCCCGGTGAAGCCCTCGGATATCGGCGACTGGTCAAGGACGCTGAGCCGCAGGGCGGGCATGGCCCGAGAGTAGAGGGCTCCCCCGGGCCCGGGGAGAGCGCGACGCTCTTTTCACACACTTGCGTGAGGCTTGTAGCCCGCGCGTGTTGTCCCGTCACTCGCCTTGCGGGATCGTGGCCGGCGATGCCACTCCCGCCTCCAGCATCCGCCGAATCCGGCCAGGCCACGGTCGAGCTCGTGGCCGCGATCCCCTTCGTGATCCTGGCCGCGATGGTCGCCTGGCAGCTCGCCCTGGCCGGGAACACCACATGGGTCGCCGCCCAGGCCGCGCGCGCGGCGGCACGAGCGGAGGCCGTGGGCCAGAGCCCGCGAGCCGCCGCCCGCAGCGCCATTCCGCGATCGATGGAGGCCGGGCTCGCGGTCGAGCGCCTCACCGCAGGCGGGGTGCGGGTCTCGCTCCAGGTGCCCTTGCTGCTTCAGGCCTGGCGCGGACCGCTCTCGGTGAGCGCGCAGTCGTCGCTCGGAAGCTCACGCGATGGCTGAGTCCGAGCGACCTCCAGCCGGTGAGCGCGGCCAGGCCACGGTCGAGCTCGTGGGCGTCGTGCCGTGCGTACTCCTGGTGGGCCTGTTCGGGCTTCAGCTGCTGGTAGTCGGCTACGCGCACGTGCTCGCCGATACCGCTGCGGAGGCGGGCGCGCTCGCGTTGGCGGCGGGCGGTGATCCCCGCGCGGGTGTCAGGGAGTCGCTGCCCAGCTGGTTGTGGGCCCGGGCACGGGTCAAGGTGAGCGGTGGCCAGGTCGAGGTTAGGATGCGCCCGCCGGCTCCCCTGCGCCGGCTGGGCGACACGCTCGAGGTCAGGGGCCGGGCGGAAGCGCGCGTGCCGTGACACGCTCGGGTCAGGAGATCGTCGGAGCGGGGCTGGCGGCCGCTCGCACTTGGCTGATCGAGCCCGCCGACCCGCAGGACGATCCGGCAACTCCGCCTCCTTCTCCCACCCGGTCGCGGCCGGTGATTGCCGTTTACGGGCTTGCCCGTGGCTGTGGCGCGACCGTTGTGGCCAGGGCCCTGGCCGCAGAGCTCGCGTCGCGTGATCCCGGCGGGGCGGCAGCGGTGGCATGCGCGGTGCGTTCGGGCGCCGTGCCGCTGGCCACTCCGGCGGCGGCTCGCCTCGCCCGCGCCCTCGCCGACCTGCCCGGCTCGACCACCCACGCCGTGGGGCGGCTCTGCCTAGTGGACGGCGTCGACCGCCTCGCGCTGGCCGACTGCGCCCGCTTCCATGCGCCGCTTGTCCTCGACGCGGGCTCTTCCGCCATCGGCGGAGCCAGCGCAGCTATGGCCGACCGAACGATCGTCGTGGGAGCGCCGGGGGTCGAACCCGCGCTCGCGGCCGTGGCGGCCTCGTGCCTGGCGCGGGTGGGGCCCGAGCCCATCGTCGTCCTCAACCGCTCCTGTCCCGGGCACGGGTGGGCCGACCGGCCCGCGGTGGAGCTTCCCGACGCGCGCATGGGCGCTCAGCTCGCGCTGGCCGGGCGCGAGCCGCGCGGGCGCCTGGGGCGGGCGGTGGCTGCATTGGCCCACCTGACCGAATCGACTCCATGAACCGTGGCCGCGGCCAGTCCGGCCTTGGGCGATTGCGGGATTGGGTGGCTACGACCGGGAGGGCGGGACCGCTCGAGCGCGGGGGTTTGCAAGGCGTGCGCGCAACGTCAGCAGGGCTGCCATCTCTGTTCGCTGCCTCTCGGTGAGTTGGCCGACCGGCTTTCGTTCCGGGACGCCGATCGATAGGAGCAGCCGGCGGGACCGCGTCCTGCCCCACCATCTCTGACTCATGAGCAGGTCACTGATCGACATGCTCGCGGCATGCGACGGGCAAGCAACGAGAACCTGGGGCACGGCCATGTCCCCACTTTCGATTCTTCGTTTCAGCTGAGCGCGCGCGCCTCTTACCTGGTGTGCGCGGTCCAGCGCCTCCAATTGCTGGTGTGCGCGCTCCAGCGCGTCCAGCTGCGGTGGTCCAGGGCTGGGCGGAGCGTTGCTGCTCATCGCGACCTTCTTCCTGGGAGAGAGCCCAAGCCGCCAGTCTCAGCACGCATCTCCTGGCTGCACCGCCGACGGGTGAACCTAGCGCGGGAGGCAGATCTGTGGTGTGCGCGCGCGGTCGGCGCTTGGGGACTCCCCTCAAGCTACGGGCGGCCGACGGGTGCGTCAACGCGCGGCGGGTCGGCGCGCCCGGTAGTAGCGCGCTTTGTCAGCGAAGCAACCAGTACGGGGTCGTTGACGGCGCCGGGCGATAACGCCGCGGACCCGTCAGAAGTTCTCGTCCTGCGTGAGCGTGTCGGCCAGCACTGGTGGACAAAGGCCACTACCGGGCCGGGTCCTGCTGCCGGCCGATCCAGTCGTCGAGGAGCTGCCAGCGCTCGTACAGCCAGGCGACGCACTCGTCTTCACCGGTGGGCACGTCGGCCGCGGGCGAGCGCCAGAAGCGCACCCGCACGGTGGTGCCGACCAGGCCGCCGGCCCAGATGTCGCGGATGTACTCGAAGCCGTCGAGGCCGACGTGGCCGCACACCACGACGTCGGCCCCGCGGCTCTCCTCGAGCAGCGCCAGGGGGCCTCCGAGCCGCGGCGGGAGGACATGGTGCAGCCGACTGGCCAGCGGCGCGATCGCCGGCTGGCGCTCGGCTATCAGCTCTTGCGCGCGAGCGAGCTTCTCGGCGGTGTGACGCGTGCCCTCCGGATAGATGAGGATGCCCTCGCCCTCACCGAGGTCGTGCGCGAGGCGCCGCAGCCGTGCCACCTCTCCGGCCGTGTCGGCGGAAGCTCGCCGCACGAAGTTCGTGGGCACCCAGCGCCCGCCGACGTCGATCGTTGGGAGCATCTGCAGCTCCTGCTTGATCACGAACCGCAGGCCCAGTCCATGCGCATGCCCGATGACGGCATCGGGAAGCGCGTTGTCGATGATGCTCGCGTGCCGGATGAGAATGAGTACGGGCCCGGGCCCGGCCTTCTCGAGGCCCTCGATCTCGAAAGTCAGCCCGAACAGCGTGCGTACGCCCTCCAAGTGACTGCGCGCCCAGTGGATGCGTAGGTCGTAGACCAGGCGCCGACGCCTGAGTGAGCCGCTGCCGAGTGGTCCGCCGGTGACCAAGTAGATGACCGCCAGGCCAGCGACCCCCCTCAGCTCGCCGAACAGAAACCACCACGCCATGCAGGCCAGGCGAACGGCCATCCACGGCTTGCGGCGAACCAGCCACAGCGCCAGGTCGACCAGCACCGCAGCCAGCAGCACCAGCGGAAAGGCGATCGTGAGCCCCACGAACGCGCCGGCCTCGATCGCGATCCCCTTCGCGCGTCGCTGCAGCCGGGCTCCGCGCGGTCCCTCGTCAGGAAACAGCGGGCCGGGAGTTACCCGCCTCACGCGCATGGTCGCGAGCCTATCCGGAGCGACCGTCGCCAGGGTTCCGGTCATGGTCGTCGGACGACCCACCTCACCCATGGCCCTCACCGGCTCGCCGGGGCCATCGCCCTCGATGCGCCGTCGCGCAGGCTGGCGACCGCTGAGCTGACCATCCCATGGAGTCCAGCTGGGATTGGTGCTACAGACAGGTCGGTGCTGGCCATCGAGGCGGGCTCGCGCGCCGGCGGTGGGCGGACGATTGCGTGGTCGCCGCTGATGGGGCGTGAATGTATCCTCGCGCAATGCCCAGCACGGTCAGTGCGGCGATCGACAGGCGGTTGGAAAACGTGATCGTTGCTCGCGCGCGCCGGCAATTGCCAGTCTTGAGACTGGTTCCAGCTCGATGGATCCGGCCGGCGATCGCGCCGACGGCAGTGCGATTGCGACGCTTGCTCTCGCGCGGTGTTCTCGCCTTGGCCTTGCCTACCGGCATCATCGTCGCGCTGATGACTCTCATGCCCTAGTCGTTGTGGGACGTCGGGGCAACGTCGGCGACCGGCGCGAGTGGCTCGAATCCCCTCGAGGACGCCCATCCCGGCGACCGGTTCCCTGAGCTCCTGCTGGAAGCACTCGTCGGTGGCGGCCTCACCTATCAGGATCCGCGCTCCTCGAGCCAGTCGGTGTGGAAGCGCGGGCTGACGTGGATGTCGAGCTGACGTAGGGGGCCGATCCCAGTGTTTTTGAAAGCGTGGGCTTGGCCGGCCGCGACGATCACGATCTCGCCGGCACGGACGATCCGCTCGGCGAGGCCCAGCCGGAAGGTGGCTTCTCCCTCCTGCACGATCAGGATCTCCTCGTAGGGGTGGCTGTGCATTCGGGGCCCGGCACCGGGCGGCGCGTCGACGAGAACCAGGGTGACGCTCGCGCCGTGGTCGCCGCCCACGAGCTCGTGGGCAACAGTGCTGTAGGGGAGCTCGTCTACTTTCACCGCGGTCACGCCGAAGCCGTGTGCCTGAAGCTCGTCCTCAACTGCGATCGGATCGAAGCGCGCCTCGTCGGCGGGCGGGATGCCGAGCGCTCGCAGGCCCGCGAGCACGTCCGCGTCGGTCGCCGCCTCGGCGAGGACAGCGAGGAAAGCCTCGGGGCTCACTCCTAGCCGGGCCAAGCATGTCTGGTCAACGGGGCAAGGGTGGACCGCGTCGCCGAGCCTGTCCGCCAGCTTGGCTCGCCCCTTGTCGATCATCCGCGGCAGCCAGACGTAGCCGTCCAGCGTGGCCTCCATCGGGCGGGGCTGCTCGCGGGTCAAGTCCACGAAACCCAGGACAGTAGCTCGATGCCGAATGCTCTCGGTCGCCCGTCTCCGGGCTGCTGAGCGTTTTCCCGCACGGGGGCGTTCTGACGTCGTGCTCAGGTCGTTGCGCGACCGCGCCTAGGGCGTACCAAGCGGCGAAGCAGCTGCACCCGGAACGAGAGAGGTCGCGGGCGCCAGGGCTGTCCCGTCACCGCAGCTTCGGCCCGATCCAACCCGTCCTCGACCAGCGCGTCGTGAAGTGGGCGGAGCGCGAGCGGCCACACCAGATGCATGAATCGCCTCGGCCGGCCCTCGATTACGTGCCGCAACACCGTCCGCCTACCCTGCTCGACGATCTCGAAGCGGTGCGTACCCACGAGTCCGAAGTCGGGGGTGAATCGAAACGCGACTGTTTGCTTAGGACGGATCTCGGCCACCTGGTAGCGCACCGGGCCGTGCCCGCCGCGAGCACCCACTTCCAAGGGCCGGTCGAGGCGCATTCGAGGCCAGCGCCCCCGGGGCCAGAGTTCATCGTCGTCGGCAGAGAGGCTGGTGACCAGAGTCCAGACCGTTTCGACATCCGCGGACAGCGATCGTTCATGCGCGTTCGTCATAGCTCGCTTCTTTGTAGAACAGTATTCTAGAATAGAGTTCTAGCACATGGCCGAGGTCCCCCAGCCGACCCCGACGCGCGCACGCATCCTGGAAGCGGCCCTCGCCTGCTTCATCGGGCGCGGTGTGAGCGGTACGACGATCGCCGAGATCGGAGCGCGCTCTCAGGCCAGCGTGGGCAGCATCTATCACCACTTCACCGGCGGCAAGGAGGGCATCGCCGCGGCTGTGTACACGGAGGCGCTCGAGAACTACCAGGCGGGAATGGTCTCCGCTCTCCGGGGATCGCCCGGTGCGTCGGCAGGAATTGGGGCCCTCGTGCGCCATCACCTCGGCTGGGTACGCGAGAACGCGGATCGCGCTCGCTACCTGCTCGCCTACCGTGACCCCGACGTGGCGCACGCGGCGGCCCAACGGGTGGGTGAGCTCAACCAGGCCGCCTTCGCCGAGCTGGGCGCCTGGTACCGAGGCCACGTAGCCGCCGGGCGCCTTCACGAGGTGCCCATCGACGTGTTCTACGCCGCGGTCATCGGCCCCGCGCAGGAGTTCTCCCGCCTCTGGCTTGCCGGACGCACGGAGACCTCGATCGCCGAGACCCAGCGGATTCTGGTCGGGGCAGCCCAGCGAGCAGTCAGAAGTGTCGATGCGCCGGGCTAGAGCTCGGCCGCCGCATCTCGGCGCCCAGGCCGCGGAGATCCACGGCAGGCCGGGCGCGGCCGCCCGCCGCAGCAGCGGCGCGGCGCGGTAGCGCTCCTCGCGGCGCTCTGACCACAGGCGGTCGATCGTGTCGAGCACAACTCCTCGCGGCGCGCGGCGTCAACCCACGCGCTGGCGTCATCCGGTCCAGGTGCCGGATCGTTGTCTTGGCTGCTTTGGACCTCGAAGACCTGAAGGCTCGCCCGCATATAAGTCGAACTGATGTATCGTCACGACTTATGACAGAGCTCTCCGGTACCGCTCACCTGCTGCTCGGGATGATCCGCGTCAAGGGCCGCCGAACCGGCTACGAGATAAAGCGCCTGGTCGAAGTCTCGACGCGGTTCTTTTGGGCGGCTAGCCCGGGCCAGATCTATCCGGAGCTGAGGCGTCTGGAGTCCGCCGGCTTGCTGACGAGATCGGAGGAGCCGCACGGGAGCCGGGCCCGCAACGTCTATTCGGTTACCGAGCAGGGTGAGCGTGCACTTCACGACTGGCTGACCGGCGGTTCAGCTCCCACCTTCGAGCTCCGTAACGAGCAGCTGCTGAAGGTCTTCTTCGCCGATGCGCTGACAACCGAGGAGCAGATCGACGTGGTCCGCGCGATGCGCGCTCAGCATGAGGCCATGCTCGACGGCATCCGCAAGGCGACCCCTCCGTATCGACCGGGTCGGAAGTTCGGCTACATCAGTTGGCTCTACGGCCTCGGCCACCACGGCTGGGTGGTCGATTGGTGCAAGCAACTCGAGAGCGACCTGGCAGAGGGCCGCATCCCGCACGCACTGGAAGGGAGCGACCCGGTTGCTGCGCGCGCTCGCTGACATCGCGAGCCGCAAGACCCGCACGGTCCTGGCGCTTACCGGGCTGCTCTTCCTTCTCGCTGTCGGCGTCGGAGGACCGGTTGCTGGCCTGCTCGACACCGGAGGTAACCCGTTCACGGACCCCGACTCCGAGACCGAGCAGGTGCGTGAGCGCCTCGAGGCCGCCGCCGGCGAACAGGCGGGAGTCGGACTCGTAGCGCTTGTCGACTCCGCAATGGGGATCGAGCGTCGAGCCGCTCGCGAGCGTGTCGACTCGGTGGTCGCCATGCTGTCTGGTGACCCCGCCGTTGCGCGCGTCTTGACGGGCGGCCCGGCCCAGGTGAGCAGCGACGGCGAGTCCGCCTACGTCGCCGCAGTCTTCAGTGATGCGGACGACGACGAAATCGACGAGGCAGTCGAGCGCATCGAGGCGGAGCTCGAAGATCAGCCCGGAGTCAGGCTTGGCGGGGGCGCTCTGGCCGGCCCCGCGGTCGGCGAGCAGGTGGGCGAGGACATCGGCAGAGCAGAGCTCCTGGCCTTTCCGATCATCTTCCTTCTCTCCTTCATCTTCTTCCGCGGCTTCGTGGCGGCGCTGCTGCCGCTCTTCGTCGGGGTACTCACGATCTTCGGCACTTTCCTCGTGCTCCGGTTCATCAATGAGGTGTTGCCGCTGTCGATCTTTGCCCTCAATCTCGTGATCGCGCTCGGCCTCGGCCTGGCAATCGACTACAGCCTCTTCATCGTCTCCCGCTACCGGGAGGAGGTCGCGCGCTCGGGAGCCGGTCCCGAGGCGCTGCGGCGAACGCTCGCGACTGCGGGGCGAACGGTGCTCTTCAGCACCCTCACCGTTGCAGCCGCGCTGGCCGCGCTACTGGTCTTCCCGCAGCAGTTTCTCTATTCGATGGGCCTCGGAGGCATGGTCGTGGCGTTGATTGCGGCGACGGCCTCGCTCGTGGCCTTACCAGCGCTGCTGGCGCTGCTGGGCACCCGCGTCAACTCGCTCGCTCCCAGGCGGCTACGTGGCGTCACTGAGCGAGTCGCCCGAGGCGAGAGCGCCGGCGGCTGGTATCGCCTTTCGCGCACCGTCATGCGCCGGCCGGCGCTGATCGCGACGCTCACGGCCGCCTTCTTGCTCTTGCTTGGCTCGCAGTTCCTGCGGATCGACTTCACTGGGTTCTCGGCCGAGAACCTTCCCAAGAGCTCGGAGCCCCGCCAGGTCGACGACGCGCTCGATCAGGACTTTCCGGCGAATCCGACCTCCTCGCTGATCGTGGCCGCCAGCACCGGGCCAGGCGATCAGCAGGACGTCGCCGCACTCGCGACGGAGATCGAGGAACTGTCAGGGGTCGCCGCGGTCGAACAGCCGCGATACCAGGGCGCTGACACCTGGCGGATCGACGTCGCCTCGGCAAACGAGCCACTCGACGGACGGAGTCAAGAGCTCGTCGAAGCGATCAGATCCCTGCGGAGTCCGCTCGAGGCCGGCGTTACCGGCGAGACGGCGGACTTCGTCGATCAGCAGTCGAGCCTTCGCTCGCGGCTGCCGTTCGGCCTCGCGATCCTCTGCGGGACGACGTTCGTCCTGCTCTTCCTGCTGACCGGCTCGTTGATCCTTCCACTGAAAGCGCTGTTGATGAACGTGTTGACGCTCAGCGCCGCCTTCGGGCTTCTGGTGTTGATATTCCAGGACGGTCGGCTCGAGGGGCTTCTTGGTTACGAGAGCGAGGGCGCGCTCGAGGCAACCCAGCCCGTGCTCTTGTTCGCGCTGGTGTTCGGACTCTCGACCGACTACGCCGTCTTCCTGCTGAGCCGCATCAAGGAGGCGCGCGAAGGAGGTCTCGACAACACCGAGGCCGTCGCAAGCGGCCTTGAGCGCACAGGACGAATAGTGACAGCGGCGGCTGCCCTTTTTTGCGTCGCGATCGGCGCCTTCGCGACCTCGGAGATCATCTTCATCAAGGAGCTCGGGATAGGGACCGCGCTCGCGGTGATCATCGACGCAACACTGATCCGCGCCCTGCTCGTGCCGTCGCTCATGGCGCTCCTCGGCCAATCGAACTGGTGGGCGCCGGCGCCGCTGCGGCGCCTACATCGACGTGTCGGACTGACCGAGAGCCCTGAAAGCTGAGCCGTACGGCCATGCCGCATTAGAGACAGGGGCGCGTGTTCGAGATAGGAGCCTCCGGCATGCTGTTGCCTGGACTCGCGCCTTGCCCGCATGGCGCGCGGAACGTCAGGCCTGCGCCCGGGCCGCTTGGCGGAGTTGCTCTGAGAACGGGTCCGGGCCGCCGAGCTCGGTGTTCTCGGGGGCCTCGTAGGCCTTGCCCGGGACGCCGCCGACGATCAGCAGCCGCAGCGGGTGGTCGCCGGTCCAGACCTTGCGCTTGGTCCCGGAGCTGACCCGGACCATCGTCGTCGGGTCGAGAGGGTGGCGCTGGCCGTCGATCTCGATCTCGCCGGTGCCGCGAAGTGCGAGGTAGACCTCCTCCTGGCCGTCCTCGGCGTGGTCGTGGGCGGGGTACTGATCGGCGTTCGGCGGCATGTCGATCACCTGGATTCCGAACGAGCTGACGCCGAGCTCGGCGCGGGCGCGCTTGAAGGTGCCGAGAGCGATCGCCTCCATGTCGTCGATTCGCTTGATCTCGTGTCCGGGCATGGGGCCTCCTGAGGTAGCACGAAGCTGAACGGCGGCAAAGTATAAGCACGAACGTTCGTGCGTGCAACTAGTAGGATAGGTGGTATGCCGACGGCGACCAGGGTCGACGACGCTCGTACCCGCCCCGAGACCCGCGCCGCGATCCTCGCGCGCGCCGTCGACCTCGCCTCGGCCGGGGGACTGGAGGGCCTGACGATCGGCCGGCTCGCGGCCGATCTCGGGATGTCGAAGAGCGGTCTCTTCCGTCACTTCGGCTCGAAGCGGGAGCTCCAGCTCGCGACGGTCGGGGAGGCGTCGCGGCGCTTTGTTGCGGCGGTGATTGAGCCAGCGCTCGCTGCGGAGGAGGGCGAGGCGCGTTTACGTGCGCTGTGCGACCGCTACGTCGGTCACATGGAGAGCCAGGTCTTCTCCGGCGGTTGCTTCTGGGCTGCGACCCAGGCCGAGTTCGACGACCGTCCCGGCCCAGTGCGCGACGCGATCGCGGGCGCGGTCGAGGCCTGGACGGCCGAGCTCGCGCGCCAGGCGCGCCTCGCCGGCGCTGACGACCCCGAGCAGCTCGCCTTCGAGCTCCTCTCAACTGCACAGGGCGCCAACGCCCGCTACCGGCTACTCGGCGACGTGACGGCGTTCGGGCGCGCGCGTACCGCCTTCGACCGTCTGTTGGGCCAAGGCGCTCCCGGCATGAGGCCCTGATGACGCTTGCCAACGCACCTCGCGAGGCTCGGCCGGCCGGCCGAGCGCGACATCCGTAGGCGGTCACGCGGTTGCTCCAGCGCATGACACCTACGACGTATTCGAACAGGGCCAAGCGCGAGTCCCTTTGCTGCTCCGAGGGATCGTGGCGTCGAGCAGGATGGCGACGGCGAGGCCCCGCGCTGAGGGCCTCGAGGCCGGTGCTCAGTAACCCCCGGCCCTAGTCAGCCGAGGCCGACCAGCGCCGCGGGCTACGAGCCGCCAGCCGGTAGGAAGCTCACACCGGTCAGCTCCTCCGACGCCTGCCACAGGCGTGAGCCGTTCTCGCGGTCGTAGGCCGCCGGGATCGCCTTGACCTGCTTCGGGAAACCTCGCATCTCGGCTGGCCCGTCGGGCCCGTAGTACGTCCCGCCTTCCACCCCCGGGGCGGTCGCCGCGTAGAGCTGCGGCAGGGCCCCACGTTCGGGACGCTGCGCCACGAGGCGGTTGGTGATCGCGAGCACGGCCTTCATCGCGCCGGTCGGTCCGGTGCTCTGCAGGTTCGTCTCGGAGTAGCCCGGGTGGGCGAACACGCTGATCGTGGGCGATCCGGCCGCGCGCAGCCGGCGGTCGAGCTCCACGGCGAACACCGCGTTCGCCAGCTTCGAGCGCTGGTAGGAGCCCCGAGGGCTGTAGTCGTGCTCCAGCTGGAGGTCCTCGAAGTCGAGTCGCCCGCCCCTGTGCTCGGTGCTGCTGACCGTGACCACGCGCGCCGAGCCGGATCGCTCGAGCGCGCCGAGCAGCAGCCCGGTCAGGGCGAAGTGACCGAGATGGTTGGTGCCCAGCTGGAGCTCGAAGCCGTCGCTGGTGGTTTGGCGCGGGGTCATCATCACCCCGGCGTTGTTCACGAGCAGATCCACCGGGCGGCTCGAGAACTCGCCGGCGAAGCGGCGAACCGAGTCGAGGCTGCCGAGATCGAGCGGACGCACCTCGGGCTTTGGCCCGCGCGCGGCGTTCTTCATCGTGGCAGCGGCGGCCTCGCCCTTGTCGACGCTTCTGCACGCCACCACCACCTGCGCCCCGTGGCGTGCCAGCTCGAGCGCGGTGATCAGGCCGAGCCCGCTGTTCGCTCCGGTAACGATCGCGAGTCGCCCGCTCTGGTCGGGGATCTCATCGGCCGTCCACTTGGGGCTCATCGCTCGCCTCCGTCGGACCAGAAGTCCCGCGCCAGCCCGCGACGCCGCTGCCACAGATCGCCCTTGTCGGTGAAGGCCGTGACCCCCTTGCCCGCGTCTGGCACCTGCCAGGCCCCGGTCAGCCCGGCCGACAGCATCTCGAAGCCCTGAGCCGTGTAGAGGTCGGTCTCGACGCCCTTGTTGATGATGAACTTGAGCTGGCGCACGGCCTGCTGGTTCTTCGACAGGAGAACCTCCAAGAGCGAATCCACCTCGGCGGCGAGCCTACCGTTCTCGACCGTGGAGGGCTCCGAGGAGGTTCACCTCCTTGGTGCCAACGCACGCCGCTTCGGCTTCATCCACAGGCACGCATGCCTGCTGCGTCGCGGGCCCAGCAACTCGCTGGGCTCGGGACGACAAGCCCAAGGCCCTGCGCATGCCCGCTAACGCAGTTACTGGGTCTCGGGGGCGGCTGCGCAGTCGACGAAAAGCGCTTCGGTGACGGTCTCTTCGGCCCACTCGACCGTCGCCGTCCAGGTCCCGGCGCTGTCGTCGAGGAAACCTTGGATTTCGTAGGTGCCGTCCGCATCGGCCGTGAGGGTCGCGGTGGCGGTCCCTCCCGAGGGGTACTCCAACGTGCCGCGGAACGTCGCGTTCGGCTGGAGGCCCGTGACCCGCGCATCCACGCCGTGAGACGGCGGGTGGAACGAGCAGTTCCGCGTCAGCGTGACCTGTATGTCGCCGTCGGTCCTGAAGGTCTGATCGCGGCTGCAGAACGGCTCGCCCGGGTTCTCGCCATCTTCGGCGCAGACCGCGAAGTGGTAGGTGGTAGACGGCTCGAGCCCCTCGACCGGCTCGGACACGGGATGCGACTCGTTGGCTTCGAACTCGATCGCCCGCGTCGGAGTCGCTTCGGTCCTGGCCTCCGTCGGGCCGTACTCGATGTAGTAGCTCCCCGAACCGCCCGCGGTCGAGACGACGCTGCCGTTCAACACCGCGCTAGTCGTCGCGATCTCAGTCGCGGGGCCGCGCACCCCAACCGCACAACTCGAAACCGCCACCGCCGCGACCACGACAGAGAGAACGAACAAGAGACGCTTCACGCAGACCCCAGCCAGTCGACGGGCCGGCGCGCTTGTCCGGGCCCGATGGGTGATCTGCCGACCCTAGACCGTCGTCGCAGAGCATTGCAACCAGCGAGCGGGGAGGGGGGCAGCCACGACGCCGAGGAAACCCCCTCGCGTGGTGGCTGCTCCTCGTTGCCCTGGGCGCAGAATCTGGGTGCTGTCCTCGGGCTGGGTCGGTCGCCGGTCGAATGCCCGGGCGGCGTCAAGGACGTCAGCCATGGTCACGTTAGACCGCTCCAGGCAGAACCGGCCAAGCCCGCGCACGACCGCTCGGTAATAGCTGCCGGGCGCGCCGTCGCGCAGGAGCACACAGATCCGGAGGGCGCGTCCAGAGGCGGGCGTGCGGAAGGTCAGCCGCCGCTGCGCGGATCGCGCAGGTTGCCGGTGGCGAGAGTTCGCGTGCTTACCGCCCTTGTTCGACACGAACACAGTTCGCACCCGACGTCAAGGGAGTACCGGCCCACCGCGTCTAGCGATCGGGATCGGACACTGTTGACCTCAGCAGTAGCAGTCGCACGCAGCAGCGGCTCCACATTGTGGAAGTCCTCAAGGATGCGCTCGCGCTCGGCCGGATCCTTCCCAAACGGGTTGGTGCCCCGTGTTGCGATGCGTTCGAGGAGGACGTCGACCGGCAGGCTCAGCAGGACGATGGCATCGAATCGGTCGTAGAGCGGAACGCGGCCGTGGACGCGTGATCGAACCTCTACGCCGCTCTGCGCTCGTCGCCGTCGTAGTCGGTGTCGACGACGCGATGACCTCGCCGGCGGAGTTCACCGAGCACCGTCGACTTGCCGGTGCCAGACATGCCCGTCACAAGCACCCTGGTCACGTCGATCACCCTAGACGGCAGGCTGCCCGGCCCTGCGAACGAGACGGCGTCCCGCAAGCCCGGTCCTCCACATCAGGGCCCGGCCTGGACACCGACTCACGCGCGTCCGTAAGCCGATCGTCACCGGGGCGAGCCGTCCTCGTGGCCGAGGCAGCGCCTCCCAGCCCGACGCCGGGCGTTGTCGGAACTTCACCGTGAGCACTCGGCGTCGTGGAGCCGGCGCGAGTCACGTGTTGCTGTGCGGCCGGCCGGCCGGGACGGACGGGCCGGTCGCTCAGGCCGCCGCTTTCCTCGCTCGCAGCCATGCCATCGAGCCCGTCCGATCGACCGCGGCCGAGTCCCCGACCGCTTGGCGTGCAGCGGCCGTGAACCATTAGCGCTGTATGGGGGACCGGGCGTCCGCTTCCATCGCTGAGAACCTCACGGGGTAGGCGTGGCCGCCGGTCGGGCGCGGCCGGGGGTCGTGACACCGAGGGCCGAATGAGTTGCAGCGGCGGCCCGCGGGTAGTGCCGCCAGAGGGGTTGCCCTCACGGACGAGTCGAGATGGCCCAGGCCAGTCCTACGGGCATTGAGGTCTGCGAACTCTCGAGGCGCTGAGTTAGCAAGGGGTGAGAAGACGGCGCTGGAGCGACGCACGGCAGCGGATCGAGTCCGCATGCGCTACTGCGCCGGTCAGGCCGCGCCCACCGGCTCACTCGGGATCGCGGCGGCCTCGGCGATGCCCTGCCCGCCTGAGAGCGGCGGCTCGTGTCCGGGGCGCCCGATCCCGGCTGCCGCGATCGCCGACAGCAGCGAGAACACGCCGGCGATCGCGAGCACGCCGATGCGAGCCTGGCGAGGTATGCCTCGACCGGCTGCCCAGGTGGCGCCGAAGTCGATCGCGTCGCAGAGCGCCGCCGCCGACAGCCATGGCTGCGCCGAGCCGTCGTTGCGCGTCACCGCCTGCAGGCCGCCGAGGCCGAGCGCGAGGTCGCGTGCGCCTACGGCCCGAGCGAGCACCTGGGCGCCGGGCAGCCGCGCCTGCTTACCGATCCAGCCCCGGTCCATGAGCTTCGGCTGCGCGATGAAGGCGACGCCGAAGAGGAAACGGCCGAATGAGATAAGCCCCGCGAGCATGCGCATACGCGTTGTCTACCAGATCCGGTGAACGATCCCGCGAAACGCCGTTCGCCGACGGCGTACCGGGAGGACACGCGCCGGCGATCGTGCCCACCGGCCTCGACCGGGGCCCGCCCCGGTGACGACGTCTGCGCCGGTCGGAGGGCTCCCGCCGGCGCAGGACCAGCGTCGGTTAGCTCAGGGGAACCGCCACGTCGTTGCGCGAGGTCACCTGGCGGCGCCGCGACGATAGCGTCGGCAACGGGAGCCCGGTCTCCGCCAGACCAAGCGCCTTGACGAGGTCGGGGTGCTCGGCGGCGACGTGCAGCGCGACGATGCCGCCGCCACTCCACCCAGCGATAGCCGCGGGCGCTGCTCCGAGCTCGTGGATGAGCGCGGCTGCGTCCTCGCCGTGCTGGTGCCATCCCCCGGTACGCGGGGCTTTGGCCGAGCCTCCGTAGCCCCGCCGGTAGTACGCGATGACGCGGTGGTCACGCACGAGGTCCTCGAAGCCGGGCTCCAGCTTCCGCGAATCCGGACCCACGCCATGCATGAGCACCAACGACGGACCCTCGTCCGGCTGCTTGCAGAACAGTTCGGCACCGTTCACCCTCACCGTGCTCTCGTGGACCGGCCCAGAGAAGGGACTCCTACGGGTTTGGGACGTGCGCCGGCGCGCCCTCACGGGCCTGCGCGTCCGGATGCAGTCGCCCTCGCTCGCCTTCAGCCCCGACGGCCGGCTGCTCGCTGCCGCAGTGCCCGACCCAGGCTTCCAGGTCCGCGACGCTCGCAGCGGCCGGATCGTCGCAAGGCTCCCGACCGACGACCTCGAGCGGTCGGTGGCATTCGCCCCCGACGGGGCCCTGCTCGCCACAGGACAGTACGACGGCACCGTGCAACTCTGGTCGACCGACAGCTGGCGGCCGGTGGGGCCGCCACTCGAAGGTCATGAGGGACGGGTCCTGTCGCTCGACTTCTCTCCCGACGGACACACGCTCGCGAGCTCCAGCGAGGACGGGACCCTTCTGCTGCGAAACGTCGACACCCAGAAGCCGGTCGGATCGGCGCTGACCGTCGACGCCGACACGTTCGTGTCGGCAGCCTTCACCCCCGACGGGTCGCGCCTGTTCGCTGTCTCCGCCGACGATCGCGCCGTCCGTTTCGAAGCCTCAGCCGGGGCCTGGAAACGACACGCGTGCCTCATCGCGGGGCGCGACCTCACCACGCGCGAGTGGAGCGACGCGCTACCCAACCGGCCCTACCGAACCGTCTGCCGACTCCGCTGAACCTACCCACCCTGCAGGGAGGCGCCTCGACACGGGCGGCCCGGGCCGGCAGGCACGTCCTCCGGGCCAGGGCGTGCCCGCCAGAGAACACGCCTTCGGCGTCGTAGCGCTCTTTCACCTCACGTAGGCGGGCCTCAGCGGATCGTTGACAGGGAAGCGGTACCGAGGTCCAAGTGAGTGGCGTAACCGGCGTTCCCGAGGCTGATGTCGAACTCGGCAAGGAGGGTCCGCATCACATGCCTGACACCCGCTTGCCCGTCCAATGCGAGACCGAAGACGTAAGGGCGGCCGACGAGGACTGCGTCCGCCCCCAAAGCAAGTGCCTTGAAGACATGCGGGGCGGTGCGCACGCCGGAGTCGAACAGGACACTGAGCCGCCTCCCGGTCCTACGCGCGATTGCGGGCAGCGCCTCCAGTGACCCGCTCGACTCACCGCCTTTACGACCTCCGTGGCTGGAGACCACGATGCCCTGGACGCCGTGCTTGACCGCGCGACTGGCGTCCTCCACCGTCCGAACTCCCTTGAGCAGGATCGGGCCGTCCCAGTGCTCCCGAATGGACCGCAACTGCTTCCAGTTCGGGTCGGAGCTCGGAAGCGTTATGACGAGATGGGTGTACAGGGCTGCTCGAGCACGCTGCAGGAGACTCACGTCCAGTCGACCCTTTTTCGGCCAGTTGAGCTCATACCAACGCGATCCCGCGCCGTTGGCCGCGGCTACGTCCTCCAGCGAATAGCTGGCCTTGGCTGAGTGGATGTAGGTGAGCTCCAAGCCCGCGGCCGCACGGGCACTGGCCAGCTCGCCGTCGGGGTGGGCCAGCTTCTGGCGCCCCACCGGGGCGAAGAGCACCGGGGCGGGCATCTGGGTGCCCACAACGGTGGTCGATAGGTCGCGCACTGCGTGGTCGCGGAACATCAGCGGGATGATCCGCCACTTGCGGAACGCTCTGGCGTTCGCGCGTACCGTCCCGCGCCCTCCGGCGTCAGCGAGGAGGTACTTCTGAGCCTGTGGGCTGAGCACCTTGGCTGCCTGGGCCTCGATACGAGAAAGATTGGTGGTGATCTTCGGGCTGACGCCTCGGAGTCCGTTGAGATAGATCTCGACTTGATAGCCGGAGTAAGGGGGGCCGGCCGGGGCGCTTACAGCCCCCGAGCTGCTGGTCACGGGCGCGAAGCTCTTGCCCGCCGATGTCGAGCCGCCGGCGGCGAACGCCTGCGGGGCGAGGGCGGTCATCGCGGCGGCGGATCCGACTGAGCCGATGAGCTGACGGCGGGTGAGTTCGGACATCGTCAGCGAACCCTCGTCAGCGAAGCGCGACTGAGGTTGCGGTGGCTTGCGTAGCCCGCTCTCGCGAGCGTCTGCTTGAGCTCGGCGAGCAGCGTCCGCATGACGTGCTTGGTACCCGCCCTTCCACCCAGCGCCAGGCCATAGACATAGGGGCGGCCGATGAGGACCGCGTCCGCCCCGAGAGCAAGGGCCTTGAAGGCGTCGCGGCCAGTACGGATGCCGGAATCGAACAGGACACTGAGCCGCGTACCGACCGCCTCCGCAATTGCGGGGAGGGCGTCGAGCGAGGCGACCGCGCCATCGATCTGGCGACCGCCGTGGTTGGAGACTACGACGCCGTCGATGCCTTCCTTGACCGCGCGCCTGGCGTCTCCAACGGACTGAATTCCTTTGAGCAGGATCGGTCCGTCCCAGTTCTCACGGATCAGCGGCAGTTGATCCCAGCTCAGCCCAGGATTCAAGAACGCCGTCGCGAAGGCGATCCCGGCGGCCACCGGGTCCTCGTCTGGCGGCTTCCTCAGGCGGCGTTGGAAGACCGGATCGCTGGTGTAGTTCGCGATTCCGAGATTCCTCAGGAACGGCAGGTATCCGCGGTCCAGGTCGGCGGGCCGCCACCCCAACAGGGTCGTATCGAGCGTGATCACGAGGTGGGTGTAGCCGGCGGCGCGGGCACGCTGGAGGAAACTCACGCACAGCTCATCGTCGTTCGGCCAGTACAGCTGATACCAGCGCGATCCATTGCCACTGGCCGCGGCGACCTCCTCCATCGAGTAGGCGCCCTGAGTCGAGTGCACGTAAGTAAGGTCCATGTCGGAAGCGGCACGGGCGGTTGCCAGCTCCCCACGGGGATGAGCGAGCGTCTGCACCCCCACCGGGGCGAAGAGGACGGGGGCGGGCATCCGGGTGCCGAGGATTGACGTGGACAGGTCAGCCCTCACCCGCTTGCCAGACTTCCTCTGGACCATCCGCCTCGTCGGGACAACCCGCCATTTGTCGAACGCCTTGGCATTCGCGCGAGCCGTCGCCCCATCGCCGGCGCTGGCCACGATGTAGGCCCAGGCCTCCGGCTCGAGGGCCTTTTCAGCCTGCGCCTCCAGCTTGGAGAGATCATCGATGATCCGCGGGGACTTCCTGCGCGCGGAAGGCGATCCGCCGGCGCCCATGACCCGCGGAGCAGGAACGGTCGTGGCGGCGACGGAGCCAACTGACCCGATGAATTGGCGCCGGGTGCCCCGCGACATCCGGGCCACGCTACTAAGTTATTGACGGTCGCGGCCCTGAACCGCTGTAAATAGCGCATCGCTTCCGGCGCGGAGCGATAGCGCCGGCACCGACTCGCTCGCTGTCGCTCCGGACGAAGTGCGAGCGTGGCGCTCCGACGTCAGCCGCTGTCGCTTTGCGCGGCAAGCGAGCCTGTCCCGTCGGTGTCTGAGACGCCCCGCTCCGGACGAGCGGCGGCTCGGGGCCGTCCTGCTGCTTCCTGAGGCGGCGGCCTCACGCCTGCGGTCGGTAGGCCAGGTAGACCACACCGTTCTCTAACGACTCACAGGCCGCAAGCGACAGGGTGCCGGGCGCGGCTTCCTCGGCGAAGAGCCGCGGACCGGACCCGCGGGTGAGCGGGTAGACGCACAAGTGTCGTGTTGCCGTATAGACCTCGCCACCGCCGCGAAGTCATCGATCGGCGGAGAACCCCACCCCGGCGCCGACAGCTCGTGCTGCGCACCGAAGTCGCGCAGCCCGCCCCGGGCGTTCGCGGGCGCAGCGATCGTGGCTCCTCGTGAGGCTCCGCCGGCCGCTTCTGAGAGCCGTTGCTGCTTCCTATGCAACCCGCGATGAGTTTGACGCGGCGCGGCGGTCTTAACCCCGGGGGGCTCAACAGGCGGCCAGCGAGCATCCACCAGCCGCCTACGCTGAGGTGAGCAACGGCCAAAAAGGAGGCGCATTATGCCCGAGCACAAGATCGGAACCCGCGAGGAATGGGAGGCGGCTCGCGATGAACTCGCGAAGCTCGAGGCCGAGCACGCCGAGCTCGGCCAGAGGGTGACCGCGCAGCGACGTCAGCTTCCCTGGGTTCCGGTGAAGAACGAGTACCAGTTCGACACCGAGGACGGGAAGAAGACGCTCGCCGAGCTCTTCGACGGGCGCTCGCAGCTTCTCGCGTACAACATCATGTTCGGCCCCGATTACGAGCTCGGCGCCTGCCCTGGGTGCTCGAATGTGGGGGACGAGCTCGACGCCACGCGCGTGCATCTGAGCCACCGCGACGTGACGCTGATCTGCTTCTCGCGCGCGCCGATCGATCGGCTCATCGCCTACAAGGGGCGGATGGGTTGGCAGTTCCCCTACGTCTCGACCAACGGGACGGAGTTTCCCTTCGACTTCGGGTTCGCGCTCACGCCCGAGCAGGCGCAGGAGATGCCAGAGGTCAAGGAGATGGTCGATAACCCCCCGAGTGGCTCCAGGACTGGGGGCGGCAGGTCGGAGCCAAGCTCGAGGACGGCCTGCGCGAGGGGCCGAGCTTCATCGCCTTCGTCCGCGAAAACGGGAGCGTCTACCACACGTACACGGTGATGGCACCCGATCCGTTCGTTGCGCCGTACCACTCGTTCCTGCTCGAGCGAACGCCGAAGCCTGAGCCCGAGGAGCCCCGCGCCTGGCGCAAGGACGAGTACGCGGACTGATCGCGGTAGGGCGCTTTGGCTTGCACCTCGCCGGCGCGCTAGCGGCTAGGGCACCGAGGCGCAGCGCTCTCGCTTCGCCAGACACAGTGCTCGTGCGTTTGCGGGAGCCCACCCTGGACGACCGGCACTGACGGGAGCGAGCGAGCGGAGTGCTCCTTTGCGCGAGAAGCAGGTGTCTCCTTGCGCTCCTGCGTGTCGTCCGCAGCGACCGTTGAGGGTCGCCCGCGGCTGCACGGAGGTCGCGGGGGCAGCTCAGCTAGGCGCCGGGCGGTTGGTACCGGACTTGACCGGCTTTGCGTAGGGCGTCCAGCGTTTCGTCCACCGTCAGAAGGACTGTCGTTTCGATCGAGCTGAGCGCACCGCCTCCGCTGATCGCCATCGCAACGGCGGCCATGGACACGTTGTCCGGGGCCTCCCAGAGGTTGTAGCCGTCGTGTGTACCGAAGGCGTACCAGAACCCGTGAAGCTCACAGCTGCTTTGCGCGATAAGGAGGAGTGGTCGACGCGCCCGCCGCTCAGCGGATACAGCCCTTGAGCCCCTGGCACTACGGGTTGACCATTAGCCGCATATCACCCTCGGCCATCGGCAGCGTGGTGTCGGGGGCGTAGCTTCCGCTTTCACGCTTGCTGTTTGGATTGGGGCGGTGACGTCCGGCCTCGAGGAGAGGGTCCGGCCGGCGGCGAGCTGACTCGCTTTCACGCTGTCGGCCGGTGGCCTGACTGGCTTTCGCTGTGTCGCTCGTCGCCGGTCGGGGATGGCCCGGCGTGACTTGATAGGAGCGTGGCACCGCCCTCAAGCAAGCCATGTCCGCCGGGTGTCCGCTTTCGGTCGAGTGAAAGGGACGAAGGCCATGATCGTGCTCGGTGCGGACATGCACAAGAGCTCGCACACGATCGCCGCGGTCGTCGCGACCACTGGCGAGCTGCTCGGCGACGGGAGCGTCGAGGTCGGTGATCGGGGATTCGCCGCGATGCTGGATTGGGCGCGCGGGCTGGGCGCCGAGCGGGTCTGGGCGCTGGAGGACTGCCGCCTACCTGCCTTGGTTGTGCCGCAGCCCGAAACGACCGACAGGGCGCGAGGGCAACCACACCCGTTCTCCCGCGCCCCGTCACCCGCCCGGTATCCCTCCGCCCCCGGGAGGGGGGTCGCGCTCGACGACCTCGGCGCGAACCGCGTGCAGCGCGGCTACCGCAGCTTTGTCCGCGCGGCTCGGCGGGAGCGCCGTCGCAGCGGCGACGATTCCCAACGGGAGCCGCGCAAGATGCGAGCGTGGCCGAGGCTTCCGGAGCCCTTTTCGCGGTGCTACGGTGCCAGGCTCATGCGGCTCGCGGGGCCAGCGGCGATCACCTGGAGGGCCTCTGATCCCCGCGTCGTCCTCCTCGCCGCGCTGATGTCGCTGAGCCTGCTTGCTCTCGTGCCGCCCTCCAGCGTCCGCGCGGCTGGCGACACGACGCACACCTTCATGGCCGATGAGGCGATCGGGCACACCACGAGCTCGAAGCTGAGGCGGCTTCTGACGGCCAACCGCGTGGCGCTGCTGAGCGGGGCGGCCTACCCCGACTCGGGCTACTACGTGGACGATCGGCCTGGCGGGGACTTCGGCGAGATCTCGCACTGGGAGCGCTTCATCAATGCCTACGTCCGCCATATCCGAGCCACGGGCTGCGGCTCCCTCGCCGAGCCACGGGGCCCCTGCGCATCGCTCATCGCTCACATGATGGGCGCCGCGGCACACGGCGTCGCAGACGAGATGTGGGACTGGCTGTTCGAGCCGCTCGTCACGGACCACGGCGAGCGCCACCAGAGCATCGAGTTCGCCATGGACATGATCGCCATCGCCGACTTCTCGGCGCCCGCCTTCACCCCATACCTACCGCCACTCGAGGAGCTGCTGGCGATCTACCGCTCCATCGGCCGCAACGACATAACCCGCGAGGGCATCCTGGCGGGACACGCGGCGACCGTCGGCGTGCTCGACATCGAGCGCCAGATCGCTCCCGAGGCAAGCGCGCAGATCCGCGGGCAGATGCCGTGGTCCGCGGCCCACATGTACAGCGAGTCCGGCGGCGTCCGCGACGTGGCGGAGGCGGCCGCGGGCTACTACGAGGCGCTGTGGCGCAAGCTCCGCGCCCGGGAGGGGCGCCATCCGAGGCCCCGCGTGATCGCCGTCCACCCCGAGTTCGGCGAGCGGGGAGTTCCCTATCGCTGGCAGCCGCCCAGGACCTCGCCGGGACCTCACACTGGCGGCGGCGAGCAGCGCATCATCGCCGTGCTGTCGAACTCGCTCGACGCCGCCAGCGTAAACGCGCAGAGCTTCCGTCTGCTCGACGCCGGCAATCGGCCTGTGCCAGCCCTGGCTGGCTACCCTCGAGCGGGCCCCTACCACACGGATGATGGCACCCACTCGATGCTCTTCTACCCGGCCACCGACCTGCGCCCCTGCACGCGCTACCGGGCGGTGGTGACCACCCGCATTCGCGACCACGCGGGCGCGACGCCTCGGCGGCGCTTCGCCTGGCCGTTTATCACCCGCCCCGCGAGCGACCGCTCCGGGGCGCCAGCAGGGCGCTGCGGAGCGCGTTAGGCGCCCGCCTGTCACGGACCGGTAGTCGTGAGGGCCAGCGCCTTTTGAGAGGCTCCGCCCCTGGGAGTCGAGAAAGAGCTCAACCAAAGGCTGAAAAGTCGTTCGCGGATTCGTCTGGCATGGGCAACATCATCGTCGAAGCCGCCGCGTCGGACGCCGCTAGCGCTTGCTGGGCCTGCATTTCGTGCGGGCCCGCAAACCCTGCCGGTCATCGCTGCAGACAAGCTGGGACTCCGCCGCCCCTCGACACCGCGACACGTCGAGGGGCGCTGGCGGTCGGTGGCCAACTACAGAAGGAGACGAACGCGGCCGCGCGAGAGCTCCCCCTGCCTCAAATGAGCCGTAGCCGTCGCACCACGAGTTGCCATTAGCCCCAAATAATCGTTTTGTGGTGGGCTCGGGCGGTCATCCTGGCTGGTGGGGAGCCGACGCTAGCGCTCTGTCGCGTAAGAAGCGAAAGCCAACCCGCCTCAGCTCGTACTGTCGCTGTTCGTCCCAGGCGGGCGTCTCGTCAGCAGGGACTGGGACCCCTGCTTGCCCACGGGCGGCGGCAGCGCCGGTCATATCCGGGAAGTTTCTTCTCGGACGCGCTCCCCGCCGCGTCCCGCAAGCGGATCCTGCCCCGGGACGACCACTGACGCTGGCGAGGCGGTTGGCGGCCGGCCGGAGCCCTCAGCCGATCTGCTCCGCCAGCTCGACGATGATCCCCTCCGGGCCGCGGACGTAGCAGAGCCG
>Ga0136614_10000012_pt1 | contig 61926 bp, 61 predicted proteins | sample AntDrymUQ2792106_2_FD_106643 | JGI IMG/M metagenome (GOLD analysis project Ga0136614, IMG submission 106643) | Polar desert sand microbial communities from Dry Valleys, Antarctica - metaG UQ279 (21.06) | ecosystem: Environmental > Terrestrial > Soil > Desert | place: Antarctica: Dry Valley... | reverse complement strand
TGGGGCTGATGTGGGTCCCGTCAAGCCCGCACGGAACATGTGGCCGATCCTGGTGATCTTGACCTTATTGCGGTTTTCCGCGCGTTTATTCGGCGTGTCGCCACCAAAAGGTCAAGATCACCAGGATCGGCCACATGTTCCGTGCGGGCTTGACGGGACCCACATCAGCCCCACCCTGGCCCGGATGCTGGCCTGCGACGCCAGCCCGATCCCGGCCGTCCTGGGCGGCCACGGGCAGCCGGTGGATGTCGGCCGGGAATGGCGCCTGTACACCGGGGCACCCCGGACCGCGCTCGAGATCCGCGACGGCGGCTGCGTCTGGCAGGGCTGCGCACGCCCGGTCTCCTGGTGTCAGATCCATCACCTGATCCCCTGGAGCGAGGGTGGGCGGACCGATCAGGCCAACGGGGGCCTGTTCTGCTGGCACCACCACCGCGACATCGGGGCCGGCGAGTGGGACCGCTTTTACTACCGCGGCCGGATCTGGCTCCGCCCGCCGGCACGCCTAGACTCGAACCGCCGGCCCCGGATCAACCCACCCACCGACCACCACCACCCCGAACCGACTGGCCACCCGCCGCCGACCCTGGCCCCGGGCCATAACCCGTTGCGGCTCTCGGCGAATCGGCAGCCACGGACGGCGACAAGGCACCGCGGCCGTCTACGTCGTCGAGCCGACTGTCACGATGCGCGGTCGGCTGTCCGGGCCGGGATCTTCATCTCACTCGAAGGCGAGCGCGGGGTGGCAGCCTCGGACGGTGCTGTTCCGCGAGCTTGAGCCCGCCGGGAACGTCGACCTCGCTCGGGCACCTTGGCGACTCAGCATGCCGCCCATGCAGTCATGGCGCGCCAGGTGGTGCCGGACGACGGCTCGCGGTCGGGTTCGGACCTGGTTGACGCAACCCTATTCGTCGTCGCTCGGGCCGGTCGGGTCCGAGCCGAAGATTGATGGGAGCCAGAAGAGCACCCCGGCGCTGAGCGCGGTCGCAGCGAGAAAGCCGGCGACGCCGCTCTCGTCGGTGTAGGCCCACAGCAGGCCGAGCAGCGGTGCCAAGAGCAGACCAGCCGCGTCGCCGCGAAACTGCCGAAGCAGGCTCTTGCGCGGCGGCGGATCCAGCGGTGGTGGTTGGGTCGCCTCGCCTTTGGGGGCGCTCTCGCGCCGGACACCGGAGGGCCAGATCGGCGCCCCGTCGATCACCGGGAGGAGCAGCCGATTCCGACGAGGGTTGCCGTGCACGGTAATCTGAGTGTCCCTGGGCAACGCAGAAATGGCCTCGTCCCAGTAGACCGGCACCCAGGAAACGGCACCCCCGTGGTCGAGTACCAGCCAACTCCGGTCGCTGAGCCCACGCCGTACCCGTACGCGCCGTGCCGTGGCAGGCGTTGCCGCACGCCGGCGCAGCCGAGGACGGGAGACCAGTCGGAACACGGTGATGGACGCGCAGACCGTCAGCACCAGCCCGACCCAGAAGAGCCCGAACAGCAGGTTCCGTACGGTCAGATGGGCGGCATCGCCCTCGGCGTAGACCGAAGCCGGATCGTCCGGGTCGTACTGCACGCCGATCTCAGCGCCATCGGGGATGTCCTCGGGGCGGGCAAGAACGATGACGCCGGTCCGCTCCTCACCATTGGCATCGGTGAACGACACCTCGACGCCTCGACCGTCCGGAGCCGCGCCGTCGGCGACAACCTCGGCCGTAGCCGTCTGGGTGGCCGCGGTCAACGGGGCGCGGGCGCTCGGCAAGGAGGAACTCAAGGACGCCATCAGCGCGACGGCGATCACCGCGACCGGAAGGACCCCCAGGAGCAGTTGTCTCTTGGCCCGCGGCGTGAGACCGCGCGCTCGGGACGGCTCATCCGCCGCCGCCTTGCTGGGCACGGAGTCAGCCACGACGTCGATAGTGCCAGCCACGCCGGGCGCTTTCGCCTAGACCCGGTCGCGCTCTCGTTAGGCTCGCGCTGTGGCCATCATCGGCGCCGTCGGCGCCCGCGAGATCCTGGATTCCCGAGGTAACCCGACCGTCGAGGTGGAGGTTGCCCTAGATGACGGTTCCTTCGCTCGGGCCGCCGTACCCAGTGGCGCGTCGACCGGAGCCTTCGAGGCAGCCGAGCGACGAGACGGCGGATCCCGGTACGGCGGCAAGGGCGTGAGCCAAGCGGTCAGTGCGGTCCTCGACGACCTCGGCCCGGAGATCGTCGGCATGGAGGCCAGCGAGCAACGGTTGCTCGACCAGCGGTTGATCGATCTGGACGGGACACCGAACAAGTCCCGGTTCGGAGCCAACGCCATCCTGGGGGTCAGCCTCGCCGTCGCCAAGGCGGCAGCTGACTCCGCCGAACTGCCGCTCTTCCGCTACATCGGCGGCCCATCGGCCCACCTGTTGCCGGTCCCGATGCTGAACATTCTCAACGGTGGGGCGCACGCCGACTCCAATGTGGACGTTCAGGAGTTCATGATCGTCCCGATCGGGGCCGCAACGTACGCCGAGGCCCTGCAGGTCGGCGTGGAGACCTACCACGCGCTCAAGGCTGTTCTCAAGGCTCAGGGCTTCTCCACCGGCCTGGGGGATGAGGGTGGCTTTGCTCCGGACCTGCCCAGCAACCGCGCCGCATTGGACCTGATCGCCGAGGCGGTCGAGGAGGCCGGCTATTCCCTGGGCAGCGACATCGTGCTCGCGATGGACGTCGCAGCCTCGGAGTTCCATCGTGATGGCAGCTATACCTTCGAGGGCAGGAGCACCAGCGCCGCCGAGCTGATCTCCTACTACTCCGATCTGGTCGACGGCTATCCGATCGTGTCGATCGAGGATCCATTGGACGAGGCGGACTGGGACGGCTGGGTCGAACTGACCACGGTTCTCGGCGGCCGCGTGCAGTTGGTCGGTGACGATCTGTTCGTCACAAACCCTGAGCGGCTGGCCGACGGGATCGCACGTCGTGCGGGAAATGCCCTGCTGGTCAAGGTGAATCAGATCGGCACGCTGACGGAGACCCTTGATGCCGTCACCTTGGCGCACCGAAACGGCTACCGCTGCATGATGAGTCACCGATCAGGGGAAACCGAAGACACGACGATCGCCGACCTCGCAGTAGCCACCGATTGTGGCCAGCTCAAGACCGGAGCCCCCGCGCGCAGCGAACGCGTGGCGAAGTACAACCAGCTCTTACGGATCGAGGAAGAGCTCGACGACGCCGCCCGGTACGCCGGCGCCGGTGCGTTCCCGCGGTACGGCAACACTTCTCGGGACCGGGTTGGCATCACCGATGCCGTCGAGCCGGATGCCGGGTCCAGGCGCGACGCTGGGGCCGATACCGATGCTGGGCAGGGCAGCGGGTCGCGTGCCTTGTCCACATCCAGAGCGCGCAAACGCTCACGCCGTTCATGAGTGCCCCAAGCGGGCCGGGAAGCCGACGTGGAGGCCGGCGCAACGGACTGACCGGGGCCAGCCGCCCGGACGGCCGGCGCTCGGCACACGACCGGACCCGCGGGGGAGAGCGCTCGCGCGGTCCGGAGCGAAGCCGTGGCAGTGGCCGCGGTGCAGCCGGCGAGCTGACTCGCGCGCAGGGTCGAGGGCGCGGGCCAGGCGATAAACGCAGCACCCGAGGACCGGGGCCCACCCGGGCGACGGCCATGCCGCAGGCCGCCCAGCGCTGGACGGCGCGACTCACCGGACGAGCGATTCTGCTGGCAGCCGTCGTCGTACTACTGGTCGTCAGCCTGGCCTATCCGCTACAGCGCTACCTCGCCCAACAGGCCACCATCGATCGTCTGGCAGCCGAGAATCTCGCCGCCCAAGAACGGGTCGAAGACCTGCGAGGGCAGGTTGATCAGCTGGACGACCCGGCCTTCATCGAGACCCAGGCGCAGACCCGCTTGCAGTATGTGATGCCAGGAGACCTGCTCTACGTCATCGACGACAGCGGACAGGCCCAGGCCGTGGCCGGCCAAGGTGAGCCCGCATCCGAGCGGGGCGAGGTCGCCTGGTTCGAACGCGTGCTCGACTCCGTCGAGATCGCTGACGGCGGCGGATGAGCGAATGAGTCAACCTGGCGAAACCCGGCAACTGCTACCGGCGCAGGCAGCCGACCGGGCGATCGTGGCCGCCCAACTCGGCCGCGAGCCGCGGGCGATGCGAGCCGTGGCCCATCGCTGTGACTGTGGTCTGCCCGACGTCGTACAGACCCAACCGCGGCTGGCCGACGGCACCCCGTTTCCGACGCTGTATTACCTGACCTGTCCGCGAGCAGTCGCCGCGGTCAGCCGGTTGGAGGCAGCGGGGGTGATGCGCGAGATGACCGAACGCCTGGCCACCGACAACGACCTTCGTACGGCCTACCGAGGTGCGCACGCGTCTTACCTGCGTGAACGCGATGCGCTCGGTGAGCTGGACACTGACGCTTCGGCCGGCGGAATGCCGGAGCGGGTGAAGTGCTTGCACGTATTGGTCGCACACGCGCTCGCCGTCGGACCGGGAGTCAATCCACTCGGGGACGTGGCCCTGGCCGTGATCCCACCCTGGTGGCGCAACGGTCCCTGCATGTCGGCGGAGCAAGCAAGCAGCCCGTCAGGGCTTCCCGCACCCGCTGACCGAGACAGGAACTGATGACGCGCGTCGCCGCCATCGATTGCGGGACGAACTCGATCCGGCTTCTGATCACCGACCTCCAGGATGGCCAGGCGCCGTCAGAGGTGTTGCGGCGCATGGAGATCGTCCGCCTCGGAGCCGGTGTCGACCGGACCGGCGAGCTGGCGCCGCAGGCGATCGAACGCACCCGCGTCGCGTTGGCCTCCTTCGCCGCGCAGATAGCAGACCTCGGCGCCGAACGGGTCCGGATGGTCGCCACCAGCGCCACCCGGGATGCTCGGAACCGGGCTGCCTTCGATGCCATGGTGACTGACCTGTTGGGTCAGCCGGCCGAGGTGATCACCGGAGCCGAGGAGGCGGCATTGTCGTTTGCCGGCGCGACCGTCGACCTCTCGACTGTGGCCCCTCCACCGCTTGCTCCGTACCTGGTCGTCGACATCGGCGGCGGCTCGACCGAGTTCGTCCTCGGAACCTCTGGGGCGGTGAACGCTGCACTGTCGGTCGACATCGGCTGCGTACGGCTGACCGAACGGCACCTGGCCAGCGATCCGGCCACACCGGACGAGATCGGGGCCGCGGAGGCCGACATCCGAGTGGCCCTGCGCTCGGTCGCCGAATCCGTTCAGGTTGACCAGCCGCTCACCCTGATCGGCCTAGCCGGGTCGGTGACGACGGTGGCCGCCGTCGCGCTGGGGTTGCCGGCCTACGACGCCTCCGCAATCCACCACAGCCGGATCCCGGTCGGTGATGTGCGTTCTACGACCGCCGGACTGCTCACGATGAGTCGGGTGCAGCGCGCCGCACTCCCGACGATGCATCCGGGCCGGGTCGACGTGATCGGCGCTGGTGCGCTGATCCTGCGGGTGATCATGGACGCCTGGGAGATCGACGGTCTGCTGGTCAGCGAGCACGACATCTTGGACGGGATCGCTGCCTCACTGGCCGATCAAAGTCCGCCCGATCCCGGCTGAGTCCGGCTGATCGGAGCGACTCGGCAGCTGAGAGTCAGGGCCCTTCGGACTCGAGTCCCGGAGGCAGCTTGCCGGTCAGCTTCTTGTACACACCGGCCGCGCCCCAGGCCGCGACCAGCCGGCCGAAGGCAATGCCGGCCCCGGAAGCCGCGGCCCACGTCAGTGCCTCGCTCCACTTGGTGCCCGGTGCGGCCGGGTTCTTGGGCGGCGCACTCCCGCGCATGCGCATCCACACCCGATCGAGCATCTTCCGTACGGCGACGCCAGCGGGGATGGCGAACGAGAACCCGAGCAGCTTCCAGAAGAACGACCCCTTGGTCCTCTTGGCCACCGGTGCTCCTTTCCTGGCCGTGACCACAACGGCCCGACGTGTGGCTCGATCATGCCTGGGCCAGCGTGGCTAGCGCCACCGGCTTGCGTCCGGCGGGGTGCACGATGAGTCCATGGACGTCGAGCGAAGCGACTACCCCGCGACGTTCGCACCGATGGTGACAGACCTGCCCAGCCTCGATCTAGCGGTCAGCGACTGTCGGGCATGTCCGCGACTTGTCCGGTGGCGGGAAGAGGTGGCGCGAGGCAAGCGGGCGGCGTACCAGGATTGGACCTACTGGGCCAGGCCCGTACCCGGTTACGGCCCGGACGAGGCCCGGATCGCGATCGTGGGCCTGGCTCCGGCAGCGCACGGTGGCAACCGGACCGGACGGGTCTTCACGGGGGACCGTAGCGGTGATTGGCTCTACGCGGCTCTGCACCGCATGGGCCTCGCCAATCAGCCGACCTCGGTGAGGATCGGCGACGGACTCCGGCTCACCGACACCCGGATCTTCGCCGCCGTGCGGTGCGCCCCGCCGGCCAACAAACCGACTCTCGAGGAACGGGACACCTGCGCACCCTGGCTGGCCCGTGAGCTCGCCCTGCTGCCGAATCTCCGGGTCGTCGTCGTGCTTGGCCAGTTCGGCTGGAACGCTTTGTGGCCGGTGCTGGCCGTCATGTCGTACGTGATCCCGCGTCCCCGGCCGCGCTTCGGGCACGGCGCTCAGGCGGAGATCCAGCATCCCGAACGGCCCACGCTGGACGTGCTTGGCTGCTATCACGTCAGCCAGCAGAACACCTTCACCGGCGTCCTCACCGAAGCGATGCTGGACTCCGTTCTGTCCCATGCCCGCGTGCTGGCGAGGGGCGACGATACCGGTCCGGGCGGGGCGTAGCGGCCAGACAGGGTTCACTAGGGTTGGCCGGCATGAGGCGAGCAGCGCAGTGAGCAGTTCCCGCCCACGCATCCTCATCGTCGGTGGCGGTTATGTGGGTCTCTATACCGCACTTCGCCTGCAGCGAAAGCTGACTCGTGGAGCGGCCGAGATCATCGTCGTCGACCCGCAGTCGCACATGACTTACCAGCCGTTTCTTCCTGAAGCTGCAGCCGGATCCATCGAGCCACGCCACGTCGTCGTCTCCCTGCGACGGGTCCTGAAACACTGCACCGTCGTGACCGGCACGGTCACCCAGATCACCCACCGGTCACACTCCGCGACCGTGTCGCCGTCGGACGGCGCGGCCTACGAGATCGAGTACGACATCATCGTCGTCGCACCCGGCTCGGTCTCCCGGACGCTGCCGATCCCGGGTCTGGCCGAGGGCGCGATCGGCTTCAAGAACGTCGGCGAGGCGATCTTCCTGCGCAACAAGGTCTTGTCCTGCTTGGACGCGGCGGCCTCGACTACGGAGCACGCGGTCCGCCGGCGCGCGTTGACCTTCACCTTCGTCGGCGGAGGGTATGCCGGGATCGAGGCCTTCGCCGAACTCGAGGACATGGCCCGGTACGCGGTCAAGAAGTACTACCCGCAGATCGGCAAGGATGAGATGCGCTGGATTCTGGTGGAGGCCAGTCCACGGATCCTGCCCGAGGTCAGCCTGGATCTTGCCGCCTACACCGTCGACCAGTTGCTGCGTCGTGGCATGGACATCCGGCTCAACACCAGGCTGGAGTCCATGGTCGACGGCCAGGTGGTGTTGGGTGACGGGGACAGCTACGCCTGCGACACCGTCGTGTGGACCGCTGGCGTCAAGCCCAATCCGCTGCTACGCGCGACCGACCTTCGACTCGATAGCCGGGGTCGGATCGATTGCGAAGCGAGCCTGCGGGTCCGTGGCACGGCCGATGCCTGGTCGGCCGGCGACTGTGCTGCAGTACCGGACCTGAGCGTGAGCGAGCTTGGCGCGCGTACGGCCCCGAGCGCGCAACACGCCGTACGCCAGGCCAAGGTGCTCGCCGACAACATCGTCTCGGTGATCCGAGGGGGCGCACCTACGCCGTACTCGCACAAGAACGCCGGATCGGTGGCCAGCCTCGGGCTCTACAAGGGCGTGGCCCAGATCTACGGAATCAAGATCAGGGGCGTCTTGGCCTGGTTCTTGCACCGGACCTATCACGTCAGCCGGGTGCCGACGCTCAACCGCAAGATCCGAGTGCTCGCTGACTGGACGTTGGCGCTGCTCTTTCGCCGGGAGGTCACCTCCCTGGGCCAGATCCAAGACCCCCGCAGGGAGTTCACCACCGCGGCCGAGAGCGCGGTCACTCACTGAAGCGCGAACCGGCCTAGGCTTGCTTAGGCCCCCGTAGCCCAACGGCAGAGGCAGGCCCCTTAAAAGGGCCCCAGTGTGGGTTCGAATCCCACCGGGGGCACCTCTCCAGATCAGCCGCCCGGATGATCACGGAACCGGGGAGCAGAGAAGTGCGTCAGACCGGAACCCACACATACGTCCACGCGTTAATCTGGACAGCAACACGTCTGCGACTAAGGAGCCATTGGTGAAGAGTTCGAACCCCGCCCTGGGCCGCATCCCCAGCGGACAGGGCAACGCAACCTGGAACCAGGGACCGGTGCAGAACGCGCCGTCACCCGGCCAGCTCCAGGACATGTACGCCCAGCCGGCCTATGCACCGCCTGGCTATCAGGCGCCATCGCGGTACATGACCATCGACGACGTGGTCACCAAGACCGGCATCACCCTGCTGGTCACGATTCTGTCGGCCGCGGCCACGTGGTTCCTGCTCGAGCCCGAGCAGTCCATGCCGTTGGCTATCGGTGCGGTCCTGATCGGGTTTGTGCTCGGCATGGTGATCAGCTTCAAGACCATCACCAATCCGGTCGCGATTCTGGCCTATGCCGCCGTCGAGGGCGTGTTCCTCGGGGCGATCAGCGAGGTCTTCGAGACCATCTTCCCGGGCATCGTGATCCAGGCGATCATCGGCACGATGGGTGTGTTCGCCGGGATGCTGTTCGTCTACAAGACCGGGGCCATCCGGGTCACCCCGCGCCTGCAGCGGTGGGTGATCGGGGCCGGTATCGGTGTCGTGGTGCTCATGCTGGTCAACCTCGTCGCCGGGTTCTTCACCGAGGGCGGCCTGGGTCTGCGCGAAGGTGGTCCGCTGGCGATCGGGTTCAGCCTGCTGTGCATCGGGATTGCGGCGTTCTTCCTGCTGCTGGACTTCGACATGATCGACCAGTCGATCCGCCGGGGCGCTCCGGAGAAGTTCGCCTGGTATGCCGCCTTCGGCCTGTTGGTCACCTTGGTCTGGCTGTACTTGGAAATCCTGCGCCTGCTCAGCTACTTCCGCGAGTAGTACCTCCCGCACCAGCAGGCGGCCCGACGACAAGAGGCCCGGTTCCCCTTCGAGGGAGCCGGGCCTTTGTCGTTGCCGTCCAGAGCGCAGGGTTCAGGAGAGGCGTTCGAGCACCATGGCCATGCCCTGGCCGCCGCCGACGCACATGGTTTCCAGACCGAATGTCTTGTCGCGGGATCGCAACCCGTTGAGCAGCGTGCCGGTGATCCGGGCGCCGGTCATGCCGAAGGGGTGCCCGACCGCGATCGCCCCGCCGTGCACATTCAGCCGGTCCAGATCAATGCCCAGATCGCGGTAGCTCGGGATCACCTGGGCCGCGAAGGCCTCGTTGATCTCGACCAGGTCGATGTCCCCGATACTCATGCCTGCTCGGGCCAAAGCTTGCCGGCTGGCTTCCACCGGACCCAGCCCCATGATCTCCGGCGACAGCGCGCTGACGCCGGTGGACACCACCCGAGCGAGCGGGGTGATGCCGAGTTCGCGGGCTTTGGTGTCGCTCATGATGATGACCGCCGCGGCCCCGTCGTTGAGCGGACAGCAGTTGCCGGCGGTGACCCGGCCGTCCGGACGAAAGACCGGCTTGAGTTGGGAGACCGCCTCCAGCGTCACCCCCGGACGCGGACCGTCGTCGGCGCTGACCACCGTGCCATCGGCTGTCGTCACCGGCGTAATCTCGCGCTCCCAGAAGCCGTCGTTGATCGCCTGCTCGGCAAGGTTCTGGCTCCGTACGCCGAATTCGTCCATGTCGGCACGGGTCACACCCTTGGTCAGCGCCAGGTTCTCGGCGGTCTGCCCCATCGCGATGTAGATGTCGGGCAGTTCGCCCTGGGTACGGGGGTCCACCCAGTCGTCGGCGCCGCTTTCGGCCACCTTCGCCGTACGGGTCGTGGCCTCGGAGAAGGCGGGGTTCTGGGTGCCCGGCCAGCTGTCGCTGTTTCCGCTGGCGAAGCTGGAGACCATCTCCACGCCAGCTGAGATGAACACGTCGCCCTCGCCGGCCTTGATCGCGTGCAGGGCCATCCGGGTGGTCTGCAGCGAGGAGGAGCAGTATCGCGTGACGGTCAGTCCAGGCAGCTGATCCTGGCCCAGCAAGATCGCGACCACCCGACCGAGGTTGAAGCCCTGCTGGCCGCCCGGCAGACCGCACCCCAGCATCAGGTCATCGATGTCCGTGGGATCCAGTTCGGGAACCTTGTCCAGCGCTGCCTGCACGATGGTGGCGGCCAGGTCGTCGGGCCGCAGATCCTTGAGCGATCCCTTGAACGCTCGCCCGATGGGGGAGCGGGCGGTGGCCACTATCACGGCTTCGGGCATGGAGATCTCCGATCGGATTACGTTCAGCAAGCCGCTGGACTGCGGTGGAACTCAAAATCTAGCGCGGCTGCCGGTTCCACCGGCGGATTCCCAGGGTCGACGCAGCGAGGCTGGAGCTCCCAGGGCGTTGTCTTGTTAACTGTGCTCATGCCGCTCACCCAATTCGCCATGATCGTCAAGGGCCCTGGCTACCAGCCGCAAATACATAGCAGCGTCCTGGCTTCCGTTGCCTTCTCCACCACGGTCACGTGCGTGTCAAGCCTCGAGCAGGCGCTGACTGTGGCCAGGGGCCTGCTCCAAGACGGGGTGCAGCTGATCGAGCTGTGCGGAGGCTTCTCTCCAGATGAGGCCGAACAGGTCCACGCAAGCATCGGCGGCGGGGTGCCCGTCGGAGTGGTCCGGTACTCAGAGGTCGAGCAGGCCCATCTCTCAGCCATGTTCGGCTCGCCACCGGCCGGTGGCCCGACATCATCCGCTAGCGCCCAGGCTGACTGAGAGCCGACCCCAGGAATGGGCCGCACGCGCAAGCGAATCAGTACCTAGCGGGAGAACCGGCAGCGTCGAGCATCATCGGCTCCAGGGCGTCGACCCAGATCCGGGCACCGTCCACAGACGGATGCCAACCGTCGTCGGACAGCAGCCCGGGATCGGCCCGGAAAACCGGCCCGCACTCCCTGGCCAGATCCACCGGCAGGCCACCGGCAGCTCGGGTCGCGCTCAGCTGCAGTTTGGCGACTCGACGCGAGCGCCACCCGGCCACGACACGCAGCGGCTGACCCAGGCCCCTGGCCGCGGCAAGGTCTGGGGCGGTTCCCACGACGACCGGCACGCCTTGGTCGCGCAGCCGGCGGACCGCGTCGACCACTCCGTAGGACACCGAGCGCGAGCGGGTCAGGCGCAGCGCATCGTCGGCGCCGATGACCAGTACGGCCAGATCCGGGCGGCTGAGCAGCGCCCTCGAGACCTGCGGTCCGAGATCACCCGTGCGAGATCCGGCAATCGCGAAGCCGGACAGCTCCACTCGCCAGCCGGCGGTGGCCAGGCGCGCTGCCAGCTGCCCCGGAACGCTCTGCTCCACCCGACTCACGCCGTACCCGGCGGCCGCCGAGTCGCCGAGGACGGCCAGCCGCAGCGGCGGGTCGGCGCTGATCCCGAAGGTTCCGGTGATCGGCGGCGGATCGGACAACGCGGTCGGGTCGCGACGGGCCGCGGCGATGAACTGCCCGGCCAGTAGCGCTCCGGCAGCCCCCGCGCCGCCCGCGATCGCTCCGGCTCCCGCTCGGGCAAGGCGTCCGGCAATCCCGTGTCGTCGCCGGCTCATCGCTGGCTCCCGCCCTCTCGGCTCATCGGTGACCTACCTGCTCCGGAGTATCGGCCTTGACGCAGTCCTCGGCCTCGACCATGGCCAACGGTCGACGTCTGCGCAAGCGTGCCCAGCCTGACGAGACGGGGGCATCCGCGTCGGCCTGCGACACCTCGGTCCCGGCGCGTTCGGCTGCCCGGAGTGCCGCGTGCTCGACGGAGGTGACCCGCTCCTTCCCGAAGGCGCGGTCCCGGGGCTCGCCCGGCTCGGGCCACAGGCCCAGTGCTGCAGCGGCCGTTGGCAGCAGGACCGCAGCGGCAGCGGCGTACCCCTCGGCCGAGGGATGGAACTCGTCAACGCTGAACATGCGCGGGTCGCGAGCGAAGGCGGGGCCAAGGATTGCCCCGAGCGAGACCGTACGACCGCCGGCTTTGACCACTGCCACGGTTTGCAAAGCCGCCAGCTGGCGGCTCCACCGCCGGGCGATGAACCGCAGCGGCTGGCGAATCGGCCGGATCGTGCCGAGATCCGGACAGGTAGCCACGACGACCTCGCACCCGGTCTGCCTGAGCTTGGCGACCGCTTCGGACAGGAAACGGACCGAGACCGAGGGCCGGGTCCGAGACGTGACGTCGTTGGCACCGATCATGATGACGGCCAGATCTAGGGCCGACGTTTCGTCGAGGGCCATTCGAACCTGGGCGTCGAGGTCACAGGACTGCGCGCCGATCCAGGCCAGCCGGGTGAAGTGCACGGGTCGCGACGCCAAGTCGCTCAGGGCGCTGACCATCAGCACACCAGGCGTTTCGGTGGTCCGGTCCACGCCCAGACCCACCGCACTGGAATCGCCCAGCAACGTGACGCGAATCGACTTACCGGAAAAACTCCCGTAGACGCCGTCGCCGGTAGGTGGCCCGCAGATCGGGCTGCGCTCCTCGACGACGCGACGCGCTGAACGTGACTGCGACATGATCAGGCTGATCAGACCACCGGCGGCCGCCCCCATACCGCACATGGTGATCATGGTGCCGAGACCGACGCGACGCGCAGTGCCGTTCATCCCCATCACTGTGTCGAGGTTAGTCCTGCCGGGCTCGCCTCGAAGAACGATGTCGGCGCCCGTAGGGTGAGGGCTGTGCGTTTCGTCGACAGTGTGGTCGATCTGATCGGAAACACCCCGGTGGTCCGGCTGAGCCGGATCGGATCCGGGGCTGCTGCCCAGCTTGCGGGCAAGATCGAGTACTTCAATCCCGGTGGTTCGGTCAAAGACCGGATCGCGGTACGGATGATCGATGCCGCGGAGGCCTCCGGAGCGCTTGTTCCGGGCGGGGTCATCGTCGAACCCACCAGCGGCAACACCGGAGTCGGGCTGGCGTTGGTCGCCCAGCAGCGCGGTTACCGGTGCATCTTCGTCTGTCCGGACAAGGTGTCCGACGACAAGGTCAACGTACTGCGCGCGTACGGCGCGGAGGTGGTCGTCTGCCCGTCCGCGGTCCCGCCGGATCATCCGGAGTCCTACTACAAGGTCTCGGATCGACTGGCTCGCGAGACCCCGCAGGCGTGGAAGCCCGACCAGTACTCCAACCCGATGAACGGCCAGTCCCACTACGAGACGACCGGTCCGGAACTCTGGAAGCAGACCGACGGCGCGATCACGCATTTCGTGGCCGGCGTCGGCACCGGCGGAACGATTAGCGGCACGGGGCGCTACCTCAAGGAGGTCTCCGACGGTCGGGTCCGGATCATCGGCGCCGATCCGGAGGGCTCGGTCTACTCCGGCGGTACGGGCCGGCCCTATCTCGTCGAAGGCGTCGGCGAGGATTTCTGGCCGAGGGCCTACGACCCGGAGGTCCCGGACGAGATCCTGGCAGTCTCCGACCGGGACTCCTTCGCCATGACCCGGCGTTTGGCGCGCGAGGAGGGCCTGTTGGTCGGCGGATCCTGCGGGATGGCCACGGCCGCTGCGTTGCGGGTCGCACGGGAGGCAGCGCCTGGGGACCTCGTCGTGGTGCTGCTCCCCGACTCGGGCCGCGGCTACCTGTCGAAGATCTTCAGCGACGACTGGCTGGCCGACTACGGGTTCCTCGCCCGCGGCTCTGACCAGACGACGATCGGCGACATCCTGCTTGCCAAGGCCGGCTCGCTACCCGAACTCGTACACGTGCATCCGAACGAGACCGTCCGCGAGGCCGTGGACATCCTGCGCGAGTACGCCGTCTCCCAGGTGCCGGTCGTGTTGTCCGAGCCGCCGGTGATGTCGGCCGAGATCGTCGGTTCGGTGGTCGACAGCGACCTCCTCGACGCTCTGTTTACCGGCCGGGCCAGCCTGACCGACAAGCTCGAGGCACACATGGGCCCCCCACTGCCCCAGGTCGGGGCCGGCGAACCGGTGGCTGAGTTGCTCGCCGTCCTCAAGGGACGTGACGCGGCAGTTGTGCTCGACGACGGCAAGCCACGCGGCGTGCTGACGCGCCAGGACGTGCTGGGCTACCTCGCCAACGATCTCTAGGCACGCTATCCGGTCGGCTCGAGCCGACGGGTCCGCGAGGGGCAGTCGCCAGTCCCGCTCAGCGGGCCAGGCGCTTGCGCAGATGCTGACCGGTGACTGACTGCTCAGCCTCGACCAGGGCCAGCGGAGGGCCTTCGAACACCACGCGGCCACCGTCATGGCCGGCACCAGGGCCGAGGTCACCCAGTCCGTACGGGCGATGACGTCGAGATTGTGCTCGATCACGATCACCGTGCGGCCGCGGTCGACCAGCCGGTCGAGCAGTGCGATCAGGTTGTCGACGTCGTGCATGTGCAGGCCGGTGGTTCCCCCGTGCTGCCCGGCACCGGGACCCAGATCGACCACTCGGTCGGCGATCGTGATCATCTCCGGCTTGTGCTCGGCCACCAGCACCGTGTTTCCCTTGTCACGCAAGCGGAGCAGGAGGTCGTTCATGTTCTGGACGTGGCGTGGCTGCAGGCCGAATCGTCGGCTCGTCGAAGACGTAGGTGAGGTCAGTGAGGCTGGAGCCGAGGTGCCGAACCATCTTCACTCGCTGGGCCACACCGCCGGACAGGGTGCTGGATTCGCGATTCAGGCTCGGATAGCCCAACCCGATCCGGACCAGGTTGTCCAGGGCCGACTGCAGATTGCCCAGCAGCGGCGCGACCTCGGGGGCGTCGAAGTCGGCCACGAACAGTGCCAGATCGCTGACCTGCATGGCCGCGCACTCGGCGATGTTTCGGCCGGCGATCCGCGAGGACAGCGCCGCTTGATTGAGCCGGGACCCCTGGCAGTCCGGGCACTGGCTCGATGTCGCAACCCGCTCGACGGCTGCCCGCAGGGTCGGTTGCTCGCTGTCGAGGTCCTTGCTCCCATACAGCCGTCGGAACTTGTCGACCAGACCCTAATAGGTCAGCGTGTACTGGGTCAGCTTGACCTTGGACTCCGGCCCGTGCAGGAACTGTTCCCACTCGGCCGCGGTGTAGTCGCGCAGTAGCTTGTCGACGTCGAAGAAACCGGAATCGGCGAAGATCATCCAGTACCACGACCCGACAGCGAAGTTGGGAAAGGTGATGGCGCCCTCGTTCAGCGACAGGTTGCGCTCCACCAGGCCGTCGACGTGGATCGTCGACCCGGCCGAGGCCTTCGCAGTTGGGGCTCATGCCTTGCGGATCGTTGACCCGTAGGCGTTCGCGCCGCCGTGTGCGGGTCACCGAGCCGGCTTTAGATGATCCGCAGCATCGAATAGGTGTCGGTGGCCGTGCCAACCGTGGAGCGGGAGTTGGCCCCATCCGTTTTTGGTCGACGATGATCGCCGCCGAGGTTGGTCAGCGAGTCGACGTCGGGCCGGCCGAGACTCGGCATGAATGACTGGGAAGGCGGTGTAGGTCTGGTTGATCAGCCGCTGTGACTCGGCGGCGATCGTGCCGAAGACCAACGATGACTTGCCCGAGCCCGATACACCGGTGAAGACGGTCAGCTTGCGCTTTGGAATGTCCAGCGACACGTCACGCCGGCTGTTCTCGCGTGCCCCGCGTGCCCCGATCGATCCGTAGATGTCGGCTCCCGGCTCTATGTCGAATGGCTGCACGCACCTCATGGGCGCTGCGCGTCGATCACCTTCCACTGTATTGACTGGCTCCGACGCTCGTCGTCGATCTTCTGCTGCGCGGCGAAGGCCGCTGCCACCGCCAGTGCGGCGATCGTGAGGGCCACGATCAGCAGCCCCGCAACCGCAGCCGGCCAGATTCGACGACGTACTCGCCAGGACCGCGTCGAGCCATGGAGGAACGCTGCGCACAGTTGCCGGCGCCGCAGCGCCGCCGCGTCGAGCAACAGCCGCTCCGGATCGATGCCGAGTGAGTTGGCCAGCTCCAGCGAGCCGGAGGCTACCCGGCTCGGCGGAATGCCGGAGCTGGCCTTCGATCCGTGACTGACCGACATGTCCATGGCGGGGGTGCCGGATGTCAGCTCAGTCGAACAGGCCGTGCAGGTGGTGGGTCAGCCGCCCGTAGGAGTCCGCGGACTCGTGCGTGCTGGCGATCAGCCGTGAGAAGGCGGACTGGACGGCGGTGTGCAGGCGTTCGTACTCTGCCGACGTCTGGGTGAATCCGGCCTGACCGGCACCGTCCCACTGCCCGAGAGTCTGCCGCGCGACGGTGTCGATCGAGTTCATGACTCCCTGGAACCGGTTGTGGAAGTCCTGTTGCGTGTCGGCCAGGTCATTGAGCAAGCCGACGTTTCCGTACACGTCCCAACTCATCTTGTGCTCCTTGTGTCGTCTTGTGGTGCAACGGATTTGGCGGTGTGAGTTGCAGGGTCAGCCGTGGGACATCCGGGAGGTGATCCCGTCGACCATGGAGCCGACGGCAGCGAACTGTTCCGACCCGGCAAGGTCGGTGGCATCTACTTGGGTCTGGGCCGCATTGAGGTTCATGCCGTTGGCCCGGCAGAAGGCCACCAACTGTTGGAAGCGGGCGAACAGCTCCTGCTTCACGCGGGCAAAGGCCTGCAGAGAGGACCCCTGCATGGCCTGACTGTCCGCTTCGAGCTCACTGACGAGCCCCTGCAGACTGCCGAACAGCGCAGTTGCGCTGCTGTCCAGCTCGGTACCTCCTCTGCCGAGGGCGTTGGCCTCGGCAAGTCCGACGAAGTCGGCGCTCATGATCATCCTCCTGACGGGGCCGCCGGGATTCGCCTGCGGTGGCGGGAGAGCGGCCTCGATCAGCGCCGAGGCTAGGTGCGTAGGGCCTACCGCCGTGGCTGGCCGACCGAACCTGTGGACAACTCCACCGAGGTGACCGGCCCACGCCGATGTGGCGATCGAGCTGTGGACAACCGCAGCGCGGGGCCGGCCAACTGCCTAGATTCCACCCGCCAGCACTCGGGTCTTTCGTCTGGCGGCTGGTCGATACACGGGAGGAAGAATGGGTGATCGGGATGAGATCGGAGTCTCGACCGGTGAGGCGGCCCGGGCCGCGGTCAACGCCGCGACCGCCGCCGAGCAGTACGAGGTGATCGACCTCGACTTCCGTTCGGTCATCACCGGAGTGTCCGATGCCGTCGTCGAGCCGCCGGTGGTCACCGGCGTCTCGATGTTCTGCGAGACACACGGCTACGATCTGGTCCGGCTGCGCGCGCACATGCAGACGTCGGTGCGAGCGCCGCAGCAGGAGGGCAGGCCGGAGGCCGGACCGATCGTGGCAACGCCGAACGATTCCAGCCGTGGCCGGTCTGAGCTGGTGCCGAGCGCGGCTCGCATATGGCTCGTCTCCGGCTCGCGCCACGTCGCGTAACCGGCGGGCGCTGAGGTGAGCACCGTCCTCGTACGCCGTCCCGCGCCGCTGGAACTTGCCCCCTCTGCGGGTGACGACGACCCACTCGTCCTGGCTGCACCGCCCCAGCAGAGCGAGCAACAGAGCGGGTCCACCAACCTCGCCATGCTCGTGATGCCGTTGGTCTCCGGATCCGGGTCTCTGCTGATCACGTTGACCAACCAGGACCGTCCGCTGTTCGCCGCGGCGGGACTGCTGTTCATGGTGGTCTCGGTCGTACTCGGGATCGTGCTATTCGTCGGAACCCGGTCCAGCGCCCGGCACAAGCAGCGCGCCAATCGGGAGCGCTACCTCGACTACCTCGAGGGCATGCGACGCTCCGCTCGCGAGGCCGGAGCGCTGCAACGTGACCGGGCCGCACTGCGTCATCCGGCCCCCGATGAGCTGCTCGACATCGCCCGCCTCCCGGCACGGCGATGGGAGCGCCGCCCCGGTGACCCGGACTTCCTCGAGATACGTCTCGGTACGGGGGCGACCCCGTTGGCGCGCACGCTCGGCGTCCAGGTGGATCGAGATAACCCGCTGGTCACCTACGACCCGGTCTGCCTGTCTGCGGCCGAGAGCCTGGTCGATAGATACGCCGCGCTCAGCGACCAACCGATCACCGTTCCTCTGGCCGAGATCGGCTACCTCAGCGTCGTAGGAGATCGCCGGGCCACCCGTGCCCTGGCCCGTGCGGTCATTGGCCAACTCGTGGCCGTGCACCCGCCCGACGATCTTCGGGTTGCAGTCGTTCGAGCGGCGCCGCTGGTTGACCTCTGGGAGTGGGCGAAGTGGTTGCCGCACAGCGTCAATGGGGTCAGTGCATCATCGCGAATCGGCTCAACGGTCGAGGGTGGACAAGCCGACGGCCTGCTCGTGACGACGTCGGTTCAGGAGCTGTGGGCCCGGATCGGTGACGACCTTGACCTTCGTCGGGCCGACGCCGAACGTCGCCGCGGCAGACCGCCGGGTCGTGGTGTTCGTCACCTGGTCGTGGTCGTGGACGGGGAGTTTCAGTACGGCGCAACGCATTTCGACGCCGGGTCCAGTCGCTCACCGAGCGACCTCGGAATCCACGTGATCAATCTGGTGGCGCATCGGCGAGAGGAGCCGGAGCAGGTGGATGTTCGGCTCACCGTGGAAGCGGACCCCCTTGCCGGGTCGCGCCTCGGTGCTGTGCTCGAGGGAGCGTCCTGGAGCGCCGACGGCATGGTCGTACGGACCCTCGACGAGCTCGACGTGCCGTCGGTGACCGCGCTGGGCCGGTCGCTGGCTCCCTGTCGGCTGGCCGAGGACGACGGCAGCGACGTGCTCACGTCGAAGGTGGGGCTTCAGGACATTCTCGGCGTCTCGGACGTGGCCCGGCTCGATCCCGACCGGAGTTGGCGACCGGGTTCGGCTCGGGACTTCCTGCGGGTCCCAGTCGGGATCGGGCCGCACGGGCAGCCGGTGTACCTCGACCTCAAGGAAAGCGCGAATGGCGGCATGGGGCCGCATGGTCTGGTCGTCGGGGCCACCGGTTCAGGGAAAAGCGAGATGCTGCGCACGATGGTCACCTCGCTGGTCATCGGTCACCCGCCGGACAAGCTGGCCCTGCTGCTCGTCGACTTCAAGGGCGGCGCGACGTTCGCCGGGTTCTCCGATCTGCCGCACATAGCGGGCATGGTGACCAACCTTGCCGCCGATCCCGGTCTGGTCCAACGCTTCCGGGATGCCTTGTACGGCGAACTGACCCGCCGGCAGCGGATGCTCGCCGAGGCCGGCAACCTTGCCAACCTGCAGGCCTATGCCGGTCTCCTCGAGCAGGGCGCCGGTGCCGTCGAGCGGGAGCCGATGCCGCACCTGCTGGTGATCATCGACGAGTTCACTGAATTACTCGCCGCCCGACCGGACTTCGCCGAGCTGTTCCTCGCCGTGGGCCGGATCGGTCGCTCGATCGGGGTTCATCTACTCCTGGCCACCCAGCGCCTGGATGCGGGCAAGATCCGAGGCCTGGAATCGCATCTGTCGTACCGGATCAGCCTGCGGACCTTCAGTGAGTCCGAAAGCCGTGAGGCCCTCGGCGTCCCGGATGCCTACCACCTGCCGCCGGAACCCGGCTCCGGCTTCCTGAAGGTCGACACAACGGTCTTCGATCGGTTCAAGGCAGCACTGGTGTCCGCGCCCTATCGCGGGCCCACCACCGAGGTCCGTACGGCCGCACCGATCGTGGCCTTCAGCACGCTCATCGACATCTCCACCGCCCTCGCAGCGGCCGGGCAGCTCGACGCGATGGTGGACCTGACCGCGGCAGCGCGGCAGGATCCGACCGCGACCGCCACGACGCCGACGATCCTCGATGTGGCAGTCCAGCGGCTGTCGGCAACCGGAGCTGCTCGAGCGCGCCAGGTATGGATCGCACCGCTGCCCCGTGTGCTGGCTCTGGATGCGGTGCCCGGGGGATCTTCGGAACGGGTAGAGATCGGCGGCGCCGCACCAGCCGACGGGCCGGAGGTCAGCGCGGTGCTGGGCCTCGAGGACAGACCCGGGCAGCAACGTCAGGTTCCACTTGTCTGGGACTTCGCCGGCGCACAGGGGAACCTGCTGATCGTGGGTGGCGCCCTATCGGGCAAGAGCGTCCTGCTGCGGACGTTGATCTGCTCACTTGCGCTGCGGTATCGGCCCGGCGAGGTGGCCGTCTACTGCCTGGACTACGGCGGCGGCTCACTGGCCGCGCTGGAAGGACTGCCGCATGTCGCCGGTGCCTGCACCCGTTCGGACCCGGATCGGGTACGCCGAACCGTTGCCGACGTCCTGGCAATGCTGGACGTACGCGAGCGGCTGATGAGCCAGTACGGCTGGGACGGAGCCGACGGCCTGCGGCGCGCCCGGCGGGCCGGATCGTTGCCCGACGGCGTGCTCGGCGATGTCTTCCTGGTGATCGACGGTTGGGCTGCACTTCGCGAGGCCGAACCCGACCTCGAGGACCAGGTCATGACGATTGCCAATCGCGGTCCCTCCCTCGGCGTGCACACCGTGCTGTCGGCCTCGGCCGGTTCTCAGATTCGGATGCGGCTGGCTGCTGCGCTACCGGGTCGGATCGAATTGCGGCTCACCGACGCCTTCGATTCAGCGATCGACCGGCAGTTGGCGGCGTCAATGCCCGCCGATGTCCCCGGCCGGGCGCTGGTGCCAGGCGGAAACTTCGTCCAGATCGCCCTGCCTCGGGTCGACGGCGCTGCGACCCTCGACGATCTGCCCGCCGGGGTCGACCATCTGGTAGGCCTGGTGTGTCGCCGTTGGCCAGGAGCCGGCGTGAGCCCGGTGCGAGTACTTCCGTTCCTGCTGACGCTGTCCGAGCTGATCGATTCCCAGGATCCCGTTCAGCTGCCGGCCGGCCGGAGCGGCGCCCTGTCGGTCGGAGTCGCCGAGCGCGATCTTTCGCCCGTCCGGATCGACCTGTTCGGCACCGATCCGCACCTGCAAGTTTATGGCGAGGCTCAGTCGGGCAAGTCCGCGTTCCTGCGCACGCTCCTGCGCCAACTGGCATACGCTCGATCGCCGGCAGAACTCGGAATCGTCCTTGTCGACTACCGCCGGGCACATCTCGGCCTGGTGGCACCCGAGCACCTGCTCGCGTACTGCACCAGTGCCGCTGGGGCCCGGCAGGCCGTTGCCGAGGTCTGCCAGGGCCTGGCTCAGCGGTTGCCTGGACCGGACGTGACCACGGATCAACTGCGGGCGCGAACCTGGTGGAGCGGCCGCGAGATCGTCGTCCTCGTCGACGACTACGACCTGGTCACCACAGCCGCGGGAAATCCGCTGGCCATGCTGACCGAGTACCTGCCCCAGGGTCGTGACGTGGGCCTGCATGTGGTCACCGCACGCCGTACCGGCGGAGCCTCGCGGGCGATGTTCGAGCCGGTCACCCAGGCGCTGAACGACCTCGGCGGACCTGGGCTGCTGTTCTCCGGGGACCGGACCGAGGGCCGGCTGGTCGCCGGTGTCGCCGCGTTGCGGCTGCCCCCTGGACGGGCACTGCTGGCCCGCCGGGGCATGGCACCGCAGCAGGTCCAGATCGCGTGGACCGAACCCGCCTGAGCTGCCGGCCCGGCGCTGCGCCCTTCCCAGGCAGCCGGTATGCATGATCGTGAGCGCGGGAGGTGCAGTGCTCCACCTGGGGTGCTCATGATCACCAAGAGTCTGGACGGCGGGTCGTGGCGGTCAGCGGTGACCCATGATGTCAGCGCCGAGTTCGAGGGCCGTGGTCAGGCTCGGGTCGGAGACCGTGCTCAGGTCGATCGTTGCCCCGCGCGCCAGATCCCGATCGTGGCCCATCACGTGCACCGGGACCCCCCCGGCCAGAAGTAGCTCGACAGCATCGGACCCATTCCCGCCGGTGCCAGCCCGGCTCCGAACCGGTATCAGGATCAGGCGGGTTCCGGTCCGGGCGGGTAGCTGCGCCCGCCACCTGGCAAGGACCGCGGTCGTCGCTGCGACGGCATCCGCTGACGTTGCGCAGACCAGGACCACGGTGTCGAAGAGCTCGGCGAATGTGGTGAACTCGCCGATCCGACTCGCGACACCGGCGTCGACCACCACGCTGGCGTGCCCCGAGGCCGCGACGTCGAGGAGCTCGGCCAGCCCGGACTCGACGGCGGTGCTGCCCGGCGGTGGCGCCGACAGCACTCGAAGCCCGGAACGAGTCACCGGAGTGGGTGGGATCCGCCCGTGCCGGCGCAACCCGGCCAGGACCTCGGTGACGCTGGGAGCATGCGGGATTCCCAGCCGGGCGGTGACGTCACAGCCGTCACTGTGGATGGTGAGCAGCAGCGTCTGGTCATCTCTGGCTGCAGCCAGGACGCTGGCCAGCAGCGCGGCCGCGGTCGTCGTACCGACCCCCCCGGTGCTCCCGATGACCGCGATTCGCCGTGGCCGGACCTGACGCGATCGCAGGGCTGTGGCGCTCGCGTGCTGGCCCTGGGCGACGGCCGCCGCCCCACAGGTCGACAGACCACGCCGGATCGCGCTGAGAAGCCGTCGCCAGTCCTGGGCAGGGCCCCAGTCCCTGCCCCCTACCAGTGAGTGAGTGGATGCCTCCACCCCTCGGAAGGGTCGCGTTCGCGCATGGGCCGGCCCGGACCCGCCCGGATCTGGAAGTGCTTGCTGCACAGCTCAGTTCACCAGCTCGCGAACCCACTGCAACACACCCAGATTGGCGGCCAGGAGTGGGATCAGGGTGGCAACGGCCAGTGCCTCGGTGACGTCGAGAAGTCGGCGACTTCGGGCGCCGGTGACGTCGTTGCGTGCGGACACGCCGCCGTGCGCGAGTACGCCAGCCCAGATCAGGACCAGACCGAGGGCGGCGACCGTGCTGAGCCGGGGTTGCCCGCCCAGGAGGTCCGCGGTCAGCTGGACCAACACCGCGGCGACTCCGGCCAGCACGAGGGTCAGCACATGCACGAACTGGGTGAAGGCGCGGGCCCGCAGGATCAGGCAGCAGGCGATCGCGGCCGCCTGCGCCACCTGCACCGACGAACCCGCCCACTCGAGCCGGATCGCCCCTGCGGCGGTGAGTCCGGCGGTGGCGAGCAGCGCTCCGGTCAGCAGCGCTCGAGACCTGGCGAACGTCGCCATAACGGTGCCCGGATCGAGACCACCGTGCGTGCGGACCACGTAGTCGAGACCGGCCAGGCCGCCGGCCGCCAGGCAGGCGCGGGGCAGAACACCCAGGGTCAGGATGCCCAGCACGGTGCCGATTGCGATGGCCTCGTCGACGGATCGTCCGACCAGATCCGTGCCGACCCAGCCCAGTGCAGCGCCGAACGCCACGGCCGCAGCAGCCGTCCACGCAGCAAGCCCAGACACCGCCCGAGCCACGAGTGCTGCGCTGCCGAGGATGGCGGCACCGGCCAGAGCCGCCCGGGTGGCCGAGGTCGGTGGATCCGTGACCAGGGCGCCAGGCGCAGTCGCAACGAGAACGAGCGCACCGATCCAGGCCAGACCGATTGCCAACAAGATATGTGCGGCGACGGTCAACTCACGTCGGGCAGCCGACAGACAAGCCCACAGCAACGCTCCCGTCGTTGTGATAGCGATCGGAACGCCGCTGCCCGACGAGGTTGCCCACAGGTTCGGCAGGGCCAGGACGATTCCGGCGAGAACGGCCAGAACCAGCACGGCCATCGTCGTGGTGTCCTGACGACGCCAGGTCCCCACGGTTTGGTCGACGGCGTCCTCGGTGGCATCTCGGACGTCCTCCACGCTGCTCTGCGCGGCAGCGCTGGTCCGGGGGCACAGTTCTAGGATGGCCCCGTCGCGAACCCGGGCCGAGTCCAGGCTGCTCGACCAGGCCAGCCCCGTGCCGCCCACCGGGCGCAACATCCAGGCCAGCGCACGCGTGCGGTCGTGGTGATCGGTGCACAGGTCCAACAGGCGGGCCATCAGATCACCCACCGGCACCGAACCGGGTAGCGAGAGATCGACCCGCCGGTCCGGGCTGACGACTGTCACCCGACTGTGTCCGTTGGCCATGCGCCCCCTTCGCCAGGTATCACACCGACAATGTTCAGCGCTCAGGCTAGGGACTGCCGGTCGTCGTCCGCTGGCGTTGTCCACCGTTGTCGGCCAAGTGGTTAGCCTCGGCCCAATGAAGTTCGAGACCGCCGCCATCCATGCGGGGCAGGAGCCCGATCCGGTGACCGGCTCGGTCGTCGTCCCGATCCACCAGACCTCCACCTATGCCCAGGACGGGGTCGGAGGGCTGCGCTCGGGATATGAGTACAGCCGGACCGGGAATCCCACCCGTACAGCGCTGGAGACTTGTCTTGCGGCCCTGGACGGTGGCGCGCGAGGCCTGGCCTTCGCCTCTGGAATGGCGGCCGAGGACACGCTGGTACGCACGATGTGCCGGCCTGGCGATCACGTGGTCATCCCGGCCGACGCGTACGGCGGGACGTACCGGCTGTTCAACGGAGTCCTGTCCGGCTGGGGAGTCGAGCACACGCCCGTCGACCTCAGTGACCTGGCCGCGGTCCGTGCTGCGCTGCAGCCGAATACCAGACTGATCTGGTGTGAGACGCCGACCAATCCGTTGTTGTCCATCGCCGATGTGGGCGCCCTGGCCGAGATCGCTCACGGCGGGGGAGCCCGGCTGGTGGTGGACAACACCTTCGCCTCGCCGTACCTCCAACTTCCGCTGGCACTCGGCGCCGACGCAGCGGTCTACTCGACGACGAAGTACCTCGGTGGCCACTCCGATGTCGTCGGCGGTGCTGTGGTTGTGGCCGATGCCGGGCTCGGCGCCGAACTCGGCTACGCCCAGAACGCGATTGGCGCTGTGCCCGGCGCCTTCGACTCCTGGCTCGTGTTGCGCGGCATCAAGACTCTCGGCGTACGGATGGAACGGCACTGCGCAAATGCCGGCAGGATCGCCGACTGGCTGTCTGGACATCCGGCCGTCGAGTCGGTGCTCTATCCCGGACTTCCGACTCATGCCGGTCACGACATCGCTGCACGCCAGATGCGCGGGTACGGCGGGATGGTGTCGTTTCTCGCTTCTGGTGGAGAAAGTGCCGCCCTCGACATCTGTTCTCGGACAACGGTCTTCATTCTGGCGGAGTCATTGGGTGGGGTGGAATCGCTGATCGAGCACCCAGGCCGGATGACGCACGCCTCGACGGCCAACTCCCCGCTGCAGGTCCTGCCTTCGCTGGTGCGGCTCAGTGTCGGCATCGAGGACATCGACGACCTGATCGCCGACCTCGATCAAGCCATGAGTTGAGTGAAGGGCGCCTTGTATCCAACCTATTGGCACAAGGCGTCCTTCACTCGGTCGGGATCGCTCAGGCGCGCCCATCGGGAGCAGGCACCGGAGGGGGGACCTCGATCCGGTCCAGGTCCAGGCAGCCGCTGATCCGATCGTGGCCGGTATCCCGCTGGTCGCGGGACTGGCCCACCGGGTCAACGGCGCCTGGGGCACCGACGTCGACCTTGCCCGACCCGGCGGTTGGCTTCTCGCCGCTGTCAGCCAGATCAGGAATCTGAGTCCGGGCCACCGGGCTGGCGGTGAACCAGCCGGCCGCATCGAGGCACCGGTCGCTGCTGGCCACGACGTGGTCACCGACGACCAGGGCCGCTGTGGCCAGCGACGCGCCGGCGAGCAAAGCCGCCGGCCAGGTCCGATAACTCATCCTTGCCCCGAGCCAGTTCGCTGAGCTTCGCCCGGCCGCTGACTCTCTAGCACCCTGCGCACCATGCCCACGTGATCCTCGGCGACGTCGGGCATCTGGAAAGGCGCGGTGACCGGGCGGAATCCCAGCCGGAAGTAGAACTGTTCGGCGCCGACCCGAGCGTTGCACCAGATCAGGTCGCCGCCCCGCTGGCTCACGTGTTCCATGGCGGACTCGACGAGCAGCCGGCCAAGTCCGCTCCCACGAACGGCAGGATCGGTAGCCATGGCGCGCAACTGCCAGGCGGCTCGCGCTGGTGCTTGGAGTGCCTCTGGCCACGGACAGGACACTGGCTCCAGGCGTACGCAGCCGAGAACGGCCCGGTCGCCACCGGGTGCCCGTACGGCGAGATAGGCCGTGTCCGGATTCTGGTCTCCGGCCATGGCCATCTCGTGGATGCTGAGGTTCGGTCGCAGGACGGCTCGGCGCAGTGCCGCGGTCTCCTCGGCGCTGGAGCGGTTCACGGTGGGACCACCGGCCCGGCCGCGCCCGACGGCGCACGGCCCGGAGTCGATGTCGGCGCTCATGCCGATCGTGCCCGCCTGCCGCGCCGGGCGTCCAGGTAATCGGCGACCACGTACTCGCCCAGGTGTGCTGGATCGGGCTGGAACAGCCGACCACCAGCCTGCCGGGCGAGGGTGTCCACGAACTGGATCAGACTCGGATCGGGATCGAGGGCGAAGACGTTCATCTGGGCTCCGAGCCGAGTGCACCGGCTGACTTCGGTCATCGTCAGCGCGATGGTCTCCGGCAGCGGCGGCCAGTAGAACATCGCCCGGCCATCCCCGGTGAGGTGCGCGGTCGGCTCGCCGTCGGTGACGATCATGATGATCGGCTCGCTGTCCCGGTGCCGGGCCAGGAATCGCCGGGCCAGCATCAGCCCATGCTGCAGGTTCGTGCCCTGCAAGGTGTCCACGTCGAGGTCGGCGAGGTCTGCCGCCGAGATCTCCCGGGCGCGGCTGGCGAATCCGATGATCTGGATCGCATCCTGCGGGAACTTCGTAGTGACCAGGGTATGCAGAGCCAACGCCGTGGACTTGGCCTCCGGCCAGGTACCGCGCAGTGCCATGGAGTAGGAGAGGTCGACCAACAACGCCACCGCGGCGCTGCAGCGTCGCTCGGTCTCCACCACTGCCACGTCGTTCACCGCGATCGGCACGCTCTTCCGACGTACGGCGGGATCATCCGGTTCCAGCGCGTCCATGCCGATGCTGAGATCCGGTCGCTCTCCTGCCGTACGAAGCACCGCCCGCCGCACGGTCTCGACCACGTCGATGGGCTGCTCGTCTCCGAAGGCCCAGGGACGCGAAGAGCCGGTGAGTTCGCCGGACGGACCGGTTGCGGTGATGTCGTGCTGCCCGCGTCGACCCTCTGACAGCCGGCCGAAGACCCGGCGCAGCGCAGTTGCTCCCATCCGGCGTACCGCCTTGGGAGACAACGTGAGTTTGCCGGCCGAACGATTGAGCCAGCCCTGGTCCTCGAGCTCGGACTCCAGTTCGCGAAGGGCGTCGAGATCATCGGCGGCGTTGCGGCCCAAGGCATTTTCGAGAGCCTGCGCGTCGATGTCGCTCAGATCTGCTCCGGGATAGTCCTGGGACAGGGCGCGAGACAGGGCTTCGAGGTCGGCCAGGTCCCGTACCGCAGCGGTTGCGTCACCGAGGCCCAGCGACTCCGCTCCGTCCGGAACCGAACCGCGGTCCCAGCGCAGATCCGGTCGGGCGCGCCTCAATTCGTCGTTCAGGGCCCCGATCTGGTCGCCGAGGCCGAGCTGGTCCCAGGTGTCGGAGATGAGGTTCGCAAGTTCGACCCGTTGCTCCCGGCTCATTCCGGCCAGCATCCGCTGTTGCGCTGCCGCCTGACGGGCGAGTGAGTCGATCAGTTCCTGGGTGTTGCGCGGGTTGTCCGGGAAGGCATCTCCGTGCCGCTCCATGAACTGCTCGAAGGCCTCGGTGGTGTCCTCGCCGCGGTTGTGTGACTGGATCAGGTCGGTGAGCTCGGAGATCATCTCGCGCAATCGTTCCGGATCGAGCCCGCCCTGGTCGCCCTGGTGGGTCAACGCCTCGCGCATCTTCTGGAAGGAGCTGTCCAACACCTCCCGGCGCAGCAGGTCCTGGATCTCCTGGTACTTCTCCCGCGCCTGCGGGTTGGACCAGTCGTAGTCGGCCAATGCGCGTACCGCACCAGCGGTGTCGTCAGGCAGCGAGGCCAGCTCGGACTCCGCCAGCCGAGCCTCCGGACGGGGGTCATACTCCAGGGTCTGCTGCTCGGCCTGCAGCGCCTCGTCGAGCAATCGCTGAACCTCGCGCAGCGTTCCGTCCATGGCGCCTCGGGCGCGGGCCTGGCGCAGTCGCTTACGGACCATGTCCCGCAACGCATCCAGGCCACGACGTCCGGCCAAGCCGGCCCGCATCAACCGGCGCAGCGCCTCACTCGTGCTCTCGCCCGACAGCACGGAATCGCCTAGCGCATCGACCGCGGTGGCGACGTCGTAGGGCTCGACTAGCGGGTCGGGACCGCCCTGCCACGCGCCGTACCGATACCGCCTCCGCATCAGACTCAGCCGCCGTAGAGCGTGCGCGGACCGTCGACGTCCTTGGCCAATCGCCGGGTGAGATAAAGACCTTCCAACGCGAACTCGAGGGCCGCCGCGGCTTGGTCGGGAAGGTCCTCGCTCTCGGTCACTCCGAGGGCGGTGAGGAGCTCGGCCAGACCTGGTACGGCCCCGAACTGGGCGAGCAGCGCTGCCCCAGCCACCAGTTCCCCGGAGTCGACGGTCTGGCCCTCAGCGAAGTGGTCCTGGAGCCCGGACAGGTCCACCCCGGCCAGCCGGGCACGGAACGTCTCCGCGGTCGCCCGTCTCAGCAGGTGGGCGAGGATCTCCAGTTCCCGCTCTCCCTCGTCCTCGCCGCTGGCATCAACGAACTCGACCTTGCCGCGGGCGGCGGCCAGTGCGCTGGGTAGGTCACAGACCCGCGCGACCGCGCGGTCCTCACCGGTCAGTGCGGCCCGGCGTACGGCGGAGGCGGCCATCGTCTCCACGGCGGCGATCGCGAACCGGGCACTCACGCCCGAACGCCGGTCGACGTGTTGGCTCCCCCGGACCAGGCGGGCATACCGCGCGAGGATCTCGACGATGTGATGCGGAATCAGTGGACGGGCCAGGTCCAGATCCTCGGCCCAGGACAGCGCCGCCTCCTGGCCGACCAGCGCGATCTCATCGTCGAGTTCGAGCGGGTAGTGCGTACGCACCTCACTACCGAAGCGGTCCTTGAGCGGGGTGATGATCCGGCCGCGGTTGGTGTAGTCCTCCGGGTTGGCGCTGGCCACCAGGAGCAGGTCCAACGGCAACCGCAGGCGATAGCCACGCACCTGGATGTCGCGTTCCTCCAGCACGTTGAGCAGGGCGACCTGGATCCGCTCGGCCAGATCGGGCAGTTCGTTGATCGAGAAGATGCCCCGGTTGGTGCGCGGGATGAGCCCGAAGTGGATGGTCTCCGGATCGCCGAGGGTCCGGCCCTGGGCGACCTTGATCGGGTCGACGTCGCCGATCAGGTCGCCGACGCTGGTGTCCGGCGTGGCCAGCTTCTCGCCGTACCGGCTGTCCCGGTGCAGCCAGGTCACCGGGGCGTCGTCGCCGAGGTCAGCGATCTGACGTAGACCCCAGACCGAGATCGGTGCGAGCGGGTGCTCGTTCAGTTCGCTGCCGGCCAGCACCGGGGTCCATTCGTCCAGCAGCCCGACCAGGGTACGGATCAGCCGGGTCTTGCCCTGGCCGCGCTCGCCGAGCAGCACGAAGTCGTGGCCGGCCAGCAAGGCGCGCTCGACCTCGGGGATCACGGTGTCGTCGAAACCGACGATTCCCGGCAGTGCGGGCAGTCCTGCGCTGATCCGGCGCAACAGGTTGGCCCGGATTTCTTCCTTGACGCCGAGGGAGCGGGTACCGGTGGCACGCAGAGCCCCGACCGTGGTGTCAGCTGGCGCGTCAGTCATCGCAGACGAAGGTACGCCGCCGCGGGCGCGGGTGAAGCCAAGGGTTGACCCCAGAGGAGGCGGGGCAATCCTCAACTGGGACAACTGGACCGGGCGGAACTTCATGGCGCCATGTTCTATTGGCCCCTGGCTGGACCTGTTGGTCTCGCCATAACGGCCTCTGGTTCCGTCGTAGCAGCGCCGCCGAGGCGCCGGAACCGGATTCCGCGGTGCCGTGGTCATCACGATTCTGGTAACCCTTGCGTCAGTTGCTGACCTTCTTCGTTCCTTCGATGGCCTGCTCGTTGATCACGGCAGTGCTGGCGTTCGCACTCGTCGGAACCGCTGCGGTGACCTTTCATCGGGAGCGGACTGGTATCTGGTCCGCCGCCACCTGATCTGCACCCGGCCTCGGTCCTCGACGACGTCGTGGACCATCGGGCCCGTCTCGGAATCCTCACGGTGCTGGCCGACGTCAGGCAGGTCACCTTCCCCTATCTCAAGTCCCTGCTCGGGCTCACCGACGGGAACCTCGGCCGGCACCTCGAGGTGTTGGCCGGGGAAGGGCTGGTCAGCATCACCAAGGGGTATGAGAACAAGCGGCCACGTACTGGGCGAGCTTGACCGATGACGGCTACGTTGCCTTGACCGCCGAATGGCTGTGCTCAAGGAACTGCTCGCCCAATTCGAGAACGGCGCCGCACGCCCGCGTTGAGGTCGTGGACGGGCTGAGGAGGATGCGTAGTCGTGGACGGCGTAGTGCGGCTGGTCGGCGTACCCGAGATCCTGGCAGCTGCGGAGGTGCTCGAAGGAATCGTCCGTCGTACCCCGATGGAGCCCTCTCGGGTTCTGAGCGACAAGGTCGGCGGGCCGGTGTTCTTCAAGTGTGAGAACCGACAACGCACCGGCTCGTTCAAGATCCGCGGGGCCTACCTGCGGATTTCCCGGCTCAGCGACGAGGAACGGGCCGGGGGGGTGGTGGCAGCCAGCGCGGGTAACCATGCGCAGGGCGTCGCGCTGGCCGCCAGCCTGCTTGGCGCGTCAGCGACGGTGTTCATGCCGACCACGGCCCCACTGCCCAAGCTCGCGGCCACCAGGGGGTATGGCGCCAAGGTCCACCTCGTCGGTCACACGATCGCCGAGCCGATGGAGGCCGCCAAGGCATTTGCCGCCGAGACCGGCGCAGTATTCATCCATCCCTTCGACCATCCCGACCTCGTCGCCGGGCAGGGGACGGTAGGCCTCGAGATCTTGGAGCAGTGCCCCGAGGTCGCCACGATCGTGGTCTGCACCGGTGGCGGCGGCCTGCTCTCCGGAATCGCGGCCGCAGTCAAGGGCTTGCGTCCGGACGTCCGTGTCGTCGGGGCGCAGGCCGCCGAGGCAGCCGCGTTTCCCGCGTCGCTCGTCGAGGGATCACCGGTGACGTTGGAGTCGATGGACACCATGGCTGATGGCATCGCCGTACCCACGCCCAGTGAGCTCACCTTCGCCCATGTCCGGGATCTCGTGGACGACGTCGTCACGGTGTCGGAGGAGTCCCTGTCGCGGGCGCTGCTGCTGTGTCTGGAGCGAGCCAAACTCCTGGTCGAGCCGGCTGGAGTTGCTGGCGTCTCGGCGGTGCTCGACAACCCGTCCGCCTTCGCGCCGCCGGTTGTCGTCGTGCTCTCCGGCGGGAACGTCGATCCGGTCCTGATGCTGCGGGTGATCGAACACGGCATGGTCGCCGCCGGACGTTATCTGTCGGTACGGCTGCGCGCGCCCGATCAGCCGGGCTCGCTGGCCAGGGTGCTGTCGGTGGTGGCCGAGTTGGGCGCAAGCGTGCGCGAGGTGGAGCACTCCCGAACCGGATCGCGGCTGCACCTCGGAGAGGTCGAGGTTGCGCTGTCCTTGGAGACCCGCGGAGCCGACCACCGGGCCGAGGTCGTGCATGCCCTTCGTTCTGCCGGCTATCCCGTCGAGATGCGGTAGCCGTCTCCGGAGGGCACCAGGCGGGGTCGCATTCGTTCAAGAAATGTGTCGGACCCGATCTATAGCGTTGCCATCGTGAATGCAGCCATCGAGGTCGAGGGCCTCGTCAAGAGATACAAGGAAACGATCGCGCTGGCCGGCATCGACTTCAGTGTTCCTGAAGGCACCGTCTTGGGACTGCTCGGACCCAACGGTGCCGGTAAGACAACCGCCGTACGGGTGCTCAGCACGCTGATCAAGGCCGATGAGGGCCGAGCCAGCGTGTTCGGGATGGACGTCGTGACCGACGCCGACGCCGTACGGTCGACGATCGGTCTGACCGGGCAGTACGCCGCGGTGGACGAATATCTGACCGGCTTCGAGAACCTCGAGATGGTCGGCCGGCTCTATCAGCTCGGGAAGTCCGAGTCGCGGTCCAGGGCAACGGCGTTGCTCGAGCGCTTCGACCTGACCGATGCCGGGAGGCGGATCGCCAAGACCTACTCCGGGGGGATGCGCCGCCGGCTCGATGTCGCGGCCTCCTTGATCGCGCAGCCCCGCGTCCTGTTCCTGGACGAGCCGACGACCGGTCTCGACCCTCGCAGCCGGCTGGGGATGTGGGAGTTCATCGAGGAACTGGTCGGTGAGGGCACCACCATCCTGCTGACCACCCAGTACCTCGACGAGGCCGATCGGCTGGCCAACTCCATCGTCGTCATCGACGAGGGAAAGGTGATTGCCCGCGGCACGGCTGATGAGCTCAAGGCCCAGGTCGGCGGTGAACGACTGGAGTTCACGGTCGGCCACGCCGCAGAGTTGCCCGAGCTACGCGAGAAACTGGCTTCACTGGCCGTCGACGAGCCCATCGTCAACGAACAGACCCGCAGCCTGACCATTCCGGTGGCCGGCGGCGCCGACGTCCTGCGCGCGGCGCTGGCTCGGCTGGAGGGCAGCCCGATCACCATCGTGGACGTCGGTCTGCGCCGGCCTGATCTCGATGACGTGTTCATGACCCTCACCGGCCACGCGGCGGAGAAAACCGCCGATCCGAGCACAGAAGCCGACGAGGAGCCAGTCGCAACCGGCCGCGGCGCCAAGTCGAAGTCAAAGTCGAAGGAGACCGTCCGATGAGCGCGATGACCCGCGTCGTGGGCGACAGCATCGTCATCACCAAGCGCAACCTGATCAAGGTCAAGCGGGTGCCTGACCTGATCGTGTTCGCGACCCTCTCGCCGATCATGTTCGTGCTGCTCTTCCGCTACATCTTCGGAAGTGCGATCCCGATCGAAGGCATCGGGTACGCCGAGTTCCTGCTGCCCGGCATCTTCGCGCAGACTGTCATCTTCGGGAGCACGATCACCGGCGCGAGCTTGGCTGACGATGTCCAGAAGGGGCTGATCGAGCGCTTTCGCTCGTTGCCGATGGCCCGCTCCGCGGTGCTGATCGGGCGGACGGTCGCCGACCAAGGCCTCAACGTCATCACGATCGTGGTGATGTCGCTCACCGGGCTGCTCGTCGGCTGGCGGATCCGATCGTCCTTCTTGGAAGCGTTGGCCGGATTCGGGGTGCTACTGCTGTTCGCTTTCGCCATCTCCTGGATGTTCGCTCTCGTGGGCTTGCTGGTCCGAACTCCCGAGGTGGTCAACAACGCCTCGTTCATCGTGATCTTCCCGATCACCTTCATCGCCAACACGTTCGTGCCGACCGAGGGATTTCCCACGGTCCTACGGGTCTTCGCCGACTGGAATCCGGTGTCGTCGGTGACCCAGGCATCCCGAGAGTTGTTCGGCAACACCAGCCCGGCACTTCCCCCACCGGACGTCTGGCCGCTGCAGAACCCGGTGCTCTACACACTCATCTGGGTTGCGCTGATCCTGGTGATCTTCGTGCCGCTCTCGATCCGGCAGTACGTCAAGGCCGCCGGGCGCTAGGGATGGCCCGGCGCCCGCAGACCATGTCATCCGGCGCGGGTGCAGGGATGGCGGGCTAGAGCCAGCGGAGGTACAGCAGTAGATCCAGGTCATCGGGGGACTCACCCTCGCGGACCACCCGGTTGGGCTGGCGCTGACCGCAGACCGTGCAACGGTGCACGATCTGCCAGCCCTTGCCGCCCTTGTCGACTAGCCCGGTCGGTTCCATCAGGCCGGCGCAGTTCGCGGAGCGGTCCCCTGGTGTGTCGTCGACGTGCCGCGACCACAGGCAGTGCGGGCAGTGATTGCGGTAGTGCCCGTCGGTGCTGGCCGGGACGTCGGCACCGCACCGGCCGCAGCGAAACGGCGTGTTCTGCTCAGCCCTACCCACGCCACCACACTCCAGGCTCCCTTCTGCCGTAGCCCGGCAGCGCACACGGCGGGGTGTCGTCGGCAAGGATGATTCCCATGAGTATCGACGGCCTGGACGCTCGGTTGATCCGGTTGCTCTCCGCGGAGCCCCGGATCGGGGTCCTGGAGGCATCGCGCCGCCTCGGCGTTGCCCGGGGGACGGTCCAGGCGCGGCTGGACCGGTTGCTGCACAGCGGTGTCATCCTCGGGTTCGGCCCGGAGGTGGACCCTGCGGCGCTCGGATTCACCGTGATGGCCTTCGCCACGGTGCAGATCCGGCAGGGACGCGGCCCGATCGTCGCTGCGCACCTCGCCGGCATCGACGAAGTGCTCGAGGTGCACACGATCACCGGGGATGCGGACATGCTGGCCAGGATCGTCGCCCGCTCACATGAGGACCTGCAACAGGTCATCGACCGACTCGTGGCCCACCCGGACATCGTGCGTACCTCGACGAACATCGCGCTCACCGCCCACGTTCGGTACCGGACCGGAGGGCTGCTCCGCCGAGCCAGTGAGCCGACCGGAGGTGGCTGACGACGCTGGGCACGGTAGGGCGTTGCGGTCGGGCAGCAAACTTGCGTGCGACTCGATGACTCTGCGCGGCCTCAGGCGGCGGGCGCGTGGCAAAGTGCATCCATGACCGCGGATGCGCCTGGCCATTGGGCCGGACATCCGCTCTTGGACACCGTGGCCAGTTTGTGGCCCACTGCGCGAGTGTCCATCGCCCCGGGGCGGCGAGGCTCGGGGGGTAAGCAACTGATCTACGTCCCCAACTCCGACGATCCACGCTTGTTGGTGCCGGCCGGGCACCGCCGAGCCTCTGCCGCCGCGCTACGCCGCTTCAACCACTACCTGCCGGTCAAGGATCGACTGCGTCGGGTCATGGCCGCAGGCGGAATGCGCATGGGTCTCGAGCGGATGCTTGCCCACCGCATTGCGCTCGCCGAGCGTGAGTCCGCACCCGACTCGATCGAGACGTATCTGTCCGAGGTCCTGGGGGAGGAGGTGGTGGTCAGCCTCGGCATCGGGCTCGCGCGAGCCACCCAGAAGCCAGTGCTGCAGGCCTTTTCCCCTTCCGGCCGATGTCTGGCCTTTGTCAAGATCGGCGACAACGAACACACCTGCGAGTTGGTCCGGGCCGAGGCGCAGGCGCTGCGCCTGATCGGAGGAGTCCGATGGTCGTCGCTGTCGGTTCCGCAGTTGATCCACGTCGGAGCATGGCAGCGCTTCGAGGTCCTCGTCATGTCGACGCTGCCGGTCCCCGCCAAGCCGGCGATCCGGCGCCCGGTGGCGGTTCCACCGACCAAGGCCATGCGGGAGCTTGCCCGAGCCTTCGCCGAGCCCAGTCAGCTGGTTGCCTCCAGCGCGCTGATGATCCGGCTTCGGGCCGACATCGCCGAGATCGCCGACGAGGCGACGGCATCGACCTACCGGGCTGCCCTGGACCGGATTGCGCAGCGGTACCCGCACACCGTCCTTGACTACGCGTCCTGGCACGGGGACTGGTCACCGTGGAACATGGCCTGGCGAGGCCGAAGGGTCCAAGTCTGGGACTGGGAGCGGTTCGAGACCGGCGTACCAGTGGGCATGGACCGACTTCACTACGTGCTCAGCGCGCTGGCGCGAACCGAGGGTTTCTCCGCTCCGACGATCATACGAGCGCTCGGACTGCCGACGGCCCGCGAGTATGTGCGGCCCACCCAGCAGGACGTCCTGGGACTGGTTTATCTGGCCACGATCGTGAATCGATACCTGACCGGCTGCCACCACGAGCACGCAGGGTCGGTGCAGGCCAGGGCGGCGGCCGCTCTGGAGGCGTTGACCTGGCTCAGCCAGAAACCCAGCAAGCTGCCCTCACGTGACCCCTACGTCGGTCCGGCCGCCTAGATCCGGAAGATCTCCAGGTCGACGATCTCCACCTCGACCTTGCCGTTGGGTGCCGGGTAGATCACCGTCTCGCCCACCTTCTTGCCCATGATCGCAGTGCCCAGAGCCGACTCCGGGGAGTAGACGGTCAGGTCGGTGGTACCGCCGATCTCGCGCGAGCCGAGCAGGAACTTCTCGGTGTCATCGTCACCGACGAAGCGCACCGTCACCACCGTCCCGAGTGCGGCCTCCTCGGCATGGTCGGGCGGGTCGCCGACCTCGGCGCCGCCCAGCAGATCGCTGAGTTGGCGGATCCGAGCTTCCGCCTTGCCCTGCTCCTCCTTGGCCGCGTGGTAGCCACCGTTCTCCTTCAGATCGCCCTCCTCGCGGCGCGCGTTGATCTCGGCGCTCATCGCCGGGCGTGCGGCGATGAGCTGGTCGAGTTCGGCGCGCAGCCGGTCATGAGCTTCCCGGGTCAACCAGGTGGTTGGCTCAGATCTGGGCTGGGCGGTGGCGCTGGACACGGTGGAAGCTCCTCGAGTACGTGGGCGTGGCGGATGTGTGGGTGCGCGTGGTGTCGTGAATGGGTAAGAGTGCGACGTTACCGCGTCGGGGCCGAGGCTGCCGCGTCCACGGATTGCAGCATTGGTCATGATATGGAGGTGAGTTCGACGTTTCCTGACGGCCAGACGCCGCTGCGGCTGATGGCCGTACATGCACATCCCGACGACGAGTCCAGCAAAGGTGCCGCCACGATGGCCCGGTACGTCGGCGAAGGGATGGAGGTGCTGGTGGTGACCTGCACCGGCGGCGAGCGTGGCTCGATCCTCAACCCGGCGATGGATCGGCCCGACGTGCTGGCCGACATCGCCAACATCCGTGCGGCGGAGATGGACCGGGCCCGGGAGATCCTCGGCGTCTCGCAGGCCTGGCTGGGGTTCGTCGATTCCGGTCTGCCGGAAGGTGACCCGTTGCCCGATCTTCCGGAAGGCTGCTTTGCGCTGGTACCGACCGAGAAAGCAGCGGCTCCCTTGGTGGCCTTGATCAGGTCCTTTCGCCCACACGTGATCACGACCTACGACGAGAAGGGCGGCTATCCGCACCCCGATCACATCAAGACCCACGACGTCTCGGTGGTCGCCTTCGATGCCGCCGGGGACCCCGAGCGCTATCCCGGTACGGGCGACCCGTGGCAGCCGCGCAAGTTGTACTTCCACATGACCTTCACTCGGGCCCGCCTGATGGCCATCCATGAGGCGCTGCTGGCCAGGGGTTCTGAGTCGCCGTACGCCGAATGGCTTGACAATTGGGACGAGGCCGACGACAACTCCGCGCGGGTGACCACCCGGGTCCCGTGCGCGGACTGGTTCGAGACCCGGGACCAGGCCCTGATCGCACATGCCACCCAGGTCGACCCGCTGGGACGCTGGTTCTCCATCCCGCTGGACCTGCAACGCGAGATCTGGCCCACGGAGGACTACGAACTGGTGCGCAGCCTGGTCGACGCTCCGGTGCCCGAGGACGACCTGTTCGCCGGCCTGCGCGAGTCGGTGTCGGCATGACCTTGGCTGACCTGGGGGCAGCCATTGCGACCGGCCAACTCGCTGCTGCGGAGGACATCGGCAAGGCCGGCCCGGTTGGCCTCTTCCTGATCCTCAGCCTGCTGATCGTGGTGTTCTTCCTGGGCCGTTCGATGCGGACCCATCTCCGGCGGGTGCCCTTGGAGTTTCCGGACCCGGGCACAGCGGCGGCGCGCGGGCCGCAGTCGACTGCGCGCGACGACCAGGTGCTCGAGGGCGAGATCCTGGAACCTCCCAGCGGTCGGCCGGGTCGAACCGAGCGCACCGGGGATGAGCCGCCCGGACCCGACACACCTCCCTCAGACCGGCTCTGAACGCCGCCGCTCGTCGCTACTGTTCGACCCGACGAGAAAGCAGCGAGGAGCCCGACCATCGACACAGCTGCGAAAGGCACACGACGGGACAACTCCGTTGTGGCGCTGCTTCGCATCCCGGTCTTCCGCCGGGTGTGGGCCGCGATCATGCTGTCCAGCCTCGGCGACTGGCTTGGACTGCTGGCCACGACGGCGATGGCCCAGCAGCTGACCGCCGACGAGTCGGTGGCCGTTCAGGGCACGGCGATCTCCGGAGTGATCTTGATCCGGCTGCTCCCGGATCTGGTGCTCGGCGCCTTCGCGGGGGCGTTGGCCGACCGGCTGGATCGCCGTACGACGGTCATCGTCGGCGAGCTGCTGGCCGCCTCCCTCTATCTGTCGATCGCGATCGGGTATGACCTGCTCTGGCTCTACCTGGCCCAATTCCTGATCGAGGCGGTCGGCCTGTTCACCATGCCGGCCAAGCAGGCGTTGTGGGTCAACATCGTCCCGCGCAATCGCCTTGCCGTGGCCAACCAACTGTCCCTGCTGTCGGTCTATGGCGCCGTTCCGGTCGCGGCGCTGCTGTTCGCGCTGCTCAACACCGCCAGCCGATTCTTCGCCGATCCGGGCAACGTCGACCCCGAGCTGGCTCAGGCCCTGGATGACCCGAGTGTCCCGATCGTCATCGCTCTGGGCTTCAATGCGGTCTCGTTCCTGATCAGCGCGGGCACGATCTTCTTCTCGCGGAACGTGATACCGGCCTACACCGGGGTCCGGGAGAAAGGCGCCAGCCTGCTGGTGCTGATCAAGGAGGGGGTCAGCTTCCTGCGTTCCAATGCCCTGATGAAGGCCCTCTACGTCGGCATCCTCGGGGCGTTCGCGGCCGGCGGCTTCGTGATCGGAGTCGCCCAGCTCTGGGTCATCACGCTCAGAGCGGGTACGGCCGGCTACAGCATCTTGTTCGGTACGGTGTTCACCGGCTTGGCCCTGGGCATGTTGCTGGGCCCGCGGCTGCTCCCTGGGGTCACCCGTCGACGGATCTTCGGTGTCTCGTTGGGTCTGGCCGGCTTGGTTCTCGTCGTGATGTCGTTCATGCGCGAGTTCGTTCTCGCCGCCGCGTTGGCCGGTGTCGTGGGCTTCTTCTCAGGCGTTTCCTGGATCGTCGGATACACCCTGATCGGGTACGAGGTGGTCGACCGGCTGCGCGGGCGGACCTTTGCCTTCGTCATCTCCTCTGTCCGCATCATTCTCTTGCTGACCGTCGCAATCGGGCCGCTCATGGCCGGATTTCTGGGCACTCACGTCATCATGATCGGGCAGACCCGACTGGTCTTCACCGGACCGGGTCTGACGCTTCTGTTTGCCGGAGTCCTTGCCGTTGCGGTCAGCTCCTACGTCGCCAGCCGGGTGGCGCCGGGGCAGCGCAGCGTCCTCATGGGAGCGCTGCGCAAATTGTTCGGCGCTGCCCCGTTGGGCGTGGACGAACCTCCCGAGGACGGTGTGCTGCTCGCTGTCGAGGGCCCCGACCCCGCCGAGCGCCGGCGGGTCGCTGCTGCTCTGGGCGACTGGCTTGCCACCCTGGGCCACGACGTCGTGCTGGCCGACAGTGCCGATGACCAGGCCGCTGCCAACCGCTGGTCAGGATCGGCTGATACCGCTGCCGCAGCGATGTCGGCACCATCGAGCGGCCCTGCAGCACAAGCCCTGTTGGCCGCCGCGACACACGCTGACTATGTGGCCAGGGTGATTCGCCCAGTCCTCGACCGGGGCGGCATCGTGGTGTGTAACGGCTTTCACGACGACGTGCAGGCACGCAGCGCTCTCGCCGGCACGGTGGACACCGCTGAGCAGATGCGAGCGCTTCGCTGGGGTAGCGGGCACCTCGTACCGCACCTGACGGTGGTGCTCGACGACACCGATGCCCAACTCGATGATCTTCGGCAACTCTTGATCTCCCGTGCCGATCTCGCTCCGGACCGGTATGTGGTCCTGGCCGGTGGGCGGGGGCGCCCGGCCCCCTCGGAGGCCTTACGCACCCGCGTGCTCGATGTCTTGGGCACGTACGGCTTGGCCGTCGAGGCAACATCGTCGGCGACTAGCCTGCCGGGGTGAGCGACTCAGCCCCAGTGTTCTCCGCGGCCGATACCGAAAAGGTCTGCTGCTGCCTGTGCGGGGACCCGGGCAGGCCGGTCTACGATCTGCCGCCCTACGGCGTACGGCGGTGTTCCCATTGCACCTTGGTCTTCGTTTCACCGCGGCTCCAGCGTGCGGCGTTGTCCCGCTTCTACGACCAGGTGGACTACTTCGAGGGCGGCGTCTACGGCGACCAGTCCCGATTCTCCCCGGCCATGGCGCTGCAGCGGGTCTGGACGGCTGGCCGGCTCAATCGGATTGACCGGATCGTCAAGGCACGCAACGGCCGCGGCTCGGCGGGCCAGCGGCTGCTGGAATTCGGCAGTGGCTACGGGCTTTTCCTGGCCGCAGCCCGGGATCGCGGCTACCAGGTCCAGGGTGTGGAGTTGTCGCGCCCGGCCGTACGGGAGTCCGCGAAACAAGGGCTTGATGTCTACTGTGGACAACTGGTGGATGCGCCGCTGACCGGGCCGTACGGCGTGATCTGCGGCTGGGACACCCTCGAACACGTACCCGATCCGTTGGCGGTGCTGCGGCGCATTCGTGAGCTGGCCGCCGACGACGCGACTGTGGCACTGTCCACTCCGTACTTCTCCTCCCTGCCGAGCCGGGTGCTGGGCCAGCGGTGGTGGACGCTCAAACCGGCCGAGCACATCTGGCACTACACGCCGTACACGTTGCGGCTGCTCGCCGCCCGCGCCGATCTGGTCGTGACCACGGTGATCCGATCACCGCTAACCGCTGCGAACCTCACGCGATTGGACTCCTTGGTGGTGCTGCTCAGACCCGCGCGACGGAGCTCGCGACGGAACTAGAGTGCAGACATGCCTTCCGGCCCTACCCTTGCCGCCTTTGCCGCCGCGAGTGTCCTGCTGATCCTGCTTCCCGGCCCGGCGATGTTGTTCCTGCTCGCGCGGGGGATTGCCGGCGGGCGCCGGGTCGGCGTCTACTCCGCCCTCGGCGTCGAGTCGGCCAGTGCGGTGTACGTGGTGGCGACCGCCCTCGGATTGACGGCGATCCTCGCCGCGTCCGGTACCGCGCTGGCAGTGGTGCGCTACGTCGGTGCGGGGTATTTGATCTGGCTGGGGCTCCGCACGATCCTCATGCGCAACGAACCGCTGGTCGCTGCCTCCCCGGGGCTCGCAACGGAGGTGGCGTCTGGGGCGTGGCGAAGCTGGCGCCAGGGCTTCGCCGTCGGAATCACCAACCCGAAAGTCGCGCTGTTCTTCCTGGCCTTCTTTCCGCAATTCGTTCATCCAGAGGCCGGACCAGTCGCCGCCCAGGTGTTTGTGCTCGGAGCACTTTTCGTGCTCATCGGTGCGGTTTTGGATGTCGGCTACGGATTGTCCGGCGGGCTGCTCGGTGATCTGCTCGGCCGCCATCCCCGAGCGCTGCCGCGCGCCAGAGTCGGAGTCGGGCTCACCTTCGTGACCCTCGGCGGGGTGACCGCGGCCACCGGGCAACGGGCCTGACCCGGAGTTCGCGGGCCCCGGCTGTCCACACCCACCCGGGGATCCGCGACCGCCATGCTCAGGCCTTGGCCTGCATCGCTTCCCGGGCCGGGTTCGCTTGCTCGGCCGCCTTGGGGTCCTTCTCGCCGGCCTTGGCGCGTACACCGGCTTCGATCTTGTCGCCCAGACTCTTGTCCACGCTGCGCCAGTACTCGAACGCGCGCAGCAGGATCGGCTCGGAGACGGCGTTGAGCAGGTGCCCGACGATGTTGTTGACCAACCGCTCACGCGCGGCGTCGTCCAGCACCTCCCGGACCATGGTGCCGGCCTGGCCCCAGTCGTCGTCCTCGGGGTGCTGCACGTAGGCCGCCCGCTGGATCTCTCCGTCGGCGTACCAGCCGGCCGGTTCGCCGTACCGTGCGGTGTCGGCCTTGGGACCGCCGTAAGAGTTCGGTGCGTACACGGGGTCCGAGACGTTGTGCACCCGCATCACGCCGTCCTTGCTGTAGCTGTGTGCGGGCGACCGTGGTGCGTTCACCGGGATCTGCTGGTAGTTCACGCCCATCCGAGCGCGGTGGGCATCGGCGTAGGAGAACAGCCTGGCCAGCAGCATCTTGTCCGGGCTCGGGCCGATGCCGGGCACCAGGTTGTTCGGCTGGAAGGCCGCCTGCTCGATCTCGGTGTGGTAATCGGTGGGGTTGCGATCCAGCGTCATCCGGCCGACATCGATCAGCGGGTAGTCGCCGTGCGGCCACACCTTCGTCAGGTCGAACGGGTTGAACCGGTAGTTCTTCGCATCTTCGAAGGGCATGATCTGCACCTTCAGGGTCCAGGTCGGGAATTCGCCGTCCCGGATGTGCTCGTACAGGTCGCGCTGGTGGTAGTCGGTGTCGACCGCGGCCATCTGGTCGCCTTCGTCCTGGGTGAAGAACTCGACACCCTGGTCGGTCTTGAAATGATATTTGACCCAGTACTTCGCTCCGGCTGCGTTGACCCACATGTAGGTGTGCGAGCTGTAGCCGTTCATGTGCCGCCAACTGCGCGGGATACCGCGGTCACCCATCAGCCAGGTCACCTGGTGCGCGGACTCCGGCGAAAGCGTCCAGAAGTCCCACTGCATGTCGTGGTCGCGAAGGCCGTTGTCGGCCCGGCGCTTCTGCGACCGGATGAAGTGCTGGAACTTCATCGGGTCCTTGACGAAGAACACCGGCGTGTTGTTGCCGACCATGTCGTAGTTGCCCTCGGTCGTATAGAACTTCAGGCTGAAACCCCGTGGGTCGCGCCAGGTGTCGGGGCTGCCACGCTCGCCGGCGACGGTGGAGAAGCGCGCCAACATGTCGGTCGTGGTGCCGGACTGGAAGACCGCGGCCTTGGTGTACGCGCTGACATCGTTGGTCACCTCGAAGCGGCCAAAAGCACCACCGCCCTTGGCATGCGGCTGGCGTTCGGGAATCCGCTCCCGGTTGAACTGCGCCATCTGCTCGATCAGGTAGTGATCCTGGAGCAGGATCGGCCCTTCGGCGCCAAGGGTCAGCGAGTGCTCGTCGCTCTCGACCGGAATGCCGGCATCGGTCGTCGTCGGCTTGGAATGCATCTGCGTCATTGCCGTATCTCTCCTTGAGGTGGGTAAACGTATGCGAGTTGCCCCGCGGTCACACAGTCCTGGCACAGGCCCCAGAACACGACTTCGGCTTCATCGACCACGAAGCGGCGATCATCCGGAGGCTCGAGGCAGGGTTGGGCCGCCACCGCACAGTCGACGTCCTCGGTGCGCTGGCATTGGCGGCACACGACGTGGTGATGGTTGTCGCCGACCCGACACTCGAACCGGGCGGGATGCCCGGCTGGTTCGATCTGTCGGAGCAGCCCCGTCGCGGTACAGATGCGCAGGACGTCGTACACCGCCTGGGTGGACACCGTCCCGAGCACCTCGCGCACCCCCGCGCTGATCGCGTCCACGGTGGAGTGTGGGTGCTTCGCCAACCAGACCAGCACGGCGCGACGAGGCGCAGTCACGCGCAACCCCGCCGCACGCAACGCCGTCAGGGCGGTCTCGTCACTGTCGACGAGATGATGGGCCACCCCTGGACCCTCCCGCATATTCTGGAATGAGTCAAGACACGGCTTCACGATCATCGGGCTTCTGCGCCCCAGTCGAGTGCGGCATCATTTCGCTGGACGGAAGGAAGGCCCAGATTTACGGAGGTGCGCGCGGATGAGCGAGCTCGACGACTTCCTTGCTTCGACTGTCTCGCGTCAGGTGCAAGCGGAAGCAGCGATCCACAATGGCGACGCGGCGCCACGAATGGCGATGTGGTCCACGAAGGACCCGGTGACGCTGTTCGGGGCGATGAAGACGAACAGTGGCTGGGCCGATGTCAGTAGCACGTTCAGATGGTTGGCGTCGCGCTTCTCCGACTGCACGTCGTACGATCTGGAGCTTGTCGCGGCCGGGGCCAGCGGCGACCTCGCGTACACGGTCGGGTACGAGCACACCACGGCGTCCGTGAACGGTGCCGAACAGTCCTACACGCTACGGGTGACGCACGTGTATCGGCGTGAGGATGGCGAGTGGAAGATCGTCCACCGGCATGGGGACCAGCCGCCGCAGGGTCAGGCCCTCCCGCATACTTTGGGATGAGTCAAGACATCTGCAGAGCCAGCGGAATCGAGCGGTTCGCTCAGGTGGCCCATCGGCCGATCTCTTGCAGGGACGTCAGCGCCAGACTGGCAATGCCGGTCGGGGACACGGCGTCACCGAACAGCGCCAGCGCCTGGCTACCGGCCGCTGACGGCCCGGCAGGCGGATCGAGGATTCGGGCTGCGTAGTCGGCGACGTCCTGCAGCGCCCACGAGCATCGGTAGTAGGCCAGGTGGAGCGGATCGATCTCGACGGCACCGTAGCCGTCGAAGAACCAGGCCTGTTGTTGGGCAGTGACGGGTGCGTCGGCGAGCACACCGCCGATCACGAACATCAGATCCCGTTCCCGCGGTGCACGGACCACCTCGTCCCAGTCGAGCAGCCAGAGCGCGCCGCCGTCGTCGAGCAGGACATTGGCGATGTGGGCATCGCCGTGGCACACGACCTGTGCCGCCGCACCGGCCCGCAGCTCGTCGCCGAGACCGTCAATCTGCGCGAGGATCACCGCAAGGCAATCACTTGCAGCGTTCCACTTGCAGACCAGAGCGCCGGTCAACGGGTCATCCGATCCTCCGGGCCGGCCAGCTTGCAGCCCACGGATCCGTTGGTCGAGAACGCGCACGATGGCCGCCTCGCGGGTCTGGTAGCTCTCGGTCGGTAACCGGTCGGTGATCGGGGGCGCAGGCGCAGTGGCATGTACCTGGGACAGCAGGGCACCGAAGGCCTTCCACTGGTGGGCATCCATTCCGGCCTCGAAGGCTCGTCGTCCGGAGATCCACGGAGTCAGTGATAGCCGCCGACCATTCAGGACGCTGTAGGGCAGCCCGGAGCGCGCTGGCAGCGGCGCTGGAATCCCGGATCCGACCGACTCGGCCAAGAGCGCGCAAACCTGCAATGGACCGACCTGCACATGGCGGCTGACCTTCACCGCCAGCATGGCGCCGCCCACAGTTTCCGCACGGATCAGGACAGCGTCGGAGTCCTGGCCGCCTGAGATCTGAGACATCGAGCGCAGCGACACGCCGAAATCGGTTCGGATCTGAGCGACCAGAGCGTCCCGATCCATGATCGGCAGCCCTGCGGCGGAGGCGAATACGCTCACCGCCGCAGCATGCTCGCCCGATCTCGCCCAGGCGAACGACTTCCGGCACGACCGCCGATTTCGGCGCTGGCACGATGGGTCGATGGCCAACGCACTCGCTGCATCGTCCTCGCCGTACCTGCTCCAGCACGCCGACAATCCGGTGGCCTGGGTCGAGTGGGGCGAAGAAGCCTTCGGCGCAGCCAGGGAGCGGGACGTGCCGATCCTGCTCTCGATCGGGTACGCCGCCTGCCACTGGTGCCATGTCATGGCCCATGAGTCCTTCGAGGACCCGGCCACGGCCGAGCTGATGAACTCGCAGTTCGTGTGCGTCAAGGTCGATCGGGAAGAGCGTCCTGATGTGGACTCGGTCTACATGGAGGCCACGCAGGCAATGACCGGCCACGGCGGCTGGCCGATGACCGTCTTCATGACTCCCGACGCGGCGCCGTTCTATTGCGGGACCTACTACCCGCCGCAGCCGGCCAGGGGGATGCCGTCCTTCGTTCAGGTGATGGACGCGGTCACCGACGCTTGGACGCAGCGGCGGGAGGATCTCGAGGAATCCAGTCAGCGCATCGCCGAGCATTTGCGCAGGCCGAGATCTTTCGGCGAGCCGACCCCGGTCGACGCGGGCGTCCTCGACAGCGCTGCCGACATGCTGTGGCGCAGCTTCGATGCCGAGAACGGGGGGTTCGAACAGGCCCCCAAGTTTCCCCCGTCGATGGTGCTCGAATTCCTGCTGCGCCAGCACGCCCGTACCGCGGATCCGCGGTCGTTGCTGATGGTCGAGACCACGTGTGAACGGATGGCCCGAGGCGGCATGTACGACCAGCTCGCCGGCGGCTTCGCGAGGTACTCCGTCGACGCCCAATGGGTGGTTCCGCACTTCGAGAAGATGCTCTACGACAATGCGCTGTTGCTCGTGGTCTACCTGCACCTGTGGCGGGAAACCGGTTCTGACTTCGCCCGCCGAGTCGCCGACGACACAGCAGCGTTCCTGATTCGCGACCTGGCCACGCCCGAGGGAGGTTTCGCCTCGGCCCTGGATGCAGACACCGATGGGGTCGAGGGCCAGACCTACGCCTGGACCCCCGCACAGCTGATCGAAATTCTGGGGGAATCCGCCGGGCAGTGGGCGGCAACCCTTCTCCGGGTCACCTCCGCGGGGACCTTCGAGCACGGCATGTCCGTGCTGCAACTGCTCGCCGAACCGGATGACCCGCAGCGGTGGGCCGATGTGCGTACCAAACTCCTTGCCGCACGCTCGGCTCGCCCTCAGCCGGCCCGCGACGACAAGGTGGTGACGGCCTGGAACGGACTGGCCATCGCGGCGCTCTCCCAGCACGCCATGCTGACCGGCTCGGCACAGAGCCTGACCGCGGCCAGGGGCGCGGCCGAGCTGCTGACCCAGCTGCACCTGCTCGACGGAAATCTTCGCCGCGTGTCTCGTGACGGCGTGGCCGGGCGGCACGCCGGCATCCTGGAGGACTATGCCGAATTCGCCCGTGGACTGCTCGCCCTGCATCAGGCAACCGGCGAAGGGCGTTGGCTGACAACTGCCGGAGCTCTGCTCGACGACTTACCGCGGCGATTCGCCGACGGAGCCGGCGGATTCTTCGACACGCCCGAGGACGGTGAGCGCCTGCTTCGCCGGCCGAAGGATCCGACCGACGGACCGTCACCGTCGGGCACCGCGGCCGCGTGCGACGCGCTGGTCAGCTATGCCGCCCTGTCGGGCCGTACCAAACCGCGAAGGATCGCCGAACGCGCACTGGCAACGATCGGCGCGATCATCGCGCGGGCACCGCGAGCCGCCGGCTCGGCGGCTGGTACTGCTGAGGCGATGCTGGCCGGTCCGTTGGAGATCGCCGTCGCCGGTCCTTCCGGCCCAGCACGCGACGAATTGGCCGCCGTGGCTCGCGCGGCGACCAGCCCGGGTGCAGTGTCGGTCGTCGGGGAACCCGACGCGGCGGAGGTGCCGCTGCTCGAGGGCCGAACGACACAAACGTCGCCGCTGGCCGCTTTCGTCTGCCGGGGCTTCGTCTGTCAGGCGCCGATCTCGGATCCGTTCGCGCTCAGCGAAGCAATCCGGGCGCGAAGACCGCCCGCATCTGGTTGAGCAGCGCTATGGTTGTAATCACGTAATCCTGTAATTAAGGAGTGAGCACAGATGGCCAAGGACAACTCATCTCAGGACGAGATCAACGCCTGGTTCGCGGGCCGGCTGCCCGACGAGTGGTTCACCGGGCCTGCTGAGGTCTCGGTCGATCGTGAGGAGATCATCGTCATCGGAACCCTCGCCGAGCCTGGGAGCAACCCGGACGCCGGGGACGACACTCGGGCGTCGGCGGCGGCTGGCCGGATCAGTCGGTGGCGGGAACAGACCCGCGAGGAACGGATCGGGATCGCCCAAGCGGCAGAGCATCGGTTCGGGCGAAAAGTCGCCTGGGGTGCGACCTGTGGCTCGACATCAACGTTGTTCACCCACCTGGCGATTCCGGTGATGACCCGGCTGCGCCAGCCGGAACGGCTGGTCCTCGACACGCTAGTCGAGTCAGGGGTCGCTCGATCGCGGTCCGAGGCGTTGGCCTGGTCGGTGCGCCTGGTCGGCCAACACACCGAAGACTGGTTGAGCGACCTGCGGACCGCGATGGCCTCGGTCGACGAGGTTCGCGCCCGAGGGCCGCAGACCACCTGAGCAGCCCAGGTCCTAGCTCAGGGGCATGGTTCCGACTCAGGGGCACCCTGCGGCGTGCGGTTCGTACTGATCCTCCCCTGATGCCCTACAGGGGCGCGCGTGAGGCAGCAGGAGTGCCACCAGCCGTACTGGTTAGGGTCGGAGCATGCGTGCGGCCGTGTACGAAGGCCCAGGAAACGTCCGCGTCGAGGACGTTCCTGATCCGGTGCTCGACCTGGACACCGATGCCATCGTTGCGGTGACCGATGCTGCTATCGGCGGCAGCGATCTGTGGGCCTACCGCGGGTACGGGCAGCGCCCTCCGGGTACCCGGATCGGCCACGAGTTCCTCGGCATGGTCACCGAGGTCGGCGTAGACGTACGCACCGTACGGCCGGGAGATCGTGTACTGGCCCCGCTGATGTGGTCATGCGGGCTCTGCGACTACTGCCGCGCCGGGCTGACCAGTTCGTGCCTGGACGGCGGAACGTTTTCCGAGCCCGGTCACGACGGAGGGCAGGGCGAGGCGGTACGGGTTCCGCACGCCGACGGCACGTTGGTCGTCGTACCACCGGCCGATGCCATTCCGGCCACTCGGCTGTTGCCACTGAGCGACGTCATGGCCACCGGGCATCATGCGGCGGTCAGCGCCGGGGTGGACCACGACACCACAGTGGCCGTCATCGGCGACGGCGCGGTCGGGCTCTGTGCGGTCCTGGCTGCTAGGCGGCTCGGAGCCCGCCGCATCATCGCCGTCGGCCACCACGCCGAAAGGCTCCACATAGCAGTGGATTTCGGCGCCTCGGACATCGTCCAAGGCAGCGGTGACCAAGTCCTCGAGAAGGTCATGAGTCTGACCGGCGGCGTCGACGCCGTGTGTGAATGCGTCGGTGCCCAAGCAGCTTTCGACGACGCCTTCGCGATGACCCGCGACGGGGGAACGGTCGGCTACGTCGGAGTTCCGCATCTGGTCGAGGGGATCGACCTGTCCAAGATCTTCGCCCGCAACATCGGCATTCGCGGTGGGATGGCACCGGCTCGGGCATATCTGCCAGCACTGCTCGACTCGGTCGTCGACGGCCAACTCGATCCCAGCGCGGTCCTGGACCTGACGCTCGGTCTGGAAGAACTCGCGGACGGCTACGCGATGATGGACGACCGGCTGGCGATCAAGGCCCACATCACGATCTAGCTGGTCTGGCCTGATCTGCTTCGTCCGGTGATCTTGACCTTTTTGCGGTTTTCCGGCCATTCCGTCGGCGTGTCGCCACCAAAAGGTCAAGATCACGAGGGGTCCTTGGCGTTACGGCGGGAGCTGTGCTGCGCGGGCCTGGAGGTAGCGCTGCTCCGGCACGCTGAGTGTTCGGCGCGCGGCCAACTCGTAGGCAGCCCGGGCGGACGCCCGGTCGCCGGCGAGGTCGAGCAGATGCGCCCGTACGGCGTCGACCCGGTGGTGACCGGCGAGTCCGGGCTCAGCCTCTGCCGTCTCGAGCTGTTCCAGACCGACCTGGGGGCCGTGGACCATGGCGACCGCGACGATGCGGTTGAGCGCGACCATCGGTCCGGGCGCGATGAGGCGCAGCAGCTCGTACAGTCCGAGGATCTGCTCCCAGCCGGTGTCCTGGGAGCTGGCCGCCTCGCCGTGCACGGCCGCGATCGCAGCCTGCAGCTGGTAGGGCCCGATCGGCGCGCTGGCCAGCGCCTCGGTGATCAGCCGGACGCCCTCGGCGATGGCTGTGCCATCCCAAAGCCGGCGGTCCTGCTCAGCGAGCGGAACGAGGCCGCCGTCCGGTCGGGTACGAGCCGGTCGGCGTGCGTCGGTCAGCAGCATGAGCGCCAGCAGGCCGGCGACCTGGCCGTCGTCGGGCAGCCGGTTGTGAAGCTGCCGGGTCAGCCGGATTGCCTCGGTGGTGAGCTCGACCCGATGCAGCGCCGACCCGGAACTGGCCGTGTATCCCTCGTTGAAGATCAGATACAGCACGTGCAGCACCGCGGCGATCCGCCCCGGGCGGTCCGCCTCATCTGGCATCCGGAACGTGGCGCCGCTGTGCTTGATCCGCTGCTTGGCTCGGCTGATCCGCTGCCCCACGGTCGACTCTGGAACCAGAAGCGCGCGGGCGATCTCCGCGGTGGTCAACCCGCCGACTGCGCGCAGAGTCAGGGCCACCTGGGAGACAACGGACAGGGACGGGTGACAGCAGAGCAGGAGCAGGGTCAGCGTGTCATCGACTGCACCGATCGGCTGCGGATCCGGTGGTGCCAGGGATGCGGCCGTCTCCTCACGACGTCGGCGGGCGGCCTCGTTGCGCCATAGCTCGGTCCGACGACGGGAGGCGACAGTGAACAACCAGCCCTTCGGGTGGTCCGGCATTCCCTCGCTTGGCCACTGGACCGCGGCGGCCAGCAGGGCCTCCTGTACGGCGTCCTCGCAGGTGTCGAAGCCGCCGTACCGGTGTACGAGCAGGCCGAGGACCTGCGGCGCCAGTTCGCGCAACAAGGCCTCGATGCGCGGCGTCGAGGTTTCCAAGCTGTGCTCCTCGCCCACTCTCGTCTAGAACTCCACGCCGCTCAGATCCAGGATCGGTCGGACCTCGACGTAGCTGTATGCGGCGTCGGGTACCTGAGCTGCGTGCTCGATCGCGCGTTCGATGCCATCGCACTCGATCAGGTAGAAGTCGGCCAGATGCTCCTTCACCTCGGCGAAGGGCCCGTCGCTGGTCATCGTCTGCCCTTCGCGCACCGACACATACGTGGCCAGTGACGGATCGGCCAGCCCCTCGGACACGATCAGTTCCCCGGACTCAGCCAGGGCCTCGCTGAGCGCCAGGTGGCCGAGTCCGAACTCGGTGCGCTGCTCATCGGAGAGTTTGTCCCAGATCTCGAGGGACGCCGGGTTGGTGTGGATCAGGATCAAGTACTTCATGTGGCCTCCGTCAGGGTTTGGAAAACATTCTCATCCGTCATGTCGAAACCAGCACTTCAGCTTCTACATCCCTGGTGCAGGCACCGTAGGGGATGCCGGAACGAAGGGAATGCCATGACCAGCACCGTGCTTACTCAGGACGAAGCGCAAATTCGTCAGCTGATCACCGCGAAGGAAACACTGATGCGGACGAGGGACGCGAACGGGCTCGTTTCTCGGTACGCGCCGGAAATCGTCCAGTACGACCTGGCCCCACCGCTGCAGCACTCGGGTCCTGCGGTGCTGGACCCATCGGGAGTCAGAGGCTGGTTCGCCACTTTCGACGGTCCGCTCGACTACGAAGTCCGCGACCTGGCGGTGACAGCCGGCGAGGACGTCGCCTTCTGCACCAGCCTGGAACGCCTCGATGCCACTCCGCGTGGTTCATCAGAATCGTTCACCCTTTGGGTCCGATCCACCGCCGGGCTCCGCAAGTTCGACGGCACCTGGCGGATCACCCATGAGCACAGCTCGACGCCGTTCTACATGGACGGATCGTTCAAGGCGGCCGTCGACCTGCAGCCCTAGCGGTACGGACCTGCCACCGGCACGACTTCGTGGCGGTTCACGGAAATGGCCAGAGACAAACCTGGGAAAGGAAGTTCCATGTTCGAGCGCACCGAGGCATTCAGCGGATTCTCCGTGGACGACATCCCCGCGGCTCGGCAGTTCTACGGCGAGACGCTCGGAGTTCGGGTGTCCGAGGAGTACGGGATGCTCACCCTGCACATCGCGGGCGACCGAGACATCCTGGTCTATCCGAAGGATGACCACACGCCGGCCACGTACACGATCCTCAATTTCCCGGTCGACGACATCGCCTCCGCTGTACGGCAGTTGGCAGACCGCGGGATCCGCTTCGAGACCGGCGAGGGCATCGACGACGACGGAATCATGCGTCAGGGAGGGCCGCTGATCGCCTGGTTCAAGGATCCGGCCGGCAACTTCCTCTCCGTCCTCCAAGGCGACTAAGCCACGAGCAGCGCAACGACCATGATCCGACCCGGCAGCCTGGCCAACGGCCAGGCCTGCGGGGTTACGTCAGTTGGCGTACATAGCGAAGTACACCGCGATGTAATGGCAGGCCGCGGCCACGATGGTCGCGGCGTGAAACACCTCGTGATAGCCGAAGACGCCGGGCCACGGGTTTGGCTTCGACGTGGCATAGCCGATCGCGCCCAGGGAGTAGAGCAGGCCTCCGGCGCTGATCAGGACCAGCGTGGTGACCCCGAGATTGGTCAGGATGGCCGGGAAGAACAACACCGCCATCCAACCGAGCGCGAGGTAGATCGGCACCCCCACCCAGCGCGGAGCCGTCGGCCAGGATGTCTTGAGTGCGATACCAGCCAGTGCACCTCCCCAGACGATTCCCAGGATCACCCAGCGAAAGGTGCCCTCCAGGGCCAGGACGCTGAACGGGGTGTAACTGCCGGCGATGAACAGGAAGATCGTCGAATGGTCGAGCAGCTTCATGATCTTCCAGCCGCGAGGCGACCAGGTGCGGCGGTGGTAGGCGGCGCTGATACCGAACATCGCCGAGACGGTGAAGCAGTAGATCGTCACTGCCAGACCGGCCGATGGGCTGTGCGCCCAACCCAGCGGGATGAGCACCGCACCGGTGGCGATCGAGGTCACAAAGGCACCCAGGTGCAGCCAGCCACGCAGGCGGGGCCGGGTGTCTAGAGAGTCGTAGTCCCGATCGCCGAAGTCCAACGCAGCTGAAACGCTGGAAGCAAGCTCGGAAGCCACGCAGCCGAGGTTACGGGAGCGTAAGTTTCGCCGCCAGGGCTCCGGACCGGAGCGCGGAGTCGTACCCTTCTGGATCATGGGCTGGGCCGATCTGCCGTACCGGCTGTACGAGCGACGCCTGCAGCACCAACTCTCCGGTGCCCAACTGCCCAGGCACGTCGGCATCATGGTCGACGGCAATCGGCGTTGGGCCAGATCAATCGGACTCGGCGACGTCAATGACGGCCACCGCCGCGGCGCGAACAAGATCGTCGACTTTCTCGACTGGTGCGACGAGGCCGGAATCGACCACGTGACCGTGTTCCTCCTGTCGACCGACAACCTCAACCGGCCCGAGTCGGAACTGACGCCGTTGCTGCGGATCATCGAAGCTCTCGCCGTCGACCTGGCCGGTCCCAACCGGCGCTGGCAGCTGCGTGCGGTCGGCGCTTTGGAGCTCTTACCGGACAGCACCGTCGAGGCGTTGAAGACCGCCCACGAGGCGACTGTCGGCCGTCCGGGGGCCGCCGTGGATCTGGCCGTCGGCTACAGCGGCCGACGCGAGATCGCCGATGCCGTGCGCTCCCTGCTGGCCGAGCGCGCCGCTGCGGGCACGACGCTTGACGAGTTGATCGACTCACTCGAGGTCGAGCACATCGCCGAGCATCTCTACACCCGTGGCCAGCCTGATCCGGACCTGGTGATCAGGACCAGTGGCGAGCAGCGCTTGTCCGGCTTCCTGCTCTGGCAGACCGCCCACTCAGAGTTCTACTTCTGCGACGTGTACTGGCCGGACTTCCGCCGTACGGACTTCCTCCGTGCCCTGCGTGACTACGCGGCCAGGCACCGGCGCTTCGGCGCCTGAGGAGGGGCCAGCCGCGCAACCGCGTTGAGTCACTGAGGCAGACTCTGCTCCCGTGGACCTGATCACCGAGTATCTCCTCCTCGGACTGCGTTTCGACCGCCTCGAGGCTGGCTTCGTCGACGCCTACACCGGCGATCCGGCGCTACGGGCTCAGGTGGAAAACGAAGCTGCCCCGCATCCTGCGCAGCTGCGGGCCCGCGCCCGGGAGCTGTTGGCCGAGCTGGACTCAAGCGGCCTGGACCCCGTGCGGGTCGACTTCCTGCGCGCTCAACTCACCGGTCTTGAATGCAGTGCCACGGTGATGTCAGCCGAGCCGGTTGGTTTCGTCGAGGAAGTCGCCGCCTACTTCGACGTGCACATTCAGCTCGGTGATGAAACACGCTACGAGGCAGCGCATTCCGAACTCGATGCTTTGCTTCCCGGCAACGGCGCGCTGGCCCAGAGATATGCCGACTACCGGCAAGCTGACGAGTGCCCACCGGATCGCCTCGAAGAGGTCGTGCTGGCGATGTCCAGCCGGTTGCGGGATCACGTACGGGCCACGTATGTCCTGCCGCCCCGGGAAACGGTCAGCTACGACGTCGTCACCGACAAGCCGTGGTCCGGTTTCAACTACTACCGGGGAGAGTTCCACTCCGATGTCGCGATCAACGCCGACCTGCCGCATCGGCTCACCCAGCTTCCCCATCTAGTTGCACACGAGTCCTACCCGGGACATCACACCGAGCACTGCCGCAAGGAGGCCGGTTTGGTGGTCCGCGACCAGCACCGCGAGCACACGATCTTCCTGGTGAACACGCCGGAGTGTCTGATGGCCGAGGGGCTGGCCGACCTCGGCGTCAAGGTGACGGTGGGGGAGGGTTGGGGCGCCTGGACCGAGGAGATCCTCCGGGATCTGGGGTTGCCCGCTGACGGTGAATTGGCCCAGCGTGTGGCAAAGGCCGCGGCTCCACTCAACGATGTCCGTCAGGATGCGGCAATCCTGCTGCACGACAAGCACTCTGATCAGGAGAAGGTGACGGACTACCTGCAACGGTGGTCCCTTGTCTCCCGCGAGCGGGCGCAGCAGTCGTTGCGCTTCCTGACTGACCCGCTGTGGCGGGCCTACACCTCGACCTACGTCGAAGGTCACCGCCTGCTCTCGCGCTGGCTGGATGCCCGCCCGGACGGGGAGCCCGTCGAGTCCCGCTTCGGCCGGCTGCTGGACGAGCCGCTCACGCCCGGCCGCATCGGTGCGGAACTGCCCAGGTGAACTCTGCTCGACGCAGCCGACGCAGCCCGAATCAACGGCTACGCGCGCGGACCGCCTTCGCCGTTCCCCTGCTGCTGTTCCTGATCCTGGGGATCGTCCTCGTCGGTGACTTCTCGGCCCAGTGGTGGGTGCTGATCCTGCCGGTCGCTCTGCTCGCCGGGCCACTCCTAGCCCTACGCCGGCAGTCCGGCCGTGACCCGGGTGATGACCAGTCGGCGAACCTCTGGGGCTAGCCCTCATCGAAGCCGCGTGTCGTGGAGCCAGGTACGGCCAACCGACGTACGGTCGGACGCGGCGGTGCCGGATGTGCCGCCCTGGGAGGCCCCGACGGTGCTGGCGACATGGTCAGTGAAGGGCCGGTTCCTGGCCCTGACGGGTCGGACCGGAGCCCTTCGACCAGAACGGGAGCGCACGCTCTCGTAGGAGTCCGCGCATGACCGATCGCCGTACCTATGTCCTCGACACCTCGGTTCTGCTGTCCGATCCCGGCGCGCTGCGGCGCTTCGCCGAACACGACGTCGTACTCCCACTCGTGGTTATCGGCGAACTCGAGGACAAACGGCACCACCCGGAGCTTGGTTGGTTTGCCCGCGAGTCGTTGCGCGTCCTGGATGACCTGCGGATTCTGCATGGCCGACTCGACGCGCCGGTACCTATCGGTCGGGCCGGGGGCACTGTGCACGTCGAACTCAATCATTCCGACTCTTCGGTACTCCCGGCCGGATTCCGCAATGACGCCAACGACTCTCGGATTCTGGCCGTTGCCCTGAACCTGGTCGCCGAGGGGCTCGACGTCGTGCTGGTCACCAAGGACATGCCGCTGAGGGTGAAGGCGGCCTCGGTCGGGCTGGCCGCTGATGAGTACCGCGCACACAACGCCGTGGATGCGGGCTGGACGGGAATGACCGAACTGGACGTGAGTACTGACGACGTCGACCGGCTCTACGCCGAGGACGAGATCGACGTGCCGTCCAACTCCGACCTGGCCTGTCACACCGGCTTGGTGTTGCTCTCCGCGCGGGGATCCGCGCTAGGGCGGGTGACGGCGGACAAGCGGATCCGACTGGTCCGGGGTGACCGCGAAGCCTTTGGGCTGCATGGTCGCTCGGCCGAGCAGCGGATCGCACTGGACCTGCTGCTCGACCCGGAGATCGGCATCGTGTCACTCGGTGGACGAGCCGGTACGGGCAAGTCCGCCCTGGCCCTGTGTGCCGGACTCGAGTCGGTGATGGAACGACGCGCGCACAAGAAGGTGGTCGTCTTCCGGCCGTTGTACGCCGTCGGCGGCCAGGAACTCGGTTATCTCCCGGGCAGTGAGAGCGAGAAGATGGGTCCGTGGGCCCAGGCGGTCTTCGACACCCTTGGCGCGCTTGTCAGTTCCGACATGGTCGATGAGATCACCGACCGCGGAATGCTGGAAGTCCTTCCGCTGACCCACATTCGGGGTAGATCCCTGCACGACTCGTTCGTGATCGTCGACGAGGCCCAGTCGCTGGAGCGCGGTGTGCTGTTGACCGTGTTGTCCCGCCTGGGGTCGGGCTCGCGGGTGGTGTTGACCCACGATGTCGCACAACGGGACAACCTGCGGGTCGGCCGGCATGACGGGGTGACGGCGGTCATCGAGGCGCTCAAGGGGCACCCGTTGTTTGCCCACGTGACGCTGACCCGTTCCGAGCGCTCTCCGATCGCGGCTCTGGTCACTGAGATGTTGGAGGACCTCCCGTTGTAGCGCGACCGCGTCTGGTTTGGCGGATGTGGTCAGCGAGGCTTACTGTTTAGTCAGGGTAACTGACTATTCGAAGAGCTCACTCACGCCTGTTGCCACCCTCTCCGGAGCACCTGAGTTCGCCTTCGGCGAAGTGGTGTTCCGCTCCTTGGCCGTGCCGTCGCGCGGTTCCACCCGGTTTGCGATCTGGGCCCTGGAGCTTGCGCCGGGGATGTCCGGTGATGCGTACAGCCTGGATTGCGAAGAGGTACAGGTGATCCACAGCGGACAGATCAACGACCGAGGAACTGTCCAAAATCCCTGACACACCCCACGGCGTGCACAACGGGTGCATTGGGTACGGCCGGCGCCGGAGCCCGCTCAGGGGTGGGTCATGGACAGTACGTCGAGCGCAGCGTCGAGCTGCTCCTCGGTGAGCTTGCCCTCCGTTACGTATCCGCGCTCGAGCACGACCTCGCGGATCGTCTTGCGCTCGGCCAGCGACTGTTTGGCCACCTTCGCCGCCTCGTCGTACCCGATATAGCGGTTCAGCGGAGTCACGATCGACGGCGAGGACTCGGCGAATTCACGACAGCGTTCCGCGTCGGCCTCGATGCCGTCGATACAACGATCGGCGAATAGCCGGGAGATGTTGGCCAGCAAGCGGATCGACTCGAGCAGGTTGCGGGCGATGACCGGCAGCATCACGTTGAGTTCGAAGTTGCCGGCCGATCCGCCGAAGGCCACGGCCGCATCGTTGCCGATCACCTGGGCGACCACCTGGCAGACCGCCTCCGGAATGACCGGGTTGACCTTGCCGGGCATGATCGAGGAACCCGGTTGCAGGTCGGGCAGCCGGATCTCACCCAGCCCGGCCCGGGGGCCCGAACCCATCCACCGCAGGTCGTTGGCGATCTTGTACAGCGATATCGCGATCACCCGCAGCACGCCGGAGGCCTCCACCAGCGCATCGCGGGAGGCCTGCGCTTCGAAGTGGTTACGCGCCTCGGTGAGCGGCAGGTCCATGTCCGCGGCTAGGGCGGCGATGACCTCGCCACCGAAGCCGGCCGGCGCATTGATGCCGGTCCCGACTGCCGTGCCACCCAACGGCAATTCACCGATCCGGGGAAGGGCATCGCGTAACCGCTCGATCCCTAAGCGCACTGAGGCCGCGTACCCTCCGAACTCCTGCCCCAGGGTCACCGGCGTGGCATCCATCAGGTGAGTGCGGCCGGACTTGACTACGGAAGCGAACTCGTCGGACTTGCGCGACAGCGCGGCGTCCAGGTGCTCCAACGCAGGGATCAGCGACCCGACGATGGATCGGGTAGCTGCGATGTGCATCGCCGCGGGGAACTGGTCGTTGGACGAGAACGGGTCGTTGACGTCGTCATTGGGATGCACCGAGGCGCCCTCGCCCAACCGCTCCGCAGCCAGGGTCGCGATGACTTCGTTGGCGTTCATGTTCGACGACGTACCCGACCCGGTCTGGAAGACGTCGATCGGGAAGTGCGCGTCCCAATCCCCGCGAGCCACCTCGGCGGCCGCGTCGTGGATCGCGGTGGCCTTGGCCGGATCGAGCCGCCCATCCGCTCCGCGCAGCCGGGCGCTGGCCCCCTTGATCGAGGCGAGTGCACCGATCAGCTCGCGGTCGATCTGTTGAAAGGAGACGGGGAAGTTGTCGACCGCACGTTGGGTCTGAGCCCGGTATTTCGCCGACGCGGGTACGGAGACCTCACCCATGGAGTCGCGCTCGATCCGAACGTCTCGGCCGTCGGGATCGTGATCGTCGCGGACCGTTTGGCTGACGCCGTCCACTTCAGTTCACTCCTCAGCCAGATCTGGGTTCCTGCCAAGGACTCTAGTGATGCATTCTGGCCCCACCGGAATGCGGGAACCTCACTCGGATAGCCGACGTCTACTCCTGTGATGCCCGCCGTTGGGCCGCAGCCTGCACGACCCAAGTGTCGAGATCGGAGAACGAGAGATGAGTCAGCCCCCGTACGGACAAGGCGGCTACGACCCCAACCAGCCATCCAGCCCGCAGGGCGGTGGCGAGGGATACCCACAGCAGGGGTACCCACAACAGGGGTACGGACAGCAAGGCAGCGGTCCGGGGTACGACCCCAACCAGGGGTACGGGCAACAGAATCCGGCGTTCGGCCAGCCGCCCTATTCGCAGGGTGGTTACGGTCCCAACCAGCCCGGTTATGCATCGCCCGGCGGCTACGGGCCGGGCGGATCGCCACCAAAGAAGAACAACACAAACCTGATCATCGCGGCCGTGGTGGCAGCAGTCCTCGTGATCGCCGGCGGGGTCACCGCGATCGTGCTGCTGAACAATGACGACGAGCCGACCACGACCGCCACCACAAACTCCGCCACCGCCAACCTGAGCAGCCCTGGCGAAGCGACGACCGAATCGAGCCAGGACAGCAGCGATCCGACCGACTCGGATGACGGGGGGGTCCGGGGAACTCCCACCGGGAACTCCGCCCGAGGGCCTCGGCGACGACCCCGAGCTGGACGCTCTGGCTCAGGACTGCTTCGAGGGGATCATGCAGGCCTGCGACGACTTGTACCTCCGATCCGACATCGACTCGGCCTACGAGACCTACGGTGAGACGTGCGGGGGCCGGGTGTCCGAGGACGAGGAAGTCGGGCTCTGCGTGTTCACCTTCCTCTTTCCCTGATCCGGCGCCGGTGGGTGCATCGGTAGGGGGTGCCTGTGCTGTACGGTCGCGCGCGTGTCGATGCCACCGAATCAGCCGCCCCAGGGCGGTTATCCTCAGCCCGGCGATCGCGGCTACAACCCGCAGGGCGGTCCGCCAGATTCGGGCGGGCAATCCCAGAGCGGGTGGTCTTCCGGTCCCCCCGATCCAACCCAGCAATACGGTCAGCCCTCCTACGGGGGCCAGCCGAACTTGTACCAGCCGACTGAACAGTTTCCTCAGGCACAGGGTGGGTACGGCCAGCCAGCACCGGCGTGGGGCCAGCCGGCCGGGTACCCCGATCAAGGCGCGTACGGCGGGCCCGGTGGGCCACCGCCGACGAGCAAGTCGCCGCTGCCCTGGATCATCGGGGGCCTGGTCCTGCTTCTCGTGCTCGGTGGCGTAGGTCTGTTCTTCCTGCTCCAGGACGACGACCCGACCCCGGTGGCCACGACGTCGTCGTCGTCCCAAGCGCCTACCGATGACCCTTCGGAGGAATCCACGGAGGAAGCCACGGAAGAGTCTTCGGAGGAGACGACCGAAGACGAGACCACCGAGGAGTCCACGGACCCCCTGGAGCCCACGCCCGAGAGTGGTCCGCTGCCGCCCGCCGGCAGTCCCGCACCAACCGGAAGCGGAGACCCGGACATCGACGGGCTGGCGCAGGCATGCTTCGACGGCGACCCACGGGCCTGCGACGACCTGTACGAGGCGACGGCCGGGCCGGACGTGGACAACCCCGACCCCACGCCGGAGCTGGAGCCATTCTTCGACTATGCGTTCACCTGCGGAGCGCGGTTGACCGAGGACGAGGTCGCGCAGCGCTTCTGCGTCGAGATCTATCCCGACGCCTGACCCAGCGACGTCACCGACACATGGGGGAGAGCCGATGACTCATTCAGGGCACGACCCGGACCCGGATCGGTACCGACCCGCTGACCCGAGTGGCGACCGCACCCCGGAACCGGGCCTGTACGGCGCTGCCCCCGGGCCTGCACACCCGGAGTCGTACAGTACATTGCCTCCGCCAACCTCCCCTGGCTCCTACGGCGCTCCTCCGCCGCCTGCTGGCTCCCTGGGGCCGGCGGGGGCCCCGGAATCGGGCTGGTCCGCAGACGTCTCTGGGGCCCCGCCGCCGAGTGGATTCCCGGACGGGGGCGGGGCGGGTAGCTCCGCTCCGCCGCCGAAATCCCGGCGGACGTTGGTCATCGCGATCGTTGTCGCGGTCGTGGCCATGGGCGCCATCGTCGTGGCGGTGCTGCTGGCCAATCGGTTACCGGAGCCGACCCCGGTTCCCGGTGACGACTCAGCGTTGCCTTCGCTGGCGCAGCGCTGTTTCGACGGTGACATGGGCGCCTGTGATGAGCTGTTTCGATTGTCCCCGGTGGGGTCGGAGTACGAGAGCTACGGGAACACCTGCGGTGGTCGCGTTCCGGTAGCCGATGTACGACAGCGCCTGTGTGTGGACATCTTCTAGGTCGGCCAACGCGCCGGACAGCGGCTACTGGCGCTGGCCGGCCGGGGTGTAGTCGCGCTCACCCGGCCCGGTGTAGAGCTGTCGAGGCCGGCCGATCTTGGTGGCCGGATCGGCGATCATCTCGCGCCACTGCGCAATCCAGCCGGGCAGCCGGCCGATCGCGAACAGCACGGTGAACATCCGGGTCGGGAAGCCCATCGCTCGGTAGATCAGCCCGGTGTAGAAGTCGACATTCGGGTACAGCTTGCGCTCGATGAAGTAGTCGTCGGACAGCGCGACTTCCTCCAGTTGGCGAGCCAGGTCAAGGAGCTCGTTGCCGCTACCGAGTCGGTCGAGGATGTCGTCTGCGGTCTTCTTGACGATGGCCGCACGCGGGTCGTAGTTCTTGTAGACCCGGTGCCCGAAGCCCATCAGCTTGACTCCGGACTCCTTGTTCTTGACCCGCGTCACGAAGCTGTCGATGTCCCCACCGTCGGCGGCGATGCCCTCGAGCATTTCGAGCACCGACTGGTTCGCGCCGCCGTGCAGTGGCCCGAACAGGGCGTTGATGCCGGCAGACACGGAGGCGAACAGATTTGCGTGGCTCGAGCCGACCAACCGTACGGTCGAGGTCGAACAGTTCTGCTCGTGGTCGGCGTGCAGGATGAAGAGCATGTCCAACGCCTTGACCAGATCAGGATCGAGGTCGTAGGGCTCGGCCGGGAAGCCGAAGGTCATCCGCAGGAAGTTCTCCACCAGGCCGAGAGAGTTGTCCGGGTAGAGCATCGGCTGCCCCACGGACTTCTTGTACGCGTACGCCGCGATGGTCGGCAGCTTCGCCATCAGGCGCAACGTCGAGATCTCCACGTGATCGTCGTCGAACGGGTCGAGGGAGTCCTGATAGAAGGTGGACAGGGCGCTGACCGCGCTCGAGAGCACCGGCATCGGGTGCGCATCGCGCGGGAAACCCTCGAAGAACCGCTTGAGTTCCTCATGCAACAAGGTGTGCCGGCGCAGCCGCTGATCAAAGGCGTTGAGTTGCTGGGCCGAGGGCAGCTCGCCATAAATCAGCAGGTAGGAGACCTCGATGAACGTCGACTTCTCGGCGAGCTGATCGATCGGATACCCGCGATATCGCAGGATCCCGGCGTCGCCGTCGATGTAGGTCACCGTCGACGAGCAGGAGGCCGTGTTGACGAAGCCGTTGTCCAACGTGACCATGCCGGTGCTGGACAACAGCTTGCTCGCGTTGATCCCGGCAGCCCCTTCTGAGGCGGGGACCACGGGCATCGTGAGTTCACCGCCCGGGTGGGTGAGCATTACCTCGTCCGGCGGCCGCGCACCAACCGCGGCTGCTTCTTGGCTGTGGTCAGAGTTTTCGGTCATCGGGTCGGACGCTACTTGCATCCGACCGGGCCTGACTAGGTCGAGGGGGCGGGAGGCTCCGGCGGGACCGGCCTGC